>Ga0126381_100008049_pt1 | contig 11763 bp, 7 predicted proteins | sample PanSoiMetPlot_28_FD_96465 | JGI IMG/M metagenome (GOLD analysis project Ga0126381, IMG submission 96465) | Tropical forest soil microbial communities from Panama - MetaG Plot_28 | ecosystem: Environmental > Terrestrial > Soil > Tropical forest > Bulk soil | place: Panama | collected 2016-02-17 | reverse complement strand
CCGAAAATCGTGCATCTTTGGGGAATTGGCCTCGATGTCGACCATCCGCGCGATCTTGCCGCCTTCATGGATATTGCATCGCAAACCCGCGCACGCACGCTTCTTGCCGACGCTCGTATCATGAGGCGATGAGTGGTCGGGGCTCCCAGCCTGGCCCACCACGGCCCATCAAGCCCCTCGCCATGCGCTGCGGCTTTTGTGCCCAATGGCCGACCGGCTTGGATCTTTAACTAGCCCAGTCGAAGGACCGCTTCACCGCCTTGTTCCAGGAGGCATAAAGCGCGGCGCGCGTGGGTTCGGACATGGTAGACGTAAAAACCCGGTCGATACCCCAGTTGCTCATCAGGTCTTCGGTCCCGGTCCAATAGCCGGTGGCAAGCCCGGCCGCATAGGCCGCGCCCAAAGCGGTCGTTTCGGTCATGGTGGGCCGGACCACCGGGACATTGAGGATGTCGGCCTGAAATTGCATCAGCAATTGATTTTCGACCATCCCACCATCGGTTCGCAGCTCGCGGATGGTGATACCTGAATCTTTTTCCATTGCCTCGAGGACCTCGCGTGTTTGATAGGCGGTCGCCTCAAGCGCGGCGCGGGCAAAATGCCCCTTGTTGGCAAAGCGGGTCAGTCCGGCAATGATGCCGCGGGCATTTTCCTGCCAATGGGGCGCATAAAGTCCGGAGAATGCCGGAACGATATAGACGTCGCCATTGTCAGGGACGCTGCGAGCGAGCTCTTCGATTTCAGCGCTCGTGGTGATCATCCCGAGACTGTCGCGCAACCATTGCACCAGCGCACCGGTAATCGCAATGGAGCCTTCCAACGCATAGTGCGCATGATCGGCGCCGAACTTATAGGCAACCGTGGTCACGAGTCCGGCGGTCGAGGGAACGATCTTGGTACCGGTATTCATCAACAGGAAGCAGCCGGTCCCATAAGTGTTCTTGGCTTCTCCCGGGCGAAAGCACACCTGACCGACAAGCGCTGCCTGCTGATCGCCGAGGATTCCGGCGAGCGGGACTCCGACAAGCTCGACACCCTTGGCTTCGCCATAGACCTCGCTCGATGAACGGATCTCCGGCAGCGTCGCGCGCGGGATGCCGAATGTTTCGAGGAGCTCGCGATCCCAATCCAACGTCTGCAGATGCATTAATTGCGTCCGGCTGGCGTTGGTCGGATCGGTGATGTGCAAACCGCCGCGAGGCCCACCGGTCAAGTTCCACATGAGCCAGCTATCGATGGTGCCGAACAATGCGTCACCGGATTGGGCTTTGGCGCGGAGTCCTGCATCCTGGTCAAGCAGCCATCGAAGCTTGAGCGCGCTGAAATAGCTGGCAAGCGGCAGTCCCGTTTTGCCGCGGAAGCGATCCTGGCCGTGCCCACGGGAAAACGCGACGACCAGTTGATCGACGCGAGTGTCTTGCCAAACCAACGCATTATGCAGCGGTTTGCCGGTGCTGCGCTCCCACAACAGGGTGGTCTCGCGCTGATTCGTAACGCCGATCGCGCGCAGATCCGAGGGCTCGAGCCCGGCTTTCTCGAGCGCCAGCGCAATCACCGCTTTGGTGTTGCGCCAGATCTCCTCAGCGTCATGCTCAACCCAGCCCGGCTTCGGATAGATCTGCGTATGCTCCTTTTGGGCTGCCGCAATGACCTTGCCCTCGCGATCGAAGATCATGAACCGCGTACTCGTTGTTCCCTGGTCGATCGCTCCGACAAATTTGGTCATTTTCGCCCATTCGCCCATGCGCGGCCTTGACCGCGGCGTTGCAAGAGGTGGTTTGCCTTTCGGGTTGGCTCCGTCCTGTCGATCAACCCCGACCCGCGCCGCTCACGCTTGCGGGCGGATGCCCGCCTTCAAAGCGCCGTCGCGGACCTGCGGCGTCGCTCCCACCACGCCACAATGTTAAAGCACAAAAGGGATAAGCGCAGCGGTCGTTCGCTGATAGCGTTCGTATTCCGCAAAGGTTTTGCGCATCCCCACCTCCTCGACCCGGATCTTGAGGACGAAGGCGAGCAACGCCAGCGCAACCGAGAGGATGCCGCGCCACTCACCGATGGCGACCGCTGAACCCACGAAGGCGAGCAACATCCCGGTATAGATGGGGTGCCGGACATATTTATAGGGACCGGTTTGGATCAGCGAGTGGCCTTCTTTCAAGGTCACCAGCCCACTCCAATTCCTGCCCAGATGCCACCGGGCCCAACTCGCAAAACCCAGTCCCACCGCGACCATGAGCGCGCCCAAGAAGGGAAAAAACGCGCCTTCCGGTAGACAACGCGCGGTCATGATCGGTTTTAGAGGTGCGAGCAGGATTGCGGCAAGCATGAGGGGTACCCGATGGAGGAGGCGCGATGCCATCGTTTCGCGCCAGAGCGTTGGCTTCACGTCAGCTGCGGCCACGATCCAATAGAGCAACCATGCCAACCACAGCGCGGGGATGACGACCTGCACAACGGCTCTGTCCATGTTTGTTAACTCCCGCCCGGCCCGTGCGGCGGCCCTGCATTCCGTTCGGGGCGGCCGGTCAACGCCCTTCGAAAGCCAAGGTTAGGCCGGGTCTGGACCTAAACGATGGCGTGACCACCGCGGCGGTGCAATCGGGGGCCATGGTGAGGCCCGATGCGACCAACCGCGGCACAACAGCCGCACCGGCCGTTGCGTGTCACCTCCTGGTCGCGTGAAGGCGCGGGGCGATGCAGGCGGCCATGACGAGGGAGCAGGCGCGGCCTCCCAAAATATTCTCGCCGATGCTATAGATTCGAGCCATCGGCAACCCAACGCGTGCGGTAAGGGTGAGTGAGCGCGCCGTGCCGGCTCAACGCGGTCTCACGCGCAGCCCTCCTGGAAGTTTGGATGCTCACGCGCGATGGCGCCTTAGGCTGCGGAGCGAGGGCGGGCTTGCTAAAAACGTTGTACTGAAGGAGTGCGCCATGGCCACGGTTGCCAGTCACGAGGGTCGCGTCGCTCTTGTCACCGGTGCGTCGCGGGGTATCGGCCGAGCCGTTGCACTGGCTCTTGCAGAATGCGGGGCGAAGATTGCGGTCAACTTTCGCAGTCGCGCCCGCGAGGCGGAAGCCGTGGTCGCAGCGATCGAGGCTCGTGGCGGCAAAGCGGTCGCGGTCGCGGCGGACGTGTCTGTTGCGGCTGCCGTTGAGGCGATGCTCACCACCGTTGCGGCGCAGCTCGGATCGGTCGACCTGTTGATCAACAACGCCGGAGTGGCCATCCACCGAAAGATCGACGACCTGAGCGAGGCGGATTTTGACCAGACGATCGCGACGAATCTCAAATCAGCGTTCCTATGCACGCGCGCCGTCGTTCCCGGGATGCGGGAGCGTCGTTTTGGCCGCATCGTCAACATCTCCTCGGGCGCAGCCCGCGGCGCAGGCGTCGTCGGCGTTCACTACAACGCTTCAAAAGCGGGCCTTGAGGGGCTCACGCGCGGCTATGCGGCGAGGCTCGCCCAATATGGAATCACGGTGAATGCCGTGGCCCCTTCGTTGATTGATACGGAGATGATGCAAGGAGCGGCGAACGAAGCCGTCCAGAGGATTCCCGTCGGCCGCAAGGGGATGCCAGAAGAGGTCGCCCAGGCGGTCGTTATGGTCATCGCAAACCCTTATATGACCGGACAGACGGTTCAACTCAACGGGGGCCTGCATTTCAACTAACGGTGTGTTCACCGATCATTTCATTTCAGTCACGGCCAGTTTGTGCCTCGGACCCTTCGAGGAAGAACTCCCGATGCGTGCTGGGAAAACCGGCTGGCTGCTGCCTTATTGGAACCCGGCGATCGCGTGGGGGACATATGGCCCCTCGAGCAACGTGATCTCCTGGGCAGAAAGCTTCAGGGTGACGGCCGCCAGAGCGTCGTCGAGATGCTGCAGTTTGGTGGCACCGACGATGGGTGCAGTAATGACCGGCTTGGCCAGGAGCCACGCCAACGCCACCTGCGCACGCGGCACACCGCGCGCGGCCGCGACCTGCGTCAGTCGCTCCACGACCTTCCGGTCGGCGTCCGCGGATTTGGCGTAAAGCCTCTTGCCGAATTCGTCGGTTTCCGATCGTGCACTGGTGTCGTCCCAATCGCGCGTGAGGCGTCCCCGAGCCAGGGGGCTCCAGGGAATAACCCCGATACCTTCGGCTGCGCACAGCGGCAGCATTTCGCGTTCCTCCTCGCGGTAGAGAAGGTTCACGTAGTTCTGCATGCTCACGAACCGGGTCAAGCCGCGCCGTTCAGCGATCGCCAGGGCCCGCGCAAATTGCCACGCATACATCGATGATGCGCCAAGGTAGAGCGCCTTACCGGATCTCACGACGTCGTGCAGTGCCTCAAGCGTTTCTTCGATCGGCGTGTGATAGTCCCAGCGATGGATCTGATAGAGATCGACGCGATCGGTCCCCAGGCGCCGCAGGCTCGCGTCGATCTCCGTCATGATGGCCCGGCGCGACAGACCGGCGCCGTTCGGCCCAGGGCGCATTCGCCCATTCACCTTGGTGGCGATCACGACCTCATCGCGACGGGCGAAATCTTTCAGCGCCCGGCCGAGGATCTCCTCGCTGGTACCGTCGGAATACACATTCGCCGTGTCGAAGAAGTTGATGCCTCCCTCCAGGGCGCGCTTGATGAAGGGGCGGCTTTCCGCTTCGCTCAGCGTCCAGAGGTGATTACCTCGATCCGATACGCCGTAGCTCATGCAGCCAAGGCAGATACGCGACACGTCGAGACCCGTACGGCCAAGCTTCACGTAGTCCATCTTTGCACTCCGGGTTGGATCCTAGCCCGCCAGGATCCCGTTGCGAACGTCGAATCTGCCGGGCTGCGTGCGGTCGGTCCACCACGATCGCGAGCGCGGAGCGCGGGTGAGGGCCCAATGCGCCACGGCAAAATCCGGATCGACAATGAAGTCTCACGCACGGATTTACGCGCTATATACCCGTGAATATCACGGGGGAACAGTCGCCATCGCGGCATACCGGCTTACGTGGCTGGGCGCTGGCGATCGCACCTGCGGCGTATTCAATTGAACATCGCACCCAGACGAGTCATGTTCACCCCAGTCGCTGTCTGCTTTTGGAGAACTGTCGTGCAGCAACATGGTTTTGGGTCCTTGCCGCCCGTCTCGGCGCTCACACTCGGCGGGGGCGGGCTTGGCATGTTGTGGGGCGAAACGACATTCAATGAATGTGTCGCCACCGTACACGACGCGCTTGCTGCGGATATCAATCTGATCGATCTGGCGCCACGCTACGGCGATGGCAAGGCCGAACTCGTTGTCGGCGAAGCGTTCGGCGGCCGGTTGCCCGCAGGGGTCAGAGTAACCAGCAAGTGCAATGTTGGGCCTTTGCCGGCCGCGCAGATCGACGCGACGGTTCGCAAGTCCATCGAAGATAGCCTCAACCGATTGCGGTTGTCGCGGCTGGACATCTTCTTCCTTCACTCCAACGTGGTCCCGGACGAGGGTTTTACCGCCAGCCGCCCAGAAGGGGCGGCTCGCCTGACGTCCTATGCGACCTTCGTCCGCCATGTCCGTCCGCTCTTCGAACGGCTGGTGGCCGAGGGCCTGATTGGTGCCTGGGGCCTGACCGGCATCGGTCACCCCGACACAATCATCAAACTTCTCGGCGAGGAGCCAAAGCCGGCCGCCGTGCAGTGCATTGCCAATCTGCTCGATTCACCTGGCAGTTTAAAATTCTTCGCCGGGCCTGCCAAGCCGCGTGACGTCATGGCTGCGGCGCGAGCCAACGGGGTCGGTGTGATGGGGATCCGCGCGGCGCAAGCTGGCGCGCTCACCAGCGCCATTGACCGACCGCTCCCAGCCGACAATCTCGAGATCCGCGACTATGCGCTAGCCGCGCCCTTTAGAGCGCTGTGCACGGAGCTCGGCGCCAACCCGGCCGTGCTGGCGCACCGCTACGCGCTGTCGCTCGCTATCGATACGCTGGTGCTCGGTGTGAAGAATCGCCAGGAACTTGCAGAATGCGTGGGGGCGGCGACTGCAGGACCGCTGCCGCCCGCGTTGCAGGCACGCATCGACGCGTCCGTCAGCCATGCCCGAGGAGATTTATCATGAAGTTCGGCGTTCACAACCCGTCCTGGCTATTCGGCCCTGACCCGGCTGAGATCTTCTCGGACGTGACCGCAAAGGTACGCTGGGCGGAAGCGCATGGGTTCACTTGGTTCTCGGTCATGGATCATCTGATCCAGATTCCCCTCGTCGGCGCGCCGGACGAGCCCTTCGTGGAAGGATGGACGATACTCTCAGCCCTCGCGGCTGTGACCAACCGCATCCGGCTCGCGACGCTTGCCTCCTCGGTCGCCTATCGCAATCCGGCGCATCTTGCAAAAATTGCCGCCGGCGTCGACCTCATCAGTCGCGGCCGACTGACTCTGGGGATCGGCGCCGGTTGGTTCGACACCGAATACCGTCAGTATGGTTGGGAATTCCCGCCGCGCCCCGCGGTGCGCATCCGCCAGATGGAGGAGGCCGTTGCACTCATCCGCGCCATGTGGACCCGCCCGAGGACGACCTTCCACGGCAAGTATTTCCACGCGGAGGAGGCGATCCTGGAGCCCAAGCCAGTGCAGCGGCCGCATCCACCGATCATGATCGCTGGCGGCGGCGAGCAGATGACGTTGCGCGCCGTCGCCCGGTTGGGCAATGCCTGCAATGTCCTCGGGGATCCCGAAGCGGTACGGCACAAATTCGCCGTCATGCGTCGGCACTGCGACGCGGCGCGGCGCAACTACGACGAGATCGAACGCACCAACCTCATCGGCTTGCTCCTGGCGCGCGACGAGTCGTCGCTGAGCGCGAAGGCTGACCGATTGGGCGCGGCGGGTTATTTCCGTGGTTTTGCCGGCACGGTGCGGCAGGCCACCGACTTGGTCGGCCAATATGCCGAGGCGGGCGTTCACCTGTTGATCAGCAGTGCGTTCAAGAACGACGCGGAGACGCTCGAACTGGTCGCCGCGGAAATCATGCCGCACTTTGTGTAAGGCCACCGCCTGCCATGGCGTGAAGGGTTCCCCTCGTTGGCGAATGGTTCCCCTCGCTAAAGCGCGGCGCTTCCACAGTCGGCGATGATGTCAGCTTTCACTGAAGCAAACCCCGACGGAAGAAAATCTCGCAACCCCGGAACAGCGGCTCGCCATTCTCTTAGGGCCGACCCGAAACCGGGGGTGTTCGCGCGGGTGTGCGGCCCGTCCTCGCTGGTGGATGATGGCCGCTGCCAGCACCAGCACCGCCAAGCCAATGAGCGTACATCCTGAAAGCATCAAGCGACATCGCAGCGTCATTCGCTCCAAACTGGGTCGCGAACGCACGTAACGGCGATATCCGCAGTGTCAAGAACTTCACACAGCTTGCTTGGCTGTTTGCTGGATACGCGGCAGGTGAGGATATTTATCATTTCCGGTTGCATCAAACTAAAAACTGCGTCGTCGGTCCCCGTACCAACGCGGTGGTACAGGTACGGTAACGTTTCGGGCGTCGCTCTCGGCCGGCGCGAAATGTGATGCCGCCTCTAGTTCATAGCGGCGTCAAAACATAATTATCGCTGCGCCTATACTAATGCCGACGATGGACCACCCTCGGCGCGATCGTGTTAAACTACGATTACAGAGTGGGGAATGTCGCGCAGGGATCTGGTCATGACGTTGCTGAGCGAGCACGCCAGAAACGCCACCGCGGCGCTGCATCAAATCCTGCGCTCGCCCGGCGATTTCGACTCCGAGAGGGCGGCCGCGGTGATCGAGGAGGCTATCAGAAAGGCCACACGCGGGCGAAACGCCGGGGCACGTCGACGCCTAGAGGAAGTGCAAATCGCATCCCAGCAACGTTTGGCACGACTGCTTAGCGCATCACCGGCCGTGATCTACAGCTTCAAGGCCACGGGCGACTTTGCGCCGACATTTGTCAGTGAGAATATCATTGAAGTGTTTAAATACACTCCGGCGGAGTATCTCGAGAATCCGTCTTTCTGGCGTGACCGCGTTCATCCAGACGATCTAGCTCGAGTCGAAGACGCCATTTCCAAGTTCTTCCAGAACGGCGTCCACACGGTGGAGTACCGCTTCCGCCGTAAGGATGGTTCGTATTGCTGGGTGAGCGACGAGCAGCACCTGATTCGCGATATCAACAACAAGCCCCTGGAAATCGTCGGCTCATGGAGCGACGTCTCGGCACGTAAATCGGCTGAGGCGTCGCGAGCAGCGGTACAAGCCCGGCTGGCGCAGTTGCTTGCCAGCTCCCCGGCAGTGATCTACAGCTATAAGGCGACGGGAGATTTTGCGCCGACTTTTGTCAGCGAGAACATCAGAGACTGGCTGGGCTACGAGCCCGGTGAATACCTGGAGAACGCCGACTTCTGGCGCCAGTGCGTACACCCGGACGACTTCGCTACCGTTGAAGCCCAGTCTACCCAACTGTTCAAGAGAAACCGTCATGGCATCGAATACCGGTTTCGCAAAAAAGACGGCACGTACTGCTGGGTGAATGATGAGCAGCGACTCATCCGCGACGAGAGAAACCAACCGATCGAAGTCGTTGGCTCGTGGAGCGACATAACCGAGCGCAAGCGAGCGGAGGAAGCTGCCGCGAGCGCTCGCGACCGCGTTGAGCATTTGCTCGCCAGTTCGCCGGCGGTGATCTATAGCTTCAAGGCAACGGGCGACTACGCGCCGACCTTCATAAGCCGAAACGTGACAGACCTCCTCGGGTATGACGCCGAAGAGTACCTGGGCAGTCCCGATTTTTGGCAAAGTCGCGTCCATCCTAACGACCGTCAACGGATCCTCAGCGACTACGCGCGTCTATTTGAGGAGGATCATCTCAGCATTGAATATCGCTTCCGCAAAAAGGACGGAAGCTATTGCTGGGTTAGCGATGAGCTGCAAGTGCTTCGCAATGCCGCTGGCAGTCCCATCGAGGTGGTGGGCTCCTGGAACGACATCACGGCGCGCAAGCAGATCGGAGAGGCGCTCGTCGCCGCCCAAGATCGCATTGGGCGCTTGTTGTCGTCGGCCCCCGCGGTGATCTACAGCTACAAGGCGACGGGAGATTTTGCGCCGACCTTCGTCAGTCAAAACCTCACCGACCGGTTTGGCTACGAACCGCATGAATATCTGGAAAATGCCGATTTCTGGCGGAGTCGCGTGCATCCCGAGGATCTCGCCGCTGCCGAAGCCGAGGCGGCGCAGTTGTTCAAAAAGGGTTACCACACAATAGAATACCGATTTCTCAAGAAGGATGGCGGCTCTTGCTGGGTTAACGATGAGCAACGCCTGGTTCGCGACGAAGATGGTCAGCCGGTCGAAGTCATTGGGTCGTGGGGCGATATCACTGAGCGTAAGCAGGCAGAGGCGGCAGTGGCGGCGGCACGTGAGCGCATCGAGCACCTGCTCGCCAGCTCGCCGGCGGTCATCTACAGCTTCAAGGCGACAGGCGACTACGCGCCAACCTTCATCAGCCAGAATGTGAAGGATCTGCTCGGATACGACCGTGAGGAATACATCAACAGCCCCGATTTCTGGGAGAGTCGCATCCACCCACAGGACAGCCCGCGCATTATGCGGGCTTATTCGCGCTTGTTCGAGGAAGGCCGCCTGAGCAATGAATATCGGTTCCGTAAGAAAGATGGAAGCTATTGTTGGGTCAGCGACGAACTGCAAGTCCTTCGCGATACGGCTGGCAATCCGATTGAGGTGGTCGGGGCCTGGAGTGACGTCACTACGCGCAAGCAGCTCGGCGAAGCGCTCGCCGCCGCACAGGATCGACTCGTGCATCTCTTGTCATGTGCACCTGCTGTGATCTACAGCTACAAGGCAGCGGGAGATTTCGCGCCGACTTTTGTGAGCCAGAACATCAAGGACTGGCTGGGCTACGACCCGCAGGAATACCTCGAGCACCCGGATTTCTGGCGAAGCCGAGTTCACCCCGACGAACTCGCCGAGGTGGAAGCGAAATCAGTCCAGGTCTTTAAGAAAGGTCGCCATACTGTCGAATATCGATTCCTCAGAAAAGACGGCACTTACTGCTGGGTGATTGACGAGCAGCACCTGGTTCGCAACCGAGACGGCGAACCCGTCGAGGTTGTCGGTTCATGGAGCGATGTGACCGCACCAAAGGAGGCAGAGATTGCCTTTAAGCGCAGCGAGCAGAGGTTGACGGACGCGATCGAAACGATCTCGGAAGGATTCTCACTTTACGACGCGGAGGACATGCTGGTCGTCTGTAACAAGGCATATGGGGAGCTTCTCTATCCCGGATTGGGTGCGCCCGCGCCGGGGACGCCGTACGCGACGCTGGTTCGCAGAGCCGTAGAACAAGGGCTGGTGGAGGATGCCAAAGGGCGAGAAGAGGCGTGGATTGCCGAGCGACTGGCGAAACATAAGCAGCCGCGTGAGGCACATGTCCAGCGTCGCACCGACGGCCACTGGATTCAAATCAATGAACGCAAGACCACGGAGGGAGGGACCGTCGCTATCTACACGAACATTACTCATATCAAGCGAGCCGAAGAGGAAGTTCGCGAGGCCAAGCGGCAGGCGGACCTAGCCAACGAGCTCGTGATAGAGAAGAACCAGGCCCTGGAATCGCTGTCGACGAAACTGTCGAAATACCTGTCACCGCAGGTTTATTCGTCGATTTTCACTGGCCAGCGCCAGGTTGAGATCGCTTCGAGCCGTAAGAAATTGACCGTATTCTTTTCTGATATAGCGGATTTCACGGCGACGACCGACGACTTGGAATCCGAGGAGCTGACCAATCTGCTCAACCACTATCTGACAGCTATGTCGAAGATCGCGCTCGAGTACGGCGCGACCATAGACAAGTACATTGGCGACGCAATCCTGGTGTTCTTCGGCGATCCAGAGACGCGAGGCGTCAAGGAAGACGCCATTGCCTGCGTCAACATGGCCATCGCGATGCAGAGGCGGATGAAGGAGCTTGAGTTCGAATGGCGCGATGCGGGTTTGGAAAGGCCATTTGAGCTGCGGGTCGGCATCAACACAGGCTATTGCACGGTCGGCAATTTTGGCAGCGAGGATCGCATGGACTATACGATCATCGGCAACGAAGTGAACTTGGCATCAAGGCTGCAATCACATGCCGACTTGGGCGGAATTCTCATCAGCCATGAGACCTATGCGCTGGTCAAAGACGTCATTTTGGCCGAAGAGCAGCCCCCTATCCAGGCCAAGGGCTTCGCCAAGCCGGTTAGAAATTACAAGATTTCTGACCAGTTTGATAGCCTGCCAGATCGAGGGAGGGTGATACGCGAGGAACAGGACGGTTTGAGGATTTTCCTCGACCTGCAGAAGCTGGATAAGGCGCGCGCCGCGGAGGCCCTCAAAATCATTCTCACACAACTCGAAAGCTGAAAGAAAATCAGCAGCCCGAAAGGAATATACACAGACCAAGTGGTTGACGGATCGCTTGAATGGGCCTCAACCAGCCGCGCGCGCCAGTTCGTCGCTCACCTTGCGCCGCTCCCCGTCGGGACTGACGATGTAAACGTGGCTCTCGAGTACGGACCTTATATGTTCAAACGTTGCGTAAAGGTCGTCGCAATACACCGACGGATTGTCGTAGCCATTCTCCTTGGAAAAGCGATGCGGGAGATATCCACCGCCGCAAGCATCTCTGAACTCGCAGCGACGGCACGTCTCGCAAAGGTTGATTGAAGCCTCGCGCGCCGCTTTCCAGCGCGGCTCGTTCCTCACGTCGTCGATCGCATGCTCGAAAATATTAAAGGTG
>Ga0126381_100008048_pt1 | contig 11763 bp, 11 predicted proteins | sample PanSoiMetPlot_28_FD_96465 | JGI IMG/M metagenome (GOLD analysis project Ga0126381, IMG submission 96465) | Tropical forest soil microbial communities from Panama - MetaG Plot_28 | ecosystem: Environmental > Terrestrial > Soil > Tropical forest > Bulk soil | place: Panama | collected 2016-02-17 | reverse complement strand
TTATCAATATGGGCCTGGACACGCTAGCCTGGTACGGCGATTTTCAGCCAAGTCCAAATTTGACGTTCTTTAGCGCGGAGGAGGGAACACGTTACAGCGACGAACAGTTGTACGCAATGGCGCTCTACTTGTATTCCTTGGAGCCGCCACCAAACCCGCATCCCTTCAACGAAGAGGCTCGCAAGGGGCAGCGCGTCTTTCAGCAACAGGGCTGCACCGGTTGTCATACGCCACCTCTTTATACGAGCAACAAGCTGACCCCAGCTGCCGGCTTTCGCGTGCCTGAGGATCTTCTCAAATCCGAGAACATCCTCAATGTCTCGGTTGGGACTGACCCGACGCTTGCAATGACCACGCGTCGCGGCACAGGTTTTTACAAAGTCCCTTCGCTCCGCGGCGTCTGGTATCGCAACGGCTTCGGTCACGGAGGGCAAGCGGAAACGCTAGAAGAATGGCTAGACCCAGCCCGATTCAAGGATGATTACGTGCCTAAGGGTTTCCACACAGGGCCGGGTCCTATCCGAGGCCACGAGTTCGGGCTTAAACTCACACCAGACGACAAACGGGCACTCATCGCTTTTTTGAAGACGTTGTAAGGATCGCGATTTATCGAGCTAGTTCGACTTGGACAAAAGGTGAAGAATCGGGCCGCAGCTCGAGAGATCTAGGCTGCGCCACCACGTTGCCGGAACTACCCCCAAAACTACGACGATACCTTCGCCAACTTTAACGCAGCCAAGACTCGCCCATCTCGCAATGGTAAACGCCGCAAGCGGACGCCGGTCGCGTCGAAGATGGCGTTCGCGATTGCCGCCGCCAAGGGTTTGCACACAGTTTCCCCGGCGCCGTAGTGAGGGAGATCGGGTCGATTTGGATTCGGGTCTCCGTTCACCAACACGATGTCGATTTTCTCCGGCGCGTCCATGTGGGTCAGCGAAGGGTGGTTGATCCAATCCGTATCGAGCACTTTTTCGGTGTCGAATCGGGCTTCTTCATAGAGCGCTCTGCTCAGCGCATGGAGCGTGCCGCCCTGGATCGTCCCCTTGATCGCTTCGGGATTGATGACCAGCCCGCAATCGTGAGCGACGGCGATGCGCTTAGCCCAGACGTGACCGGTCTTACGGTTCACTTCCACTTCCACCGCCTGCGCGACCACCGTCTGGCTACGGAAGCTATAAGCAAAGCCGCGGCCGGTGAGTATATTGCCGCTGCCGATCTTCTGTGGCGACGTGCGCGGCTTCCATCCGAACACCTCGGCACAAGCCTTGACGCACGCAATCGACCGCGCGCGCTTGAACTGCGCATCGTCCGCGGTCGATCCTTGTAGCATCTTGAGGCGGAATTCAACCGGATCGGCATTCGCCGCCACCGCCAGCTCATCGGTGAAAGATTCGGCCGCAAAGGTGACTTGCGGGCCATTTGGATCGCGCAAATTGCCGGTGCGGATAGGCGTTTCCCAGACCAGCGGGAGGCTGACCACCTTGCTGCTCATGCGGCGATTCGGAATCGCGTACATGTCGTCAGGCACTGATCCTCCGCCGGCATTTGGCGGATTGCGGCGAATGCCCATGAGCTGCGCGATAAGAACCGTGTCAGGCTCGTTATAGCCCACGTGGTTGTAATCGCACCAGTGCGAGTCGAAGTCGTAGCCGACAACATTGCCTTGCGCGTCGAGCGCTCCGCGTAATTTGCAGGTGAGCGCCGGACCTTTCGTATCCCAACCCTGTTCCTCGTTCCGCATCCACTGCACACGGACGGGCCGTCCCAATTCCCTGGCCAGGTAGGCCGCTTCAAAACCAGCGTCGTCCGCGGCGGTCCGCCCGTAACCCTGAGGACCTTCCATCCACACGACGCGCACTTGTTCCTTGGGAACGCCCAGGAACCGCGCGATTCCCAACCGCATGCCGTAGGATTTCATGTCGTTGGAGTAAACGGTCATCTGACCGTTGGATGGATCGGCCAACGCATGGGCAGGCGCAAAGCAGGTGTGACCCTGGAATGGGATATCGTAATCGGCTTCGACGATCTTGGCGGCTCCGGCGAAAGCATTCTCCACATTGCCGGTGACCCGCGGCCGGCCCTCGGAGGTCGGCTTAGCGGAACGCATAAATGTGAACAGATCCTCTGAGTTGGGGAACGGCGCGGTTGCGGGCTTTTCCCAATTGCATTTCAGGGCGCGGCTTGCGTTGATGGCTTGTTCTTCGCGCTCGCACACGACGGCGACGTAGTTGCCCTTGTTGACGACTTTGACGAATCCGGGAAGCTTGTTGACCGACGCTTCGTCGATACTCATGAGCTTGGCCCCTGCAAAGGGAGGCTTCACATTTCGCGCGTGAACCATGCCCGGCAATTTGACGTCCACGGCCCACTGCAATGATCCGTCCACCTTTGCCGGGATGTCATACCGTGGGATCGATTGGCCCACGAATTTCAGATCCTGTACGGCTTTGACTTTAGCGACGCCGCTGGTGTTGTCAATGTTGTTGCCTGTCAACGCGACATTGAATTTCTGGCCACCGATCAATTCTCCATAAGTGACGCGCTTGGCCGGATCGGCTTTGACGCTGACGACGGCGTTCGAAACCGCAAGCTGATTTACCGGGACGCCCAACCGCTGGGACGCGAGCTCCAAAAGCACTCGGCGCGCTTCGGCTGCCACGCGGCGCATCGGCCAGCCATCCACCTGAATCGCATCCGAGCCTCCCGACCCACCCTGATCGACGGTCACGTCCGTCGAACCCATGATCAAGCTGGTCTGATCGTAGGCGATGTCCAGTTCGTCCGACATCATCTGCCGGAATGAAGTTCCCGTGCCTTGTCCACAGTCCGTCTTGCCCACGTAGAACGTCGCGGTGTTGTCCTGATGGATCACGATCCAGGAATCGAGCTGGCGGTAATCAGGATCGGGATAGGGCCCCGCAGCCGCCCCTTGAGCCTTAGCTCTTGGTGCGGCAAAGCCCACCACCAACATGCCCGCGCCTTGGAGGAAGCCACGCCTGGAGAGCACGGCTTCCACGTGTTTGGGAATTCGCGCAACCGGTTTGGGAACTTTGGAAGAGCGTTTCATGCCATCACCGCCTTGGCCACCGATGGTTCAAGCTTGGCCCGTTTGCTCTTCGCGATTTTTGTGGCCGCCAGTTGAATCGCGCTTTGAACTCGATAGTAGGTCATGCAGCGGCAAAGCGTCCGCGCCATTCCCTCGCGAATCTGCGCGCCGGTGGGATTCGGAGTCTTGTCGAGCAGCGCCTTTGCAGTCATGATCTGCCCGTTCTGGCAGAATCCGCACTGGGGCACTTGGAGCTCGATCCAAGCTTCCTGTACCGGGTGCAGCGCGCCACCCTTCGCGAGACCTTCGAGCGTCGTGATCTCGCTCTTCACGGCGGAAACCGGCGTCACGCACGACCGTGTCGCCACGCCATTGATGATCACCGTGCAGGCGCCGCACTGGCCCAATCCGCAGCCAAACCGCGGACCACGGAGGTCCAGATCGTTGCGGAGGATGTACAGGAGCGGAGTCGAAGGCTCGACATCCACCGTATGGCTTGCGCCATTCACTTTCAACGTGATCTTACTCATTCGCGGTTCTCCTAACGAAATTCCTTTAGACCCTTCTGGGGCTGAGTCAAGTTTATCCGATGCCGCGGGCTGTGGCTTTCGCTATCATGGCGGCAAGTCATTGCCGTGGAACGAGGTGGTGCGGGAGACGATTGCGTTTTGGCCGGCTCCCTTACGGCGTTAAGGTGGCAGACGACTTTAATCTTTAGAAGAAACGAATGTTGTCTGTCTCCTTGATGGCTCGGCGCAAAGCCTCCGACGTTGTGATGCTTACTCCCACTCGGCGGGCCGCTGCTCGAGGCGTACCGTTACCACTATAGTTAAGGTCTTTGCAGACCCAACTCGGAGTTAGTTGGCGCAGAGGTGCCGATACATGTTTAGGCTGGGGTTTCCTTCGATATGGGTTAGGGCTCTACCTCCGGTGGAGCAAGATTTGCGACGGGTGCTTCCTCATCGGCCTTCCCGGCCAAGAGTGCCCCCGTGGCTCCTGCTTGTCGAGCGTCCCACTCATCATGAGTCACCATAATCGCGTCTACAAGTCGGCTGCAACTCGATGCGACGCGAGCCAAAACTCGCAGTTGCTCTCGACATGGCAAGCTCGGGTGAGCATGAGGGTAATTGATCCGGTGGTCTATTTCACCCCAAATTTCGTCCGCAAGAGTCCGAACTTGAATCTCGCAGGTAACGGCCACTCTCGACCTTGCCTTGATGACGTAATGAACGCTCGAATACATTCTGGGGTTGACCTCAGTACGGACGCCGACCCTCTCAAAGAAGGCCTTCGCCTCTTCGTCCCAAACATTGGCAAACGGCGGTTCGAACAAATCGAACTGAGCGCGTTCGATAACATCAAGTAACACGCCATGGATCTTCTCGGCCTGATTGGTATGAAGGTGAAGAATGCGGTAGCCTCCGAGATCGTTAATCTTTACGAACAAGTTGTTCTTGTCAACGTTGAACGGTTCATTCTTCGCTTTGGCTGCCGCGAGCTTTCTAAAAAGCTTTTCGCGGAGATGTTCTGCGTCTTTCATGCGAAATTTGACCGAATGGACTACGTCAGCAAGCGGCCCGTTTTCCCCGAGAGTCTCTGTGAAGTGAGAGTCAAACCCTTTCAAGAAGGGTCTTATCGCAGGGATATTATCTTTGTAATAACTAACTAAGGTATCGACTAATGCGATCTCGTGGGGGGTGTTGATGATAGCTGCCACGGCTCATTTCCCGCTGTCCTGTGTGCGTTCCATCAAGGCTTCGGCTAGTTCCTTGAACGACGCACGGGCCTCTTCTCGTTGACTGGGTGTTCCAGCGGTAACACCCCGTATCGGAACTCCCTGCATTTGCGATGCGTTCGCGACAGTCCCGAAGTCCTTAATCTGGCCAAGTTCGTAGTTCCCGAGCTTTGCCGGAATCAATCTTTGATCCAGACGCCTGAGAACCGTCACGATGTCACTTTCAATGCTTTTTTGAATCCGTGGAAGGTACTTCGCGTAACTTGACGACACACCGCCCCCGTAGGTCTTGAAGCGCTGTGGAACGTAACCGACGAATCGCGGCGAACCAGGCAGAACGTACATGCCTGGTGGTACTAGGTCCAATAATGTCTGCCAGTCCTTGATCCATGTCACTAACGTGTGTCCCAGTGTCTTTAGGGCTCTGATCGAGAAAAGGTCACAGGCAGCCGGAACAATAAAATAGTCACAGTCAAGGAGAATTACTCGATTGAGCGGTCCAATGTTTGGTCCAGCGTCGTAGAAGACATAGTCCACCTTCAACTCATGCGCAGTCTGATCCACGATCTGTGAGAGTGCAGTAGTGCTCCTTACGCCTCTTGTTCTGCGCTGAAATGAATCACTCCAAGCAGGTCCGAGCTCTTGTTCAAACTCAGCCAACCGTACATCGCCGGGTAAGAGAAACACGTTCGGAAGTCGCTCCAAAGCGGGAATCGCTTTCGGGTCTCCGACTCCGTCAGAAACAGGTTTCAAAGAAGACCACAGAGTTCCTCCGTTATCGCTGTCAGAGTTGTCGAGCAAGTCGTCAACAACAGATTCCTCAACTAAGTACGCCGTGAGATTACATTGGGGGTCCGAATCAACTAGAAGTACTCGCTTCCCAATACCCGCCAGCGCATCGGCGATATTAACCGTGAGTGTAGTCTTCCCGACTCCGCCCTTATGATTGAAAATTGCAATCCGAAGGGGGTGTGTCGGCGAATCATCGAACGAAGGACGAGACACCATGCCTTTTTCGCTAACCGTTAGCGTTCTCTCGTTTGCTTCGCCTTCGTGGACGCGCGCTGGTCATTACATCGCGCGCTTTGTCACGATCAGGAAGCGCAAGAACGAACTGCTCACCAAGCGCGCTCACTTGCTTGTTGCCTTTGGTCGCGGGAACCAAGTACGCCTGCTTGGTGGCGTTATCGACAACAACCGCAGGGTTCGAGAACTTAATCTGTGCTGCCTCGGTGTTTAGCTTACTTAGGTCTAACGTCTTAAAGTGTGGCGTGTCTCGGTAGTGTGTGAGGTAGTAAGCTAAGCATGCAATCCTCTCGACGTCTGTCTTGGGTTGCTTCTGCAACATGAATTGTTTTGGCGAGATCGCGCGGTTCTCCGAGAATGTTGGAGCTTCCACAGGGCCAATATGCGGAGACACAGCAGGGTTACCGGAATGCGCCATTGAAGGGCTCGAGTATTGTGGTTTTAGGTCAAAAAATCGCGATATAGTTTCGATCACGCGTTTTTTGCTTTCGTCGGGTATCGTTTGGAAAACCCGAAGAAGGTAAGTTACGATCTCAAACTCCTGTGCTTGAAGGGCACTGTCTGTTAGCGCGTCTTCTGATCGGCTCAACCAACGTTCTCCTTGTCTAAGACCGGTGCAAGCTCGCTCGCGGTAGCGGAGCAAACTGGTTAGTTCAAAAACCTTTGGGATACGCCATCAATTATGTCAGAGACGATCAACACATGCGAACTCTTTCGGTCGGCGGCGCGTACGTCCGTGGGGCCGCGCATAAGGGAATCGGAGAGACAACCGACATTTCCGTCTACTGAGCGAATCGCTTTAGGTGCCACACGCCACAAACTTGCGTCTATCCACTGTCTCCGCAGGGTCGTTTATTCGACTCCGGCCAGCCCTTCCTCTGGATCAACCCGGACAGCCCTCAATTTATGTCACCCATGACAGAGGTCCTGGAATTCCGCGGCTCGCAGTGTAGCCGCCCCGGTTCCCGTTGACACACCTGCACATTCAGGCTGTCCCCAAATTCCAAATTCCCCGGGCGTACCCCTGCTATAGTTTAAATGTCGTTAAAACAAGTTTAACTAGAAGCATGAGCAGGACAAGCAAAATCCTCGGATTTTCGGTTCCTCCCACCGTCGTGAAGGAAGTCGAGATCCTCGCCAAGGAAGAACGCCGTACCAAGAGCGAACTCTTCCGGGAGATGGTGCGGGTGTACAAGCGTTTTCGGGTGGAGCGGGATCGTGACGAAATGCGCTGGGTGGCGAACATCGTCCAGCAGGCCAAGGCCGAGCAAGCGGAAAAGCCCCTCACGGTCGCGGAACTCCTAAGGGAAAGCGAGCGATTGTCGCGTTCGGGTTCCCAGCGCGCGAAGAAACTGGGGATCAAGACCGACCCAAAGAGTATTACCCACATCATCCATGAGCGGCGGAAGAAGCAGCAGCCGGCTTAAGGTCGTTTTCGATACTAACGTCTACTTCTCCGCATTCAATAGCAAACGCGGTGCGTCTTTCAATGTGTGGCGAAGAGCAGTGCGCGGAGAGTTTACGCTCATCGTCTCGCCCGAGATCATGCGCGAACTAGCGGAGGTACTCCGCCTCGATCTAGAGACATCAGAACCGGAGATCGTTGCTCTGTTGAAGTTGATCGCAAAGGTCGCGAACGTTGTGCAGCCGGGTGAAGCATTGGCAGCCGTAAAAGCCGATCCTGATGATGACCGCATTCTCGAATGTGCAGTTGAGGGAAAGGCGGATCTCATCATAAGCTTTGACCGCCATTTGCTGGATCTGAAATCATTCCAGGGAATCGGCGTCGTGACGCCGGTTGATCTCCTGCACACGCTTGGAGATTGATGCAACTGCGCTAGCGAACTGTGTCCATCCACTGACTCCGGAAGGCCGTTGTCCGACTCCAGATCAACCCCGGACAGCCCTCACTTCACGTCACCCACGACGGGTAACCACACCGCACTAGCCTCCGCCGCCGAGCGCATCACCGTTTGGGTCGCCTTCGTATAATCCCCCGGCTTCGCATTGAAAATGTTCTCGACGAACTTCTGCGGATTGCGGTCGTACAGTGGAAACCAGCTTGATTGGATCTGCACCATGATCCGGTGCCCGGGCTCGAACACATGGTTCACCGTCGGCAGAGTGAACTTGTACTCTTGCGTCTTTCCCGAAGGAATCGCTGCAGGATGTTCGAAGCTATCCCGATACCGCCAGCGGAAAATATCCATGGCCACCGCCAGCTCGTATCCTCCCAACTCCATCTGGCTCGGAACCTCGTCCGGATACACGTCGATCAGCTTCACCACCCAATCGGCGTCGGTACCGGTCGTTTGCGCCAACAAGTCGGCGATCGGCGCGCCGCTCCCTCGCACAGGCGACGTGAGTACAGGCGTCTCATACGGCAACACATCTGTCCTATCCGCCACAGACCGCTGATCGGTTACCAGCCACGGCCTCCAGCGGTCTGCATCGTTCAGCCGCATCGGACGCGGGATGTAGGGCACTGGCTTCGTTGGATCCGAAACATAGGAATCCGATCCCGTTCCCGTGGGCTTCGTAAATGCCAACCCGAACCCGGCTTCCAGGTACAGCGCCTTCAAAGGCGACGCATCCTTTTTCGCACGACGGTCGCAGGTATAGACATCGTTATCTACAGACTGACAATCGGACGGTTCGAATTTGCTGACGCCGAGTACTACTGGAAAATGGCGCAAGAACAACATGAAAGGACTCGCTCAACATTTGCGAGGAGTTATAAACACACCTCTCAGGCACTACCAAACTGCTCTCCCAAGACATTTGGGAGTAGAATTCAGTCAGAGGTAAAAGTGCGAACTGTTCGTTTTCTCACGTTCGTTCTACTGTCCATTCCTGCACTTTGGAGTCAGGATCATGGGAGTCAATACAAAGACTTGATCTCCTGGGGCCCAAATAAGGAAACATTCAAGGTCACCATGGGCGGTCGCAATAACGCAGGTGTTTTCTGGATATCGGAGCAAGGATTTCGGTGGTTTGTGATCGGAGGCGCGGAGACTGGCACGGGTCCCATCCCATGGCAGGACATCAGCAGCTGGTCCTGCACGCGGCCGACTGGCTTGACGATTGAGACACCGCACGGCGGCAGTGCCGCCATGATCCTCAAGCGCGAGGACCTTCTCAAAGTAGTGAATCAATACCTCAAGAAATACGCACCGGCGGCGATTGACGAAGCGCGTGGCTGCTCTTCGGAATAGCTAGCAAAATCTGTTCACCGCATCCGACAAGCCCGTCCCGTCCGGCTGCAGCCCAAGTTGGTGCAATGCGATGTTGCGGAGTAGATCAGCGTAACGATCGATCGCATTCTTAATATCGATAGCATTCTTAATTGGGAAACGAACTGGAAGAATCCGCACATTGAGTACTATCCCGCGATCATCCGATTTTTGGGCTACGACTCGCCGCCAGCGGCGAAAAGTCTCAAGGAACGGCTCGTGCTGGGGCGTACGGCGATCGGATTCACACAGGAAGTATTCGCGGAAAAGCTCGGAATCGATCAGTATACGTTGGCACGGTGGCAGCGGAGCGACCGGGAGCCCTCAGCGTCATTTGCCGCTCGTGCGGTGCGAGTACTCAGCAGTTCCGATTCTGCAGCTCGCACATGGCGAGTAAGTTGAGTGAGAGTCGAAAAAACAGGTGCTTTTCCGAGCTAATCCCGGTTGAGGAAAGAGTATCGGTCGGTTTCGCGGTGCGCAGAGTTCTTTTCCGGGCACATCGACAGGCGAAAACCAGCGGTTCCTGCGACCATATCGCGCGTATGCCGCAGAACCCGACATAGCGTTTTTTATATGCCTGCAAGAGACCTAGGTAATTTATATGTAATTTATATTGACTTTAGATCTGATTTCCAATAGCATCGGGTTCGATTCGTAAACGGGGTTGTCCGCGGTGGTTACCAAGGTGTTAACGGAGAAACATCGTGAAGCGTATCGGTATCCTTCTCGTGCTAGCAACAGCCTGTCTGGCCGGACTAGTGTCCGTCCTGCTTGCTCAATCCACCGGGGCTCCTAACTATCAGCTGATTACCACGATCCCAGTTCCTGGAGGGCTTGCGGGCTTCGACATTAGCTGGGTCGATCCCGGGAGCCAAAGGTTTTATCTTGCAGATCGCACCGCGACGAAGGGAACCGGACGCATCGACGTGGTCGATACGCAGGCAAATCAGTTTCTCTATACGATTCCCGGGTTCGCTGGGAACGTCTTTCCTTCCCCGAAGCCCGGCTGTAGCGTCAGCGGCCCCAATGGTGTTTTGGCGATTCCTCAGCTCAACCAACTTTACGTAGGCGATGGAGACAGCACTGTCAAGGTAGTGGATCTGGCAGCGAAGGCAGTTGTCGCGGTCATCTCCACCGGCGGGAATTGCCGGGCGGATGAAGAAGCCTATGACTCGTTCGACCATATCGTCATGATTGCGAACCCGAACGATACGCCGCCTTTCGTAACCTTCATCTCAACGGATACGCAGAAGGTTGTCGGCAAATACGTTTATCAGGGCAGAACGGGCGGTCTGGAGCAGCCGGTGTGGAACCCTCTCACTAGGAGGTTCTACATGTCCGTTCCCACCACGGACACAACCATAGGCTCGGTGGACGTATTCAATCCCACCACGTATACGATTGAGAACAGCTTCCCGACGGCTTCCTGCAGCCCGGCGGGTTTGGCGATCACTGCAAACCAACGCATGATGACGAGTTGCGGCGTGGTTCTCGACGCTCGGACTGGAGCAATTCTCGCGACCGTCGGGGGTCCTAATACAGATCAGATCTGGTACAACGCAGGGGACAACCGTTTCTACTTCGGCGGGCCTGGGACAGGAGCCGTAGATGCCGACACGTATCAAGTGGTTGCGACAATTCCTGGTGCATCCGGACACACTCTCGCAGTTGACCCAAACAACAATCACATCTTCGCTCCTGTATCGGGCAGTGGCATTCGGGTCTTCTCTGCGCAGTAAGATCCTGAAGTTTGTTTCCCTTGGGATTTGTTCCGCGCGGCGATGCCAAGCGCGGGCATACCGGAAGTAACAAACGGCTCTGAAGTCCTTCTTATCGTTCCTATCGGGAACGTAAGCTGGAGCGACTTGCAATCTTGCCGTCGACCCTCGTGAGGGTTACCGGGTAACGTGCAAGATCGGCTTGGTGACTTGGAAGGTGGAACGCCGAACACTGATCACCCTCTTGAGCCACTGCACGAAGCGGAAATGGATCACGACGAACCTTGCAAAGGACTGGATCCGCCCTGGGATCTGCACCCGAACGCGGTGATCCCTTATCAATGCGGATCTTCCTGCGAACGCTGATCAGCTTGGACCGTGTGTCGGTAGTCGCAAGTAATCCGAAGGGCCGTCTTGTGACCCGCCCCGTCCATTCGCCCAAACCAACGCCAAACCGCCCTCACTTCACATCACCCACGACAGGCAACCACACCGCACTAGCCTCCCCCGCCGAGCGCATCACCGTCTGCGTCGCCTTTGTATAATCCCCCGGCTTCGCATTGAAAATGTTCTCGACGAATTTCTGCGGATTGCGGTCGTACAGTGGAAACCAGCTCGATTGGATCTGCACCATGATCCGGTGACCGGGCTCGAACACATGGTTGACCGTCGGCAGCGTGAACTTATACTCTTGCGTCTTTCCCGCCGGAATCGCTGCAGGATGCTCGAAGCTATCCCGATACCGCCCGCGGAAAATATCCATCGCCACCGCCAACTGGTATCCTCCCAACTCCACCTGACTCGGAACCTCATCCGGATAAACGTCGATCAGCTTCACCACCCAATCGGCGTCGGTCCCCGTCGTTTGGGCCAGCAAGTCTGCGATTGGCGCCCCGCTCACTCGCACAGGCGACTTGAGTACTGGCGTCTCATACGTCAGCACATCTGTTCTGTCCGACACAGACCGCTGATCGGTCACGAGCCACGGCCTCCAGCGGTCTCCAT
>Ga0126381_100008047_pt1 | contig 11764 bp, 8 predicted proteins | sample PanSoiMetPlot_28_FD_96465 | JGI IMG/M metagenome (GOLD analysis project Ga0126381, IMG submission 96465) | Tropical forest soil microbial communities from Panama - MetaG Plot_28 | ecosystem: Environmental > Terrestrial > Soil > Tropical forest > Bulk soil | place: Panama | collected 2016-02-17 | reverse complement strand
TCGGTTTCCCTAAGTATGGTGACGAAGGCAAGGTCATGGGTCTCGCACCATATGGTCGGCCTCGTTATCTGGAACAGTTCCGAGACATTATTCGAACAGAAGGTGCTGGTTTTAAACTAAACCTCGACTATTTTAAGCACCACTCTGAAGGCGTGGACATGACGTGGGAAGAAGGTTCTCCTACCATCGGCCGCATCTTTTCAGAAAAGTTTATCGATGCTTTCGGTCCCGCCCGCCAAGTCGGCGAGCAGCTTGGTTCCACACACGAGGATATTGCTTCATCTCTCCAAGCTCGATTAGAGGAAGTTGGCTTTTACATTCTGAACCATCTATACCAAGAAACGAAGACTGATCGGCTTTGTCTCGCCGGTGGAGTGGCATATAACTCGGTGATGAACGGAAAAATCCTAATTAACACTCCATTTCGAGAGTTGTTCGTACAACCGGCCGCTGGTGATTCCGGCACCGCTCTAGGCGTCTGCTACTACATTCACAATGTCGTTTTAAGCGGACCACGATCGTTTGTGATGGAACACGCGTACACCGGACCCGAGTTTACAAACGGACAGATCGAAGCTGTTGTAAGGGGAAGCGATTTCGATTGCCGTGAATTGACTGACCGCGAACTTATACAGTTGGCAGCCCAAGCGATTGCGGACGGAAAAATCGTAGGTTGGTTTCAGGGCAGGATGGAGTTTGGCCCGCGGGCTCTCGGTAATCGTAGCATTGTTGTTGATCCGCGCCGTCCTGAGATGAAAGACATCTTGAATGCTAGAATTAAAAAGCGCGAATCCTTCCGTCCATTTGCACCCTCTGTTCTCGAGGAATGCGTCGGAGACTACTTCGAGCAGACGTATCCGTCTCCAGCCATGCTGATGGTTTACCAGGTCAAACAGGATAAACGCTGGGTTATTCCCGCTGTCACGCATGTAGACGGTTCTGGAAGGCTGCAGACTGTTTCTCATAGTAATAACCCCCGCTATCACCAACTTATCTCGGATTTTTATCGGCTGACCGGTGTTCCGGTTGTGCTGAATACCTCTTTCAATGAGGACGAACCCATTGTGTGCACTCCAGAGGAAGCATTGAACTGTTTTCAACGGACTCGAATGGACGTTTTATTCTTGGGCAACTACATGCTGTGGCGCTGAGCCATCGAGACATTAACGATCTCTGGCGATGACTATTTTGATTCTGAACCAGGCGTTCTATCCAGACGTGGTCTCGACCGCCCAGCATGCAAGCGACTTAGGAATCGCACTGAGCCGAGCTGGACACAAGGTCACTGTATTATGCAATTCTCGCGGCTACGATGATCGAACGCTTCGATTTCAAAAGCGAGAAGTCTGGAACGGGATCGATATCGTTCGCGTACCGTCAACTGGATTTGGCAAGAATTCCAAGTGGCGTCGAGCGTGCGATTTTGGAACCTTTCTCGTGGCTTGTGCCTATCGTCTATGGTCTCTACCACAGTTCGATGTTATGGTTGCAATGACGTCCCCACCTCTAATTTCTTACATTGCGAGTTTGGCCGTGCCGAGGAGAGCTCGCAGCTTGGTGCTTTGGGTGATGGACTTGAACCCGGACGAGGCCATTGCGGCGGGATGGCTGCGGGAAGGATCCCTGATCTCGCGTCTACTTTCGCGCCTTTTGTTGCAAAGTTTGAAGCGAGCTGGCCGCATCATAGCGCTGGATCGATTCATGAAAGAGCGCATCGAATCGAAAGGCATTCCTTCCGAAAAGATTGCGCTTGTGCCTCCTTGGGCACATGATGATCATGTCAAATTTGATCTCGAAGGCAGAAAGGAGTTTCGGGCCGCACGCAATCTTTCAGAGAAGTTTGTCGTGATGTACTCCGGAAACCATAGTCCATGCCACCCCCTCGAGACTCTGCTTCGTGCCGCTGAGAGACTTGTCGACCACAAAGAAATTGTGTTTTATTTTGTAGGCGGTGGAAGCGAATTCCGGAAAGTGCAGGAGCGCAGCCGAACCTGCGGGATGCATAACGTAGTATGTATTGCTTACCAGCCGATAGAAAGGCTATCTGCCTCCTTGTCCGCGGCGGACCTCCAGGTTGTAGTAGTTGGAAATGAGTACGTCGGCATCGTCCACCCGTGCAAAATCTACAATGTGCTCGCTGCGAACAGACCATTTCTTTACATCGGTCCAGCGGAGAGTCACGTGCGAGACATCATTCGTCAAGATGGCACACAGGCTTATATTTCCTCACACGGTGATGTGGATGGTGTAATGACCAACATCTTGCGCGCCGCCCAACGCAATACAAAGTCGTCTCCGTTGATGTTCGATGTTGCAAAGCGATTTTCGAAAGAGGTGCTTATTCCCCAGATGATCAGTCTAATAGAGGAGAGTTGCAGGTTGACTTGTCGGGCCGGGCTTTGAATCTGTTTGGCGGAGGCAACATTCTGAGAGCCACCGACAATCAAAGTTACGGCTTTGGTCAGCCACTACGGCTGCTGAATCCGCAATTCGGCAAGATCATTAATGGCAACCAGATTGACCAAGCTGCGTGCACGACCGTCGACCGACATTCAGCATCGTAAATCGTAGCGATGTTGCGGACGGGCAAATCAGCATTTTGGACAATTACTTCCCGGGTGGCTCAGGCTCCGCTTCAAACGCAATCGGAATTCCTAACGGTTTCGTCCAGCACCCATTCCAATGTCGTTCATCATTGGATACAAGGGGCTGTACGGTGAAGAAACCCATCGCCAACAATAATATCTCAGCCTATACACACAATTGCTTCACTGCGAACAACGCCAACTTACGCCCGAGCGCCTGCGCCTCATGGGGATTTAGGGTTAATGCTGCTGGCCCATCCCTCAGTAACCAAACAGCCAATGTCCGTGTCACAACTGTTGTGAGCGCAACAGGAGCGGCGACATACGAGGCGGCATGTTATGTGGTAGTGATTGTTGCACCAACTTCAAGGGCATCAACTCGTGTGTGATTACTTACACTGATTTCCAGTCTAACGTTGAAAACAACATAAGCTTAACCCCCACGAGCGCCCGCAACACGATCGGATCAACCTTTGGGCAACGCTGCGCCACCTTCGCGGTCAAGATGTCAATAACATCCAATTTGTCGGCCAATGGGTAAGCGAGCAATCCAGCAGCCGCGATGCAAAACACAGTATGGCTTGAACGAGCTCATATGAAACGCTGAGATACGATTTTTACCATTCAGGAGAAGTGAATGATTAAGCGAATCTTATTGTTGCTTTTACTGTGCGTTCCGGCCTTCGCACCCTGCCAGACTCGGATTGACCCAAGCAGTCAGGTCAAGGGCCAGCTGCCATATACCGCGAAGAGTGAACCCGTCGTGGATGTCCGGGATTTGGGGATCGACTGCACATTCGCGACCGACAGCAGTGCGGCGCTCAATGCTTTGACCAACACCAACGACAAAATTGATGGGGTATGGCTTGCGTTTCCCCCAGGCTGTCACGTAAAGCTGGGGTCTACATGGACGATCAAGAATCAGTCCGGTTTCAGGATTGGCGGATGGTCTGGCGCAGGGTCAAACGGTTACTTCAGTACGAACGTTCCTACTATCACTTGGACGGGTGCTGCTGGCGGTACCATGATCGACATGGAATATACCATGGGCTTCAGTGTGGAAAGGCTGGCCGTTGATGGAGGAGGACTAGCCGGTACGGGGATCAATGTGGATAAGACCGGCGCTGGTGGAACTATCAACACGAGTGACGGCGTCTTCGACCGACTTTTTGTCCACTCCAACGCTACGGGAGCCGGGAACGCAAACTGGATCGGAATGCTGTTTTCCGCGGTCTCGGGGAACAATGTCGAAGACATGCGGATCACCAATTCGACGTTCTTCTGTGGTGCCAGTCCGAGTTCGGGGCGGGCTGCCATTAAAATCGGCAATTCGTTCAACGCCAAGAATTTCAAGATCGAAAACAATTTCATCCACGACTGTAATCGCGGAGTTTGGCAGACTCAGGGACAGGCCACAATCGCGTACAACGAGGTGGGCTCCAACCATACCGACTTTGAAATTGATTATTGGACGGACCCAGAGCAGATTAACTACAACCTTTCCGAGTCGGCGGAGAGCGGGGACCAGTTTCTCGTCCTTGGCAACGTGAGTCATGTTGTCGAAGTAAACGGGAATAACATTCCTCTGAATGATACCTGCGCAATCACGCTCACGAGCGGAGGTACATTTTCCTCCCCCAGCGGCAACTCCTTTTACGCAGGATATAACGGCGGAGCAGGCAGCAGGAAGATATGCAACGGAGCAGGCGCTCATGCTCCTGCTTACTTTGGGGGAAATCTTGCAAACTACGACATCGGTCCCACGGAACTTGGATCATACGTCGGTTTTTTCGCTGGTTATCCAGGCGGCCCAAAACCTGTCTTCGATTCGTCCACTATAACGAACGCTCCCCTGTCGATCTTGACTTCTAATGGTACGCCATGGCTGGAGCGAGGCATTTTTTATGCCATGAACGACACCGTGGCAGGTTACGCTCCGAGCACGTCAGGGACACCTACCTCGACGCCTTGCAGCTATAACACGCTCTGCCTGGATAATGGCAGTCATGAAATCGGTGGAGTGCCGGAGGTAGCTAGTGTGTACTGCGCAGTCACAGGTACTGGCGTGAACGGCAATATCCATTATTTCTACGTTACAGCGGTGGATGCAGTTGGGAACGAGACGATTCCATTTCCGCTATATGGCGCTCGTTGTTACAAGAGTGTGTCAACCTATGACTCCTCGGACTACGAGACAATCTATTGGTCAGGCACTCCCGGCGCAGCGACTTATAACCTGTACGCTGGCGATCCGAATGATTCGAGTCGCCTCGTGCAGCTAGCCACTGGGCTGACGCGAACGTCTTACAAATTCAATGGGCCTTATCCTACCTCTTGGCCCACCCTTGGACCTCCGCATGGGTATAACCAGACGATCTGGCATGCGTTTCGCGGCAGGTCGGTTGGTTTCCAGTACGGCACACCCTTGTACGGCTCCAATGATAGCGGTAAGACACAGAAATGGAGTATTTCGTCGGCCACTGGCGACGCCAGCTTTGCTCGCGATCTGAGCATTGGGCGTAACGTCACAGTTGCAGGCACTCTGACGGCTCCGGGGGTCGCTCGGACAATTGCGATTGGCACGGCGACGCTAGGTACGGCAGCCATCGCGTCTGGCGCTTGCGCTTCTGTGGTGACCGTCTCTGCTGCGGGCGTGGCGACTACGGACGTTATAGCCTTCACGCCGAATGCAGACATCAGCGAAATTACCGGCTATACACCGGGTGGTGGGTTGAACATCTACCCATATCCCACCGCGGGTGCGGTCAATTTCAAAGTCTGCAACGGCGCGGCCAGCTCCGTTAGGCCGGGAGCCGTCACGCTCAATTGGCGGGTAGCGCGGTGAGGCGGACTTTTATAATCCTTGTGACACTCTATGCACCGCGTGCGTTAACTTAGATGTTACCCTTTTCAGCATCGGTCCAGCGGAAAGTCACGTGCAAGACATCATTCGTCTGGACGGCACGCGCGCCTATATTTCCGCACACGGTGATGTGGGGTGTAATGGCCAACAGCTTGAGCGCCGCCCGACTCAATACAGCGTCGTCACCATTCACGGTTGAAGTAGCAAAGAGGCGCTTATTCCCCAGATGATTCAGTCTAATAAAGGAGAGCGGAAGCTTGGACACTCAGGCCGGACTTTGAGGTGGCAAACCCTAAATTTCGACGCCGAGTCCGACTTGTTGTTGCCCAAAGGATAAAGCGATATCAGTGTCCCTTGTCATCGGACTCTCCGGTTCAAGAGGCCCGGCATACGATCGTAATTGCGCTGGTCACTTCGACGATGCTCACACCACAGCACACAACTCCTCCGACGACTGCCGTCTTGCGCGAGCCTGGCGGAGATCTATGCGCGGAAACGAAAAGCCATGGTTGGTTCGAGCACATTTCTCCGCTCGTCAAGCCGTGATCTCGGCGGACCGTGCAAGATATCTAATCAACGCTTGAAGGGATGGTACACTTGTCCAAAAGATAGGTAGAAGGAACGCCATTTCGTGATTGACAAACACAACTTAATCAACAAACTCCGGTTGCTTGGGTGCACGGGACAAATGTCTTTGTGTGGTAGACGAATCTCTACCCTTCGTCCGCCTTCTCAAATATTTGGATTTTCTCAATGTGTGGAATTGTCGGCATCATAGCCCGCAACAGTCATGTTTCGCCGGACCTTTTGCAACGCGCTACCTCTTCGCTCGCGCACCGCGGCCCAGATGATTCCGGTACGGTCATCCTGCGTGAGAGTGTTGTTGGGCCGCTTGAGATCGGTTTAGGAAACACCCGGCTCGCCATTCTGGATCTTTCCTCCCTCGGGCATCAGCCGATGCAGGATAGGGAAACGGGCAATTGGATTGTCTACAACGGTGAGATCTACAACTTCCGCCAAGTCCGCCAGATGCTCGAAAGGGAAGGAACGCAGTTTGCTAGCCACTCCGACACAGAAGTCCTGCTGAAGGCATACGCGTGCTGGGGTGAGGCTTGCCTTCAACGATTGCGGGGCATGTTCGGATTCGCGATCTGGGATGCTCGCCAGCGAAGACTTTTCATCGCGCGGGATCCGATGGGCATCAAGCCGCTCTATTATTCGGAGGCGGATCCATATTTCTTGTTTGCCTCAGAAGTCAGAACGATACTCGGAACTGGCTTAGTTGCGCGCCAGCTGGACCAGTCGGGACTGATGAACTATTTGGACTTCGGATCTGTCTACGATCCGAATACCCTGATTGAGGGTGTGAAATCTCTTCGCCCGGGGCACTACCTGGTTTGGGAGAAGGGCCAGACTCGAGAAGTGATGTATTGGGACCTTGCTGCAAGCGAACAAGGTGCCACAGCAACGCGGTCGGCAAGGAGTATCTTTGGAGAGCAAGCGAAAAAGAAAATCAACGATGAACTACGTGGGACACTGGAAGAATCTGTCCGCCTGCAGTTGGTCAGTGATGTTCCGGTGGGAGTGTTCCTATCGGGTGGAATTGACTCGAGTAGCCTAGTCGCGCTTCTCAGTCAGAACGGAGTGCGACTTAATACTTTTTCTCTTGTTTTCCAGGAGGCGGATTTCAGCGAGGCTCACTACTCCCGTGCAATCGCAAAAAGGTTCGGGACTGAGCACCAGGAAATTCTGGTCTCGCAGCGAGACGCGCTGGATGTTCTTCCGGGAGCAATTGCGGCGATGGACCAGCCCACAATCGACGGTATCAACACATATTTCGTGTCGCGGGAGGCGCGTGCCAAGGGAGTGAAGGTGGCGCTTTCGGGATTGGGGGGCGACGAAATGTTCGCTGGTTACTCCAGTTTTCGAACTGTGCCCCACATGGAAAAGTTTGTACGTTGGTGGAGATACGTTCCTGAGGCATTACGTTTGCAGGTCGCAGCGACATTCGCCCGATCAGCAGACAAAACCGATCGCAACCGCAAGCTCGTCGCGCTGGCCCTCAGCAACGGACGTTTGATTCATCCTTACTTTCTCTCAAGGATGTTGTTTACGCCCTACCAACGAGATGGGTTGCTTAAGAGATCGGACGAGCGTGACGTCGACAGGGCGAACCAACCTTTGCGTGAGAGCCTCAGTCGAGCCCGTCTGCTCGATTCCGTTAACAGAGTTTCATACCTCGAGTCTCGCTGCTACATGCTTAACACGTTATTGCGCGATGCGGACTTCATGAGCATGGCTCACGGACTCGAGATAAGAGTGCCTCTGATCGACCATCGCTTTGCAGAACTGGTGTTTTCTGTTCCGGGTTCCTGGAAGCTCGACGGCAATGATCCGAAACACCTGCTCGTGACCGCTTTGCAAGGTGCACTCCCCACCGGAATCGTTCGCCGAAAAAAGAGGGGCTTCACTCTGCCGTTTGAGCACTGGTTGAGGGACGAGTTACACTCTGGCGTTGAAACCGTCATTCAGAGGGCAAAGGACGGCCCTCTAGCGTCTGTGCTCGATGGCAGTGCCGCATACCGGGTGTGGACAGACTTTCTCCAAGGCAGGACAAGTTGGACACGGCCCTGGGGAATTTATGTCCTTCAGCGCTGGTGTGAGTCCCATCTTTAAATCGATCAGGTCCTCTATGGAATGTCTGGAATCTCTGACCGCACTAGACAATCCGTATGGAGCTATAGTTCGGACATTGGTAGCCACTGCTGGATAAACCGCTCTCCCGGTGAGCACGTCGGCTGCGTGCAACGCATCGAATAGCCGGTACGGCCGAATGTTATCCCTTCGGCTTGGAGTCACGGCTGTAGAAGACTGCTCTTTGTCGTCATGCATTTATCCACGGCTGGCTCCGCAGCCCATCAGAGAAGAGTACTTGCTTACTGGCCCATTGGAAGCGACCAATGAAGCATACGGGGTCGCGAAGATCACCGGGCTCAAGATGGCGGCCCGTACCGCGTCGAGTACGGATGTTCCACGATCAGCTTCATGCCTACGAACCTGTATGGCCCAGGAGACAACTTCAATCTCCAGACTCCCCACGTGGTTCCCCGCTATGACTCGCCGCTTTCACTAAGCCAAGAATGCTGGTGCACCATTCATTACCCTTTGGGGCACCAGCTCGCCACGGCGAGAGTTCCTCCATGTCGATGATTTGGCGAACGCAGCGTGTTTCCTGATGGAACACTACGACGGGCTCGACTTGTTCAACCTGGCGTTAATGCTGCTGGCAATGGGACCATATTGCAAATTTTGGCACTTCGACTTGCCACAGGGCACCTATATTTCGTTAGTAAATATGGTATATAGCCGTGGTTGCAGCGCTGGTAGCAATCACTGTACTTATAGCGATAACAGTCTTCATATGGCTGCTCGGGACAAAGATTATGTCCGCGTCCGAGACTGGAATATCTGCAGCCTTGCCTTGCAGGATGGCCTTCAGTTGCACTGGTAGCTCTTGCCACCCGGTCGGGGTCCGTCGTAGCATTCTAGTGCGCCCCACAGCAGCAGAGGGCGTTGGCCCCGCGGCTCCGGCCACTACTCGCAAAACTGTGGCGGCATCGGCCGAGTTTAGGACATATCCACCGGGTTTATTCACTTCGCCTAAGACATAAACCATCGGCGCTTTGGGGACGAACACGGTGTCACCGGGATGCAATTCCACGTTGCTGCGTACCATCTTCGCCGGGTCCTTCGAAAGCTCCATTGTGACTGGGTTTTCTTCGTCGCCTCTGCGCGAGATGGTAACTGAACTGGAGGCTCTTTCCGTGAGCCCTCCAGCGGCCTGCACCACATCAAACAAACGGTGCGGGCCAAGGGCAGAATAAGCGCCGGGCTTGGCGACTTCCCCAGCCACGGAAATTCCACTGCTGGTGTAGTCCTTGACGTACACCGAGACTTGCGGATCGTTAAGAATGTTGTTCTGGCGTAACTGAGCCTCGATTGCCGCTTCCGCTTCACTGCTGGTGAGGCCGCCCACTCGAACACTGCCGATCAGCGATATCGAAATGTTTCCGTCGGCACTCACGCGAGTGTGCTTGGACAGATCAGTAGCGCCGTAAACCGTAACTTCGACCTCATCGCCAGGGCCGATGACAGGCCCCGAAGAATTGGCTTGCGGGGCGCTCTTTTGTTCCGAGGATCCGCCCACTGGCTGAGGAACGACTCTTGAGGACTCCGCCGTTGGGTCGCTCTTAGGCCTGGCGTCCTGCCCAGGGGCTTTGTTTTGAGCAAACGCCACTTGGAAGCAGCTGACGATGACCAGGATAATTACCGAGTCTGAGAGGTACGAGAACGGATTCGCAAAGCGACACATATCTCTCCACAATTTTATGCCGCGCGTTGTTCGGGCACAACCTGAATCTATGCACGGTATTCAGCGTTGAGTGTCCACGGAGGCATGATTGCTAACAAGGAGCTCATATTTCAACTCCCCAGGGTTAATCGCTTCCTGTTCTCCTCGTACGCGTGGATTGCACAATCGAAGTGCTGACCTCCGCTCGGGCCACTTTCGCTAGTTCTAGCCCCTTCGTCCAGCCCACTTCGAATCCCTCCTTGCCCGTGGTGGCAGGTGCTCGTGGATCGACATAAGGTAGTAAGCCTTCCTCCTTGATTCCGGGAATCGACGTTCCAAGAATTCGTCGAACGAGTTCAGATTTTCCAGCCGCCAGTCCTGTCCCGCCCTGACCTCACAAGTACCTCCCCAGATCAACAAACCGGGTATCCCGCTCTGCATCGTTGTGTTTTTCCCGAGCCAGTTTGCTGAGCCGCTTGGCGCCTCGCTTGCGGTGTCCCTGAGCCAACTGCGCGTAATAGCTCTCGGGCAGACTCAACGCCGAAGCTGTTGCAGGCTTCACGAATTTAGGGAGATGAGCTTCTCGCGCATTCGTCTACGTCGCGCCTCCCACGCGTCTGTTTCAATGAAATCGTGGGACTCGCTGTCCTCGTAATCCTTACCCCCGTGTGTTAGGATTTTTGACCTTGAGATACGACAGCCCGTGCGGATCGAATTGCTGCCCGCGTTTGTCTCCTGCTCCTGCCGATTGCTGCGCCTCCTCGCAGGCAGGGACATTAAGTGGCGGGTTCGTAAAGATTTAGATGGCGTTGTGATTCGCTACGTCGAAGCTGGCTCAGTCGTTGATAATCCTGTTCATACTCGGCTGGAAATGCCCGGCTGGATTTGGGAAAAGGAAATCGACCGTATTTCTCGCAGAGTCACTGTGTTGTAAATTACTCTCCGCAGAATCAGCTTGATTTCGCAACTGAGAGATGATGTCGTAAGAATGAGCAGAATGGCTAGCAAGGACGCCGAAAACAAGACCGTAGCGGCCGTAAAGGACCAGGTCTCCTGTGTATTGGACGGGGAGACGGCGATCCTCCACCTTGGCAGCGGCACATATTACGGTCTGAACGCCGTGGGATCGACGATATGGAATCTCATCCAGGAGCCGTGTACTATCGCGGAGATACATGACAAATTGCTTCAGCAGTACGAGGCGGATCCGGGTGAGTGCGAGCGCGATCTGTTAAATGTTCTTGATGACCTCTGTAAAGCCGGCCTAGTCGAGATTCGAGATGCCCGCACTGAAAAAGTTTCTTTGCCTCGACAGTTCTGAGCGACTGCTCTTGCTCGAAACCTTCGTATTCGTTTGGATAGCCTCAACCAGTCTGCGGCTGCTACCGTTTTCGATCGTACAGAAACTTTTTGCGAATCGAGCAGCGCCTCCTGGCCGCATGCATCGGTGGCATCCCATTGAACGTCTTTTGTGGGCAATTGCCGTTGCTGGCAGATACGTGTCGGGAACGACGTGCCTGTCCCTAGCGCTGGCGGGCCGAATGATCCTCAGCAGATACGGCTACCCCGCGCACATTCACATTGGAGTCGCCACGGACCACACCGGCTCTTTTGCTGCTCACGCCTGGCTAGAGAGCGAGGGAACGATCGTCATCGGAGGTCAAGAGTCTACTTCACTGTTTGCTCCACTTGGGGTGATTGGAGAAGGTAATCCTCTGTGAGCGTGCTGGCACAAAAAGGGAAAACTGCCACGGATGGGTTCGCGGATATTCCGGTAACCAGGACCTTCGCGCGCAATCACTTTCCTTTTCCCCTGGAGGCGGTTCCGGCGCTGGAACTGCTGCTTTGCTGTGCCGAGCGCCAGCTGGATACTGGTCGGTCTGCCCGCGTCGGTGAATTACTCGAACAGAGAGTGGATTGGGACGTCCTGCTGTCACTCGCAAATGCACATGGTTTGTCTCCGAT
>Ga0126381_100008046_pt1 | contig 11764 bp, 11 predicted proteins | sample PanSoiMetPlot_28_FD_96465 | JGI IMG/M metagenome (GOLD analysis project Ga0126381, IMG submission 96465) | Tropical forest soil microbial communities from Panama - MetaG Plot_28 | ecosystem: Environmental > Terrestrial > Soil > Tropical forest > Bulk soil | place: Panama | collected 2016-02-17 | reverse complement strand
TCTTGAGGCGCTGCTCGGCGTCGAGGCGGAGGGTTCGCGAAAGCGAGCCGTGGTGAGCGGCGACGTTCTCCGGGCCGAGGCGTTCGGCGAGGGAGAACGCGATCTTTTCGACGAGGCGGCGCGTGTTGACGAAGACGAGTGTGGATCGGTGCGTCTGCGTGTAGGCTGCGAGCTTGTCGAAGAGCTCTTCCCACATGTTGGTGGTGAGGACTGAACTGAGTTCGTCGCTCGGGACTTCGATGGCGAGGTCGAGTTCGCGGCGCTGACCCACTTGAATGATCTCTGCTGGCTTGCGCTCGGGGTGGACCCCTGTAAGGAAGTCGGCGACGAGTTCGATCGGATTCTGCGTCGCGGAGAGGCCGATGCGCTGCGGCGGTTGTGCGAGGCCGGTGATGAAGGCTCCGGGGGACAGCCGGTTTTCGCCGCAGACAAGGGCGTCGAGGCGCTCGAGCGTGAGGGAGAGATGGGCGCCGCGCTTGTCGTCGGCCACGGCGTGGATCTCGTCGACGATGACGGTGTGGACGCGACGGAGATGCTCCCGGGGTTTGGCCGCGGTGAGCAGAATGTAGAGCGACTCAGGCGTAGTGACGAGAATGTGCGGCGGGTTGCGCAGCATGGCGGCGCGCTCTTTGGGGAGCGTGTCGCCGGTGCGGACGGCGGTACGGATCTGGGTGGAGAGATAACCGCGGGCTAAAGCTAATTCTTGGATCTCGCGTAAAGGCTGCTCGAGATTTTTCTGCACGTCGTTGGAGAGGGCCTTGAGGGGGCTGACGTAAACGACCTGCGTTGCGGGTGCGAGCCTTCCGTCGATCGCGTCGCGAAGAAGTTTGTCGATGCAGACGAGGAAGGCGGCGAGGGTCTTGCCGCTACCGGTGGGTGCAGAGATCAGCGTTGCGTCACCGACAAGGATGCTGGGCCAGCCCTGCTCCTGCGGCTCAGTCGGCGAGCCGAATTTTGAAAGGAACCACTCGGCGGTAACGGGGTGCGCCCAGGCGAGTGAGGCGGGGCGGGCGGGAGCTTCGGCTGCCTGGGGCATGCCGTATTCTAACGCGGATTTGTTCGATCTTTGTTCGCCAGGCGACTCGCTGCCTGAAAATGCTTTTCCGCACAGTCTTCAATATGCTTGGCTGGTGCGAGCTTTGGTTATCGGCGGAACTGGCTTTATTGGCTCGCATGTTGTGCGTCAGCTAGCAAAGGAGGGACATACCGTTGCTATCTTTCATCGCGGTCGGACCCCGGCGGCCCTGCCGCGAAATGTGCGTGAGATTCTCGATCCTCTTTCGGAGATGCCAATCGAAAGATTTCCAAGGGAGGTCTTCGACTTCAAACCTGATGCAGTGGTGCACACCATGGCAATGGGAGCCCGCGATGCCACGGCTTTTGCGAAGGCGTTCATCGACCGGGCTGGACGACTCGTTCTCCTTAGCAGCGGCGATGTGTATCTTGCTTATGGCCGCCTGACAGGTTTCGAGCCTGGTCAAATCGAAGAGGGTTTGCTGTCCGAAGATTCGCCTCTGCGAAAGAAGCTTTTTCCCTACCGCGAGCAAGCGCGATCTCCAAAGTCGCTTGAATACTGGTACGAAAAGATCCTGGCCGAAAAAGCGATGCTCGCCGACGGCGGGCCATTCACTACAGTTCTGCGGCTCCCCAAGGTATTTGGTTCAGGGGGCAACCAAGACCTTGCAACCGTGTATCGATACTGCCATCAGCCGCAGTGGCGTTGGACTCATGGCTATGTTGAAAACATTGCGGCTGCCATTGTGCTCGCGGCGACACACTCAAAAGCTGGAGGCCGCACCTATAATGTCGGTGAAGGATATACCCCGACAATGGCTGAGCGTCTGGCGCTGATACCGCCCTCGACGCTTGCCCCCGACCGCGACAGCAAATTTAATTTCGCCCAGAATATGGCTTACGACACCAGCCGTATACGGAATGAACTGGGTTATCGCGAGGTCCTCCCGGAAGAAGAGGCCATTGCGATGACGCTCAAGACTCGCTCGCACTAAGTCATTCTCGTTCTGGGTAAGCCTACATGTTACCTACACCTACGTCGGCCACTTCCGCCGCCTTGTTCTCCTCGTCGAGGTACTGCTCGATGACTCGTTCAAGGCTTCCCTGGGCGGACAGGATGAAGTCGATCGCGTCGCGGCCCCCACCGAAGCCTCCGGAATGGGGCGTGATGTAGTGGGCTACGTCCTTGACCTGCTGGCGGGCGTTGGCCGTGGCAATCGCGAGGCCGCACTGCCGCATGACTGGCAGGTCGATGATGTCGTCGCCGACGTAGCAGAGCTGGTCGATGGTGAAGCCGGTCTTCGCGAGGATGTCGCGGATGGCTTCCATCTTGTGGGCCTGGCCCTGGTATACGAACTCGAGTTTGAGGTCGCGGGCACGGATGGCGACGGTCTGGGAGTTGCGCTTGGTGATGATGCCGATACGAAGGCCTCCGAGGCGGCCAAGCGTGATGCCGAGGCCGTCGTGGGCGGCGAAGCCTTTGGACTCGATTCCTTTGCCGTCGGGGCCAGGAACGACGAAGATCTGGCCGTCGGTGAGGACACCGTCGACGTCGAAGATGAGGACTTTGATCTTTTCTGCGCGTGCTTCAGCGGTCATCTGTCGATGATAGCTTGAGCCAAGGCGATGACTGCTGTCCTGTCATCGTTCAGTTGATTTGGCACGGAGAGTTGACCACATCGCCGCTAAGCAGGAAAATTGCAGAGTGCGCCTGCGGGCCATCTCCATCTCTTGAGGTTCTTATGGCTGCCTATCTAGTTCTGCTTCTCGCCGTTCTGAGCCGCATTCTTCCCCATGCCTTCGGTACGACCAGCGTTGGCTTCACCGCCGTTGGCGGCGGTCTCCTGTTCTTCGGTGCCCGGCGAGGACGCTGGGATACGATTGCGGCGGTGCTTGCTCTGATGGCCACTGACTTCTACCTGACGAAGTTCGTTTACGGCTATGCGTTTCATCCGAGCGCCTACCTGGTGACCTGGGCCTGGTATGCGGCCGTATGCCTGCTCGGACACTCGATGCTGCAGGGCAAGCCGCGGATGGTGCGCGTTGGCGCAGCCGTGCTGGCCTCTGCGACTTCGTTCTTCGTGCTGAGCAACTTCATGGTTTGGATGGGCGGCGGACTTTATCCCCACACGCTGTCTGGTCTTGCTGCCTGCTACGTTGCGGCCATTCCGTTTTACGCGAACGATCTGATGTCGACCGCGATCACGGCGGGGGCGTTGTTCGGGCTGCCGGCATTGGCGAGGAGCATCAGCGAGAGCCTGCAGGAGGCACAGAACGGCCGTCGCGCTGCCTGATGCCGGGAAAAAGTGGCAGAATCGCCACCCTTCATCCGCTAGAATAAATACAGAAGAAAGCCCCGGAGAAGATCCCGGGCTTTTTGTGGTCTCTTGAGAATGAAGACCGAATCTAAATTACTTATAATGAAAGCTTTACGCTATCAAGAGGGGGTTGGGACTCACTTGCGTTGGGCTGAGGCAAAGACGAACCCGGAATAGGCCAACCCAAGGCGCAAAGTACGTGCAGGGTGGTCCTCTACCCAGGGCAATCGATGTCCTTATGAAATAAAAACAGACCCCGCTGGATGACAACCCAGACAACAACGACTGGCGAAACGGTCTAAGCGTCTTCTACGGGGAGGCGTGTGCCCCGGCGGCGGTCGAAGATCTTGCGGATGACGTAGAAGATAATGAGTCCGATCAGCACGCCCACCCCGGCTAGAACATACTGAACGTGCTCGTGCATGGCGTGAGTGATCTCACGGATCAGTGCAGGACCATAAAGGACAGTGATGACGGCCCAGACCATGAAGCGGATAAATTTTCCGGTAAAGATCGCTCCGAGATACCAAAGCGGCCTCATCTCGAAGACGCCGGCTGCGAACTCGAAGAGTTTGACTGGCATCGGCGGTGGCATCATCGCCGGTATCATGATTGCGAGGAACTCCTGTTTCTCGAAGCGATCGCGGAGTTGTTCGTAGCGTTTGCGGTTGATGCGCTTGAGGAGAAAGAGTTCGCCGCCCACGCGTCCGAAGTAGTAGGGGACGAGACTTCCGAGCGCGGAGCCCGCAGCGGCCATGAGGCAGTAAAGGACGAAGCGGGAATGATCGTGGGCGACGTAGTCGATCAGCAGGGCGTCGATGGGAACCGGAATGCTGGCGGTGTCAATCAGGGCGAGAGCGCCGATGCCCCAGACACCGAGGGGCTTAAGGAAGGCGAGCATTGCCGCGTTCCACTTGTGAAACAAAGCTGATGGCGAGATTTTCACAAGGACCAAGTTCTATTTTATCTGTTCGAGTGTTCTCCGCACATGAATCCCGGGGCCGGATTCCTTATGCGCAGTGCGTCCTGCGAGCAGGTCCACCGCGTGGGGCAGGAGGCTGAGAATCGACTGGAGCGAGGTGCGTGCGCCGGCAGGACTTCCGGGGAGATTGATGATGAGCGTGCGGCCGACGCTGCCACAGACGCCGCGGCTGAGCGCAGCGAAGGGAGTGTGCTTTGCTCCCTCGGTGCGCATCCGTTCGGCCAGGCCCTCGATGAGACGGTCGCAGACCTTCCGGGTGGCTTCGGGGGTCACGTCACGGGGAGCCAGACCGGTACCTCCGGTAGTGACGATGAGTTCGGCCTCGGTTGCATAGCGCTGAAGAGTCTCGACGATCTGATCGATTTCGTCAGGGACGATTCCTACAGAGACGCTGGTTCCGGCGGCTTGAAGGAGGCCGGCGACCGCTGGTCCGGAAAGATCCTTCTGCTCTCCCCGGAAACAACGGTCGCTCACGGTGAGAACCACTGATCGCGTCTCTGCAGGAAATCGCATTTTCATAGTTTACGAGCTTTTCCCTTCCACTTACGTGCTATTCGCCCTAAAGAGGAAGCCGAGAGGGTGCAAAGATGAGAAAATAGGGGGATGACGCAAACTCGGGTTTCGCACCTGAGTTAGAGCTTTTGGAATCTATCCCCTTAGCCAGGAAACTTTAGCTTAGCGACGCCGTCAGTACAAAAAAGCCAATGCCTATTCTCGAGACGCCGCCCAACCCCGCACCGCCCTCTCCGCCAGCAAAGGTGCGGACCTCCCGCTATGGCGACCTTGAAGAACATGAGCTAATCTATCTACTTGATGCGCTGGACGACGAGCGCTCCCGTGCGCGGTTTCGCGAAGCGATCTACATCTCGATCATCATTTGGCTGAGCATCGCGTGGTTTGTGCTGTATGGACCGCAGGTGATCTTCCATCAGCCGCGGCTCATCAATCCGGCAGATGTACTCAAGCAGCGTGAGAAGGAGCTGACTTACCTGGACATGCCGAAGGACGTGTCCAAGGCTCTGCCGAAGAAGCCTACGAACGTCATCAGCGATAAGGACCGCGTTCAGCAAACGGTGAAGCCGACCCTGGACAAGAAGACACTTGAGCAGTTGCAGGCGATGCGCCGGGCCGGCGAGCCTTCTCCTGCACCTCCTGCACCGGCAACGGTTCCGCAGCAGCCCGCCCCACAGCAGCAGGCACAGCAACCGCAGCCTGCGCCTCAGCCCTTGCCACAGCATCCGGCGCAGCAGCAGGCGATGATCGATGCTCCGAAGCCTGCTCCAACCCGCCCGAATTTTGGCAGCCAGACGCAGTCCGCGGGCGATGCGATTCGCCAGGCGGCACAGCAGGCGGCGCAGAGCCACGGGCTCGGCGGGGATTACGGCGCGAATGCCCCGGTCGCACACCAGGGGTTGAACACAGGTGTCGAGGTGCTCTCAGACACCATGGGCGTCGACTTCGCTCCGTACTTGCGCAGGATTTTGAGCGACATTCGCCGTACCTGGATTCCGCTGATTCCCGAGGAGGCGCGGCCTCCACTGAACAAACAGGGCGAGACGCTGGTTCGCTTTACGATTCTGCCGGATGGGCGGATCGGCGAGATGCATTTAGAGGCTTCGACGCATGACCAGGCGATTGATCGTGCGGCCTGGGGCGGTATCACGGGCGTTGGTCAGTTCCCTCCCCTGCCGAGCAACTTCAAGGGACCGAACCTGGAGTTGCGGATCGCATTTCTCGTGAACATGAATCCACCGGAGTAGCGGCTTGATGGCTGCCTCCGGTCCTCCACCTCATCCAAACGCAGAACCGCAAGAGCGCCGACGACAGCTCCGCGGGCTTGAGCTCGCTATTGCGGTGCTTGTCTTCAGCGTTTTGCGTGCGCGAATCCATCCCGTGTTTACTCCGCGATGGTGGCGTCTATGGTGAAGCATCAGGTGAGTTCGGAGTCCGAGGTGCCTCTCATCGTGGTCGCCGGGCCGACGGGGAGCGGCAAGACGGCACTGGCGTTGCGGCTGGCGGAGGAGTTCGGCGGCGAGATCGTGAGCTGCGATTCGGTTGCGGTCTATCGCGAGATGGAGATCGGAACGGCAAAGCCTACGCCGGAGGAGCGCGAACTTGTTCCGCACCACATGATTGACGTCGCTTGGCCCGATGAGCCAGTGACTGCGGGTGACTATAGCCGGCAGGCGCGCGAGGCACTGCGCGGAATCGTTGAGCGCGGGCATCTGCCGATGGTTGCGGGCGGCACAGGGCTCTACCTGAGGGCATTGATAGATGGGCTGTTCCCTGCTCCTCGGCAAAGGGAGGGGCGGCGCGAACGGCTGCGGGAGATCGCGACAAAGCGTGGTGCGGCGTACCTGCACCGCATGCTGACGAGACTTGATCGCAAGGCCGCAGCGGCGATTCATGTGAACGATGTTCCCAAGGTGATTCGGGCCGTAGAGGTATCGCTTGCTGCGAGCGAGCCGTTGACGGAGCAGTGGCAGAAGGGGCGCGATCGACTCACGGGATATCGCATTCTGCGGCTGGGGCTTGATCCTCCGCGGCCACGGCTTTATGAGCGGATTAACACACGGGCGGCGGCGATGTTCGACCGCGGTTTAGTGGAAGAGACAGAGCTGCTTATCGAGCGCTATGGTGATGGGTGCCGCGCGCTTGGGTCGCTGGGCTATGCCGAGGCTGCAGCTGTGGCGCGCGGCGAGATGACACGTGAGGAGGCGGTCGCGCAGGCGCAGCAGGGCCATCGCAACTATGCGAAGCGCCAGCTTACGTGGTTTCGGCGCGAGCGTGAGATGCATTGGCTGAAGGGCTGTGGCGGAGACGAAGAGGTCCTCGCAGAGGCGCGCAGGTTGGTCTCCACTCATCTTCACCTGGCTCATGTGTGATGGTGATTTCGGTAGAGTAGAAACAACGGGAATGAGGTCTCCCCATCAACCGCCCATCATGACGTGGGCTGATGACTTCTGCCAAAAATTGATTCCATTTGAGGAAAGGTTGAGGCAGACCTTCATGACCTATCTCTGGATCGCTGTCGGCAGCGCCCTTGGCGGAGTTTTGCGTTACGCAATTACCCGCGCGACCCTGAACATCGACATCGGCTTCCCGTATGGCACGGTGCTGATCAACATCCTCGGCTCTTTTGTCATCGGCTTTTTCGCGACACTCACGCTGCACGGTGACAGATTTGCCGTTTCGGACAACATCCGGCTGTTTGTGATGGTGGGGATCTGCGGCGGATTCACGACGTTTTCGTCGTTCAGCCTGCAAACGTTTGATCTGGTGCGCGCAGGAGCGTGAGGACGCGCACTGGCAAATATCACCGCTTCAGTTGTGCTTTGCTTCTTCTCGGTGGCGGCCGGGCACATGCTCGCTCATCGATTGGTGGCGCGAGAGGAGATCGCTGAGAACCGCATCGAAGAGTACACTGGCTGACCTGGTTTGTGAATGCCGATGCGAAAAGGCCCGTCGTTCTGACGACGGGCCTTCTGATGGTCCCGAGACGGGAGTTTATGAGGGCTGAACTACCAGTCGATCTGCAAGCTTGAAACGCACAATCGACTCCGACGGAATGTCGATATCGCCATTTCCTGTCAGGCCGGCGGCCGCAGTTCCTGCGCCCGCGCCAGCCAGGCCGCCGATCAGCAGACCGGTGCCTCCGGTTGCAACTCCACCGATGAGCATGCCGAGGCCTGTGCCTCCGCCTATCATGGCCGCAGAGCGCTTGCCCTTGCCCTTCTTTGTCCGCGTGAGGTCGCTGGATGAGATCGGGTAGCGTGTGCCGTTGAGGGTCAACGATGTGAGGCGAAGCTGAAGTACTGAAGCGCCCTTGAAGTGTCCTCTCTTGTGCGAAGCCTCGACGACGCCGCCCACGGGTGTTCCCTTGGGAAGGATGATTCGGTCGTTTGCGCCGGGGACTGGCTCCACTATCTCGCCATCAAAGCGATCGCCTGCGTGGCTTGTCTTCACACTGATGTGCTGGTTGATGCGGATCGCGAGCGACGTGCCCGCAGGAACGGTCACCTCTGCCGGCGTGATGACGGGAGCGCCACCAGGTGCTGGGGCAACTCCAGGCTGCGCAGCAGTCGTTGCTGGTTGTGCAGCGGGCGGCCCTGCTGAGGCTCCGGGGACTGGGGCCGGAGCGGGAGTGACGGTCGTTGTCATGGCCTGTCCGGTCTGGCCGGGAACGGGTGGCTGAACTGTGGTTGTGATTACGTTGCCGCTCTTATCTGTCGTGGTGACCTGTTGGGGTTGCCCAGTGGCTGCCGCTTGCTTTTTCGCCTGCTCAATTGCGGCATCTTGTTTCGATTGGCATCCGGTGAACAAACTAAAAGCCAGCACGACGGCTGTCATAAGTCTGTGGGGAGTTTTCATCGGTACGAGCCTCTTTCTTAAAACTGACTTGTGTGACAACTGCGACACAGGAAAAGTCGGTCGAAGCTGCCTGTGTCCAAATTACTAAGATGCACGTCCGAAAGCTAGATACTGTTTTCGATTCGAGGGTTTACGATAGTTTTCATGACCACCACAGCCTCGTCGCGCACGCAACTATCTCATCTCTCAGAACAATTGAATGAACTGAGGCAACGCGGGACGTATTTTCGGCTTCGCGTTCTTGAGGACGGGCAGAACCCGGTTTGCACTTACGACGGCAAGAAGGTCATTAACCTCGCCAGCAACAACTATTTGGGGCTGTGCGACCACCCCAAACTACGTGAAGCGGCGGTCGCTGCCACGGAGAAGTTTGGCGTGGGCTCCGGCGCGGTGCGAACGATCGCCGGAACGATGAGCCTCCACATGGAGCTTGAAGAGAAGATTGCGGCGTTCAAAGGTGTTGAGGCCTGCGTCGTCTTCCAGTCGGGATTTGCTGCGAACGCCGGCACGGTCTCGAGCATTTTGGGCAAGGAAGACTTCATCATCTCGGATGAACTCAACCATGCAAGCATCATCGATGGAGCGCGACTTTCGCGTGCGAAAATCAAGGTCTTCCGCCACAAAGACGTCGGACATGCGGAGGAGTTGCTGAAGGAGGTGCAGAAGGAGCCGGGGCGTAAACTCGTCATCACCGATGGCGTTTTCTCCATGGATGGGGATATCGGCCCGGTCGACAAACTCTGCAACCTATGCGACCGTTACGGCGCCATCATGATGGTCGACGACGCGCACGCGAGCGGCGTGCTGGGACGCAATGGCCGCGGGAGCGTCGATCACTTCCATTGCACAGCGCGCGTCGATGTGCAGGTGGGCACGCTCTCCAAGGCCATTGGCGCATTAGGGGGTTATGTGTGTGGCAGCCGCGATCTGATTGACTATCTCTACCATAGGGCGCGACCGTTTTTGTTTTCCACTTCGCATCCGCCCTCAGTTGCTGCGACGTGCATTGCGGCGTTCGAGATGCTCGAGAGCGAACCGGAACGCATCGAGCGTTTGTGGGAGAACACACGTTACTTCAAGGAACAGTTGACCAGCGCCGGTTTCGATACGGGCGGACGTACGACGCCGGCGAGCGAAACACCGATCACGCCTATTATCGTTGGCGAGGGCCGCAAAGCGATGGAGTTCAGTAAAGCTCTGTTTGACGCGGGAGTGATGGCTACCGGAATTGCGTTTCCAACGGTTCCTGAGGGCAAGGCACGGATTCGTACCATCATGACCAGCGAGCACAGCCGCCAGCAGATCGATCGTGCGCTGGATACGCTGACTACTGTTGCGCGCTCGATGGGAATCCTGAGCTAAGCGAATCGGGCTGCAAGATGGACTCAGGTCTGGCCGGTTCGGAGTAGACATGCTTGCTATGACTATTTGCAGCGATCCGACGGCGATAGAGGAACCTGAGGTGGCACTCCCGACATTGCCATGGATACAGCCCGAAGGCAGCCGCGACGATTTGCTCGAAGAAGCTTCGACGAGCGAGCCTATTGGTGCGATTTGACTTGCATCGTTTACAGACAACTTTAGTCGTAGCTGCAGATGGCATTGCTAGCAGGTTACCTGCAATCGGAGCGATCTTCAGAAAAGAAAGTGGTCGAGCCTAATTAGACACTAGCACGCCTAGACGAATGCACACTGGGCGAAGAGCGCAAAGACCGGTGAGGAGCAGGATTCTAACCCAGTCCTCTGGAAGGTGCCTCGCAGTTGAAGCTAACGGGACAAAGGACTCTTACGAATAGCTCGAGGGTGGGGGGGCGGGGATGAAGCGGATCTTGCTGAGCTGGAGTGGAGGAAAGGATTCGGCGTGGGCTTTGCACGTGCTTCGGCAGCGCAGAGAGTTTGAGGTGGGTGGGCTGCTGACCACGGTCAATGAACGGTTCCGGCGGGTGGCGATTCATGGGTTTCGAGAGGAGCTGCTGGAGCGGCAGGCGGAGATGGTCGGACTGCCGCTGTGGAAGGTGGACCTGCCGTTTCCCTGCCCGAACGCAGAGTATGAGGCAAGGGTGGCGGCTGCCTGTGCGCGGGCGGTAAGAGACGGGTTTGAGGGCATGGCGTTCGGGGATCTGTTTCTAGAGGAGATTCGGGCTTACCGGATGGCGAAGCTTGCTGGAACGGGACTGGAACCGCTGTTTCCGGTGTGGGGGATTCCGACGGATACGCTGGCGACGGAGATGATGGCGGGAGGTCTGCGGGCGCGACTGACCTGCGTGGACCCGCGCAGGGTCCCAGCGGAATTTGCAGGGCGGGAGTGGGATGCGGAGCTGCTAAGGGAGTTGCCGGAGGGAGTCGATCCCTGCGGGGAGAATGGAGAGTTCCACTCGTTTGCCTATGCGGGGCCGATGTTTCGCGGGGAGATTTCGGTGAGGGCCGGAGAGCGGGTGGAGCGAGATGGGTTTTGCTATGCGGATCTGATGCCCTGAAGACAATCCGGTGGCGCGAAGAGATTGGGGCGACGAAGTAGAATCGTTTTAACCCGAAGATCTCTCGACCAACTTGTCCGCGAGACTTTCCGTACAGTCCCGATAGAGAATCTTTTCATAGAGTTGGCGCGGAGATTGAAAGCGTCAGAAGAATACTCGTTGGACAGGCACTGCAGGGACAATGACCGCGGCCCGGTTTCGGCGTAATGAAAGTTTGTTATCGCTCATGTCGGATCTATCGATGGAGGAAACACGGTGAAGGATTTGCCAAATGTTCCTATTACGGTTGAAGGCTCTTGCGTCCTTCACCAGATGTTTCGATTTGACTGGGAGTCGTGGAAGAGACTTCCTGCCGACGCTCAACAAAAAGTCGCACGTGAAGCTATGGAGCGGCTGCAACGATGGGAGCGGGGATCCGGGGAACCGGCAAGAAATCAGTCCGCACTCTTCTCGCTGCTGGGGCACAAAGGCGATCTCCTCTTCCTCCATTTCAGAGAATCGATCGCAGAACTCAACCAGGTCGAACTCGAGTTCGCCCAGACGCAGCTGAACGCGTTTCTAGAGTTGAGGCATTCTTATCTCTCCGTTGTGGAACTTGGCCT
>Ga0126381_100008045_pt1 | contig 11765 bp, 8 predicted proteins | sample PanSoiMetPlot_28_FD_96465 | JGI IMG/M metagenome (GOLD analysis project Ga0126381, IMG submission 96465) | Tropical forest soil microbial communities from Panama - MetaG Plot_28 | ecosystem: Environmental > Terrestrial > Soil > Tropical forest > Bulk soil | place: Panama | collected 2016-02-17 | reverse complement strand
GACAGTTGAACTCCAGAGTGCGCACCTTGCCCGCCTCGTCGATCATCACGCCGGCGTACAAAAAACCGACATAAGGCTCTCCCTCCGCTGCCATGCCGTTCACCGCCGGCATGATGATCTCGCGCATGATTCGGGCGTGTATCGCCGGGGTGACCACCGGCGCCGGCGAGTATGCGCCCATCCCTCCGGTATTGGGGCCGCGGTCGCCGTCGAGCAACCGCTTGTGATCCTGCGACGAGGCGAGCGGCAGGACGTGCGCTCCGTCCACCATGACGATAAAGCTCGCTTCTTCGCCGGCGAGGCAATCTTCGATCACCACGCGCGCGCCCGCTTCTCCGACGCGATGATCGACCAGCATCGCGTCGATCGCGACGTGTGCCTCTTCGATGCTGGCAGCGACCACGACGCCTTTCCCTGCAGCGAGGCCGTCGGCCTTGACCACGATTGGCGCGCCGTGGGCGTCGACGTAAGCGTGAGCGCTCGGCGCATCGGTGAATGTCTGATAGGCCGCTGTCGGGATTCCATGCCGAACCATGAAAGCCTTGGCAAAGTCCTTGGAGCTTTCGAGCCGCGTCGCGTCTCGTGTCGGACCGAAGATTTTGAGCCCCGCTGCGCGAAACTCGTCAACGATTCCGTCAGCGAGCGGCCCCTCCGGCCCAACCACGGTAAGGGAGACACTTTCTGCCGACGCAAACGCGACGAGCTCCGGAATCGATGTGATGGCGACGTTGGTAAGGCCGAGTTCGCGTGCCGTGCCGGCGTTGCCGGGCGCGACGAACACCTTGCCCACCCGCGGCGACTGGGCGATTTTCCAGGCGAGCGCGTGCTCGCGGCCGCCGCCGCCGATGACCAGGACGTTCATGTGCCGCGGCCCGCAACGGTCGCGTCGGGCGCGGCTGACCGTGGCATGGCGCCGCGATTACTTGAGATCGATCTTGCCAAAAATGTACAAGACGCTGCCATGGTTGATGCCGCCGTTCAATTTCGGGACGTAGGCGGAGAGGACCTCGACGTTCTGATGCCGCAGCGTCAACAGCGGCAGCACAGCCGGGAACGGCCAACCATTCGCTATGTCGGGACGCTGCACGATCAAGGCGGAAAAACCAAGTCCCGCCTGAAGGACGTCACGGTTGCCCCAATAGGTCCTCCAGGCGTAACCGAGATTGAATTGCGCCGCTTTGTGCGAATCCTCGAATACCAGGAAGAACACGTCCTCGGTGTAACCGTTCGGATTCTCACGCGAGCGAGCTATGCCGCCACCCCATGCGTTCTCGTTCTCCGCCGCGCGGGCCTCCGGCGACCAGCTATAAGGAATGTGCCACTGATAGCCCGATAGGAGAAGCGCGTTGCCGCCCTCTTCGTAGGTGTCGACCACATGCCGGCAACCGAACTCAATCCAAGTCCAGAAATCCGCGCATTCCAACGCTAGAGCACGGCCGGGTAGCACAAGCATGATGACGATCGCAAGCGCGCATCGCTTCAAGAATCTCCTCCGTCTGGCTGTTGGTTCAATGCCGGAAGTGGCGCACTCCGGTGAATACCATGGCGATCCCGCGTTCGTCGGCGGCAGCGATCACTTCGGCGTCACGCACACTGCCCCCCGGCTGGATCACCGCGACGGCGCCGTTGTCGGCAACCACATCGAGTCCGTCGCGAAACGGAAAAAAGGCATCGGATGCAGCGACCGACCCCGCGAGCGACAAACCAGCAGCAGCGGCCTTGATCGCAGCGACCCGGGTGGAATCTACCCGGCTCATCTGTCCGGCGCCAATCCCCAGCGTCTGCCCGCCGCTACAATAAACGATGGCGTTGGATTTGACGAATCGCGCTACGCGCCATGCGAAGGCGAGATCGGAGAGCTGCTCTCGCGTCGGCGCTTTGCGCGTGACCACCTTGAGGGTCGAAGCTTCGAGGTCATCCGAATCGGCAGTCTGCACCAGCATGCCGCCGCCTACGCGTTTCATGTCCCATGTCCCGCCGTCATGCGCGCCCGAGTCGGAGACGGCAAGCACGCGAACGTTGGCTTTACGCGCGATCGCAGCCAGAGCGTCGTCGCTGTAGCGAGGCGCGACCAGGACTTCGACGAACTGAGCGGCGACGGCCTCGATCACAGCGGCATCGACCTCGCGGTTGAAGGCGATGATGCCGCCGAACGCCGATGTCGGATCGGTGGCGAATGCCTTGCGATAGGCCGCGAGCGGCGTTTCGGCAATGGCCACGCCGCATGGATTCGCATGCTTGACGATTACGCACGCGGTTTCCGCAAACGTGCCCACGCACTCCCACGCGGCGTCACTGTCGGCGATGTTGTTGTAGGAAAGCTCCTTGCCCTGAAGCTGCGTTGCGGCGGCGATCGTTCCAGGTTGTGGCACCTCGTCGCGATAGAACGCCGCTTCCTGGTGCGGATTTTCACCGTAGCGCAGCTCCTGGAGCTTCTTGCCGGTCCAGCTCAGGGAATCGGGAAAGCGTCGCGGCACTCCGCCCGCATCGCGTGCGGTCAGGTAGTTGCTTATCGCACCGTCGTAGGCTGCAGTATGCGAAAACGCCTTCTGCGCGAGCGTGAAGCGCGTCTCAAGCGAAAGGCGCCCGCCGTTGGCGCGCAACTCCTCGAGTAGCGCCGGATAGTCGGCGGGATCGACGACGACTCCGACGTGGGCGTAGTTCTTCGCCGCCGCACGCACCAGCGTCGGGCCGCCGATGTCGATATTCTCAATGGCGTCGGCGAGCGTGCACCCCGGTTTTGCAATCGTTTGGCGAAAGGGATAGAGATTGACAACGACCAGGTCGATGGTTGCGATGCCATGAGCCTGCAGCGCGCCGACGTGCTCCGGCAGGTCGCGCCGCGCGAGGATGCCGCCGTGCACTTTCGGGTGCAATGTCTTCACCCGGCCGTCGAGCATCTCCGGAAACCCGGTGTAGGCGCCGATTTCCGTGACCGGCAAGTGAGCGTCGGCAAGCGCTCTTGCCGTGCCGCCCGTAGACAGCAGCCGTATCGACAGCGCTGCAAGGCCGCGCGCGAAATCTGCAAGCCCGGTCTTGTCCGAGACCGACAGCAGCGCCTGAGAAATCGGTGCGGTCATGCCACGAGATCGACCGCCACCGATCAAGGTTCCCTAGCGAATGCCGTACTTGGAGAGCTTCGACCGCAACGTATTGCGGTTCAGTCCGAGCATATCTGCGGCGTGCGTCTGGTTGCCGCCGGTGCGATGCATGATCAGCGAGAGCAGCGAACGCTCGACGTTGCAAATGACCATGTCGTAGATGTGGTGCGGCTGTTCGCCATCGAGTCTCTGGAAATAGTCGTCGAGCGATTTCTCGACGCTGCGGCAGATGTCATTGCCGCCGTTCATGCGGACGGTTCTTTTCACGCTGCGAGGGCCTCCTCTTCCCACGAAGCTTCTGCCGGCGCCTCGGCATAGGCGAGGCGCTCGCCACGATCGGCGAGTCGATCAAAAAACCGGTCGACCGCAGCAAGCTGTGCCGCCGCGGTTTCGAGCCGGTTGACTTCATTGCGAAATGCCTCTCCTCCGGCGAGCCCGCTCGCATACCAGCCGAGATGCTTGCGCGCCGTTTTGACTCCGGTCTCCTCGCCGTAGAGCGCGTAATGGTCGCCAAGATGCTCGACGATGAGCGCTCGAATCTCCTCGACGCGAGGCGGCGGCAAACGTTCGCCTCTCTCGAGATAATGGCGGACCTCTCGGAATATCCAAGGGCGTCCCTGCGCGGCTCGTCCGATCATCACCGCGTCGACACCGGTGCGCTCGAGCACGCTGAGCGCTTTTTCCGGGGAGTCGATGTCTCCGTTCGCGGCAACGGGAAGGCGCACATTGCGCTTCACCTCGCGAATCGTGTCGTATTCCACTTGGCCCGAAAAGCCACATTCGCGAGTCCTGCCGTGAACCGACAAGGCCGCGATCCCCGCTTGCTCGGCGATTCTGGCAATGGTCACCGCATTTCGATGCTCGCGGCTCCAGCCGGTGCGGATCTTGAGGGTGACCGGAACGTCGACCGCGGCGACCACCGCGTTGAGAATCGTGGCTACCAGCGCCTCGTCCTTGAGCAACGCGGAACCCGCGGCCACATTGCACACTTTTTTTGCGGGGCAGCCCATGTTGATGTCGATGATCTGCGCGCCGCGCTCGACGTTGTAGCGCGCGGCTTCGGCGAGTTGCCGCGGCTCGCTACCCGCGATCTGCACGACGATCGGCTCGACCTCGCCCCGATGGTCGATTCGGCGCTGTGACTTGGGCGTCGTGCGCAGCCTCGGGTCCGCTGAAACCATTTCCGACACCGCAAGTCCCGCGCCGAGCCGCTTGCACAACTGCCGGAAAGGGCGATCGGTGACGCCCGCCATCGGCGCGACGACCAAGTTGTTCTCGAGGTGATGCGGGCCGATGCGCACGATTGGAGTTGCAACAGGAAGGGAGCGGATTATACCGACTTTGCGCGACGCATGTCATCGCGTTCGTCGGATTGCGTTGCAGAGTGTTGCGTTTAGTGCACGCCGAACAACATCGCTTGCGTAAAAACGCGTTTGAACGGCGGCAACGCGTCGAGCAGAGTGAGCGCCAACCCCCGCGGCCAGCGCAGCAGCGCGTGATTGTTGCCGAAAATGCGCAGCAGACCATGCGTGAACGCGACGCCCGCCCAACGATCGGTGCGGCGGCGCTTCGCGTAAGCGGAAAGTTGAACCCGCGCGCCGATTTCGTCGCGCTTGGTTGCAAGCAACTCTTGCGCCAACTCCCACGCATCGCGAATGCCGAGATTCAGTCCTTGTCCGGCGACGGGATGCAGTGCCTGTGCTGCGTTGCCGAGCAGGACGATTCGCTCCGCAGCGACTCGATCGGCGAAGTCGAGGAAAAGCGGAAAAGTGCGCCGATTCGAAACTCGCTCGAAGCAACCTGCGTGCCGACCGAAGCGATCGGTGAGCTGCGCAAGGAACTCGCCATCGGACAGCGCAAGCAGGTCGGAACCGTGCTGCGGGTTTGTCGTCCACACCAATCCGAAATGATCACCTTCAGGCAGCAGCGCCATCGGCCCTTCGGGAGTGAATCGCTCGAAAGCGACACCTCTCTGCGCTTCGCGCGTCCAGACCTGGGCGATGAGCGCCACTCGCCCGTAATCATGGTGATGGCGCACGATGCCGCCGACCATGTCGCCGCCGCCGTCGGCCACGGCAGCGAGGCGGCAGGTCCAGCTTGCAGCGGCGCTGTCACTCTTGCCCTCTACGCACGCCTGCGCCGGCGCCGCGTCCACGCGCTCGACGGTGAAGCCGTGCTCCACGCGCACTTTGGCGCGTGCGAGCGCATTGTCGAGCGCGCCTTGCAGCGCGCGGTAGCTCACGACGTACCCCAGCGCGGGCAGTCCGTGCTCGGCCGCGTCGATTCGAGCGGTTCCGAAGCCGCCCCGCTGTGAGATGTCGATGGCGGCGATGGGCGTGACGGCATGCGCCGCCGACGACAGCTCTCCCCACACACCAACGCGTTCGAAAATGAGGCGCGCTGCATGAGAGAGCGCAAGCGAACGATCGGCCCGCACGCTCGTTCGGACGGGACGTGAGTCGAGCGCGACGACGTCCAGCTCTCCCCGCGCAAGCCCCAGTGCAAGCGTTGCGCCGACAGGTCCCGCGCCGACAATCGCGACGTCCAGCATCAGTGAAGCTCCGCGGCGGTCCTATCGTCCTCGCACCGGCAACACCTCAACGGGTGCACGCCGCTTCGACGTCCGCGACGGTCTTGGGCGTGGCGGCCGTGAGATTTTCGTTGCCGCCGGTCGTCACCAGTACATCATCCTCGATGCGCACGCCAATTTCCCAGAATCTTTCCGGTACCTTGTCGCCGGGACGAATGTAGCAACCCGGCTCCACCGTCAGCACCATGCCTGGCTGCAGTACATGCGACTCGCCCTGAATGCGATACAGCCCCGCGTCATGCACGTCGAGCCCGAGCCAGTGGCCTGCGCGGTGCATGTAGAACTGCTTGTAGGCACCCGATTCGAGCACCGCATCGAGCGACCCTTCGCACAGGCCGAGATCGATCATACCTTGCGCCAGGACACGTTCCGCAACCTGATGGTAATCGTGGAAAGGTCGCCCGGGCTTGACCGCGTCGATGCAGGCGAGCTGCGCCGCAAGCACGATCTCGTAGATCGCCTTCTGCGGCCCGCTGAATCTGCCGCCCACCGGAAAGGTACGCGTGATATCCGAAGCGTAGCCCTGGAACTCGGATCCTGCGTCGATGAGCAGCAGGTCGTCCTGCTGCATCTGGCGGTTGTTTTCGCGGTAGTGCAGCACGCAGGCGTTCGGTCCCGACGCCACGATCGAGGGATACGCCACGGCCTGCGCGCCCTGGCTCAGGAATTCATGGACCAGCTCGGCCTCTACCTGGTACTCGTACCATCCGGGCCGGGCGCGTGACATTGCCCTGCGGTGGGCCCCGCTGGAGATCTCAGCTGCGCGCCGGATAAGCTTCAACTCGTGCTCGTCCTTGAGCACCCGCATCGCCGCTAGCGGCGCGCGCGCGTCGACCACCGTTTCGGGAACGGCGACTCCGGTGCGCACGCGGTTGCGAACTTCGTTGAGCGTCCGGGTGATGGTATCGTCCCACGCCGGATACAAGCCCAGCGGCGTATACAACGCGGGCCGATCGCAGGTCCAGTCGGCGAGCTTGGCGCCGACTTCGACGATTGGGTACGCCTCGTCGAAGCCGAAGATTTCGCGCGCAGCGTCGGGACCATAGCGAAACCCGTCCCAGATCTCGCGCTCGGCGTTCTTGTCGCGGCAGAAAAGAATCTGCTTTGAATCGCCTTCATCGTTCCCAGCGAGGAGCACCGCGACCGCTTCAGGCTCGGGAAATCCCGACAAATAGTAGAAATGACTGTCCGGGCGATAGGGATAGTGGGTATCGGCGTTCCGGACCGCTTCCGGCGAGGTCGGAATCGCGGCAATGCCACCGCCGGTCTGGCGGCGCATTTCGGAAATGAGTTGCGTGCGGCGGGCGCGATGGTGCTGGTGGTTGTAGTTCATGGGACGTATGCAGGAGGAAGATCGCCATTATAAGGGACGGTGCTATGAAAGCAGGCTGATGCCCCTGGCCTGCTAGGGCTTGCGGTACCATGCCTTCCCGTGGCTTCGTCCCCGTTCGACCCGGCTCGCGCGACCTCCGGCAACCTGCGCGACGCCAAGCTCGAGTTGCGCTCGCGAATACTCGCCGAGCGTAATCGGCTGTCGGCTGCTGAGCGCGAAGCAGGAAGCCGGGCGATTGCCGCGACACTAGGGACGCGCAGCGATTTCGACCGCGCCGCCAGCGTGCTGCTCACACTCCCCTTCGGCAGCGAATGGGACACCCGGCCGCTGCTCGCGCTAGCGCTCGCACGGGGCAAGGCGGCGGTGCTGCCGCGGGTGAATCTCGAGCGCCGCATGCTTGATTTGTGTCTGGTCGCCGACCTCGCTATCGACGTGGCGCCAGGCTACCGTACCATTCCGGAACCGCTCGCACATTGCGGAGCGGTCGAGCCTGCGACGATCGACTGGGCGCTGGTCCCCGGCGTGGCGTTCGACGCCGCGGGCCGCCGGCTCGGTTACGGCGGCGGCTACTACGATCGTCTGCTGCCGCTGTTGCGTCCGGATGCACACAGAATAGCGGGAGCGTTCGACCTGCAGATCGTCGACCGAGTGCCCGCAGCCCTTCACGACCTGACTGTCGAGGCTGTGGTTACGCCGACGCGTACGGTCTCGCCGATCTGAGGAACCTCTGAAGAAGCCGCGCGTAGCCGCGACGGTCAAATGGAACTGATCACCACGCGCTGGTAAGATGCTGCTATCCCCGACTGGCCGGTGGCTCGCGCTCGAGCGACGCAGGGCCTTGCTGTCGACGCTTACCATCGATGCTCCGGTCAGGCGCGGTGCCGCCACCGTCAGGAGGTCCCATGGACATGCCACGTGATATCGATCCCCAGGAAACCCGCGAATGGCTCGACGCGATCGACGGCGTCATCGAACACGTCGGGGCGGATCGAGCGCACTTTTTGATCGAGCGGATCATCGACCAGGCCCGCCGACGCGGCGCGCATGTCCCGTTTTCGGCCAATACCGCCTATATCAATACCATTCCGGTCGACAAGCAGCCCAAGATGCCGGGGGACGCAACCGTCGAAGAGAAGATCCGCAACTACGCGCGGTGGAATGCAATGGCGATGGTGGTGCGGGCGAACAAGCACACCAATGTCGGCGGACACATCGCGAGCTACGCTTCGGCCGCGACGCTCTACGACGTCGGCTTCAATCATTTCTGGCATCCCCCCTCTGAGGCTCATGGGGGAGACCTGGTGTTCGTGCAGGGACACTCCTCGCCCGGTATTTATGCGCGCGCGTTCATGCTGGGTCGGTTCACCGTGGAACAAATGGACAACTTCCGTCAGGAGGTCGACGGTAAGGGGATCTCTTCCTATCCACATCCGTGGCTGATGCCCGAGTTCTGGCAGTTCCCGACGGTATCCATGGGACTCGGGCCGTTGATGGCGATCTATCAGGCGCGATTCATGAAGTATCTGCAGGACCGGGGGCTCGCGCAGACCGAAGCGCGCAAGGTATGGTGCTTCTGCGGCGACGGCGAGATGGACGAGCCCGAATCGATGGGCGCGATCGGAATGGCTGGACGCGAGAATTTGGACAACCTGATCTTCGTCGTCAACTGCAATCTCCAGCGCCTGGACGGGCCGGTGCGTGGCAACGGCAAGATCATCCAGGAACTGGAGAGCGATTTTCGTGGCGCGGGCTGGAACGTCGTCAAGGTGATTTGGGGTACGCGCTGGGATGCCCTGTTCGCGCGCGACAAAAAGGGAATCCTCATGCAGCGCATGATGGAATGCGTCGACGGCGAATACCAAACGTTCAAGTCGAAGGACGGGGCGTATGTTCGCGAGTATTTCTTCAACACGCCGGAGTTGAAGGAGCTGGTAGCCGACTGGACCGACGACGACATCTGGCATCTCAATCGGGGCGGACTGGACCCGTTCAAGGTCTACGCCGGCTACCAGGCGGCGGCGAACCACAAGGGACAGCCCACGGTGATCCTGGCGAAAACCATCAAGGGATTCGGCATGGGTGAATCCGGCGAGGCGCAGAACATCACCCATCAGCAGAAAAAGATGTCTGCCGATTCGATCCGCACCATGCGCGATCGCTTCCAGATACCCGTCGCCGATGACAAGCTCGACGAGGTTCCGTACGTAACGTTCCCGCCCGGCTCGCCCGAGGCCGAATACATGAAGGCTCGGCGCATGGAGCTAGGCGGATTCCTGCCGTCGCGCCGGCGCAAAGCCGACCCGCTGACGGTTCCGGCGCTTTCGACGTTCGAGCGCTTTTTGAAGAGCACCGAGGATCGTGAAATATCGACGACGATGGCGTTCGTGCAGATCCTGCAGACCCTGTTGCGCGACAAGAACATCGGTCCACGCATTGTGCCGATCGTGCCCGACGAATCGCGCACCTTCGGCATGGAGGGCATGTTCCGTCAGCTCGGCATCTGGAACCAGCTCGGGCAGCTCTACACCCCGCAGGACGCGGACCAGCTGATGTTCTACAAGGAAATGAAGAACGGGCAGATCCTGCAGGAGGGGATCAACGAGGCGGGCGCGATGTGCGACTGGATCGCCGCGGCGACCGCGTATTCGACGCACGGTGTCCAGATGATCCCGTTCTACATCTTCTACTCGATGTTCGGCTTCCAGCGCGTGGGCGATCTCGCCTGGGCCGCCGGGGACATGCGCTCGCGCGGCTTTCTTCTCGGGGGCACCGCAGGGCGGACAACCCTCAACGGCGAAGGCTTACAGCATGAAGACGGTCACTCGCACCAGATTTCGGCAACCGTGCCCAACTGCATTTCCTACGACCCCACCTTCGGCTACGAGGTCGCCGTGATCATCCAGGACGGCCTGCGGCGGATGTGCGCGGAGCAGCAGGACGTGTACTACTACCTGACGGTGATGAACGAAAACTACGCTCATCCGGCGATACCGGAAGGCGCCGCGCCGAACATCATCAAGGGCATGTACGCGTTCAAGACCGGAGACAAGAAGGCCAAAGGGCCCCGCGTTCAACTCTTGGGGTCGGGTGTGATCCTGCGTGAGGCGATTGCCGCTGCGGAGCTCCTGCGCAACGACTGGGGTGTGGAATCCGACCTGTGGGGATGCCCCAGCTTCACCGAGCTTGCGCGCGAAGGCTACGCGACCGCGCGCTGGAACATGCTCAACCCGGGGGCGAAGCCCAGGCCTTCGCATGTCGAGGCGTGCCTCAAAGACACACAGGGGCCGATCATCGCCGCGACCGACTACGTCCGCGCCTTTGCCGAACAGATTCGCGCCTTCGTGCCTCGGCGTTATGTCGTGCTTGGCACCGATGGCTTCGGACGCTCGGACACGCGCGAAAAGCTGCGGAGCTTTTTCGAGGTCGACCGGCATTACGTGACGGTGGCCGCGCTCAAAGCGCTCGCCGACGAAGGAACGCTGCCGGCCTCCAAGGTCGCCGATGCGATCAAGAAGTACGGGCTCGATCCCGCTAAGCCGGCGCCATGGACAGTGTGAACGCGGCAATTTGATTGCTTGATCGGCGGAGAGCAGCAAGACAGGAAGGGCGGGGAGTCGGTGCTACGCGTCCCCGGTAAAGTTCGCTCCAGACGCTCGTGAGGGTGCGATGAGTGCAATCGAAGTCAAGGTTCCGGACATCGGCGACTTCAAGGACGTACCGGTGATCGAAGTCTTCGTCAAGCCTGGCGATTCGGTCAAAGCCGAGGACCCGCTGATCACGCTGGAATCGGACAAGGCAACCATGGATGTGCCGTCGCCGTCAGCAGGAACGATCCAGGAGCTCAAGGTCAAGCTCGGCGACAAAGTGAGCGAGGGCAGCGTGATCCTGACGCTCGCTGCGGCAGGCGCTGCGGCAAGCGCGCCATCTCCCGCTGCGGCAAGCGCGCCTTCTCCCGCTGCGCCGGCCAAAGCCGCCGCGCCAGCGGCACAAACGTCGGCACCTGCTCAAGCAGCGTCTGCACCGGCCGGTGCCGGTGTGATCCCGGTCAAGGTTCCCGACATCGGCGACTTCAAGGACGTGCCCGTGATCGAAGTCTTTGTCAAAGCGGGTGATGCTGTAAAAGCCGATGATCCGTTGATCACGCTGGAGTCGGACAAGGCAACGATGGACGTGCCGTCTCCCGCAGCCGGGACGGTGAAAGAGGTCAAAGTCAAGCTCGGCGACAAGTTGAGCGAAGGCAGCGTGATCCTGACGCTCGAAGCGGCTGGAGCTGCAGCGCCCGCGAAGGCGGCCGAGACCGCCAAGCCGACCTCTGCGCCAGCCGAGGCACCGCGTGAGACCGCCAAGCCCGAAGCGACGGCTGCGAAACGCGAGACACCGGCTGCTGCACCCATCGACAGCGAAAGCTTCAAGAAGGCACACGCCTCGCCTTCGGTGCGGGCGTTTGCGCGCGAGCTGGGCGTCGATCTCTCCAAGGTCAAGGGCACCGGGCCCAAGGACCGCATTCTGCAGGAGGATGTTCAGAAGTACGTGAAACAGGCGCTGAGCGCGGCACCCACGGGTGCGCCTGGTGCAGCGGCGGGCGGCGCCGCGCTCGGCTTGCTGCCGTGGCCGCAGGTCGACTTCGCCAAGTTCGGTCCGGTGGAGTCGAAACCGCTGTCCCGCATCAAAAAGATTTCCGGCGCGAATCTGCACCGCAACTGGGTGATGATCCCGCATGTCACCAACTGCGAGGATGCCG
>Ga0126381_100008044_pt1 | contig 11766 bp, 5 predicted proteins | sample PanSoiMetPlot_28_FD_96465 | JGI IMG/M metagenome (GOLD analysis project Ga0126381, IMG submission 96465) | Tropical forest soil microbial communities from Panama - MetaG Plot_28 | ecosystem: Environmental > Terrestrial > Soil > Tropical forest > Bulk soil | place: Panama | collected 2016-02-17 | reverse complement strand
GGAGCCCCCACCTGCTCAAGCTGAGCGGAAAACTTCACCGGCGCAGCAAGAAACCTCAATGGCTCAAGCACAGCGGGAAGCCTCACCCGCAAAAGTTGAGCGGAAAGCTTCACAGGTTCAGCGCGAAGCTTCACAGGCTCGGCCGCAGCGTATACCCATTTCTGTTGAGGGTGAAGCTCTGGGAGAAGTCCCGCTCGAATTGTTCCTAACCCTGCAAGACTCATCAGTTCGTGTGAGCCGCGTGGAGAGGCTTGGCGAGGGCGGCAAGACCCTTGGCTCATCGCCGTGTAGGGCAACAGACAACGCCCTAGTATTCAAATCCATTCTTGCGCCAGAGAAGGTGAGGCAGTGGTGGGATGCGGGAGAGTCGACCAGTGAAGGGGAAGGTAGAAGTGTTCTTAGGGTCCATCTGCTGCTCGATGAAAGCGGGAGAGAGATCTACCGTGACGTGCCGGTTTCAATCGTGGAGGGCTTGAGGAATGTTGGCATAACTACCTTGGTCGTTTGGTCTATCAAGGGAAGCACCTAGCCCAAGCTGGTAGCCGGCTCCGCGCTTCACGTAGTTGTAGGATTGTTGGCAAACCGGAACTTTGACGTATCTTCGCCTTAAGTTCCGGTTTGCCGATCACCCCCCTCGCCCGTCCCCGTGGGGAGGTGGTTTTTTCATAGGCAGTAAGGCCAAAAGCTTTTAGCTGCGGAGGCTAACTATGGCCCTCTATAATCCGCGCATGCACTCCTCCCATCGATCAACTACTCGCGCTGGCAATTTGGGGAGAGCTGATCTTGGTGAACTTATCGCTAATCTGGCTCTACAGAATTTCGAGTGGGCCGCATTCCGGCTTCCCATAGAACCGGAACGTGCCATTCTTGAACCCCTTCTGAAACACGGCTTCCTCCACGGGAGCGTATCGAGCGCAAGCAGGCGCGACGATTCGATCATGCTCGCTTTTTGTTTTGAGAACGCGCTCAAGCGGGAGGAATTTCTGTTTGCAATCTCGGTCGCTGGCGTCGAACTCGATCATTTCACTCCGTCCAAGGAGGAGATCAAGCAGTCGGCCCCAATTGGGAGGGTGCTCGACATGGATCCAGAAATGATGGTTGCGATCGGTCGCGATCGCGCCGTGCAGCGACTGGCCGCGAAGAAAACGCAGGAAAAACTGAGGTACAAGAACATTTGACCAAGATGCCGGTAACGGGTCTAACAGTGTTTATGGATGCTGAGACCTCTGGTATCTTGTTGGAACGAGAGCACATTCCTATAATCGTGCTAGTTTCCTCAACATTTCCTGGAGGTCTCTAAGAAATGCATTCTGCACGATTTAAGGTGATTCGCGCTCTCACCGCAGCTGTGCTCGCAGGCTTTGCCGTCCCGCAATCTGTGGTTGCGCAGGCTGTTGATCATCTCGTCAGTCCATCAGATCTTCAGAAGGCGGCAGTCGGCGCGTCTCAGCAGCGGCAGCAGAATCTTGATACGTTGCGGGCTTTCCTGTCGTCGGATAAGGCCACGACGGCGATGAAGTCCGCACACATGAACCCCCAGCAGGTGACCGAGGCCGTCGGAAGCCTGAATGATGAAGAATTGGCCCAGCTGGCAACCCGCGCCAACACTGCGCAGAATGACTTTGCGGCTGGCAACCTGGACAATAGGGAACTGCTGATTATTCTGGTTGCCGTTGCCGCTCTCATTCTCATCATCGTCGCGGTGCACTAGAGACGACTCTTTATTTGGCGCAGGATTCGGAGAGTGGCTCATGAAAACAGTGGTGTCGGACTACCTCATCCAACGTTAGAAGCTATTTCCCACGAGTTTTGCGAGTAAGACATGGGATGACGCGCAACCGACGAGAAGGCTCATAGCATGGGCTGGTGCGGCGTTTGGTTTTGGCGCGCTGCTACGTTCGGATCTAGTGATCCGCTCGATTCTGAACATTCGATCAGAATGTTGTAAAGAGCGTCTCTCGGGATTTGGATCGTCGGACCGGCACCGTGGTTCTGAGTTTTTCTATTTATATAACCGTACAAAAAAATCGGAGGACTGACGAATTCGCAGTATGAAGTACCTTTCGATTCAAGACCTTCGCTTTCCGCATTACTTCCGCTCGATCAGCACATGTCCCACAGGTACATTGAATCAAGCTATGCTTAACCTGTATTCAAAAGCAGGCTGCACGGCACGCCCAAGTTCACCTTCGGGAACTGACGATGGCCCAGGATAGCGCTCTCGTTCATGAGCTTCTCACTTTCATCGAGCAAGTCGAAAAACTAAAGATCAGGCCGGCTTTCAATGTGCCCACTGAGTACTTCTCCGCGCATCATTCAGAGCTAAAGGGTCTGCCGGAACTTCGCTTGAACGTTCAGGCCGAGGGTGAAGACGTCTGGCTCTCCATTCCACGCCTCAGGGAGATCCCGCCACCGGAACCCGACGAAAAACTCACTCCCTGGATCTCTCTGCATAAGAGCCCAGCAAAAGCTCCTGAACTCAGGCTTTCGATAGAGCGGTCGGATACAACGGAGACACTCGAACAGGTTCAGAACCGCGCCGAAATCGGCACACTTTTCGATTCTTATGTCGAGAATCGTTGGATACCCTGGGCGACTGCTGAATTGCCGCGCCGCAAGACGATCCTGCGGTACAACCAAGTATTCGCACTTTATCAAGCAATGGCCAGTGATGGCGCCGAAACACCGATTGAGCTTGTTTGGGGCATGGGTGTTGCCCTTTGGCACAAAGAGGACTCACGCAATTCACTGAAGTATCCGCTTATCACACAGGCTTGCGAAATTACGCTGAACCGCCTCACGTTCGAACTGGAGATCCGGCCGCGACAAGCAGACGCCCGGATCGAACTCGACTGCTATTGCGAATTGGAGATTCCGCCCGGTGTGCAGCAATTGGAGACTTTCTGGAAGACCACGGCTGCAACACGCGAGAAGCGCGTGAACCCGTTTGAAGTGTCGACCTTCGAGCCGATCCTGAAGGAAGCTGCCGCCCGTCTCGATCCCAATGGAACCTACGTCCGGATGGATGATGATTCAGCTCTTCCTCTAGCAACCGACCAACTGCAAATCACCAGCGCCTGGATTTTGTTTGCCCGTCGGAGAACTGCTTCAGTGTTTCTCGAGGACGTTAGCCGCCTGAAGGAGAACGTGCATCAAGCTCCCACACTGCCTCCAGTCACCCAAAGTTTCGTTGTGCGCGGGGATTCCGAGGTGCGCATCAAGGACGACCAGCCCATCCGCGGCCTTCTCTCGAGCGACGCCCCCGCCGGTGCGACCGAACTCTACTTTCCGCTCCCATATAACGACGAACAGGTATCGATTCACCAAAAACTCGAGCATGATGACGGTGTCGTCGTGCAGGGGCCACCAGGCACCGGGAAGACACACACGATCGCAAACATCATTGCCCACTATCTTGCCATGGGCAAGCGCGTACTGGTCTCCTCCAAAGGCGAGACAGCTCTCACCGAGGTCGTCAACAAACTTCCCCAGCGAATCCGCCCGCTGGCCGTGGCCCTTCTATCAAATGAGCGTGAAGGGATGCGTGCGTTCGAGCACTCCATCCAGACGATCGCATCCACCGTCTCTAATCTTGACCCGCGACATACAGAGCAGGAAATTGCCCGTCTTGAAAATCATATAAATCGCATCCACGCCGAGATTTCCAAAATCGATTTGACTCTTCGTGAACATGCGTCCCAACACATGAAGACATTTTCATTTCGAGGCTCCCGCAGCACCCCCGCAGAGATCGCTCGCTACGTAATAGAGAACCAGGACCGCTTTGCCTGGTTTGACGATGATGTGCCGCCCGATGGAGAAACCAACCAGCACTTGAGCGACACAGATATCGATGCCCTTCGTCAGGCGCGTATTCGCGTCGGCGGAGACCTCTGCTATCTCGATACCATCCTCCCGGACCCCGATGGCTTCCCGGCGTGGCAGGAACTGAGTGGTATTCATCGCGACCTCGTCAGGGCGAAGTCGATTGATACTGACGTGCAACGTGGTGCAATTCTGCCGCTAGTCGATTCGCAACCGGAGACCTACGACGAGGCGGTTGTGTTACTCGAGTTTTTGAACCGGCGTGCAGCCCTGCAGACGAAGGTCGCAGCTGGGCCAGGGGTGGGGTTGGATGGCGTCTCTGCGCGGATATCTGGACTCGACCCGGACGACACCCTTCTCGTCGCCTTGCAAAAGGCCTGTGACGACGTGAACGAGCTGGATACCGCTCGGCGAAGTCATCTAACCAGGGCAGTTGTGTTTCCGTCCGGTGCCGAGGATGATGAGGACTTTCACGCCGCGGTGGAGCGCCTGAAGGATGGGAAATCGGCATTTGCGCTGCCCATTGGCAAGGCTGCTGCGCGCAAGTTGATAGCGAACGTTACAGTGCTTGGCTCTATCCCATCCACGAGGGAACAGTGGGAGCACGTACATGATGCGGTGAATTGGCGGCTCTCCGCACGTACCTGCCTGGCACGATGGAACTCAATTGCCGGCGAATTTGGCATCGAGACACAAAAGGGCGAACTCGACGACGCATTCAGGATGGCCGCTGTCCTCCAGGCCCAGATTATGGATCTGCACACACTTGCATTCGAGTACGACGCAAAGCTAAGCGACGGAATACATCGAGTCTTCGGAGATGGGAGTCGCCTTTCGCTGGACCAGAAAGGCGAAAACTTCATCGCACGCGTCACGACTGCCTTGCGGATACATATCGGCCGTCGAGACCTCGACGCCAAGCTCACCCGTCTCGAAGACCTCCGGCAACGGTTAGTCGATTGTAGCGGCCCTGTCATCGAGGAATTCAAGAACTTTCTTGCCGTGCGCATTGGGGACGAACGGGAAGATGAACTGCATCTTCAAAAGCAGTGGCTATCTCTGCAGGCGAAATTGATTTGGCTCGGCAGCATCAAGCCTTCGCTTGATCAGATCGCGCTGATCTCAGCAAAAATTGCCGAATGCGGTGGGCCGCGATGGTCGAACCGTATTCAAACCCTCTCGGCCAAAGGCAACAACGACCCAGTCGTGCCAACAGACTGGCGAGAAGCCTGGGAGTGGCGGCGTGGTGTCAACTTGTTAAATTCGCTCGAAGGACATCATGAGCAGCGCAATCTGTTCGCTGAGCGCCAGGCACGCACCTCTTCTTTAGCCCGCTGCTACCAGGAGATCGTCGCGGAGAAGTCCTGGCTTAATGTTTTCCACCAGTCGCCACCCGATGTGCGCCAGGACCTGCAGAAGTACTTGAACGCTGTGCAGGCAATGGGAACCGGCGCCGGCCTGCGTGCAGAGAGGTACCGCAAGCACGCCCAGGAAGCCATGCGGCACGCTTATCGCGCCGTACCCTGCTGGGTGCTCCCGCAGTGGCGTGTGTGCGAAACCATCCCCGCGGAAATCGGCCTGTTCGATCTGGTCATCATCGACGAAGCCTCCCAATCGGACATTTCTGCGTTGCCCGTATTGTTGCGAGGAAAGAAGCTGCTCATCGTTGGAGACCACAAACAGGTCTCGCCATCTGCGATAGGCGTTCCTGAAGAGAGGATTCGCGATCTGAACAGGCGTTTCCTTACCAACCAGCCGTTCTACTCCGAAATGACGCCGGAAAAGTCCATCTACGATCTCGCACGCGTTGTCTTCGCCGGGAATTCCGTGATGTTGAAGGAGCATTTCCGATGTGTTCCCGCGATCATCGAGTTCTCAAACCGCGAGTTCTATCAAAACGAAATCAAACCCTTACGTATTCCGCATGCCGATGAACGGCTCGATCCGCCTCTCATCGATGTGTACGTCAAAGGCGGCTACCGGAAGGGTGACATCAATGACCCGGAAGCTCGCGCAATTCTGATGGAAATTCAGGCGATTCTCAGGGATCGCACCCTTTCCGGCCGCTCGATTGGAGTTGTTACTCTACTCGGAACCGAGCAGGCAGCTCACATCCAGAAACTGATCACAACACATATTTCTCCCATCGATGTGGTGGAACGGAGCATCGCCATAGGTCCTCCACCTGTGTTCCAGGGCCGTGAGCGCGACATCATGTTGATCTCCATGGTCCTGGGGCCAGGTGATCAAGCTGCACAGAACCGCGCGGATCAGCACCAGCGATTCAACGTCGCACTCTCTCGCGCACGAGACCGGCAATACCTCTTCCATTCGGTGGATCGCTCGGCTTTCGCAGAAAACAGCCCGAATGGGCTCCTGATGCGACACTTTACTGAGCCCTTCCGCAAGAGCGTTCGGAACTCTCAGGTTCTCCGTGAATGCTGTGAATCCGATCTTGAGCTAATCATGTTCGATGAACTGACGAAACGGGGATACAGGTTTGAACCCCAGGTCTCGTGCGGGGTATTCCGCATCGATTTTGTAGTGGAAGGAAGGCAGGGCAGGAGGCTAGCGATTGAGTGTGATGGAGACCGGTTCAACGGACCCGAACAGTGGGCCGAAGACATGATGCGGCAACGCATCCTTGAGCGAGCCGGTTGGACGTTCTGGCGCTGCTTCGCCTCGAGCTTCTTCATGTTCCGAGAGCGAGTGCTCGCGGACCTCTTTTCGACAATGAGTCGACTCCAGATTGAGCCTCTCGGTTCAGATAGTGTGGACAACACCGTATGGGTCTCGTCGAAGGAAGTGGATCCATACGCAGTTCATGAGGAGGAATCCGGGCTTTATGAATAGGGCCCAGAGGTTCGTTTCCGTAATGTCGTCGACTTCGAACTTGGCCACAGCGGGGCGTAACTTCCGGTTCCGGTAATACGGGACTTACGAGGGGATCACTTCCGACTTCGCAGTACTAATCCGGTCTCACTGCGCCTACTGCCAAATCACTGGTGGGCAGCGCCTCCTCCAACGCTTCAAGCGAGCGACCCTTCGTCTCAGGTACTGCGATGGACACAAACACCGCACCAGCGAAACAGATTCCGGCGTAGATTAGGAATGCACCTGACGTTCCGAGCGACTGGTTCAGTAGGGGGAACGTGTAGGTGAGCACAAACGATGCAACCCATAAGATCGCAACCGAAACGGAGACCGCCGACGCACGCATGCGATTGGGAAAAACTTCAGTGAGGAGAACCCACGTGACCGGCGCCAGAGACATGGCATAGCACGCAATCGCACACAGCGTAAGGACGAGAACCCACTTGCCCTGCGCATGCGAGCGATACGCCATGCTGGCAGCGAGATGTGATGCACCGATCGCGATGCAGCCGAAGATCATGAGTCGGCGGCGGCCAAAACGGTCAACCAGCAACATGGCGATTATGGTGAAGATGAGATTGATGGTACCGGTGATGACGATGTTGAAGAGAATCTCACTCACCCCGTAACCAGCGCTGTGGTAGACCTCTTGCGCATAGTTGAACAGAATGTTTATTCCGCTCCACTGCTGCAGAACAGCCAGCGCGGCCCCGATGGCAAGCAGTTTGTTTCCGGGCGAGGAAAACAGTTCGCGCCAGCCAGCACCGTCATGGAGAACTCCGACGGAGTTCTGGATAGCTGACAATTCCGATTGCGCGTAGTGTTGGCCGCCGATTTTTTTCAATACGTCAAGAGCGGCGTGGACATTCCGCCGGGCGGCAAGCCATCGCGGGCTTTCGGGAATGAAGGGTGCGGAGCAGAGAAACAGAACGGATGGGCCGGCAACGGCCGTGAACATCCAGCGCCAGCCATACTGCGCGTTCCAGGATGTGGCGAGCACCGCCCCATGCGATTCGAGAGGAATTGTTTCGGCAATGCGCCAGTTGGCCAACTGTGCGGCGAGAATCCCCGCGACGATCGCGAGCTGATTAAGGCTGACCAGCCGCCCTCGCCACAGCGCCGGGCTGATTTCAGCAATGTACATGGGGGAGACGTTCGAGGCCAGTCCGATGGCCACTCCTCCTGTGATACGCCAGAAGATGAATGCTTCGAAGCTGTGCGCCCATCCGGTGAGGACGGAAGAGAGCGCGAACAACATCGCAGAGATGACAAGGACCTTCTTTCGGCCAAGCTCGTCGGCGGCAGGGCCGCCAAGAAGTGATCCCGCGAAACAGCCGAGGAGTGCGCAACTGTTCGCCCACCCGATCTGCACTTCTGACGTAAGGTGAAAATACACTTCGTAGAACGGTTTGGCCCCTCCAATGACTACCCAGTCGTAGCCAAATAGCAAGCCGCCTAACGCGGCAATAAATGCGATCGTCCAAACGTACCCGAGGCGCAGATCAGCGCGGACCTTGCCCTCAGGGACCTGTGCCGATGAATGCGTGTGCATGGTTAATGCACCGGCCCGGCATTATTAATTCCGTTGAGTTGCTGCAGGAGATCGGAAGCGCCGGCATGGCTGTCGTCGATCATCAGTGTCTCGTGAAGAAGCTCCTGAGCTTCCTCTGTGCGCTTCATTCCAGCTAACGCCTGAGCGCGAAGAAACAGCGCGTCGATCCGATTGCGCTGGACAAGGTCTTCGTTAAACAGCAGCATCGCCGGCAGGGACGTGGCGAAGTAGTCGATTTTGCACTGCGTATTCTGGAGTTCGAACGAGTAATTGTAGATTCGGGTGAACAGTGCCGTAGCTTCGCGCTGCCTGTCCAGGCGCTGAAGCGCAAGGCCCGACCAGAATGTCATGTCAGACACATCCCGCACAGACATCTGCTGAAAGTCTCCTTTCTGTTGGGCCGAACGGAGCCACCATGCGCACGCATTTTCGTGATCGCTGCTGCGGTGGAACGACTCGCCGATCCAGTAGTGGATCTCGCTCTGGTTGGCGAGCAGGTGCTTTGCCTCGCTGAGATTCGGTGGCGGCTGCAGAGCAGCGAGAAACTGATCGCGTGCTTCTTTAATGTCTCCCTGATCGAGTGCGCGACGCCCAAGCAGCAGCCTTGCGCGAACATACTGCCCGAGCACCAGGCCCTCGCCGCCTTCCCAGGGCTGAAAGCGCCGGCTCAGCAGAACACGTAACGCCTCGTCAGGCTTGCCGACCTGATTCAGAAGAGTCGCGACTTCTATGGCTAAGTCATCACGCGCGTTTACAAGAGCTGGGTATTGCAGCAGTTCGCTCAGGCGCTCCTGCGAAGGCCGCCCGGTCCTCTTCCACAACTGATCGCGTTCATAAAGCACGCGTGCGTCCTGCCGGCCCATGGCAAATGCGGCATCAAAGCTGCCCAGCGCACGGTCCCGATCCCGAAGCACATTGAAGTAAGCGATGCCCAGGTTGCGATGAACTACGGGAAGCGTGGAGTTCTCCCTGGCGGCGTTCTGCCAGTGCAGAATAGCCTCGTCGTAGCGACGCTTATCATACAACAGGTTCCCGAGCAGGTACGACGGTATCCATTTCTCTGAGGCTTTCGTGATTGCCCATTCGAGAACGACCATCTCTTCGAGCCGGCTCGGGAAACAATACTCCACCGAGGATCTCGCGGCGCGGTCGAGAGTCTGTGAGACGGTCGATTTTGCAAGCCTGTCTTCGAGGTAGGCGAGCGAGAACAAGATCATGGGCACTGATCCGTCTCGCGCGTTCAGATCTGCCGCCTGAAGCACATTGTTCGCTTCTGCGTACAGCCCGGCTCGCATAAGGTCGAACGCAAGATCGAGGCGCTCCTGGCCGTTCGCAGGTGCGATACCTTTCTGCCATCGCGCACCGATATCGAGTGGATCGAGCGCGAAGATTTCATCGAGAGCATGATCCGCGTTCGGAGTATTGCCTAACTTGCGCAAGACGATGGCTAGGAGGTTTCGGGCGTTCAGATTGTCTGCGTCCGCCCTCAGACTGCGCTGAAGATGATCGAGGGCGGTGCGCCAGTTCTGGCTAGTAGCGTCACACTCGGCAAGCGCAAAATATGCAGGTGCGCGCCAGGCTGCGTTCCAGGTGGCCTTGTAGAACGCATCGTACGCCTCCTTCTCCCTGCCCTGGTACCGCCGTGCGAGCCCCAGATTGTGGTAGGGCTCGCCGTCCCGAGGATTTGGATTAAGCGCGGTCTGCCGCGCGATCGCGGCCTCAAAGTGTTCTGCCGCCTGCGCAAACTCACCGCGGCGAAGATGCCACAGTCCCATGGCGTTTCGGATGCGCGATTCGTTCGGATCGCGGCGCAGGCCTTCGGCCCAGTAGGTCTCGGGCATCCGTGTGGCATGTCGATACTGCTCGAGATGTAACCCCGTGAGGTAGAGTTCCTCCACGTTCTCCATCTCTTGCGGTGACTTTGGCTCCTTCGCCACAATCTGCGGAGTCGCGGGATGCAGCTGTGCAGGGTCGTATTCGATCAGGAGCCGTCGACCAGCGTATACCGTCACTGCCGTTTCCGCGGGATCGGCGCCAAACGGAAGGGGGGTCTCGATCAGAGCCGGATTCGCAACATCGATACTCCGATTCCAACCCGCGACCTCAATGCCACCGACTTTCAGAATGATCCTTGCGTCGTCGACACGAGCCGTGACGCACAGACCGACTCGCAGCTCCCCGTGCTCAGTCCCGACACTCAGGGCCGCTCCTACATTCGCCGCCACCGGGGTGCCGATACCGTGAATCGGGTACCAGTTCTGGGTGAAGATCTTTGTCTCCCACGGAGCTAGATATGAAAAATCCGGCTGATTGTCGGTGTACACGCCGGCCATCAACTCGATATATGACCCGTCATGGTCGGTCAGATTTCGATCCCACGCATAGCCAAACTCATGATTGCCCCAGGTCCACTGCTTCTTTCCCGGAGAGATGTGATGATTTGCGACGTGAACCACACCTGCGCCGGCCTTGTGATCATAGCCGCCAAAGAAATCCTGTTCTGTGCCGGTGACCATGTAGCTCGTCGGAACGGGAATATTCGCGTACCAGCCCAGATCGTTAGGCAGATAACTCCCATCGGGAACAAACTGCCGCGGCCTCTCATCTGAAACCACGCCATTTTGTGCGCGCTCTCCGTAATCCACCCCGTAATAATGGCCCTGACTCAGCGGGAAGGAGGTGATAGCACGTTTCGCGTGATCCGCGACGAACTGGACATCGGGAGGAAAGAAGGATTGATATTTCTCGTGAACACGCGTCGCGACATTCGCCCACCAGAGAAACGTCTGTGTGAAGGGTGTGCGATTGTAAAGGCGAACTTTCAGTTCCAGTACAGCGCAACCGGGATGCAGGCAGATACCGTGCATCCCCTTCAAGCGCTGCATGGGGTCATGATCGCTGCACCAGATTGTGACCGAGCCATCTTTCGCTCTTTCGATCTCCGTGTTAACCGGCATGAACGTCGCCGGTCTGTGGTGCTGCGGCCAATTGAATTCGACACCGCCGGAGATCCATGGCCCGGCGAGTCCCACGAGCGCCGGCTTAATGACGTTCTGGCGGTAGAAGAAGTTGTAGCCAGTCGTCTTGTCGTAGCCGACGTGAATGCGTCCGCCGATCTCAGGCAGGATCATGAGCCGGAGGTATTCGTTTTCAATGTGGATGGCCCTCCACAGCTTAGGTAGAGGCTCGATCGCAATGCGGTCGATGAAGGGCAGCGGGTAAACCCTGCCACTGCTGCCCTGGTACACGCGCCGTTCCAGGAACATGGGGTTGCGTTCCGGCACCCCTGGCGCATAGGTCAGGATCTCCACGTCCTGCTCCCACGCCTTTACCGGTCCGCACTCTGCGGAGGGAGCTTCAGGGAGCAGAAGGTAAGGGGCGGAGAGGTCACTTCGCTCTGCGGATTCCTGCGGCATTCGAGCTCCAGAGATTATTGTTGACGTTAACAAAATTATCCCTCGCGAGGTGCATGTGCAAACCCGGCGTAAATTCCTGCAGGCTCTCTCGACCACCGG
>Ga0126381_100008043_pt1 | contig 11769 bp, 10 predicted proteins | sample PanSoiMetPlot_28_FD_96465 | JGI IMG/M metagenome (GOLD analysis project Ga0126381, IMG submission 96465) | Tropical forest soil microbial communities from Panama - MetaG Plot_28 | ecosystem: Environmental > Terrestrial > Soil > Tropical forest > Bulk soil | place: Panama | collected 2016-02-17 | reverse complement strand
CTGGATGGCCGACCTAGTCTTCTCAAGAACTTTGGAACAAAGAAAAACTGGCTTCTAATCCGGTGCGTGGGAACGAAGGTAAATCGAGGCGCCGTTGGTGCGCGTGTTCAGGTCTTCGCGGGCAAACACCACATCTCTGGTGAAATCCAAACCGGTTCCGGCTTTCTTTCGCAAAACCAGCCTCGCATACACATCGGCCTCGGCGATGACACTGCCTACGATCGCATCGAGGTGCAGTGGCCGGGTGGGCGTAGGGAACTGTTTCCCGGCGGCAAAGCAAATCAGATTGTCGTTGTTACAGAAGGTTCGGGATCTGCGGCCCAAGAGAAACGCTAGAAATTCATCGACTAACAATCCAGAGCGCTTCCTGTCGAACGAATCATCGCAGTAGTGCGGATGCACACCACAAGACCGGCGCTTGGCCATGCAAATCTCCCGTGAGGCGCGCGCGATCTAAGTAGTACTGCATATCGTTTTTCTTCGCGGTACCCTGGCACACATTGCGTAAATCAGCATTCGAATCGAGATAGCTCACGAGCCCCAGCCATCCTTTCCGGGCTGCTCTTCCGTATGTCTTCTTATCGAGCCAGCCATTCTTTACACCCGTGATCATGGCAAAGGTGAACATGGCAGTGCTAGAGGTCTCTGGCCACACTTCCGGATGATCGATGAGCTCATGCCACATGCCGTCCTTGTCTTGATATTGCAGGAGCGATTTCATCATTTTGCTGTAGCCCTCGCGGATGCGAGCGCGCTGAGGGTGATCCTTGGGAAGAGAACGTAGCATCTCGGTCATGCCGGCGGCTACCCAGCCATCTCCACGCCCCCAGAAGAAAGGAACATCGGGAGCATGGTAAAAGAGTCCATTTGGCTGTTGCAGTTTGTCGAGGTAACTCACCATTTCGGCTGCAGCTCGATCGAGATATTTGGCATCGCCAGTCGCTCGGAAGGCCTGAAGCTGCACCATGGTGATCATGTACATGTCATCGATCCAATATCGTGTTTGCGAGGTGAGGCCATCCGGCTGCGGGTTTTCCCATTGCTTGTCAGCGATGGTCTTGCCCAGATCGAGATACTTTTGTTCTTTAGTCTCGATGTAGATTTGCAATGGGACAATTCCAAAAACTGTCAGGTCAACGTGTTTGGGCTCTGGGACGAGATTCGCATCCTGACCAAGCAATGGATCGAAACGCCGAATGAGCCCTTCGGTTAAGTTTTTGTCTCCGCTAAGTTGGCCGAATGTCAGGGCGCCGTACCACGCAACGGATTCGGGATAGGTAATGAAGGTCGGTGGTTCCTTCCGACCGAAGTTTGTATGCGGCGTGACCACAAATCGCTCAGCAACCCGCTTGCCTACCTCTTGCGGCGAAGTTCCGGCAGGCCAATTCTTGAACTCTTTCGGCTGCTGTGCCCTGACCACATTGGCCGCCGCAATTATGACTATGATTCCCAAGAACCAACACCGCTTATTTCTTGGCACCGTCACTCCTCCATCGTTTGATTGCACACTTGTAGATGCGTAAGCCATTGTGTTCAATGGCGTTCAATATTTCGACTCTTCGCTGTCGCTCGAAAGATAATCGCGTTGCCGTCGGGGTCGCGCACTATCACGCGGTCGGCTGTGACTTGTGGCCTGAGTCCACGTTTCTGCAGTGTTTCACTCGTCGTCTTTGTGCTCTCTATCAAGAGTGTGATTTGTGCCTCATTCCTTCGGGAGTCTTCAATTCAACCTCATCCTGCGAGTCGCCAGGCAGCCGCAGCACAGTCGGAGAATCGGTATTTCCAAACCCGAGTCTTCCCAGAATAGAACTCACGTTCGGTCGCGAAATCCTTCGCCGGCGTCGATGCTGCCAGCAGGTGCATCGAAATTCGCCCGTTTCCCAAATGCTGACCGCGATCCGCGTCGTGCAATTAATCCGGAAGGTATTGTGTGTACTCCAACAACTGACCTTCTGGATCGTGGAGTACAAACAGCAGATTTCCCGCCCGGAATTTTTTCGCCTCCGGTGGATTCAACCCCGTGCTCATATACGCTTTGCGCAGCAATTCGATATCCGTTGCCTCAAAGCAAATGTGCATGAATCCGATTGCCTGCGATGCTTGTGTGCGAGGGTAAAGCTCGATGAACTGTCGATCGTTCACCTTGATAAAGACCTCCGACACCTTGCCGCCCTCTCTGAATTCCAACGCCTTTTCAAAGCCAAGATCCTCAAAGAACTTTTGAGATCGGTCAAGATCAGAAGCTCGAAACGCGACATGCGCAATCCCTGCCAGGTTCCTCGACTGCGCCAAAGCGCAACCCGCCGCGAGCACGATGAGAACAAGAGTCAGGAAATTGGGTTGTATTCGCATCACGATTCTGTTTCGAGTTTCAACAAAGAGGCACTTATGTTTGCAGCTCCGCTCCCGGCCCAACAGCGATGAGAAAATAGATCGCGGCGGTACTCCCAATGTTGCGGATGCCGTGTTCGTCATTCGAGCAAGCAAAACCAATCGACCCCGGTTCAAGGGGATAGGTTTTTCCATTCACCGTGAGTTCGATTGTGCCCTCGCGCACTAGCCACATTTCAGAGTGCGGATGATGATGCGTAGTCGCTGTCGGGGTGCCGCCGGGTGGGAGCGTCGTTTCATGAACTTCAATTCCCTCACCGGTCGCCAGTTTTCCCCGCATCACATTGCGGATCTGAGCATTGTTGTTGGCGATGTGTAACGGCAACTGCTCAAATTGAAACGCGCCCGAGGAGAGCGAGCTGTCTTGGCCCTGAACGGCTTTCTTCGTGACTTGAAATAGCATTGGCAGCAGTGCACAGATTTCACGACGACTTAGAGACATTTGTTCAGGCTCCGAAATTTTCGCTGCGTACGTTGGCACGCGAGTACGGTGATCTGTCCCGGACGCATTCTGTGCACTATCGTTCAAACCGGCGGGCATAATACCAGACCATTTTTGGAGATTGAGCAGATGCTGGTCATGGCAATACAAATCGAGGAATCCTTATCAAGGTGGGAGATTAATTGATCGCAGCGGTGGTCATCGAAAACTGTTAGCGACACACAATAAGCATGCGTATTCCACGATGTCGCCGTCTGCATTAGGGATGATGGACGAGAGTGTCGTCTTTAGACTCCCTAAAATCGATTTTTAGTCCGCCTTGACACAAGTTGGAGCGCTACCTAGCTTGCGGGTGGCCCTGATTCTAGTATCGGGAGGTTCATGTGGCGACATTTTGTTCTGCACCACTCGTGATCGCACAGATTGCAGACAATATGGAGAAGTCACAATGTTAAGGATCGGCTGCATCGTCGTACTGGCATTCGTTATGGCATATTCGCAAGACACAGCACCAGACGGATTGCAACAGTGGACGTCGGCATCTCTCTCGCAACTGGAGCAGCAACTGAAGAGCGATGCAACTGCCAATCCGCACCACATCGCAACAAAGCGGCTCGCGGACTTCCCAAACGACCTATTTATGCTATCGCGGAGAGAGGCGGACGGAATTGTGGAGTGGCATGAAAATCAGGCTGACATCTTTTTTGTGCAGTCTGGTTCAGCCACGCTGGTAGTGGGCGGCACAATGGTTGGCGGAGAAGATGTCGAACCACATGAAAAGAGAAACGGCACGATCCAGGGAGGAGTTCGCCGAACACTGAATCCGGGAGATGTAGTCCGAATTCCAGCACGTGTTCCGCACCAAATTCTGCTCGAGGGCCCCAAGGGTTTCACCTATTTCGTAATCAAAATCAAAGGCTATTAGCGTTGTGCAAGCCGAACCATTCTCCGTGAGGGGTTTGCTTGTTGCACTCTCGTATTGGTCCTGTTCAACAAGCTCTCTCTGGAGTGCCAAGTCCTTGACTTACCCGCTTGGCGACCGAGCCAAACTCTCAAAGAGTCCTCTGCTCTGCTTTCTCGATGTACGTATCTGGAAGCGGCCTACTTATGTTCACGCCGAAGTCTTCGACATTTTTCAGCGTGAATGTTGGAATTTTCGGCGCATGTTGCAATTTGACGTGTACGAAATCCGCGCCAATTACGTCTTCCAGCATGACAGCGGGTCGGAGATCCTCGGTCGCATACTTTACTTCGACGTCATGCATCGATAATCCCTTGACGTGCCGAAAAAAGAATCCATGGGCTGGTATCGTTCCGAAACGATTTGGATCGGGATAGACGTTCTCCAGCTCCGGAACCTGCGTGTTTGTAGCTTGTGCTGTGCCGCCGCCTTGGTGATGAATCAAAATGTCGCTGAATTTTATATCTTCGATTGCATGGCCGGGGATTCCCGTGATGATCGCTGCCTGTTTCGAAGCGCAATTTGAAACGACGACATTGCTGATATTGACCCGACGAAGTTGGCCAACAGGAACTCCCTCAGGCCCTCTCATGCGGGCACCCAACCGGACAAAGAAAGGCACGTCCACCGGATCGCGCATGGTCACGTTGGAGATAGAGACATCCTCAAGCAGTGCGCCGTCCACAGATTCCAAAGCAATCCCGCGGCAGGTTTCTGCCACACAGTTGGAAACCGTGATATTGCGAAAACCGCCATTCGATTCCGTTCCGAACTTGATCCTCCCGTTGCGTGGCGCCTTTTCCGGACTGATTGGTTTGTATGTGTCGTCGAGCAGCGAGCCCTCTTCATAGCCGCCAGTCACGTAACAGTTCGTGATCGTGACATGATCCGTGGATCGTGCGTAACCGAGGCCGAAGGAACTCTTCAAACAGATGCCGTCATCCCATGGTGAATTGACACTGCAGTTGGAGACGCGCACGTTCCGGCAACAGTCGATATCGATAGCATCGCGATTCGTATCGATCATCAAGTTGTCGATTGTGAAGTTGTCAACGCCTGTGGCGAGAATTCCGAAGTGACCTCCGTGAAGAATCGAGAAGTCACGCAGGAGAACATTGTGGCAATTCTTTAAACTGATGGCTTTGTTCCCCACGCCAGCAGGCAATGCCTTATCGCCGCTACCGCGGTCAAGCCCTTTTCCCCAGACCAAGCCGGGGCCGGTGATTGAGAAATTTGAAATGTCTTCTCCCCACATCAGGCTGTTGTGCCAATGACTGTGACCGAAATCTTGATATTTGTCCCACTGATTCGGCTCCGGCGAATCGTAGCCGGTCGTACCTCCCCCAGTCGGAGCGTCGGCTGCGAGAATGGTTGCGCCGCGAGCAACGTGTAAATCGACGTTGCTTTTCAGATGTATCGAGTAGCAGAGATAACTGCCAGGCGAAAAAATCACAACAGCGCCACCGGCCGCAGCCGCCGCATCGATACACTTGTTGATGGCGGGAGTATCGAGGCTCTGTCCGTCGCCCACCGCGCCGAAGTCTCTCACGTCGTAGAGTATTCTTCCTGCCGCTGGAGCCGCCGCCGCACTCACGGGAAGAGCGACGCGCCCAGCAGCGACCCCTACGACACCAGCACTCGTCAGCCTAAGAAATTCTCGCCGCGCACGATCTCCGCCATGCATTCTTGGTCCTTCCTTCACTCTGAATTACGGTCCCGTTGGTCTAGGACAATTTGAAGCCCACCGTCTCACTTTTGATCACGACAAGATCGGTTGCCATTTTTCCAGCAAAAGCCGGACGTCTGCCTTGTCCTGCGGCGTGAGCTCAGGAAGGGGCGGTCGAACCGGGCCGGCCGCCATCCCAAGTTGGTTCATCATTTCTTTCATCACTGAAACCTCATAGCCTTTGCGCCGGGCACGAAGACTGTACAGCGGAAGGACGTAGTCGCGCATCAAGTGACCCAAACAGGCGGCATCTCCGACAGATGCGGCGTCGTGAAGCATGAGCGAGAGCTTGGGCGCCACCGTGGCAATACTGGATGTGTAGGTCCGGATTCCAATGCTGTAGTAGCCCGGAACGCAATCGTCCCCTACACCGCCGATCCAATACAGACGATCCCCGACCCGACTGATAATCTGCTGATAGCGCCGAATGTCGCCCTGTCCGTCCTTCCATCCAAAAAGTGTCGGCACGCGAACTGCGAGTTCTTCTACCCATGCGGGCGCGGGGTTAACCCAATCGCGGCTATAGACGAACCATGGCAAAGGCGTTGCTACACCAATCGCGGCATAGTATTCGGTCAGACCTCTGTCATCGGAATTGGGATAGTATGGTGGAAGCGCCAAGCTCGCATCGACTCCGACATTGGCTGCTTGCTGCGCAAGTGCGATTCCAATTTGTCGGTTGAAGCCGGTGCCACTGATGACGGGTACCTGGCCATCTGTTTCTTCCACGACGGCTTTTACGACCTCACAATGTTCGGAGGGAGTAAGTGAATACATCTCTCCAGTGCCTCCCGCGGCAACAATTGCGGCGATTGGATGTTGAATGAGCACCCGGAGATTTTGACGTAGGCCCTGAAGATTCAGACTCAGGTCCGCACGGAATGGGGTTGTAGGAAAAGCGATTACACCGGGAAGTCTGCTACGAAGCTCCTCTCTCGTCATTACGGTTGGCGACTATCGCTCTCCAAGTAGCCAGTAGAATACTGGTTCCCGATTCCATTCTTATTTGCCGTACGATCTCGATTCATGAGACTGGATGACCGGGAGTATCGACGTCAACATAGAAATCTTAAACTGATTATTCAGTGCCGCTCAACAGTGATGGTGCCGCCTAGAGTTTTAACTCTCGCATGATATATTCGCGGCGATCACGTATAAGTACGACCTCTCAATCGCGAGACTATTAGTGACCTCTGCAAAGATAGTTTACATCGGACTCATTGGTGGAGGGAATATCAGTGAGACCCATGCGCGCGCCGCAAAGGCAATTTCGGGTACGGATATTTCCGCCATTTACGGAACGAACTCCGACAAGGTGCGCAAGCTTTCCTCGGAGTTTGGAGCCAAGGCTTACGGAAACTTTGATGACTTTCTGAGCCATCGCCCAATGGACATGGTAGCGATCGGCAGTCCCTCAGGCCTTCATGCGACACACGGCATCGCTGCCGCAACGCAGGGTCTCCACGTACTAACCGAGAAGCCTATTGACATCTCCTCTCATCGCGCCGGTGAACTCGTCGCGGCGGTAAAACAATCAGGAGTGAAGCTGGGAGTAATTTTTCAGGACCGTGGCAAGCCCGAGATTCGCAAACTCAAGCAATGGATCGATCGCGGTGTTTTGGGAAAACTGGTTCTCATCGATGCGAAAGTGAAGTGGTACCGTCCTCCGGAGTACTATGCGCACTCGAAGTGGCGCGGAACACTTGCGCTGGACGGCGGTGGGGCTCTGGTGAATCAAGCGATTCACACGATCGATTTACTCTTGTGGTTGTTCGGAGATGTCACGAAAGTGCAGTCTTCCGTTTCGACTACAGTGCACAAAATCGAGGGGGAAGACACCGTTGTTGCGATCATGCACTTCGCCAACGGCGCAATAGGGTCGTTGGTAGCTACCACATCGGCATTTCCAGGTTACCCGAGGCGTCTTGAAATCACCGGAACCGAAGGAACAATCATTCTGGAACAAGATCAGATCGTGGTCGTCGATTTGAAGAATGCACCACCCGACGTTGGGGCGGCTTCGCGGTCGGGCGACATGGAGAATATCTCCTCACCCATTGTGAGTGACTATTCACCTCACAAAGTCATTATCGAAGATTTTATCCAAGCAATTGCAGCAGATTCTAAACCGATGTGTGACGGCGTCGAAGGACTTAGGAGCATCTCATTAGTCGAAAAGATATACGCCGCCAGTGATGAGCGTATCGGAAACCCAAGAATCTGAGAAACTAATTGTTATCGCTCAGTCAGCGACAATCTTCGACGCGATAAGCATTCCCTCCGGGAGGAACACCCTTCTGGCTACCGAGCAAGCCATCCGCCATCGACAACAAGCACATGACCGTGCACGTAGTCGCCCGCTGAAGAACATAAAAAAACAGCCGCTCCAGCAAGGTCAGCCGGCTTTCCCCAGTGGCCAGCGGGAATTCGATCTAAGATCTGGCGGCTCCGCACAGGGTCGTTTCGCAGCGCGCTGGTATTGTCAGTCACCATGTACCCTGGCGCGATTGCATTCACGTTGATTCCCTTGGACGCCCATTCGTTCGCCAACGACTTTGTAAGCACCGCCACTCCGCCCTTCGCAGCAGCATAGGCAGGAACGAGAATTCCGCCTTGGAAGGAGAGCAACGAGGCAATATTCAGAATCTTACCGCCCGAGCCCTGCTGCATCATGTGCTGAGCCGCAAGTTGAGAGAGTCGGAAAACCGCAGTAAGGTGAACAGCTATTAACTCATTCCAGTCAGTCAGAGAATAATCAACAGCCGGGGCCCGGCGGATCATGCCAGCGTTGTTTACAAGAATATCGATCGATCCGAACTCATCGATGGTTTTACGCATCAGATCAGAACAAGTGTGATGGTCGGCGAGATCTGCCCCGAAGTAAAACGACTTCTTCCCCAATTGGCGAATCTTCGCACAGGATTCGCTTGCACCGGGAGATCGCCCATGAATACCAACATTTGCGCCCGCTTCTGCGAGTGCGACAGCGATAGCGGCGCCGAGGCCGCGGGTAGAACCCGTCACAACTGCATTCTTGCCATCTAAGCGGAATGATTCCAGGATCATTGTCGAAATCAGCTTACGTTAGCAGGATCGAGCTTCGGTGAAAGAATCTGAATCAATGCAAGAGCGATAAGATAAGCAGATGCAGCGATGAGAAACGGAATGCGGTAACTGCCTGTCCACTGCAGAATATAGCCAACGATCTTCGCCATCAGCATCCCGCCGACCGCGCCGGCCATTCCGCCAATCCCCGTGACGGACCCAACGGCCTGAGCTGGGAAAAGGTCCGACGTCAACGTAAAAAGGTTGGCAGAAAATCCCTGGTGCGCAGCCGCCGTAAGTCCAATCAGAAATACCGCGGACCACAAGCCCTCAACACGGTACGCAAACAAAATAGGAATCGCAAAGATTGCACAGAAGAGCATCGCAAACTTCCGTGACAAGTTAACGCTTTTCCCGCGTTGGATCATGGAGGAAGATAGCCAACCGCCGGCGATACTGCCGACGTCTGCCAGAAGATAAATCACCATAATAGGCAGGCCGATCTGCATCAGCTTTAGTCCATGCGTCCGTTGGAGGAAATCCGGAATCCAGAAGAGCAGGAACCACCAAATTGGATCGATCGTGAACTTGCCTGCGGCAAAAGCCCAGGTTTCACGATGCGGAATGAGCTTCTTCCATTCGATCTGCGACATTTTCGCAGGACGGTCGCTCGCAATGTAATCCAACTCCGCCTTCGAGACTCGCGGATGCAATTCTGGGGGCCGGTAGAGCATCAGCCAGAAAATCAGCCATACAAAACCGAGCGCACCAGTCAAAATAAAGGCGGCCCTCCAACCCCATGTCACGGTAATCCAGGGCACAATCAAAGGCGTCAGGATCGCGCCGATGTTGGTTCCTGCGTTGAAAATTCCGGTCGCCAACGCCCGCTCTCTGCGTGGGAACCACTCGGCAACGGTCTTTATGCTTGCTGGAAAAACACCTGCTTCGCCGAAACCGAGCGCTGCACGGGCTACAACAAAACTGAAGAAAGAGACTCCGATGGCGTGTGCCATCGACGCGAGGCTCCAAAAGACCATCGCGAATGCGTACCCCAAACGTGTTCCGAGACGATCGACTAGGCGCCCAACTACCAGCATTCCCACTGCGTATGCAGCCTGGAACGCAAAAACCAGATTGCTGTAGTCGATTTCGTTCCAGCCCAAATCATGCTGCAGAGTGGTCTTGAGTACTCCCAGCACTTGCCGGTCCATGTAGTTCTTTGTTACGCCGAACAAGAGGAGAGCGCATATCACCCAGCGAAAATGCCCGATCCGCGTGGTGACGTCCTGCAGTTTTTCAACGGTGGAAGTAGAGATCCGGGAGTCTGAATTCACGCTACTCGGCCTAACCGGGGAAGCCTTTGGTCGCTATTTTCGTCCGGCCTCAAGTCCAGAGCCCCCTTGCTCGAATCCTCGCTGCACGTTGACCACTCCGAACTGGCGATCTTCAACCTCACGATGGGCCGCCATTGCCCACAGGAATGATATGCGATGACCCGGAACCGAAACGTTCGGATGAAAACCACTGGGCATGAGAACAGCACGCCATCGCGAACGACTGTAATCAACTCAGGATAATCGGTGTTGTTATACACCATCTGAATGCCAAACGCAGGTTCCGGCATGTTGAAGAACACGTAAATCTCTTCCAGCATGTCAGCGTGTTCGTGAGGAGGCCAACTTGTCCAATTGCCGGGTTCTGAGTCTGTAAAGCCTGCGACCAGCCTCCCGGCCTGAACATTTTTGGCAAGCAACATGTTCAGATGACGACGGGCTCCGGGTCCGCCTGTGTTGAAATTCAAACCTGGATTTTTCTCGACATCGGAGTAGCGAACAATCTGGAGCGGATATTTTCCACTCACGTCGGCGGAGAACTCTGCCAGATCCACAGTCGACTTTGTCTCGACCTCTACTTGTGAATCTCGGGGAATGTAGACAGCGTCCAAGCGGCCCAGCGCAATCTTTTGTGAGTCTACCTTTAGAACGGCCTCGCCATCGAGGCAAACAAGACCAGTCTCTCGGTCACCGTTTGAGAACGACTCCCTTGCGTGAGACTGATTCAAGATAATCCTGCCATAGCACAAATGGCGCGTCGAACTGTTCTCTGGACTTACTGCTACCTGCCGCCCAATGTGGCCGCGAGTATTTCGAAAAATCATTTTCTCAAGAGCGCTGCTGTCTTCTTTCTTCATCGACACTCTCCCGAAAAAATACGGAAACCATTTTGCAATTCAAAGGTAGCTACTGCTAAGTGTGCACCTACATCGGCGTTGTCTTGCGAGGAAAGCAGCGTGTCAGGCCCTCAGATCGGACAAACGGAGCACTTCCGTCAAGAACCAGTGAAGATCCGATGATCACTAACTAGTTCGCAACAAGCGAGGAGAATAGAAATCGAGCGTAAGCGTGTCAAACCATAAAAACTGAAAATAGAATTCAGCATCACTGAATGAAATTTGTTCTTGAACGCCGAGCAGCGATGATGCGACCAGATGGCTTCACGTACCTGAACATCCTAGGATGGGACGGTAAAGTGTAGCCAAGAACTAACTGGCTACACCTTGAGCATCTGCTGGAGAGAGTTGGCAATAGACTCTGTCAGTTTTCGCGGGTAATCCGTGTGCACCATGGCGAGACCCAGCATACGGCTGATGCGATATCCCTGGACCCGGAAGGTCTGGAAGAATGCTCCCGCGCGTTGCCGTAGCGCGTGCTCAGGCAGGACGGAGTAACCAAAACCGGACTCTACGAGCCGTTTGATCGCTTCCGTATCATCGGCTTCCATCACCACTCGCGGCGTTATTCCCATCTGCTGGAAACTTCGATCGATGATCTGCCGGAGATTGCTGCGACGCGGATAGAGAAGAAATGGCACACTTGCCAGATCCTCCGGATGCAATAGGCCAATGTGGCGACCACGGGTCTTCTTGCTTGTATGACGAAGAACGAGCAACTCCTCTTCGAACAACGGTATGATCTTCAACCCCTCCTCTGAAACCGGAAGGGTGACGAGCCCCAGGTCGAAGCGTCTGTTGTGTAATCCTTCGATGGTCTCTTCGGTCGGATTCACCGTGACGCGAATCTCCGCTTTTGGATACTGCTGGCGAAGCTGCCGAAGCGGCTTGCCGAGCTGGTAGATGAGGGTGGTAACACCTGTCGAAAAATGGAAGGGCCGAGTGTCCGTGTTCACGTCGGTTTCAAATTCCTG
>Ga0126381_100008042_pt1 | contig 11769 bp, 8 predicted proteins | sample PanSoiMetPlot_28_FD_96465 | JGI IMG/M metagenome (GOLD analysis project Ga0126381, IMG submission 96465) | Tropical forest soil microbial communities from Panama - MetaG Plot_28 | ecosystem: Environmental > Terrestrial > Soil > Tropical forest > Bulk soil | place: Panama | collected 2016-02-17 | reverse complement strand
GCCGGGCGGCTGCGGGACTTCTTCGTCCACACGCTCGCGACGGACCTGACCCGTAACCGCGACCGTCTCATGGCGGGAGGGCTGCGCTATTTCGGGGAGCTGCACCTTCCGCCCGGGTCCTACCGCCTGCGGACTCTCGTGCGCAACGCGACGACGGGACGGATGGGCTCCTCGGCCGAAGCGCTGGACGTGCCCGTCTTCGCCGAATCCGAGCCCTTCCTCCTGCGGCCGCTGTTCCTCGACCCTTCCGTAGAGTGGGTGGCGGTAGCGCCGGAGGAGCGCGGGGCGGCCGCGCCATCGCACAATCCCTTCGCGGACCTTCCCGCCGAAGGCATGGTCCCGGCCGCGCTCGCTCGCGTCCAGCCCGGCGCGTCGTCCCGGGTGGCCCTCGTCGCCTACCACTTCGACGCCGGGGAGCGTCAGGAGCTCAAGCTCGGGAGTCAGATCCTTGCCGAGGACGGCCGACCCCTCGAAACCGTCAAGCTCGCCGTCCTCGGGAGCACGTCGGCGGGAGCCGACGGCAAGCGAATGCTCCTGCTGTCTTTCCCGGCGCCGGCCGGTCTCGCTCCCGGGCGCTACGGCCTGCGCGTATTCCTCCAGGGCTCGGCGGGGGGCGCGCTGCGCGAGGCCACGGCGCCCTTCGTCGTTCCGTGATCGCGCTCGCCGTCCTCGCCGCCGTGGCGATCGGCGGAGCGGTTCCTGAGCCCTCCGTTCCCGTCCCCCCTCCCGGCGTCGCCCGCGACCGGGCCGTCGCCGCGCTCCGTTCCCGGGCGGTCACCGCCGTGCCTGGCTCCTCGGAGGCCGCCCGCGTGGCCGCCGGGATGGAGCGGATCGGCGCCGCGTGCCTCGCCGAGAACGACCTCGCGAGGGCCTCGGAGCTGCTCTCCGAGGCGTACACGCTCGACGAAGACAACGGCCTCGTCCTCGCCGAGCTGACTCTGTGCTACCTCCGCGCCGATGACGACGCCTCGGCGCGCTTCTACCTGCGCCGGACCGAGGAGCGGGCCGTCCACGCGCCGCCGGAGGCGTACGCGGTCCTCGGCGACGTCTACCTGGGCCTGCATCGGCTCGACGACGCCGTCTTCGCCTGGGAGGAGTGCGTTCGGCTCGGCGGAACCGACCCGGCCGTGCTCGAGCGCCTCGCCCGCGCCCGCGACGAGCTCGCGGTGTCGCGGGGCCAGCGCTCCCGCCGGTTCGACCACTTCGTCATCTACGCCGACCCGGACGTGGAGGAGAGGGCCGTGGAAACGGTGGGCACGGAGCTCGAAGCCGCCTACGCGCGCCAGACGGAGCTCTTCGGGACTCGCCTGACGAGCCCGCAGGTCGTCGTCCTCTACGCAGGGAGGGCGTACTTCGCGCTCGCTTCGGTTCCGGATTGGAGCTCCGGGTTCTACGACGGCAAGATCCGCGTGTCGGTCGACTCCGGCGCTCCCGGTCCCGGGCCGATCGCCGTCCTGCGGCACGAGCTGGCCCACGCGCTCCTGCGCGCCGCCGGCACCCGTTTTCCGGCCTGGTTCCACGAGGGCATCGCCCAGTGGTGCGAGGGCCGTCGTCTTCCGGTTCGCGACGTCCGCGGCGCGATCGCGCCGGTTCCGGCGTCCTCGAGCCGCGATCTCGACCGCCTCCTCGCGAGCCGGCGGAGCCGCTCGGCCGTCCGCGCCGGGTACGCCCAGGCGCTCTCGCTGATCGAGTTCCTCGTCGCCACCCGGGGGATCGGCGCGATCGCCTGCCTCGTCGACGACGTCGCGGTCCGGGGCTCCGCGTTCGGCGACGCGCTCGAGGGCGAAGCGGGAATCACGGAGGTCGAGCTGTTCGGGCGGTGGCGACGCTGGGCGGGCGTCTAGGGGCCGACTGCCGGCGGTTACTTCCTCTCGTTCAGGAACGCCACCCAGGCCGGATCGGTCGCTATCGGGAGGTACGCCGGCTCCGCGCGCAGCACGAAACGGTCGAGCTTTCCCTGTCCATCGAGCGGGCGCAGGGCCGCGACGGCGGCGACCGCGTTGCCGGCACGGGCGTAGATCTGCGCCTCGAGCTCGGACTTGCGCCGGTCCTCTCCGATCAGGGCGCGCGCGGCGGCGATGGCCGAGACCGCCTCGTCCGTTCGTCCGAGATTGATCTCGGCGACCGCGAGGGTCGCGAGCGCATCGGGGTCGGGGCCGGCCGCGGTCAGATACCACTGGAGCCGGTCAAGCGCCTCGGCGTTGCGCCCTTCGGCAAGGGCCATCGTCGCGAGCTCGCGCGCGCCTCCCGGCGCGGGTGGGGTTCGCGAGAGGCCGCGCTCGAAATCGGCTTTCGCTTCGGACATCGCTCCCCGGCTGCGCGCGGACAGCCCCATCTGGTAGTCGACCGGCCCGGCTGGAGCTCCCGATGCGAGGGCTTTCGCCCACTCGTCTCGCGCGGCCTCGACGCGTCCCTCGGCCTGCGCTGCGAGCGCCGTCTTCTCGTGCTGCCGCCACGCGGGCGGCGGCGGCCCTTCGGACAGCGCGTACGGCTCGGACAGGGCGCGCTGCACGGCGAGCAGGCCGTCGACGAGGAACAAGACCGCGGGCACCGCCGCGATCCAGAGCACGCGCCGCCGCTCCGGAGGCAGCCGTCGCGCCGACACCAGGACGACGGCGGCAATGGCGGCGAGCCCCGCGAGCCTCGGAATCGCCCGGGACCGCGCCTCGCGGGCGACGTCGCGGTTCCGGACCGGCTCGGGCCCGAGGAGGCGGCCGACTTCGCTCGACAGGGATAGCCCCGGATCCACGAGCACCACGTCCTCGACGGTCCAGGTCCTCGGCCCGCGGCGCATCTTCCAGCGCGTCTTGAGCGTCGAGTCGCCATACCGCAGGCCCAGATCGGCGAGGATCGTTCCGTCGCCGGGGTCCTCCGCCGACACCCACGCGATCTCGGCCGTCGAGCCGGCCGGGGGAGCGAGCGCCTGCGTGAAGTGCTCGCTGACGAAAACGCGCAGGAGGTCCTGCTGCCTCGCCGTCAGTCCGGCCCACACCCGCGGCCCGAGAAGCCGCTGCAGGATGCCGTCGGTGTCGAGCGAGTCGAGAAACACTTTCGCCGGACCGTGCAAGGCGGCGAGGGCGGCCCTCCGCGCGAAGTCCGCGGCTTCTTCGGCCTGCGGGCCGGAGGCCGGCGTGGCCGCGGCGAGAACGCCGGCGAGCAAGAACGATCCCGACGCGGCGATACAACACCGGAGAAGGGCGCTCACTTCTCTCGCCGAGGTCAATCTTCCGCTCAATGTCCCGTCGCCGTTTCGGTCGACCCGGGTTTGTCGTGGATCTTCAGCGTCATCGGGACGCTGCCCACGCGGAGCTCGTCGCCGTCGCGCAGGGCCACGGGCGAGGTCAGGCGGACGCCGTTGACGAAGGTTCCGTTCTTCGATCCGAGATCCTCGAGCGTCGCGAGGCCGGAGGCGACCATCAGCCGCGCGTGCCGCCGCGACACGCTCTGCGCGTCGATCCAGACGAGCGAGTCGGCGCCGCGCCCGAGGATGTTCTCGCCGTCGGAGAGTGCGACCTCGCGCTGGCCCCAGATCAGGCGAAACACCTGGTCGCGGCCGCCCTCCGTGCGTCCGTCGCGGCGCTGCGCCACAGCGGCGCCCGAGAACGCATAGCCGTAGCCGTACACGGTGCGAATGAACTCCGGCGCGCGCGCTCCGTCGCCGATCGCCTGGCGGACCTCGGCGATGAGCGTCGGAAGGTTGACGTCGGAGACCACCGTGTCAGGCCAGAGGCGGCGGTGGAGCTCCGCCTTGGGGAGGGCGCGCGGCCGGGCCTCGAGGAGGACCTGGAGCAGCTTGAACGCTTTCGGCGAGATCGACACCGGGCGGCCGTCGCGGGAGAGGGATCGGCTCTCGGTGTCGAGGAGATTCGATCCGAATCGAAAGTTCATGAGGCCAACGAAAACACTATAACCCCGGGGTCCGTTCCCTCTCGGGACCGGAGGCGCGATCGGCGGGACGAACCGATCTTTTTCCGATGCGGCGTTCCCTCGCGGTCAATCTATTCTTCGGCGATCAGCCCTCGCTGCGCTCGGCCTCATCGCCGATGCGGCGTTCCCTCGCCGCAGGGTCAGGCCGCGATGGGCTCGAGCGCGGTCACGCGCGGCGACAGCGACATGGCGCCGCGGTCCGTGCAGACTATGTCGTCTTCGATCCGGACGCCGAAGCGGCCGGGCAGATAGATCCCAGGCTCCGAGGTGAACGTCATGCCGGGCTCGAGGACGGTCCGGTCGTGGCCGACCATGTAGGGCGCCTCGTGGACGTCGATGCCGAGGCCGTGGCCGAGCCGGTGCGTGAAGTACTCGCCATAGCCGGCCTTCTCGATGACGCGCCGCGCCGCGGCGTCCACCTCGAAGCACGGCACGCCCGGGGCGGCGCGCTCGATGGCGGCCGTCTGGGCGTCGAGGACGATCGACCACACTTTCCGGTACTCGTCGGTCGGAGTGCCGTAGTAGGTCGAGCGCGTGATGTCGTAGAAGTAGCCGTCGGGCCGGTCCCAGGCGTCGATGAGCACCGCCTCGTCGCGGGCGAGCGGCGTCGAGCCCGAGGCTCCATGCGGGTAGGCCGAGGAAGGGCCAAACTGGACCATGTTCTCGCCGCCGACGAGCGTGGAGATCTCCGCTTCGGTGCATCCGGGCCGGAGGGCCTGGAACGCGCGCCGGAAGCGGGGCAGCGCCACCGCGATCGCCTTGCGGATCAACTCGAGCTCGTCCTCGGACTTGACCATCCGGAGCGCGCCGAACGTGGCCGCGGCCGAGATCGGCTTCCAGCCGGAGCGAGCCTTCAGCAGCCGTTCGACGTCGTCGTACGCCGTCGACGGCTCGACCGCGAGCGTGCCGGAGCCTCCGGGAAAGAGCGTCGCGGCCTTCGCGAAGGGGTCCTCCGTCTCCTCCCAGGTCACGACGCGCGGCACGGCGGACATGTTCCGAAGACGCGAGGCCTCGAAGGCCGGACAGATCATGACGGGGTCGCGATCCTGGAAGAGAAGCAGGGCCGTCAGGCGTTCACTGCGGTGAAAGTCGACGCCCGTCAGATAGAAGAGGTTGGACGAAGGGGTGGCGAAGAGGCCGTCGGCGGGAAGCGACGCGAGGCGCGCCCGCACGGTCTCGAGGCGCCGGAGGTAGATTTCAGGCTTGGTCGGCATGGCGCGGATGCTAGCAGAATCGGCCGGACGGATCCGGGTGCGCACTTTCGTCGCAGCCGTGGTCGCGGCGGCCGCGGTCGTCCTCGCGGCGGGATGCCGCCCGGGAAAAGATCTCGCCGCCCCCGGGGCGCCCGTGGTGATCGTTTCCGTCGACACGCTGCGCGCCGACCATCTGCCGGCCTACGGCTACTCGGGTGTCGCGACGCCGAACCTCGACGCGCTGCGCCGCGACGCGGTGCTCTTCGAGAACGCGTATTCGCACGTGCCGCTGACGCTACCCTCCCACACGACGATCTTCACGGGCCTGCTCCCGCCGCAGAACGGCGTGCGCGACAACCTCGGGTACGCGCTCGGGCCTCAACCCGCGACACTCGCGGCGTTCCTCAAGGCGCACGGCTACGCCACGGGGGGCGCGGTGTCGTCGATCATCCTCTCGCACGCCACGGGCGTGTCGCGCGGCTTCGACTTCTGGGAGGACAACGTCGAGCCGACCCGCGCGAGCCAGTCGATCTCGCGGGTCCAGCGGGGCGGGGGCGATACGGAGGCGTTGCTCGCCGACTGGGTCTCGGGAAAGGCGGCGGGTCCGTTCTTCGCGTTCCTGCACCTCTTCGAGCCCCACACGCCGTACGAGCCGCCCGAGCCTTACCGTTCGCGCTATCCGCTGCTCTACGACGGCGAGATCGCGCGGGCGGACGAGATCGTCGGCGACTTCGTCCGTTTTCTGAAGCAGCGGGACCTCTACGACCGCGCGCTCGTCGTCTTCCTGTCGGATCACGGAGAAGGCTTGAACGACCACGGCGAGGACGAGCATGGAGTGCTGCTCTATCGCGAGGAGATCCACGTCCCGTTGATGGTGAAATTCCCGGCCTCGAGCCACGCCGGCGAGACGGTCAAGGCGCCGGTGGCGCTCGTCGACGTCTTCCCGACGGTCGCCGACGTCCTCGGGATCGACCCGCCGCCGGGACTCGCCGGCCGTTCGCTCGCGGCGCTCGTGCGTGGCCCCGTGCCGGGCTCCTCGAACCGGCGGATCTACAGCGAAACGCTCTACCCTCGCCTCCACCTCGGCTGGAGCGACCTCGCCTCGCTCGTGGACGGCCGGGACCACTACATCGAATCTCCGCATCCCGAGCTCTACGACGTCGTGGCGGATCCGGGCGAGAAGAGCGACCTCGCCGCGGGGCTCCCTCCCGCGTTCCGCTCGATGCGCGCCGAGCTCGACAAGATGCCGCGCCCGATGGAGCCGCCCGGCGCGTCCGACCCGGAGCAAGTCCAGAAGCTCGCGTCGCTCGGCTACATCAGCGCGGCGAACCCCGACTTCGGCAAGAAGGACCTCCCGGCGCCGCGCGACCGCATCGGATCGGTCACCCTGCTCAAGAGCGGTTTCGGCGCCATGCAGCGCGGGCAGTACGCCGAGGCGGTCGTCGCGTTCCAGAAGCTCCTCAAGGATGAGCCGGGAATGACCGACGTCTGGCAGATGTACGGCGACTCGCTGATGAAGCTCGGCCGCGAGGAGGAGGCCCTCACCGCCCTGAAGGAGGCCGCGCGTCTGTCGCCCGGCAACCCGCAGGTGCTCATGGCGCTCTCGGACTACTACCTCGAGATCGGCGACTACGCCGCGGCGCGGCGGCACGCCGAAGCCGCCGGGGACGCGGGCACGACGAGCCCGCACGACAACCTCGCTCGCATCGCCATCATCCAGGGCGATCTCGGGACGGCCGAGAAGGAGGCGAAAGCATCGCTTGCGAAGTACCCGTCCCGCCGCGTTCCGCACATGATTCTCGGCCGCGTCGCCCACGACCGGCACGACTACGCTGGAGCGCTCGTCGAGCTCGACCTCGCCTCCCAGCCGCACGGCGGGGAGAAGGTTCCGCTCCAGAACCTCAACTTTCTCCGCGGAGATAGCCTTGCGCGTCTCGGGCGGGAGGCCGAGGCGGAACAGGCGTTCCTCCAGGAAATCCACGACTTTCCGACCGGCCCCGCTCCCCGCGCGGCCCTCGCCATGCTCTACGCGAGCCAGGGCCGCGAGGCCGAGGCGCGGAAGGCGCTGTCGGATCTCGTCCGCGAGATCCATACACCGACGGCGTACTTCGCGGCGATCCGGACCTACGAGATCCTGGGCGACCCGCGGACCGCGGCGGAGCTCCGCGCCGAGCAGCGCCGCACCTTCCCGGGCGCGCGCGAGCACAAGGACCTCGGCGGCTAGTTCCGGCTCCGGGGCTGCCTCAGTTCCCGCTGCCTCAGGTCCCGCCCCGTCATCGCTTTCGGCGTCGTCAGCCCTTGCAGCCCCAGCAGCGTCGGGGCGACGTCGAAGAGGGCTCCGCCGTCGGCGAGCGCACCGGGTCTCCCGCACACGACGAACGGAACGGGGTTGGTGGTGTGGGCCGTGTGCGGCGCGCCCGTCTGCGGGTCGATCATCTGCTCGGCGTTTCCGTGGTCGGCCGTCATCAGCAGGAGGACGCCGGCTTCCCGGCATGCCGCCTCGAGGATCCCGAAGCAGCGGTCGAGCGTCTCGACCGCGGTGATCGTCTCGGCGAGCTTGCCGGTGTGGCCAACCATGTCGGCGTTGGCGAAGTTGACGACGTAGGCGCCGAACGCGCCGCCGCGCAGCGCGCGCACGGCTTCCTCGGTGATCTGGGGCGCGCTCATCTCGGGATGGAGGTCGTAGGTCGCGCCCTTCCACGACGGGACCAGGATCCGCTCTTCGCCCGGAAACGGCTTCTCGACGCCACCGTTGAAGAAGTACGTGACGTGCGCGTACTTCTCGGTCTCGGCGAGTCGGAGGTTCGTGACGCCGGCCTCGGCCCAGACGTCGGCGAGAATGTGCTCGAGCTCCTGCGGCGGGAAGGCGGCCGGAAGGCCGAACTCCTCTTTGTATTCGGTGAACCCCGCGAAGTGGATGCGCGGCGGTTTCGGCCGGGGGAACTCCGAAAAATCGGCCTCGGTCAGTGCCCGGGTGATCTGACGGGCGCGGTCGGCGCGGAAGTTGAAGAACACCACGGCGTCGCCGTCCCGGATCGGCCCGACCGGTTCGTCGTTCTCGACGAGCACGGTCGGCTGAAGGAACTCGTCGGACTCGCCGCGCCCGTACGAGGCGTCGATCGCCTCGGCCGCGCTGCCCGCGCGGAGCCCCGAGGAGTAGACGAGCGCCTGGTACGCGCGGGCCACGCGATCCCAGCGCTTGTCGCGGTCCATGGCGTAGTAGCGGCCCGAGATGGTCGCGATCTTCCCGCCCCACTTCGCGAGGGCCGCCTCGAGGCGGTCCACGTACGTGCGGGAGGACTGCGGCGGCGTGTCGCGGCCGTCGGTGAAGACGTGCACGCGGACGCGAGCGACCTTCGCGCGCGCGGCGAGCTCGAGGAGCCCTTCGAGGTGCCGCTGGTGGGAGTGGACGCCCCCGTCGGACAGCAGGCCCATGAAGTGGAGGGTCGCGTCGCGTTTCTTCGCGCGGCGGACCGCCTCGGCGAGAACGGAGTTCTCGAAGAAGGAGCCGTCGCGCAGGGCGAGGTCGATCCGGAGGAGATCTTGCGGCATCATCCGGCCCGCTCCGAGCGTGAGGTGTCCGACCTCGGAGTTGCCCATCACCCCGGCGGGGAGCCCGACCGACTCGCCCGACGCCTCGAGGAGCGTCCAGGGGTACTCCGCGAGCCAGCGATCGTAGATCGGCGTGCGCGCCCGGGAGATCGCGTTTCCCTCGGAGGGCGGCGCATGCCCCCACCCGTCACAGATCAGGAGCAGGACCGGGGGCGTCGTCAAGCGCGCGGCGCCGGTCGCGAAGGCTCGGGGTGAAGAATCGCCCGCGAGGGGCGGGGAAGGCGGCGTTCGAGGTCGGAGACGACGTGCATGAAGCCGATGTAAGCGTCGTAGGGCGAGTCGAAGGGCGAGAAGTGCGCGTGGACGCGGCCGTCGCCGGCGCTCTTGGTCGCCATGTAGTAGAAGTGATCGGAGGTCGAGAGGCGGCGGAAATCCTCGGCGAGCCCCGCCGACCCGCTCGACCGAACCCTTCGCTCGAGGGCGAAGAGCTTTCCGAGCGCGTCGCGCTGAAGGTCGTTGCCCTGCCACGCGGACACGTCGCGCGCCTCGTCGGCCCAGGACAGGAGCCGCGGGGAAGACAACGTGTCGCGCGGCTCGAGCCGGTCGATGGCGGCGCTCGGCGTCAAGAACGCGGCACCACGCCGCGCGAGCCGCCGGTCGACCCAGTCCTCGAAGAACTCGAAGATGCTGGTCTCGCGGCGCTGGTGCTCGCCGAACGTCTCGAAGTCCATGAAGAGCGAGACCAGGTCTCCCTCGACACCGGAGATCCACCGATCGTACTTTTCCGGAGTGAGCGGCCACTCGCGCCAGGAGCGGTCCGAGAAGCGGAAGGCGACGTCGTCGGAGAGGCGGAAGTGCCGCAGCAGGAGGGGCAGACCCTTCGGCGTCGGCGCTCGGTAGACGTGCGCCGGCGATCGCGAACCGAGCAGCGGCTCGACGCCGTCGGCGAGGATGCCGCGGTATCCCAGGTCCTCGACCGCCGCGGCGAGGCTGTCCGAATAGATGAGCTCGGTGTTCCGGAAAACCCGCGGCTCGACGTCCAGTTCTTCCCGGACGATGCGTCGGTGGAGCGCCACCTGATCCGCGAACTCCTCGCGCGAGGCGAGCCACGCGAGCGAGTGGTGCGACGTTTCGGCGAGGATCTCGACGCGGTCGGAGGCGGCGAGCCGCCGGAACGCGGCCAGCGCGTCGGGCGCCCAGGCCCGGAGCTGCTCGAGGACCGTCCCCGAGAGGGAAAACGAAACCGCGAAGCGCGGATGCTTCTCGAGGAGGCGTTCGCACAGGGCCGCGGCCGGGACGTAGCACCGCGCCGCGACGGAGGCGAGCAGTTCGCGGTTGGCCGCGTCGTCGAAGTACCGATGCTCGCGACCGACGTCGAAGTAGTTGTAGCGGCGCAGCCGGTACGGCTGATGGACCTGGAAATACAGGCAGACGGGGATCATGACGGTTGCGCCGATTCTCCCACCAATTCCCGGTAGACCGCGACGCAGGCCGCGGCAGAGTCGCTCCAGGAGAGGGTCCGGACCTCCGCGAGCCCCCGGGCGGAGAGGGCTCGACGCAGCGGTTCGAACGCGAGCACCGACAGGATCTTGGAGGCGAGGTCCTCGACGTCTCCGTAGTCCACGCGGAGCACGTGGCGGACGACTTCCGACACGCCCGCCGACCTCGACACGATGACCGGTGTTCCGTGCTGGAGCGCCTCGAGCGCGGCCAGGCCGAACGGCTCGGAGGCCGAGGGCATCACGAATACGTCGGCGCGGGCGTAGAGCCGGCGGAGCTCCTCGGGGGGTAGAAAGCCGGGGAAGAAGAACCGGTCCGCGAGGTCCGCGGCCGCGACGCGCTCGATCATGGCGGACCGGCGGTCGCCGGCGCCGGCGACGACGAAGACCGCGTCCGGCCGCTCGGCGGCAACCCGGGCGGCCGCCGCGACGAAGTAGTCCGGACCCTTCTGCCGCGTGATCCGCCCCGCGAAGAGGATCACGGGCACGCCGGGCGCGGACGGCCAGCGCCCGGTGTTCGCGCGGGGCTCGATCGCGTTGTGGACGACGCGAAGCCGGGCAGGGTCGACGCCGTACTCCCGAGCGACGACGTCGGCCGTGTATCGCGACACCGCCACCACGCGATCCGCGGCCGCGAGGCCGAACCGTTCGATTGCCGAGACGAAGCCGTCGCCCGCGGAGCCGGCCCGATCGAACTCGGTCGCGTGGACGTGGAGGACGAGCGGCCGCCCCGATGCCTGCCGGGCTTCGACCCCGGCGAGGAACGTCAGCCAGTCGTGTGCGTGGATGACGTCGAAGCGTTCGCGGGCGGCGATGCGGCCGGCCGCGGCGGCGTAGCGCAGAACGTCCCGCGGGAGGTCGGGCCCGTAGGGGCCGCCGGGAGCCGTCGCGCGCCTCCGTCGAGAGATCCGCTCACTGGGCGTGCCGAGGCGGGTGACGTAGGGCCGCAGGGGAATCGGGATGCGCCGCAGGCGAAGCCGCCGGGGGCGGGACCGGCGGCGGCGTGGAGCGTCCGAGCGCTCGGGAACGATCACCCGGAGCCCCGGAAACGGCGACGGGTCGACTTCTCGCGGAAGCACCAGCGTGACATCGGTGCCGACGTCGAGCAGGCCACGCACGATTCCTTCGCACGCGACGCCGAGGCCGCCGCTGACGTGCGGAGGAAATTCCCAGCCGAACATGAGAACGCGCATACGACGACTTTGGGATTCGAAACGGGACGCGGACCCTCGAGGCTCAATCCTCTCCGAGCAGGTGGGTGTACACGACGCGAGCGATCTCGGCGACGCTCCACGCCTGGGCGAAGCATCCCCGAGGAGCGTGGGGTGGGTCCCCGTCGAAACACTCCGAGATGAAGCCGAGACCTGCGTCCCGGACGTGCGCGCGCAGCGGCGCGAGCAGCGCGCGCAACGTACGCCGCGATTCATCGGTGTTGCCGAAGACCCGCAAGTGCGCGTCGGCGAACGGACCCATCAGCCACGGCCAGACGGTTCCCTGGTGGGTGGACTCGGCCCGGCGGGCCTCGTCCCCGGTGCAGCGGCCGCGGTAGCGCGGATCCTCGGCGTCGAGCGTCCGGAGACCGAACGGCGTCAACAGCG
>Ga0126381_100008041_pt1 | contig 11769 bp, 9 predicted proteins | sample PanSoiMetPlot_28_FD_96465 | JGI IMG/M metagenome (GOLD analysis project Ga0126381, IMG submission 96465) | Tropical forest soil microbial communities from Panama - MetaG Plot_28 | ecosystem: Environmental > Terrestrial > Soil > Tropical forest > Bulk soil | place: Panama | collected 2016-02-17 | reverse complement strand
GCGATACCAGTGGAGCTTGTATTGGTATGCTGGTGAACCGACGGCTTGTCCATTAGGCGCGTAAATCGAGAATATGCGTACCTGGCCGACAGTCGCTGCGATCACGCGCGCTTGCGGATCGACTACCTCATCACAAAGCGACGTCCGAATCTTGTGCAGCTCGTTTTTCGCGAGAATTGCTACGCCATTGTACGATTTTTCTCCGTGGTTCGCGGAGCGATAACCCGCCGCTTGCAAGGCGAGCGCTGGGAATTGTTCGTCCGGGCACTTGGTCTCCTGTAGGCAAACAATGTCCGGCTGTACGGACTCAAGCCATTCGAACAAGCGGTCCTGCCGTTTGCGCAGCGAATTGATGTTCCAGGAGACAATTTTCATGCGCACTGTAGCGGCGGTCTATGACCGCCGTCATGAATTTAACATGAATCGGCGCTCATAGAGCGCCGCTACAATTCAAGTTCCACGCCCGGCGTCGGTACAATTATCTCGGAGTGGGGAAGTTCATTGGATAGTGTGTCGCGCATCCACTCGACCGCCGGCGGGCCACCGTGTACGAGAACAATTTTTTTTGGCGAAATCATCTTCGCGTAATCGATAAGCGACTCGCGTGTCGCGTGCGCGCTGAACTGGAACTGCTCGATGTTGCAACGAATCCGTTGCGGCGGTTTATCGGGATCAAGAGCCACCTCGCCGCCTGAGCCCGCGTCCCGCAAACGTCCAGCCGGGGACTCTGGATTGGCGTAGCCGACAAAAAAAATCGAGTGCTGCGCGTTCTCTATGATTCGTCGCGCAAAAACGTTCGATAGCGTTTTTGGGATCATCATTCCGCTGGAGAGAACGTACACGCGTCCGCCGCGCACCGGTGTATCGCGCACCGTTTCATCATTCAGGATGAATGGCGCTACTTCTCTCATGAGTTTTAAGCGCGACAATTGCCGACGCGTCGTGTGTGCGCGACGATCATAGATGTCGGTAAATTTTGAGCTGAGACCGCCAATATAAATTGGAAATTCGGGAAGCAGCCGCTGGCGCCGAAACCCGTAAAGCATCGCAAGGATCTCCTGTGTTTTTCCGAGCGCGAACACTGGAATCAGCACGCAGGCGTCACGCTCAAAAGCGGCGGCAAGGGCTTTCGCCAGACGTCGCTCTTCACCGGCGCGAGTCCACTCTTCCGGCTTTGCGTGATCGCCTCTGGTGCATTCCATAACCAGCACATCGATCTTCTCCTGCGGGAAAACCGCCGCCTCCATGAGGGTTTGATCATCGAAATTGACATCCCCGGTGTAAAAAAGAGTTTTGCCGTCGGCGCGCAGCATGACTCCGGTCGAGCCGAGCACATGTCCCGCATCGAAGAACTCAAATGTTAATGTATCCTTCTCGCGTTGCGCTGCCCTTTCGCCGGCAATGGAAACCCGTTGGCGCAACGGGCACCAACGCCAGCGTTCCGAGGCGCGATCGATTTCACGATGCGTAAAAAGTGGATACGACATCTCTCCGATCTCTTCGCGTTGCCGTGTCATTACATTCACCGAGTTGTGCAAAAGAACGCCGCCGACCTCGGCCGTGGCCTCCGTCATGAAAATCCGCGCGCCTGGAAACCGTCGCATGCCCAGCGGTAAGGTGCCTATGTGGTCCTGATGCGCGTGCGACAGCAGAATTGCTTCGACCTCGCCGTCGGCGATTGCTTTGAAGTTCGGCAACGCATCTTCCCCCGTGTTTTTCGGATGCATTCCGCAATCGAGCAGAAGCCGGTGCCGGCCAATCTCAAGATAATATGAATTCGCGCCGATCTCCGTATGGCGTGCAAGATTCGTGAATTTCAAGCCCAATTTTCCTCCCTCTGAATCTTCCTTTTAGATTAAGACTAAGCGGAAGGGGAAGAGAAGAAGTTCAAAGAACTTCTTTGAAAATCCGCAGCCAATTCCCACGGAGAATCTTTTCAATATCAACGTCGCCGAACCCGCGTTCGATCAATCTGCGCGTGAGATTGCGGTTATGCGAATGATTCGTTAGGTCAGGAATGAAATGTGGTGTTGTAAATTTTGTGGCCAGTTCTTTTTGCTTCGCTTCCGGCCACTGGCGGTAAATGAAGTCGAAGAAATCGAATCCGATGCCGACGCTGTCGATTCCTGTCAACTTCGCGATGCGCTCGATATGATCGACGTAGTGGTCGAGCGTGCTTTCTTCTTCTCTCGGGCTCACCAGGATGGAATTGACGCCGATCACTCCATGCCGTTCACCAATCATCTTGATCTGCTCATCGCTGATATTGCGCTCGATGTCGTAATATCCGCGAAGGTTCGTATGTGACACGATAGGCGGCGTTGTTGTGATCGAGAGAATCTCTTCGAACCCAACTGGATTGATGTGCGCGAGATCGACAATTACTCCAAGTGTCTCGCATTCATGCAAAACCTCGCGGCCAAAAGCGGTGAGACCCTCCCGCGCTGACCCGCTCGCGGCGAAAACACCGCCGTGCCCTGCGGCGTTGGTTCGAGCGTGTGTAAGCCCGATTGAGCGCACACCGAGTTCGTAAAAAACCCTCAATTGATTTAAATCAGTGCCCAACGGCTCGACGCCCTCCATCGTGATGAGAAACGCAATTTTGCCTGTTTCCTTGGCTACCTGAATTTCTCGGTAGGTTTTGCAAATCGCGAAACAGTCCGACGTTGCTGTTTCAGCATAGAGGCGTGCAATTTGATCCAGCGCGACGCGTAAACACTTCTGGGGTAAGTAGCGGTCCTCGATGTAAATCGCCGCGCCGATGACGGAAATATTCCCAGCTTCAAACTCGGGCAAAAATTCCGTTGCGAGAACATCTTTGCGCTCGCGTTTCTCGTATAAATCCATCGGCAGATCGAAATGCATGTCGATCACCCCGCCGGCCTGCAGCCGCTCAATTCGGTCTTCAGTGGATTCCTTCATCACGCTGTTCTGTTAACCCAAGTTCATGATTGCCAGGCTGCAATCGCCACTCACCGCTGTAATCTCTCCACAGAATTTACGACCAGGTAATCAGGCGCAGTTCATGCGCCTGCATCAGGCAGGGATGCGTAGGCACGACGCGGACGCTAAAGCCGTAGGTGCCACTTTCAGTTGCTGGAACGCTGCCTTGGTAAACGTAATCGCCGTTGCCGTCCGCTTGGCCGCTTTGATTTAGCATCGTCGCGCTGGGATTAAGGAGTTCGCCGTTGTCCACTTCGCCGTGATACGCTTCGACGCGCACGTGTTGCGGATCGACGCCGCCCAGATGGACACGCGCAGTGATCTGCAAGGATTCGCCGACGGAAATGCTTTGCTGGTCTTTGTTGACGACCTGCACCTCAGACACTTGAACCTGCGGCCAATCTTTGCGCATTTGCGTTTTCCATTGGCTCAGGTGTTTCGCCGCGCCGCAGCTGTCACGAGAAAAATTTTCCTGCGCGTGGGCTGCGGGAATATAAAGTTGCTCAGTGTATTCCTTTACCATCCGTTGCGTGTTGAACACTGGCGTGACGCTGCGAATTGATTCGCGCATCAATTGCAGCCAGGCGAGGGGAAGTTTGCCGTCGGGTTTCGCGTAATAAAGCGGAACAATCTGGTTCTCGAGCAATTGATACAGGCTACTGGCGTCCACTTCGTTTTGAAAATCGGTGGTGCCATCATCGATCTCGGCGCCGATGGCCCAGCCATTGCTGCCGTTAAAGCCTTCGCACCACCAGCCATCGAGTACGCTAAGGTTGATCCCGCCGTTCGGCGCCGATTTCATTCCGCTGGTGCCGCTTGCTTCCAACGGACGCAGCGGATGATTCAGCCAAAGATCGACCCCCTGTCCCAGACGGCGCGCGATGTAGCTGTCGTAGTCCTCCACGAAAATGATGCGAGTTTCCAGACCTGGTTCGCGGCTGAATCTATAAACTTCCTGGATCAATGCTTTGCCTGCGTCATCGCGTGGATGCGCTTTGCCCGCAAAAATGAATTGGACCGGTCGTGTCCCATCGTTCACCAAACGTTTCAATCGTTCCTTGTCGCTAAACAAAAGCGCGCCGCGTTTGTAAGTGGCAAAGCGGCGCGCGAAACCGACGGTCAGAATTTCCGGATCAAGAATGCGATTGACTCTGCGAATCGACTCTGGCGATTCGCCCAAACGTTCTCGGCGCTGTCGTTCGCGGTCACGAACAAAATCGATGAGGCGGCGTTTGAGTTGTTGATGCGTCTCCCAGAGTTGGGCGTCGGGGATGTCGAAGACGCCGCGCCAAAAATCAGGTTCAGTCAAATGCTCCTCCCAATCACCGAGATGTTTGCGATAAAGCGCCGCAAATTCAGGCGCCATCCACGTCTTCGTATGCACGCCATTCGTGATATTGGTGATCGGTACCTCGTGCATTGGAACGCCTGACCACACATCTTTCCAGAGCGATCGGCTCACGTCACCATGCAGTTCACTGACCCCATTCGCGTGACGACTGAGGCGCAACGCGAGGATGGTCATACTGAACGGCTCCTCGGGGTTGAGACGGGTATGGCCAAATGAGAACAGCTCATCGAATGGAAGGTTTAGTTCCTTTGCGAATTTCCCGAAATATTTGTGCATCATCTCCCGCGAAAACGAGTCGTTCCCGGCGGGAACCGGAGTGTGCGTGGTAAAAACATTGGCCGCCGCCACAACTTGCAGCGCAGAATAAAAATCGAGCTTCTTCTCGACCACGTTCAGGCGGATCCGCTCCAGCGAGAGAAATGCTGAGTGTCCTTCATTCATGTGAAACACATCTGGCTTTATTCCAAGTGCGTTGAGAGCTTTAACGCCCCCGATTCCGAGCATGATTTCCTGGCGCATGCGCATCTCAAGATCGCCGCCGTAAAGTTCTGCGGTGATGCGTCGATCCTCCGGGCTGTTCTCAGGAATATCGGTATCGAGGAGATAGACGTTCACGCGACCGACGCGCAGTTCCCAAATTCTCGCGAAAATTTCTCGATCCAAAATCGGAACCGAGATGAGAAGCTTCATTTCGTCCCGGCGAGCTTCGCGGATCGGCAGGTGATAAAAATTCTGGTTCAGGTTTATGGCCGCCTGAACGCCGTCCTTATCGATCTGTTGCCGGAAATATCCGTGACGATACAGGAGACCAATCGCAACAAAGTTCAGGTCAAGATCGCTCGCTGATTTGCAATGATCCCCGGACAGAATGCCAAGGCCGCCAGAGTAATTCGGAATTGACTCGTGAAAACCGAACTCGGCGGAAAAGTAGGCGATTGGATTCTTGATCGCGGCACCGGGCCCGGTCTTCCCGTAAGTGTCGTGGCGTCCGCGATATTTCTCAAAATCCTGGAAAACCTGTTTTAGCTCCCGCAAAAAATTCTTGTCCTGTGCAAGCTCTTCGAGGCGGGATTGCCGCGAAAGCTGCAGCATGCGAACCGGATTGTGATTGGTCTCATTCCAAAGTTCCGTGTCGAGTTCCCGAAACAGTCGGCGTGCCGCAGGCTCCCATGTCCACCAAAGATTGAAACTCAACTCCCGCAGCGGTTCGAGTGGCGCCGGCAGAATTGGCGTCACGTTGTAAGTTTGAAAAGTTGGCATATGAACAGATCGACGAAGACAGCGCGACCTAATCAATCCCGAACATCATTGGGGTCAAGACGGATGCTTTCGGGCGGAGCGCACCCGCCACGGGGCTGCCAGTCTTTCCATCGCGTCGCCAATCGCGCCTACCCCTTTTTTTGCAGAAGGCGTCTGCTCGAAAGCGCGAAATGCGCTACAGTCCGAACACGCGCGCGGGGCGGCACGCTCTAATGCTTTAAGACTTCAACGAATTATCTTCTTTGGGGTTTTACTGCCTAGAAGTATCATTGGACGCGATGATTGGCGAGTTGACTGATGTCCGGCTCACTCTGCTCAAAGTCGATCCCCGGTGGGATTCATTCCGTTCCAACCCGCAGTTCATCGCTATACTCAAACGTATTGGTCTTCAGTAGGTTTGATTCGACTGTTCGCGCGGGCGTTTCGCCTCAGCAACGGACAGAACTGACGGCGCGAGCATGAGTCCCAGAAAAAATCCGGCGACTAATCCGCACATGTGGGCGGCCGTACTGACCTGCGGCGTGGACAAATCGAATGCGATCTGGATGGCGATGATTAAGCCGATGTTTGCGAGACGTTGTCTGGCGAGTGGTGCATGATGATGTCGCAGTAAAAATCCGGCCAACGCGCCAACGATTCCCATAATGCAGCCCGAAGCGCCTAAGAGCTGAGCTGTCTGAACTAGCCCGATCTCCGTTAAAGCAACTACGCCGGCGCTGGAGGCGAGTCCGGAGATTAGATAGCACGCGAGAAATCGGATGGTGCCGATAGAGCGTTCGAGCGCCGGACCGAGAATGTAAAGGGCAAAAAGGTTGAATCCGAGATGCAGAAAACCTGCATGTAAAAAAAGCGCGGTGAACAGGCGCCAGTACTCATGCTGCGTAATGACAATTACCGGTTCGAGCGCGCCGATCCGATGCAGAACCGCGGGATCGTTCCAACCGCCAATGTACATTTCGAACAGGAACACGAGTACATTGACGGCAATTAAGCCGAATACTGCAGGTGCGTTGCGGAGCTGGATCCCTCCGCTCGGAGTTTGGATTTGGTGATAGGCGTGAGCGGAACTGAAACCGGTTCGAAAGGGAGGATTAGATTCCAATTGGCGAAAAACCCGAACTTGGTCGCGCAATTCAGCGCTGGGATGAAGCACCTGAAGAGCTACGCCAAGTTTTCGGGCTGATTGGTAATCGCCCAGCGCAGCGAGTTGCGTCATTTTACGCAATCCAATTGCCGGCAGGAATAGAAAAAGGAACCATACGCTTCCACCCGTATAACCAGCGACACGAGGCCAGATGAACCAGGTCGCACCTGTTGTTGCGAGCACGAGAAGGGCCGCGAGTCCCCAGCCGTGATATGGCATGCTGGGCCGCCACGCGCGAGCCAGCACGAGCAGCGGCGAAACGATCGCCACGAAAAGAAAGATGTGATTGAGATTCAAAGTGCGAGTAAGGATGTTACAACGATTCCACTGGTTTGGTGCTTCGCCGTTGTAAGCATTTTAACTTTTTAACTTTTGTAACCTTTTAACATTCAAGCATGACCATCACTGTCACTGATTATCTCGAAGTCGTTTCAAGCTGGTGTTTCTGGTCCGAGCCGACATGGGCAGAATTGAAGAGGCGCTATGAAGGGCAGGTTCAGTTTCAATGGAAAATCGCGCTGATGGATCCGAGTGGTTTGCCAACTTCACGTGAGCAGGAGCAATGGTTCTATCGGCGCAGCGGAATGATGATGCATTCGCCGTTCATGCTCAGCACTGATTGGTACGATGCAAGTCTTCCGGAGTGGCTCGCGCCAAATTGCGTGGCTGAAGCGGCAAAAGATTTTGGTTTTACCGGCGATCGTGTCCGGCTCGCGCTTTCTCGCGCCGCGCTGCGCGAAGGCAGAAATATCGCTGATTGGAATGTTGCGGCTGAAATCGGCGCCGCAGCGGGTGGCATCGAAGCCGACAAATTGCTCGAGCGCGCGAAATCACCTGCAATCGAAAAGCGTCTTCGAGCGTCGACGGCCGAATTTCGTGCGTTACAAATTACACAGCGACCCGCGTTTGTGATTGATACGGAAATCGGGGACCGCGCCATTTTCTCTGGAGTGGTAAAACTCGAGCCATTGGCAGCGACTCTGGATTCAATGTTAGACGATGCGGCTGCGTACGCCGCGCACAAGGCGCACTTTGGCGATCCGCCAACAAAATAATCCATGAGAGCTGGCACCTGATCGTCACGAGATTGGCCTTGCCAGCGCGAAATTGTTGCCTACAAATTCTCTTCGGCTTGCGAACTTTAATGCGAGCCCTTCGTTGCGGTGAATCGCAGCCGTGGCGAAGAATGAGTGGCCTGGCGTTTGCGAATGCTGACGTTGGAAATTGCGATGAAATGGAATACGGCGGGGCGGTGCACTCCCGCTCTGCCGTTGAGGAGATTGATCTAATCTGCAACCACAAATTCGTGTAAACGGTCGGATTCGCGCTCGCGAAGTCCGGGTCATTATGGGGTCCAGCGGGGAACAGCTCGGCGTGATGCGTTTAAACGACGCTTTGCGTAGGGCTCAAACTCTCGGGCTTGATTTGGTAGAAGTTGCGCCCACGGCAAACCCGCCGGTGTGCAAGATCGTCGACTTCGGAAAATTCCGATACGACATTTCCAAACACTCGAAAGATAAAAAGCCTGCCAGTTCGAAACTGAAGGAGATCAAGTTCCGCGTTAACATCGACGAGCATGATTATCTGACGAAGGTCCGGCACGCCGAAGAATTCCTGGACCGAGGGAACAAGGTGCGTGTTCAGCTACAATTCCGGGGTCGCGAAATGGCGCACCAGGAGCTTGGGACTCATCTCGTGGAGAAAGTTCGCGACGATCTATCCAGCATGTCGCAGGTGGAAACCGACCCGAAGATTGCCGGTCGCAACATCACTATGACGCTGGCACCTTTGCCAGCGAACCGCCGGAAAAGAAAATTCACGGCGCTGAAAACAGTTGAGGAAAGCGAAGAAGCTGGCGCGCTGAGCTAGCCGGAACGGCTCGCTTCGACAAAACAGATTCCAAAGACGCGCACCCATACTAAGCATGGGCTCGGCTGCAGAAGGCGGCGCAGCGGAGCTAACGTCTCCGGAGGAATTTTGCTTAAGGCTTCTTTTTGCCAGGTGCCCGGGTAGGCGAAGGAGTGGGTGATCGCGGCGGTGGAGTGACCGTCACCCTTTCGGCAATCTTCTGTTCGAGCCGCTGCTTGCGTGCCTTTGCATCCTGATTGTTGGGATCCGCCTTCAAGATCTTGTCGTTGTCCGCCTGCGAATTTTGAAGATCGTTTTTTAGCTCGTAGATGTACGCGCGATAATTGAGGTACTTAATTTCGTTCGGCTTCTGTTTGATAAGCTCTGAGTAGTCGGCGAGAGCTTTATCGTAGTCCTGTATCTTCATCTCGACTGCCGCACGTTGCTCATGAATGCGCGGCGCTTGTTGCGGAGTGAGTTTAAGGGCTTCCTCGTAGTCGTTGATGGCGTCCCCATATCTCTGGTCGTTTGCAGCCGCATATCCGCGTTGTTGATAAACCGCCGAGAGCTCGTCCGCATATTTATGATCCATGGCGGTGGCTTTCTTAAGGAGGTCAACCGCTTTGTCGAAGTCCTGGCTTTTGGCAGCCTCAGCACCCTCGCGAGCCAGTCGGTTCGCTTCGGGATTCTTTTTCTCCGCTGCCTGGCATATCTGTGAAACACAGAGGGCCAAAGCTGTGATTAAAATAAAGGCAAAGGATCTATTCATAGATTTCTGTTAGACGTTGATACTCTTTAGACAATTCGAACCTAGAGGCGTGAATAGTTGGCTGTAAGTTCAACAGTTTCAAGTCTGTTCCGGCGACGGCGAATTTCCGGTATTCGTCTTTGGCTCCTGCTCTGACGCGGCAGATGCCTTGGGCGCGGGCTCATCCACACGCGTGATGCCCACCGCACGACCGGTTGTCTCGTCGATTTGAAGGAGCGCGCCGCGCAATCGTACTTCGCCGCCGGCCACCGGAAAGGATGACGGCAGGTTCGAGATAAACCGGTTCACGATTGGATCCACGGCTCGGCCGAGGATGGAATTTACAGGTCCACACATCCCTGCGTCGCATAAGAACGCGGTGCCGCCGGGGAAAATTTGCTCATCGGCCGTCTGAACGTGAGTATGTGTGCCGATGACAGCGGAGACTTTACCGTCTAGAAATCGACCAAGTGCAATTTTTTCGCTCGTCGTTTCACCGTGAGCGTCGACGATAATGTTCAGCGTTTCGGTGCGCATTTTTGTGACTGCTGCTTCCACGGCACGAAATGGATTATCCAAAATCGGCTGCATGAATGTACGACCTTGGACGTTGATGACACCGATTTTTCCCTTGTCGGTTTCAAGAATAATCGATCCGCTACCCGGCGCACCCTCGGGATAGTTCAGCGGACGCAACAAACGGGGTTCAGTATCGATAAACGAAAGAATCTCTTTCTGGTCCCAGATATGATCGCCGCTTGTGATAACTGAGACTCCGGCGCGCAAAAGTTCGATGGTAATCTTGCCAGTAATTCCGCGGCCGCCGGCAGCGTTCTCGCCGTTGACGATCACGAAATCCAACGCGTGCGTCGATTTTAGCTCCGGCAATCGGGCTATGACGGCGGCGCGGCCTGGCTGCCCAACAATATCACCGAGGAAAAGAATGGTTAACATCAGAGGCGTCCTGCGTTGAATCGTTGCATAGTTCTATCGGATTTGCGATTCGGCGATTTACCCATTCAAGGATCAAATGCCGCGAACCGATTCGCTTGCTACGCCGTAGCGTGGCAAAGGCGCGTCATCCGAACCGCATCAATCGTATTCACGGCAATCTTTGCAGCAGGTCTCCAAGCTGCTGATAACGTTAGCGTTCTCGGGAACAGGCCGCGATGGGATGTTCTCGAACATTACCAGCAGACAATTACGCGTGATGAGTTCGCGCATCTGATCAGTGATGTCTATGGCACACACGGGTTTGCGCCGGATCTAATTGAAATAAAAGACGACAAGGCGCTGATTCTCATGAACCGCAACGCCCAGAAATTTTTTACCTTGCGGTTTGCACCTGTCGCTGGAGAGGGGAAACCCGTGCCACGACTTTGGCGACCAGCGAAGGTTTTACCACCGGCGAAACAAGACAAGCCGCTCTCGGGTTTAAAAATCGCTCTTGATCCCGGTCATCTCGGCGGAAAATGGGCGAAGATGGAGGAGCGTTGGTTTCGGGTAGGAGAGAGCAAGCCAGTTCAGGAAGGCGATCTTACTTTGTACGTGGCGCGATTGTTGGCAGCGCGAATGCGTGAACTCGGAGCAAACGTTTCGTTTGTGCGAAATGACGATGAACCGACCACGGCGAAGCGCCCGGATGATTTTCGGAACCTCGCAAAGAAAATTCTGATCAAGAACGGCGTGCCGCAGCCACGCGCCGATGTTCTTGACCCGACTGATCCGGCCAAAGAGCAGACCATCCGTTGGCAGAGCGAAATTTTGTTTTACCGCTACAGCGAGATTCGACGCCGTGCCGCGCTTGTAAATTTCAAATTGCATCCTGATCTTGTGCTTTGTTTGCATTTCAATGCTGAAGGATGGGGCGATCCAAACAGCCCGACTTTGACGGAAATCAATCATCTCCACCTTCTCGTTAACGGATCGTACCTGCCTGAAGAGCTGGAATTCGATGATGAACGATTCGAAATGATCCGGCGGCTTCTAAGTCACGCGTACGACGAAGAGTTGCCGCTGGCAGACACTATTGCTGCCGCAATGGCGCGCGAGACTCGCCTGCCGCCGTACGCGTACCCAACCACTAACAGCACAACCAAAGTCGGTGCCAGCGGTTATGTGTTTGCGCGCAATTTGCTAGCCACGCGCCTTTACCGTTGCCCGGTCGTGTACTGCGAACCGTACGTCATGAATAGCAAAGACGTATTTGCTCGGATTCAGGCGGGTGATTACGAAGGAACGCGCAATATCAACGGCGTTGAACGCAAAAGCATTTTCCGTGAATACGCCGACAGCGTAGCAGATGGATTAGTCGAATACTATTCGAAAGCGCGAGGTGGATCGCGTTCTCCGAACGCGATGTCAAACACCGCGCCTTTGGCGAATGAATTGTCAACGCGTTGAGAACAACGCATTGCACCTAAAGTGCGTCCACCGCTTCGCGAATGTCGTCGAGCGTTACGGCATCCGTAAGAT
>Ga0126381_100008040_pt1 | contig 11770 bp, 13 predicted proteins | sample PanSoiMetPlot_28_FD_96465 | JGI IMG/M metagenome (GOLD analysis project Ga0126381, IMG submission 96465) | Tropical forest soil microbial communities from Panama - MetaG Plot_28 | ecosystem: Environmental > Terrestrial > Soil > Tropical forest > Bulk soil | place: Panama | collected 2016-02-17 | reverse complement strand
TTGGGGATCCCCTTTTGCCTATGTTTTAGTCCCCAGGCGGGACCGCCGAGTTTTACTCCGCGACGCGGGAGGCTGATTGTGATTCAGCAACAACCATCGCTCGCAGGCCCTAGCGGCAGGGTCTAGAATGCCGCTACTGGCCGAATCGGCCCTCCGATGGCGGGAGCGCCCGATCTCCTTGTCTACTTAATAACGCCCGGGCCTGAAAATGCGTCCAGGTCGAGGGAGGATGTTATTGATATTGGGGAATTTATTTGTTTTGCGAAGGGGGCGGGCGCGCATTTTACAATTTGCTGGTCTTCAGCGGCGGAAGTCACGAGATGTGGCGCGCAACTCGCGTGTAGCACTTAATTGACGATTGAGTGTCGACTGAATGCCGGCGCGGCGCGCTCTCCAGTAACCCGCGCACAACGGATGCGGCGGCAGGGTTTCTGGTACTCGTTTGGACGCCGCCGCGTCCTGTGCGCTGAAGCGTGCGCCACGCCGGCAGTTCGAATTTTGCAAGTTCCTTTGGCAATCCGCCTCTCAAACCGTCTCATAACTTTGGGTAGGCGGATTGCCAATCCGCCGCAGGCTGCCAGCCTGCACTACATGGCGCTCCACGATGTTACAGCTGCTTGTAGAACACGGAACGGGCCGTCCGGAAACAGCGCCTAATCTGGAATCACCCCACACGCATACACCCCTCGCGCTCATACAGTCGTTCCGCATCGCCTCGGTAACAATGTGCAACAGCAACAGCGTGTTCCTCACACGTCGAGCCTCAACATCCGCGCCGCACTCCCCTTTGAGCGTTCAGGATGGGTTTTCAGGTTGCTTCAAAATGACTTGATCGTGGTGCGACGAGGAACGATTCTTTCGAATTACGCTGTTAAGCTGGCTCCTTTGGGAAATATGCCAGTGTTATGCGCTTTGCAATGTCTATTAAATGTGATCCTGCGCCCGGGCAGTTTTATTTATACAGGGTTGACTAGGGAAGCATATTCTATATACTCCTTCTGTGGCTCTTTTATGTTGTCGTGTAGCCCTCGTGGCCTTAGCGCCTATGATCGTGCGGGCTCAACTGGTAGTGGTTCCCTGCGCAATGCCAGGAGTCGTGATCGAAGGTTCGGATTCGAGCGTATTCAAAGCGCAGTTTGTTAAGGAATTTCCAACGCAGGCGAAACAAAACGGGGTTGGATTGTCAGTTCCTTATTCGGTAGTTATCGAAAATCGCGGCACCCGCGCGATTGCTGAGTTCAGGGTTTCCGCAAGCTATATAAGTCTAAACGGTCAGGAGCTTCATTCCATCAGTACGCTTGGCTTTCCGAACGGCAGCTTTGGACCCGCCCAAAGCAGAATTGCGATGAGTTTTCCGCAAACCTTCAATCCGAAGGATCCAGAGAAGGCGTCCAAGGGACTCAGTCTGCTTACGCGTAATGGCGTACGCGTGGCAGTAGAATATGTCATTTTTGATGACGGCGAGTTCGCTGGCAGTGGCTTTGAAAAGAAGCAGCATGACATGCTAAGAAAAGCAAGCCTTCTGCAGATGCTTAAATCCATCGATGTCATGACAGAGCAGGAAATATTGGCCCACATTGAAGCCTTCGAAAGAGAGCAGCCTGTTCCACTTGCTCTCCAGCCGATGGTAAACACATTGAAGAACGCTCTTAAGTTTGCGGACGGCAGAAGTAGTTATCACGCGATTCTGAATGAGTTGTCCCTTCAAGTAGCGCGCGAGAGCACGATATCACGCTTATAGCGTTTGACGGGCGAACAATTCTTTTGAGATGAGCAACCCGGGACTACAACCGCTTATAAAACACGGTTGTATCGCAAAACCTTCCATCCGGAAATAACGCATAATCCGGAATTACCCCGACCCGCGCCCACCCTTCACGTTCGTACAGTCGCTCCGCGTCCCCACCCGTGACCGTATCCAACACAAGCAAAGTTTTCCCCGCGGCCCGCGCCTGCCCCTCCGCGAACCTCAACATCCGCGCGGCGATTCCCCTCCGCCGAGCTTCAGGATGCACTAGCATCTTCGCTACATCGCCTCGGTGCGGCTGGTTCTCCGGGACATTCAGGACCACCTGCGCCGTGCCGACAACACGCCCATCTCGTTCTTTCGCGACCACCAGAATTCGTTCCCCGCGAACAACGCTATCCGCGACTCCCCTCCAAAAAGACTCAGCTTTCTCCCGATCCAGCGGCGCCATAAAACTGACCGACGCTCCGCCATGCACACAAGCAATAAGCACTTCCGCAAGCGCACCGCATTGCTCTTGCGCCTCTGTGCCCGTTAAAGCATAGATATCGATATGGTCCGGCAAGCCCCTCTATTCTGTCATTTGCCCCTAACTCCCTCACCGCGCACGTTATAATCAAACGACCAAATGCCCATCATGGATCTTCCGGCGATCCGGGAAATCCTTCCCCACCGCTACCCGATGCTGCTCGTGGATCGGATTGTCGAGTTGGAGGAGGAACGCGTCGTCGGCATCAAGAACGTAACCGCGAATGAGCCGTTTTTCGTGGGCCATTTCCCCAGTTTTCCGGTAATGCCCGGAGTCTTGATCGTAGAGGCGATGGCTCAGGTCGCCGGCGTGCTGGTGCTCAATAAGATTCCGGAACGAGACAAGAAGCAGGTCTTCCTTGCGGCCGTCGAGCAAGCGAAATTTCGAAAGCCTGTCGTCCCTGGCGATCAGCTTCGCATTGAAATGATCGTCGTCAAGCTAAAGCCGTCCGTTGCTAAGATGCGGGGCACGGCGACCGTTGATGGCGCCGTCGTGGCCGAAGCCGAAGTTCTCTGTAAGCTTTCTGATCGCGTTTGAAAGCGGTAGTCGATGCCGATTCATCCTTCCGCCATCATTGACCCGACCGCGCGTGTCGCCGAGTCGGCGGACATCGGACCGTACGTGGTTGTTGGCCGCGATGTCAGCATCGGCGAACGCACCGTCATCAAGGCCAGCGTTTATCTCGAAGGTCCGCTAACCATCGGCGCGGACAATGTTTTTTTTCCATACTCAACCATCGGAGTCGCTCCCCAGGATTTGAAGTACGCAGGCGAACAAAGCGAAACGGTCGTCGGCGATCGGAACCAGATCCGCGAGTTCGTCACGATCCATCGCGGTACCGAGGGCGGCGGAATGATCACGATCATTGGCGACGACAACCTGCTGATGGCGCAGGTGCACGTCGCACACGACACGAGCGTCGGCAACAACACCGTGATCGGCCACGCAGCGACCATCGGTGGCCACGTCGACATCGCCGACTGGGCCGTGGTCAGCGCCGGCAGCGCCGTGCACCAGTTCTGCCGCATTGGCCGCCACGCGTTTGTGGGGGGATACAGCATCGTCACGCAGGACGTGATGCCGTATTCCACCACGGTCTCGACGCGCGAGATCAAAGTTTTCGCCGCGAATGCAACTGGGCTCGAACGGCGAGGTTTTCCCGCCGAAACCATTGAGTGCCTGCACAAAGCCTTCCGCTTGCTCACGCGCTCCGGCCTGAATACCAGCCAGGCGGTCGAGCGCATCCTTTCTGAAGTTCCTCATCGCCCAGAGATCGAAGAAGTACTCGATTTCATCGCATCATCGAAGCGGGGCGTCGTTAAATAAGGTGTCAAAGAACGTATGCCGATAGGCCTGATCGCAGGAAACGGCCGCTTCCCCGTGCTCGCTCTGGAGGCTGCCCGCAAATCCGGCCTGGAAGTCGTTGCCATTGGCATCAAAGAGGAAGCTTCTCCCGAAATCGAACCGCTCGCCACGCGCTGTTACTGGATTTCCCTCGGAGCCCTCAGCAAGCTCATCGATATCTGCAAAAAAGAAGGCGTGACGCAGATCATGATGTGCGGACAGGTGAAGCACGCCAAGATCTTTTCATCGATCGTCCCGGACTGGCGCCTGGGCAAACTGCTCATGGCGATCGACACTAAGAACACCGATGCGCTGATCGGCGGCGTACAGAAGGTGCTGGCCGACGAAGGCATCCAACTCGCCGACTCAACACTATTGCTGAAGAGTCTTCTCGCGCCCGAAGGAGTCCTTACTAAGCGCAAACCAACATCGGAAGAACAGCGGGACATCGACTACGGCCGCCGCATCGCCGCAGCGATTTCGCAGATCGACGTCGGCCAAAGCGTCGCAATCGCCGACCGGGCTTGTGTAGCGTTGGAAGCAATGGAGGGGACCGATGACATGCTCCGCCGGGCGGCGGCGTTGGTTGGAGGCAAGCCTTTGCGCCTAATCAAAGGCTCCCGCCGTCGAGGCCACCTGCTCTTTGATGTGCCAGTGATCGGTCCGCAAACGATCGACGTAATGGTGGAAACGAACACGACGGCTCTCGCGATGGACGCCGGCCGGACGCTAATGCTCGACCGGGAAGATCTGCTCATCAAAGCAGACCGCGCAGGAATCACCCTAATCGCGGACCCTATTGCAAAGACTTAGTGGGACAGGCTTCAGCCTGTCATGCCAACCTCAACGGCTCTCCTGTAACCCAGCGCGCAACGGGCGCGGCGGCAGGTTTTGGGTACTCGTTTGGACGCAGCCGGGTCCACTGCGCTGACCGCGTTTTCTTCCTCCGCCAAATTCATACTCAGGAACTGCGCGACATCCGCGAGCCCAAGCTGCTGCGCCGTACGCGCGCTCTTCGAATTGGAGTGAAAGGTGTCGAGCCGAGAAGAGTCTAATCGGCAGGCGCACCACAAGAGTGCGCGTCGGAAGTAAAGAGGTGAACGCGTGAAGAGAACCATTTTGACCTTACTGGCAGTTGGCTCCTTAAGCATGATGAGTTTCGGGCAAGCGACCCCAACCCCCACCAATCAAAACAAGGGAAACACGAACGGTTCGCAAAGCACACAGACGCAGACGAACCAGAGCGCCCAAACGAATCAAACAGGCCAGAACGGCACGAACGATACCACTACCAACGGCAAGAAGAAGAATAAGAAGAACAAGAAGAAGAACCAAACGGACAATCCGACCAACACTAGTCAAGACACGAATAACGGAAAGGGCAAATAGCAGCACGCGGGGCAGGTTGTTCCTTCCTCCTGCCCCGCAACATCCCCCTCGCGCGTCGCGGCGACATGATAGGATCATCTCCCAATGCGACGCGGCGAGTATGGTTATGATGCGCCCTATGGGCTGATTATCTTCGCTTCGTTATCGGTGTTGAGCGGTATTCTGACGGCAATCCTCTGGTGGCGACGGCTTCCTGCGGCTGTAGGCTTCACATTCTATTTCGTATTTTTTGGCGGTAACGCGGTCAGCTTTTTCTACACAACCAGGCGCGGGAAGTTCATCGAGTGGGAGCGTATCCTCGATCAAGTAGAGCTCCGCGGCGACGAAACTGTACTCGACCTGGGATGCGGCCGTGGAGCGGTGCTGACGGCCGTCGCCCGTAGATTAACGACAGGTCATATAACCGGCATAGACATCTGGAGCACCAAGGACCAGTCGGGCAATGCGCAGAAGGTCACATTACAGAATGCGACGCTCGAAGGCGTACAGGATTGCGTCCACGTCGAAACCGCCGACATGCGTTCGCTTCCATTCGCGGACTCCAGCTTTGATCTGATCGTTTCGAGTCTCGCAATCCATAACATTCCAAGGAATTCGGATCGCCAGAAGGCGATCACAGAAGCTTTTCGCGTTTTGAAGCCGGGAGGCCGTATTGTGATCGCTGATATTCGAACGATCCAACTCTACGCCGGCACGTTGCGGAAGATGGGCGCGTCGAACATCGAGAGACGACGGTTGGGTTGGCGATTCTGGTGGGGCAACCCTATTGCAGGTACGACGCTACTCACAGCCTCGAAACCCCACTTAGTCTAAGACTAATTTCGCCCGCTGAAACCGCGCCATGCCTGCCGTTAAAAGCGCCAGATCAACCGCCAGCATCACCCCTACGGCAGCCAGCACAAGAGTAGGCGCGGACCATGAAGCCGCAATCCCGCCGAACCACGCAGTCCAGTTCGGAGGCAACTGACTGAGCCCAAAAAATAGGCCCATGAACAGAACCAGAAAGCCGACCATCAATGTCTGCTGCGCCTGCCGTATCGTCGCCGCGCGCAAAGATACCAATACTCCCGAGGTTGCGACAAACCCCGCGGCTAGCGGAGGCCCAAACAACAGCACAAGCCAGCTAGCGGCATCTTGATACAGCAGCACATGACCTTCCCAGTGAACCGCATTCACGGTAATGACACCAGCGAGCACACAGAGCATGGAAATCACCCAGCCATACGCGATGGATGCTGCGATCTTGCCAAACAGAATCGCCCGGTCTGAAAGCCGCGTGGCTAACAACGTTTCGAGCGTGTGTCGTTCTCTCTCACCGGCGAACGAATCGGCGATGACGGCGGTTACCACAACCGCCGAGAAGAACGAATAAACCAGAATTTGCAGAGGATGGAAAAACCTCTCTGGGCCCATGCGGAACGGAACGAAAATTCCCAGAACTCCGACAAGAATCAGAGGCCGGTAACTTCCAGCGCCTCCGGCGGACCGTTCGAGCACAATCTCCTTCCACTCTTTCCACAGCACTGTGCCGATGTCGGAACTCATTAGGACTCCTCCTCCATCAACTTCAGAAATACGTCTTCCAGGCTTCCTTCTCCGCTGCGAACCTGCTGGACTTCGCCCCCTTCGCGCACAATGAGACTCACCAATGGCGCAACATCCCCGCCGTCTTTCAAAGTGAGCATGAGGCGGCCATTTTCTAGAGACGCCTCGGACACCGAAGCTTGGTGTTTCAGCATGGCGAGCATGGACTCTGAAAATCCGCGCCCCTGAATTTCGGCTCGGCGCGCGCCACCGCGAGAACGCAGTTCAGAGGGGCTGCCGACCGCCAGCAATTTCCCCTCTCGAACAACCCCCACCCGGTGACAAAGCTTCTCCGCCTCGGCCATGTTGTGCGTGGTTAGAAAGATAGTCGAGCCTTGCCGCGAGGCAAGCGCGGCCAGATCTTCTCGAAGACTCGCCGCCGCGACGGGATCCAGCCCCGCCGTGGGTTCGTCCAAAAACACCAGTGCGGGGCTGTGCAGCAAGGGCCTCGCGATAGCCAACTTCTGCTTCATCCCGCGGCTCCACTTCACCACGGCTTCCTTGCGCCGGTCCCAAAGACCCAGATGCGCGAGGAGTTCGCGAATGCGTTCCTCTACGCGCTGTTTCGGCATTTGTGCAATGCGGCCGAAAAAGCGCAGGTTGTCCTCCGCGCTCATCCTTTCGTAAAGGCCGGAGTGTTCCAGCAATGCGCCAGAACGGGCGCGGATTTCCGCGCCCTGCATGCGCGTATCGAAGCCGAGCACAGTCGCGCTGCCGCTAGTTGGTTCTATCAAACCGAGCAACAGGCGTATTGTTGTGGTCTTGCCCGCGCCGTTCGGACCGAGGAAACCAAATACGGAGCCTGCTGGAACCTCCAGCGTCAGATTGTCCAGCGCGCGGACTTGGTCGAAAACGCGCGTTAAGGCGTGTGTTTGAATAGCAAGCTCTGGCATGGGTTCGCGTTCGCGATTTCTAAGCCTATCATTCGTGATCTCTGGCGGCGATCTTGCGTGATCTCTGGCGGCGATCTTGGGCGCAATTAAGGCTCCCACTTTTTGCTGTCACTCGTGATAAGGTCTAGAGCGATAGAACATGTCCAAAACGAATATCCGATCGATGTCCCTTCAGAAATGCCTCGGTTGTTTTCTGGCGCTGATGCTCGGAGGATTGACAGGATGCTCCAGTGAGCAACCGGCCAAGGAAGCAGCCGCTCCTCCCGATAAGATCCAGGGAAAAGCGCAGGTGGATCTTACGGAGACATCGGCCACGGACGCTGCGCTGAACGCGGGCGGGCCGTCGGTGTACATTTTGTCCGGCCTGAACCGCTACCGCCTATTCTTCAAGACCGCCTATCAGGTGGAGGCGGGGAAGGAGTACGCGGTCGAAGGCGTGCTAGCACAAAAGGCGATTGATGCGATCGGCGACCCCGATCAGGGCAAGAACGGATATCCATTGGAATCAAGCTGCGACCGCGTTGTGAAAACGGCGTGGCCAGGGCTGTCATTTGATCTCGCGGATTCTTACAGCAAAAGCCTAAGCGCCAAAGTAAAGCGCTATCCGGCGAGACCGGTGTTCCTGGTGACCAAGATCGAGCCCGCAGCCGCCGACGCCGCGAAGCAGGCTGCAGCGAAAGAAGACAAAAAGGAGGGTCCAACCGTAACCGTGCCTGCTGACAAGCAGCAGGCTCTGAAGACCGAAGGACCGACGACGCTGACGGCGCCTCTTTGGGACCCCGCCGGGGGAACGGCGAAATGTAAAGTCGTCATTGACGAAGAAGGTAAGATTGCCGAGCTTAATAGTGGTTCCCAACTTTGCGAGACTGTGCCGTGGAGCCAGTTCCGATACAAGCCCACGCTCAAAGGCAGCCAGCCCGAAAGAGTGAGTACCGAAGTAGAAGTTCACTTTGACCCGCGCAAGTAAATGAAATCTTCAAAAACCTCAGCGAAGCCCACGGGTTTCACGGACGAAGAACGAGCTGCGATGAGCGACCGCGTTCAGGAAATGAAGGCGGATGCCCGGCGCGGATCGGACGCCAGCAAGACGGATGGAGAAAGCGAAGTACTCGCGAAGATAGCCCAGCTTCCCCAGGCGGATCGCGCGATGGCGGAGCGGCTTCATGCCCTCGTGAAGGCGAACGCATCGGCGCTTTCGCCGAAAACCTGGTACGGAATGCCGGCCTACGCCAAAGACGGCAACGTAGTCTGTTTCTTCCAAAGCGCGCAAAAGTTCAAAACCAGATACGCGACGCTCGGTTTTAGCGATAAAGCAAATCTCGACGAAGGCCAAATGTGGCCCACAGCCTTCGCGCTAAAGAATCTCACCTCGGCGGAAGAGGCGAAGATCATCGAACTTGTCACCAGAGCCATTGGCGACAAATAAGCCGACAGGGGATCTCAGTGTAAGCGGACGCCTACCGTCGACCAAAAAAAACGCCGACGCGGTCTTACGATCCACGCCGGCGGAAATAAAAAGACAAGTTACAGCAATTCGCAAAACTACTTAAGAACACGGTTCATCTGTCCGAGCACTGCAGTGCTTGAGGTGCAAATGAACCCTGAACGAACCTTAACTGCGTTCGTTTAACAGCGCGTTTGTCTCGGGCGAGACTTGACGCGCCGGTACTTTTGGCGAGATGCGATTGACGTGATGTACAATGTGAATCACGTCAACATTGCCTCATGAGTTAAGGATACTGGAAGATGTTGACGATGTCAACTCCACGGAGCAAATATTTGTGAAAAAGAGAAAGCCTAAAGACAAATACCATCATGGGGATCTGCGCGCGGCGCTGATTGAATGCGGCATTGAACTGATCCAACGCAAGGGAATTGAAGCACTTACGCTGCGGGAGATCGGAAAACGGCTGGGTGTTTCCCGATCCGCCGCTTACCGGCATTTCAAGGACAAAGACGCCCTGCTTGCCGCGATCAGCCAAGCCGGTTTCATCGAGTTCGGGAGCATAGTGGAAACAGCCAAAAGGGAAGCAGGAGATGGCTTCGCGCGGCAGATGGACGCTATCGCAGTAGCCTATGCGCAATTTGCGGACGAACACCGGGCCCGATTTGAAGTGATGTTCGCCGCGGTGCTCGAACCGGACGGCGGCGCAAAAGTCGGGGCGGGGCGAGGTCTCCAAATTCTTGAGGAGGCTATTCGCGAGGCTCAGAAGAAGGGCGAAGTCCGCGAAGGTGACGCAGGACTTTTGGCCCGCGTAGTATGGGCGTTAATACACGGCGCAAGCATGTTGCGCCTGGGCGGAGCCAGCGCGGAACCTCCCTTCATCCGCTTCAGCACTGAGATTTTGAGGTCCGGTCTAAACGAACATTAGACGATTTACCAGGACGCCCCGCAGGCTCTGGAGACCGTTTCTTGAAAGACTAGCGGCAAAAATACGCCGGCGCGGTTTTCACGACTCACGCCGGCGGAAGAAAGGAGGAACACTTACACTAGTTGAAAACTACTTGAGGGCTCGGTTCATTGGTCCGAGCACTTCCTGTTTGAAACGAGGTGAACCTTGAACGAACTTATTAGTGTTCGTTTACAGCGGGTTGCCTCGGGGGAGACTACAGCAAATTGAAAGGTCCGGCGATGTAAGTATCTCCGTAGCCGTAAGCGCCGGAGCCGCCGACCTGTGCAGGAACCGCGATATCAATGTAGAAGTTCCCCATCTCCGGAGCCTTCTCAAGCCACAGATCGATCTGGAACGTGCCTGTTCCCTGCTGATTGGTCGTCAGGCTACCAATAGCTTGTTGCGGCCCGAAGACCCAGCAACGGATGTCGACGCCGTAAGTCGTATTGGGCAGCGCGTCGTGGACGGAGACATTGACCTGAAACCGTTTTTGTGCGGCGTTGTAATGCACGTTCACGACACCTTTGGTGACTCCCGAGTAGGATCCATTTTGATTCTGCCCTTGGCACGCGGCAACATTGTTTCCGATCGAAATCAACGGCGCGTTCCCGTTCGTGGCATTTTGAGCGAAAGCCGTGCTGCCGGCCGCGAGCAGCGCCGTGGCTGCGAGAAGCACTTTCTTTGTATGATTGATAAAATACTCCTTAAGATTTGAATGTGACGAATTAAGTGAACAGTGTCAACATCAATCATGTCTCAAGCATATCCCGCAAAGTTGACAATGTCAACTCTGCGCAATGACATATTCGCTTAAGAAAAAGAAGGCCGAACGACAGACATTCGTCACGCGCTGGATACGACTCCGGGAAGCGGTGAGCGCTGCAAACGTCGATGGCATGGGCAATGAGTCGTAGACGCTGAAGTCCGCCGCTGGCCGGTGTATCCTTTGTAGAACATGACATTCCAACGAGCGAGACTGCTTTTGGCGGGAACCGCCGGCCTGGCCCTCTTCACCTGGGCGACGCTGGCCTTCGCGCAGCAAGTCAAAAAGATCGACGACAAGGTCCTGAAAACCGCCGGAAAAGGAACCGAATGGACCATGAACGGCATGGACTGGGGCGAGCAGCGGTACAGCACCATGACCTCGATTAATCCCACGAACGTGAGCAAGCTCGCGCCCGCGTGGTCCTATGAACTCGGCTCAGGCGGCGGTAACCAGCAGGCGACTCCTCTCTACTCGAATGGCGTCATCTATACCGTCACCAACTGGAGCGTGGTTGCTGCTGTAGATGCGAAGACCGGTAAAGAACTCTGGAAGTATGACCCCGACGCGGATCGCACCATGACCCAGCCTGGAAAGTCTCGGCTATGCTGCGGCGTGAACAGCCGTGGCGTCGCGCTCTACGAAGGCAAAGTGCTCGTGCCCGTCGTCGACGGGCGCATGCAAGCCCTCGACGCCGCCACGGGAAAGCTGTTGTGGTCCTCCTGGGCGATCCCCGAGCCCAAACCCGGAGAGATTTCCCCCTACTCTCTCACCATGGCCGCGCGGGTCGCTAAGGGCAAAGTCTTCATCGGCAATGCCGGCGCTGAGTTCCCTCCGTTCCGCGGATACGTTTCCGCGTTCGATGTGAACACCGGCAAAGAACTCTGGAAGTTTTACACCACACCCTCCGATCCTTCGAAAGGTTTCGAGAACAAAGCTATGGAAGCCGCGGCTAAAACATGGTCGGGGGAATGGTGGAAGATGGGCGGCGGCGGATCCATGTGGGATGGAATGGCCTATGACCCTGACGAGAATCTCTTATATGTCGGAACCGGCAACGGCACGGTCTGGTCCGCCGATGTTCGCAACGGCGGCCGTAAGGAAAAGCTGGAAGACAACCTCTACATC
>Ga0126381_100008039_pt1 | contig 11770 bp, 10 predicted proteins | sample PanSoiMetPlot_28_FD_96465 | JGI IMG/M metagenome (GOLD analysis project Ga0126381, IMG submission 96465) | Tropical forest soil microbial communities from Panama - MetaG Plot_28 | ecosystem: Environmental > Terrestrial > Soil > Tropical forest > Bulk soil | place: Panama | collected 2016-02-17 | reverse complement strand
GTCGCTGCGCGCGGTCGCACGCGCGGTGTCGATATCCCCCACCTCCGTTTACCTGTACTTTCCAGACCGTGACGCGCTCGTCGCGGCGACCATGCAACGCTGCCATGCGGAGATGCTCCAGGCCGCGGATGACGCCGAGGCGGCACACCAGGACCCCGCTCTCGGCCTGCGCGCACGGATCCTGGGGCAGGCGGGCTGGGTTCAGGAGCATCCCGGCCTCTACAAGGTGATGCACGAGAGCAAGGTCGGCATGCCTTTCAAGGAGGCCGCCTTCACGCGCACCACCGCTGCGGTGCAGCGCTGCATGGACGCCGGGGTTGCCCCGCCAGGGGACGCCGCCACCGTCGCACTCGATCTCCGGACGGCCGTCATCGGCATGCTGTCTCTGCGGATCAACGAGCCCGACCTGCCCTGGCCGCCCTTCCCCGAGCAAGCCGACCGGTTCCTCTCCAAGCTCGTCGGACTCGCGCCGCCGGCAGACCCGGGCCGGACTTGATCCCTGCGCCGTAGCTGCCGACGCGGGCTCATTCCGGGCGGCCCAGGTAACTCCAGGCGGCCGGGAATTGCCCGATGCCGATGTCGCGGCAGGCCTTCTGGGCTGCCATGCTGACGGCCTCGGTGAAGGTCGGGAAGGCGAATTGCATCTCGGCGAGCTGCTCGACGTCCATGCCAGCACGCATCGCGGTCGCCACCACCTGGACGGTTTCGGCCGAGTACTCACCGAGCACATGGGCGCCCAGGATCGCGTGGCTGCGCCGGTCAGCGATCAGCTTGCAGAACCCGCTGGTCCGGCCGTCGGCCACCGGCCGGACCAGGTCGTCGTACCAGGCAATGCCCACGGCGATGTCGTGACCTGCGGCTGCTTGCTCCTCGGTCAGGCCGACCCAGCCATACTCGGGGTCGGTGAAGCTGCCGCTGGGCACCACATCGTATCCGGGCTGGCGGGTTGGGCCGTGGACGGCGTTCCATGCCGCGATGCGTCCTTCGAGCCTGGCACTCTGGACGAGCTTGGATAGGCCGTTGACGTCGCCTGCGGCGAAGATGTGCTCGACGTTGGTCCGCAGGTAATCGTCGACTGGGATGGCGCGCGGGTCGGTGGTCACTCCGGCGGCGTCAAGGTCCAGGTTCGCCAGATTGGCGGGCCAGCCGACCGCGGCGAAGACGACCTCAGTGTCTGCGTGCTCGGCTGGGCCGCCGCGGGTGAAATGGATGATGACCCGCTCACCGCCGCGTTCGAGAGCCTGGACCGTCGCGCCGGTGATGACCTCGATGCCCCTGGCCTCGAACGCTTGGCCCAGCGCCGCAGAAATGCTGGTATCAGCGCCGGGAATCAGCCGGGAGCCGGCTTCGATGAGCCGGACATCGGCCCCGAAGTCCGCGAAGATCGAGGCCATCTGGGCGCCGGTGTCGGCTCCGCCGATGACCGTGACCGCCTGTGGCAGGGCCTTGAGGGTCCAGATGTCCTGGTAGGTCAGCGCGAGCTCGCCGCCCGGGACCGGCAGCGGGGCCGCCCGGCAGCCGACCGCGATGACGATGCGGTCGGCACGCCAGCTGCGGCCGTCGTCGGCGCACACGGTGTGCGGGTCAGTGAACCGGACGAGGCCAAGATGCTCGGACAGGTCGATCCCGGTGTGGCGCAGGTGCCCGGCCAGGTCCTTCTTGTCGTGGGCGTAGCGGGCGACCCGGGCGCAGTTGGCCAGCACGGCCCCGAGGTCGAGTACCGGCCGGGGGCCTTGCAGGCCGAAGCGCTCCCAGGAGGACCAGTCCCGGGCCAGCCGGGCGGCCCGGGCCAGGGTGCGGACCGGCGCCGGGCCACGGTTCAGGTTAGTCCCGCCGATCTGCTCGGCTTCCACCAGCGTGACGTCGGCTCCCAGCTCCCGGGCCTGGATCGCGGCCGTGGCGCCTGCGGGGCCGCCACCGATCACCAGCACCCTCATCGCGCCGCCCGTGCGGAATCTCCCTGGCCGGGGCCGTTCTCGCCAATGGGTCTGAGGATGGCCCGGGCGGGCGCCCCGTCGCTGCCGTGCAGTTTGACCGGCAGGCAGATCATCTCGTACCGGCCGCCGGTGACCGCGGACAGGTTCAGGCCCTCGATGATCCATATGCCGGCCTTGAGGAGGGTCTTGTGGATCTTGGCCCCGTCGGCGTGATACCTGCCTACGGACAGGTAGTCGACTCCGACGGTGCGCACCTTCGCGTCGGCCAGGTGCTCGGCGGCCTGCTCGGAGATGCCCACGAAATCCTCGACGAAGCTGCTACTTTGCCAGCACCGCTCGGAGTTGGACGTGCGGAACAGGATCCGCTCGCCGGGCTGCAGGTCGTGCCCGCGCAACTCGCCGGCGGTGATCTCTTGGGGATCGTCGATCTGGATCACCCGGGCCTGGCCCATTGTCGCGGTCAGTGGCATCTCATCCAGCCCGCTGGCTCCGTGGATGAAGTGCACCGGCGCGTCCATGTGGGTGCCGCTGTGAACCCCCATGGCCAGGTGGGAGAGGTTGCACTCGTCGCCGCGGCCGGTGTCCATCACCCGCTCCAGCACAATCGGCGGGTTATCGGGCCAGTGCGGCATTCCGTGCCTGACGGTCACCGATACGTCTATCCAGCCGGTCATCTCAGACGTCATAACTGGTCTCCGTGACAGTGTCAGGCCGGGCAGCCTGACGGCTCGTCTAGGTGCCGTACGGCTGGCCAGGCTTACCTGCCGGATGCTAACCCGAGCGGCGCTGGCCGCATTTCACTCCCGCGGGGTGATAGTTGAGATAACCGTCGGCTGCCAGGGTGGAGGCATGCGGGCTATCACGGTCATCCCCGGACAGCAGGGCTCCATCGCTCTCACGGAGATGCCGGAGCCGCCGGACGAGGAAGGGCCGATCCTGGTCCAGACACAGGCGATCGGCATCTGCGGCACCGATCTGGAGATCATCAGCGGCGAGTACGGATCGGCCCCGCCGGGGCAGGACCGGCTCATCATCGGGCACGAATCGCTCGGCCGGGTGGCCGAAGCCGCCCCCGGAACCGGGTTTAGCGTCGGAGACCTGGTGGTCGGCATCGTCCGCCGGCGTGACCCCGTGCCGTGCCCGGCTTGCGCGGCGGGGCACTGGGACATGTGCACGAACGGCCAGTACACCGAGCGGGGCATCAAGGGCCGTCACGGCTATGCGTCCGAGCGTTACCGGATCCACCCGGAGTACCTGGTCGCCGTGAATCCCGAGCTCGGGATCCACGGCGTCCTGCTCGAGCCCACCACGGTGCTGGCCAAGGCCTGGGACCACATCGAGAAGATCGGCCACCGGGCGGCGTGGGCACCGCAGCAGGTCCTCATCACCGGGGCCGGGCCGATCGGACTGCTGGCCGCTCTGCTGTCCGTGCAGCGCGGCTACCGGACCTACGTGCTCGACCAGGTCACCGAAGGCCGCAAACCCGAGATGGTCCGCCGCCTGGGGGCGACCTACGTCCACAGCGGCGACATCGTCGAGGCGGCCGCGCAAGCGGACGTCGTCATCGAATGCACCGGCCACATACAGATGCTGCTGGAGGCGGGCCCTCAGCACGTCCGCTACCGGATCACGTGCCTGACCGGGGTCTCTGCGGCCGGCGTCGAGGCCACCGTCGATCCGGGATTGCTCAACCGCAACATGGTCCTGCAGAACTCGGTGCTGTTCGGCTCGGTCAACGCCAACCGGGCTCACTACGAACAAGCCGCCCGGGCCCTCGCCCAGGCCGACCCCGGCTGGCTCGCCGGCCTCATCACCCGCCGGGTGCCGCTGACGGAGTGGAAAGACGCTTACGCGCGCAAGCCCGGCGACATCAAGACCATCTTGAGCTTCCCAGAAGTGTCACCCTAGCCGTCCGGTCCGGCCGGATGCCCCGGTGACGTCCTTGGCCGACTGACGGGAAGGCAGACCTGCAGCACCGTTTCGCCCTGACGGGAATCGATGCTTATGGTGCCGCCGTGCCGCTCCACGACGATGCGCTGCGCGAGGTCGAGCCCGAGACCGACGCCCTGGCCGACGTCCTTGGTCGTGAAGAAGGCCTCGAACGCACGGCCTGCCACCTGCGGCGACATGCCCTTGCCGGTATCGGAGACCTCGACGACGACGAAGCCTCCCTCAGCTCGCGTCGTAAGCCTTAGCGTGCCCGGCCCGTCCATCGCGTCCACGGCGTTATCGACGAGGTTGGTCCACACCTGGTTCAGCTCGGCGGGATAGGCCTCGATCTGGGGGACGTCCGGACCATAGTCGCGGATCACCGTGATCCGGTCGCGCAGCCGCTCACCGAGCATCACCAGCGTGCTCTCGAGGCCCTCGGTCACGTCGACGCGCTGCAGCGAAGCGCGGTCCATCTGCGAGTAGGACTTGACCGCGGCGATGAGCTCCGAGATGCGCCGGGTCGACTCCTTTATCTCCGACAGCAGAGCGGTGGTGGACAAGGCGCTCGCCACCCACTCCAGGCCTGGCTGCAGCGCCGGCCCGGGCAGCGCGGCCGCCGCTCGCTCGCACCAGGCGCCATCCGCTCCGGCGGCGGCCAGTGGCGGGGCGATCATCCACTCGCCGGCCACGCCGTGCCGGGCCAGCCACGCCGATAGAGCGTCCTCGCGGTCGGCCAGGACCAGCGGGTCATGCAGCGTCGGCGTAGGCCCGATCTCGCCGCGCAGAGTATCGAGCGTGATGAATTGCCGGGCCGAGATCTCTTCCCGCGCGAGGCTTCCGAGACTAGAGAGCAGAGTCTGGCATGCGGTCTCCAGGTCGTCCACCGCCCGGGTCGCGGCCGCCGCCGGGTTGTTGATCTCGTGGGCGAGGCCGGCCGAGAGCTTGCCCAGGGTGACCAGGAACTCGCGCTGTCGCGCGGTCGACTCGATGGAACGCGCGGTGTGGTAAAGCCCCGCGATGAGGTGCCCGCCGAACGGGAACGAGGCGCTGACCCACTCACGCAACTCGTCGGCCGGCACCCGCAGGAGCCGGCTGACGGCCGAAGCCCGGGCGGTGGCCAGGTAGACACCGTGCTCGTCCCAGGCCCGGAAACCGCCCGCCCACTGGCCCGGGACGTCCATCTTCCCGACCACGGCGTCCTCGCCACCAGCGTGCCGCACCAGGTCGATGGCACCATCAATGAGTACCCACCAGAAGTCCGCGTGCTCACCCTCGCGGAACGGCTCGATCCCTGGCTCGACGCGAACCACGGTGCTGCCGGCCACCAGTTCCGCGAGCTGATCGTCGGTCAGGCCGTCAAACAGGCTGAGAGCGCGGATCTCCTCGATACCGCCCATGCGCCCCTCCCCCGTCACTAGTGTAACCAGCGCGGGCCTGGCCGCCAGGGACCTCAGCCGTGCCATCCCTGCGCACGACACGCCACCAAACCTGGACGCCGCCAGTTGAGCGTCACGATCTGACTGCCGCAGGCTATTGTCGCCTGGTGCCTGCCACGCGATTCGTCGTGCAGCTGCATGACGCGACTACGCTCCACTTTGACCTGCGCATCCAGGCCGGCGGGGTGCTGCGCTCGTGGGCCGTCCCGAAAGGACCGTCACTCGACCCCGCCGTGCGCCGCCTAGCCGTCCCGGTCGAGGATCACGAGCTGTCGGCCGGTGAGTTCGAGGGGGTGCACGAGGGACACCGGCGGGGTAGCGGCGCGGTGATCATCTGGGACGAGGGCCCCGCCGAGGTAACCCGCGACGAGCCCGGCCACCTCGCTCTCACCTTGCGCGGCAGCAAGCTGACCGGAGGCTTCGCCCTGACCCGCACAGGCGAGCGCCGGTGGATCCTGGTTAAGACCAGGGACACCACCGCGCGGCCCGGCTCGGACATCGTTGCGGAACATCCGGCGAGCGTGCGCAGCGGAAGGACATGGGAGGAAGTCGCGGCGGGGCAGGCCGGACCGGGGCGCGAGTGGAGGAGTTCCGGCACGTAAGGCGCCTTCGGCGACGGCACGGCCGGGCCCAGCCTGCCCAGCGCCTCCGTCAGCTTGCCGTGCCAGCGGGATGCGGGCCTCGAGGGCGGTGCCCTCCCCGGGCGGGCTACGCAGCACGATGGTGCCGCCCAGTGCCTCGACCCGGTCCTTGAGCCCGACGAGGCCGGAGCCGTGATCGAAGTCCGCGCCGCCGTCCCCGTCGTCGCGGACACAGACCCGCAGCACGCCGTCGCAGGACACCACCTCGACCTCGGCGACGGAGGCATCGGCGTGCTTGACTGTGTTGGTCAGCGCCTCGGAGACCAGGTAGTAGGCGGCAATCTCAATCCGGTCGGGCGGCCGGTCCGCGACTTCGAGGCGCAGGTTAACGGGGACAGCGCAACGCCGGGCCAGCGTTCGCAGCGCCGGGCCCAGTCCGGCTTCTGCGAGCACTGCGGGGTGGATGCCGCGGGCGATCTCGCGCAGCTCCTCCAGCGCGGCGTCCAGTCCTGCCGCAACGCCGTCCAGGCTCCGCACCAGCTCACTAGCCCCTGGCGGTGCCGTCGCCTGCGCCTCTCGCAACTGCAGGGCGAGGGAGACCAGGCGCTGCTGGGCACCGTCGTGCAGATCGCGCTCAATGCGGCGTCTGGTCTCGTCTGCGGCGGCGGCGATGCGGGCGCGGGAGGCCGCCAGCGCGGCCTGTGCCTCGGCGTTGGCGATCGCGGTGCCAACGAGCTCAGTGAACCCGGTGAGCCGTGCCTCGGTGTCTCCGGGCAAGGGCTGCTGACGCACGGACGCGACGGTCATGATGCCCCACAGCCGGCCCCCCGCCGCTATCGGCGCGCTGACCGCCGCGCGGAACCCCCAATCACTTCCGACGCCAGCGGCCGCCCCGGTGGCATCGCGGTAGTCGTCGATCCGCACTGGCCGGCTGGTCCGGAAGACAAGCGTGACCATGTTCTGGCCGCCGAGCTTTGTCCGGGTGCCGATAGGCGATGGCAAGGCGACGCCGGCTCCGCTCCACGCGCCGACGATCGTCACCACCTCGCCCGGCCCGTACCGGCCCACGGCTGTCAGGTCGGTTCCAAGCAGGCGCCCGGTTTGCGCGGCGACCGCGGCGAACACTTCCTCTGGCGGCGCCCCTGTGGCGACCAATGTCGCCACCCGGCGCAGCGCGGCCTGCTCCTCGGCGTAGCCGCGCAGCTCCACGCGCGCCTGGGCGCTGGCGATCGCGGTGCCGACCAGCTCACTGAAGCCGGCCAGCCGCGCCTCGGTGTCCGCGGGCAACTGCTCCTCGCCTGTGGACGCGACGGTCATGAGGCCCCACAGCTGTCCCTCGACGGTAATCGGCGCGCCGACCGCCGCGCGATACCCCCAGCCGTGTCCGATAACACCCGCCACACCGGTGGCAGTGCGGCCGTAGTCGTCGATCCGCACCGGCTGGCAGGTCTGAAAGACGAGCGTGGCTAGGTTCTGCCCGCCGGAGCTGATTCGGGTGCCCACTGAGGACAACGGTATGGCGGCGCCTGTGCTGCTCCACGCGCCGAGGACCGTCACCTCGCCGTCTGGGGCGTACCGGGACACGGTCGTCAGGTCGGTGCCGAGCAGCCGCCCAGCTTCCGCGGCGACCGCGGCGAACACCTCCTCCGGCGGCGCCCCCCCGGCCACCAGAGCCGCCACTCGGCGCAGCGCGGCCAGCTCCTCGGCAATCCGGTCGCCTGGCCGAGTATCCATCAGGGCCTCCGCCCCTTCGGCGGCAGCCACGCTGCCGCCTCGCTAACTGCGCGCCGACGCCCAGCACGCTCACCAGCAGATTAACAACAGATGAACGCTCCCGGATGACTCACGGTGTGGTCGGCTCATCTCTGTGGCCCCAGGCACTTTCCAAGCGTGCATCCCGCCCTTTCCTGCTCCCCGGAGAGCAGGAAAGGACGGGTGCGATCCTGGATAACGGACGATAATCGTAAAGGTGACCGAGGAGCGGATCCGGGTCGCGCTAGCCGACGATGACGTCCTGCTGCGCGCGGGTCTGGCGAGCCTGCTCGAGCGACGGGGCTTCGAGGTTGTTGGCCAGTGCGGCGACGCGGAGCAGCTCATGGACGTTGTTCGCAAGCAGCGGCCCGAACTGGTCATCGCGGACATCAGGATGCCGCCGCGCCACTGTACCGAGGGCCTGGATGCCGCCCGTCAGATCCGCGCGGAGTTCCCGGACACCGCGATCCTGGTCCTGTCCGCGCATGTCGAGGTCGAGCACGCCATGGATCTGCTCGCCAGCGGTCAGCGCAGCGGTTACCTGCTGAAGAGCCGGGTCATCAACGTGGACGATTTCATCGAGACGCTGCGGCGCCTAGTGCAGGGTGGTTCGGCTATCGATCCCGTCCTCGTCGCGGAACTTGTCACGGCCCGCCGGGTGGACGACCCGCTCAACGTGCTTTCGCCCCGTGAGCGCGAAGTGCTGGCACTCATGGCGGAGGGCCGCTCCAATAGCGGGATCGCGAGCGAGCTATGGGTGACCGAGGGCACGGTCGAGAAACACGTGCGCAGCATCCTCATGAAGCTGCAGCTCCCGGAATCCGACGACACGCACCGCCGGGTCCTCGCCGTGCTCACCTTCCTTGGCGCCCGCTAGCCTGGTCCAGGATCCGCCGGATACCTGCCGCAGACAGCTCCGTCTTCGGCAAGAACCCCGCCGCCGGGCTTTCGTCGACCAGATCCGCATAGTCCGCCGCCGAGCCCGTGGAAACCATTATCACGGGCACGCCCTCTTTAGTGAGATCACCGGCCAGGTCGAAGCCGCTTTCGCCACCGAGCCCGACGTCGACTATGGCGACGTCCGGCCGCAGCACGCTGGCCTGCCGCAGCGCATCGGCGATGGTCGATGCGGTGCCCGCGATGGTCACGCCTTGCCGGCCGAGCAGAGCACGCGCGCTCTCGAGGAAGGCGGTGCTGTCATCCACCAGCAAGCAGCGCATTGTCACGACTCCAGCATGCGGTAAGGCCGCGCCTGGCGCATTGCGGGTAGCCGGGGTAGTCCGGTGGGCGACGGGACCGCTATCTGCCGGCCCGGCGCTGCCCGGACCGGGCCGTGAGGTGATCGATGACCACCCGCTTTGCCAGCCCCTCGATCTCGGCAAGTTCGGCATGCAGCTTGCGTACCTCGCGTTCTCCCCAGATCGGGGCGCTGAACTGATGATGGGTGATCGCCGTCATCATGAGGAAGCGCGCGTCAGTCGGATCCAGGCCCGCATCCAGCCAGTCAGTACGCTCCATGCCAGCTATCTCCTGCCTCGCACCTCGGCCGATTGGACGGCTCCGGCCGGCTCGCATGGACCGGCCGGCCGGAGCACTGACTACGATGGTGGCCCCGCGGCGCGCGGGGCACATCACGGCCAGCGCCCGTCATGACGTGATGCTGGCGTTACCTCCGGCGTTCCAGCTAGCCGGTAATGGGATTTGGCGCCTGCCGGGTAGCCGATGCGGTCGCGCTCAGCGATTGTCGGCAGTGTGCGAACGCACAATCGTCGCGGCCAATCGGCCTTTTGGCAGCGAGGGGCGGCGGCGCAACCGATACAACCCGCGTCGGAGGACGGCATGTGCCAGCACCAGCCCCGGTGCCCAGATGCGCTGGCACCGGATCGGCTGGCCGCGCGTGTGACGGTCAGTCATCCCGAGCAAGGGTGGAGCCTGCTCTGCAACGACATCGTGCTGTTCGACGACGCCGGGGCGCTCCTCCCCGGTGGCCAGGCGGTTCTCCCGCCTACCGCAGCCCCACTACTCACGGCGGCCTGACCGGCCGCCCAGGAACGGAACAGGTGACTTCAGGTGACTTCTAGCGAGCGAGCCAGGTGGACCGAACACAGACCCAGGTGGGCCTGGAAGAACACCGCACACCTGCACAGGCTGCTGAGTGAGCGGGATCCGGGCTTCCTCGCGGCGCTGCGCTCGGACGACGAGTGGTCGCGCGGCACTGGGATGATGGCGGCCGTGCCAGAGCCGGGATCGGACGAGTAGTGATCAACACGGTAGCCCGTAGACATGCCCATCTGCCAGCCGGTTAGCGCGAGGTCCGGGCGTTGGCAATGCCCATCGACGCCGACAGCGACCGCGGATCCCGGGTCGGCCATGTGGCGGCCTCGGAGGCGCGGACCAGCGTGCGGATCAAGTCATTGAACAGCTCAGGCTCTTCCAGGTTGAGGGCATGCCCCGAGTTCGGCACGAGGGCCAGCCCGGCCGTCGGGATTGTGCGCTTGAGCAGCAGGCCTGGCTCCAGGCAGGCCTCGTCCTCGTCGCCGTTGACCACGAGCGTAGGCGCGGTGATGCCGGCAAGCTGGTCGGTGATGTCGTACAGGGAAGGCCGGGACCGCTGGATCCCGATGACGGTAAGGGCCATGCCTTCGGCGGAGTGCTCGGCCAGCTGCCCGGCGAACTCTTCCCAGACATGGCGGTTCTTGCGCCGCAGCTGGATCCGGTTCGGTCCCATGGCCTGCTTAGCGCTGACGGCCGGCATGCCGTCGGCCCGGAAGGCGGCCGCCATCAGCTCGGTCTCGGTTAGGAAGGCGGCCCGGCCACCGGGGCTAGCCCCGCTGCCCGCGCTCGCCACCAGCAGCGAAGAGACCCGGTCGGGGTAGCGGATGCCGAGCTGCAGCGCGCAGAACCCGCCCATGGACAGGCCCACGACATGCGCCCGGGCAATGCCGAAGGCATCGAGGACGTCGATCGCGTCGTCGGCCTGCCGGAGGTAGTTGTAGCGTTCCTGCTCCGGCGGGACTTCCGACGGCGGGTAGCCGCGGGAGGCGTAGGTGATGCAGCGGAACGTGCCGGACAGCGCGTCGACCTGCCGGGACCAGGTCCGGTGGTCGGCGGCGAACTCGTGGATGAACAGCACCGGCAGACCGGACCCGGTTGCCTCGGCGTAGAGGCGCACCCCGTCCGATGTGGTTACGTCGGTCATGGGCGCTCAGCCCGCATCCAGGAGGCCGACGGCCGCCTTCTCGATCGTGGGTTCGTCCAGCAGCACCGCGTTCGCGGCCGGGCCGAGCGGGACGAAACTGTCCTTGCTGGTCACCCGGGAGATAATGCCCGCATAGCCGGCGTCGGTCAGGGCAGTGACCACTCCCTCGGAGACCCCGCCGGTGCGCCTGGTCTCGTCCACGACCAGCACCCGTCCAGTCAGCTGCGCCTCGCGCAGCAGGTCATCGGATGGCAACGGCGCCAGCCAGCGCAGGTCGACCACCCGCGCTCCGATTCCCCGTACCGCGAGCCGGCGGGCGACCCGCAGGCTCATCCGCAGCCCGTTCCCGAACGTGACCATGGTGAGGTCGGTGCCGTCGCCGTAGCTGCGCGCACGTCCCGCGGGGGCGTGCTCGCCCGGCGCCGGATAGGCCGCGAGCCAGCCGTCGTCGCCGTCGTCGTGCAGGTCGCGCGTGTGGTAGAGCGCGATCGGCTCGATGAAGACGCAGACCGAACCGTCTTCCGCCGCGGCGGCCAGGCAGGTGCGCAGCATCGCGACCGCGTCGTCGGGGCGGGCCGGCGACGCGATTACCAGTCCCGGGATGTCGCGCAGCGCCCCGACCGCGTTGTCGTTGTGGAAGTGCCCGCCGAATCCCTTCTGGTAGGCGTACCCGGCGACTCGCACCACCATGGGATTGCGGAACTGGCCGGCCGAGAAGAACTGCTGGGTGGCGGCCTCGCCGCGAATCTGGTCCTCGGCGTTGTGCAGGTACGCGAGGTACTGGATCTCGGGCACCGGCAGCAGGCCGGTCAGCCCGCCGCCGAGCGCGACGCCGAGGATCGACTGCTCGTCCAGCAGCGTGTCGAAGACGCGGGCCGGCCCGAACCGCCGTTGCAGCCCCTTGGTCACGCCGTACACGCCGCCCTTCCGCCC
>Ga0126381_100008038_pt1 | contig 11770 bp, 13 predicted proteins | sample PanSoiMetPlot_28_FD_96465 | JGI IMG/M metagenome (GOLD analysis project Ga0126381, IMG submission 96465) | Tropical forest soil microbial communities from Panama - MetaG Plot_28 | ecosystem: Environmental > Terrestrial > Soil > Tropical forest > Bulk soil | place: Panama | collected 2016-02-17 | reverse complement strand
TGCAAGCGACGCATGTGCCGTTCCGCGGTGGACCGGAAGCCCTCACCGAAGTGATGACGGGCCGCGTCGATTTTATTTTCATCGGCATCTCGTCCGGGCTGCCATTTATCCACAACAAGCAATTGGTGCCATTGGCTGTGAGTTCCGCCAAGCGCTCGCCGACGTTGCCGGAGATTCCGACGACGCTGGAGGCCGGCTACAAAGATTCCGATTTCAATTACTGGAACGGCATGCTGGTGCCTGCAAAAACTCCGCGTTCAATCGTCGAACGTCTCTACACTGAGACAACCAAGGCGCTGGCGCTGGCCGAGGTACTGCAGAAACTCACCGTGCAGGGCGTCGAACCTGCTCCGCTGACGCCAAGCGAAATGGACGCAATGATCCGTCGCGAAATCGCGCTCAACCTAAAGATCGCAAAGGAAGCTGGCCTCAAGTTCAATTGATGGCGGCCAATGAGTCCTTGAATCACATCCATTGGCTGCATCCTGACCGCTAGCAGATACCAAAATCGCGCCGTCACGACAGAAATGTGACACCGACCACGCCATACCAGTTGCCCACAGGCGCACGTTAAGCGTGTGCATTTCTCTGCATGCCCCGTCGCAATTTTGCTAAACCGGATGATCGGGATTTTCGGTGGACATGGCGGGCAAGACCATTCATGCGGCAGGCGGCATCGTGGTGCGCAGGGGCGCGCGGCCTCTGGTCGCTGTTGTGCAGCGTGCAAAGGATGAACGCTGGGTATTGCCGCGCGGCAAACTCAAACGCAAGGAAAGCCCGCTCGCCGGCGCGCGCCGCGAGGTAGTCGAAGAGACGGGCCACAGCGTGCGTGTGCGTGAATTCCTCGGCGCCCTCACCTACCGCGCGCGTGGCCGGCCGAAGGTCGTGCAGTTCTGGCATATGCAGGCGTCGGTCAGGCCAAACCGCGACTTGATGAAAGACATCATGGCGGTGGAATGGCTACCACTGCCAGCTGCGGTGCGTCGGCTGAGCTATCCGCTCGAAAAATTATTTTTGCGCAACGTCGGACGCGCCACATTGCGGCGGCGAAGACGTCATCGCCGCAAGACGCGTCACGCTGCTAAAACAAAAGTGCGGCGGCACACGGCGAAAACGCACAGCAGCAAGCCGCGACGGCGTCGCGTCACAGCCTCACGCGGACGCGCGGGAAAGCTCTCGGCAACTTCGACGATCCACTCAACGCAGTCTAATATTCTGCGCCGCGTGCTCGGCCGCCTCACCCCTTAACCTCAATTGCGGCAATGCTTGCCACTTCCTCGCCGCAAGCATTGCGAAAATTTAATTCGTAAAACAGGGCCGTTGGTTCAATTCCAAATGGCCCATTCATTCACCATTCACGCGAAAAACAGGAACCTCGCATCTACGAAAACGGTTGATGCCGAGCGCAAATGCGCAGGAAACGAACGGAACACTCGTTGAATGCCTAGGACCTCAGCGAACCAAAGGAAGGTGCGCCATGACGAAGACTAGAACACTTACTACTCTCGCGGCCGCCGCGACCCTTGGACTCGCGGCCATTGCCGCCCCGCAGCCAGCCGAAGCGTATTGGCGCGGCGGTGGCGGTGGCGCTGTCGCCGCCGGCATCATCGGCGGACTCGCGGCCGGCGCCATTATCGGTGCCGCAGCAGGCGGGCCCTATTACGCTTACGGCCCGGGGCCGGGCTATTACTACGGTGGCGGCCCAGGTTACTACGGCGGCTGCTTTTGGACCCGTCAGCGGGTGTGGACGAATTGGGGCTGGCGTTTACGGCCGGTCCGAGTTTGCCGGTAACATCTAGCCAAATCGAGAAAACTGAAGCATGAAGTCAGAAAAGGCCCGATTCGCGAAAGGTTTCGGGCTTTTTCAGCAAGAGGGGCGGGCCGGCGCTCAACAAATTTCCGACATATTGGAACGGTCTCTCTACCGGTAAGGGGACAAAATCTAGGCTGCACTCACAATTCATGGTCGGCGCTGCCGGCCTGGCTCTGGAGGGAACTCTATGAAGAAGACGATCTTTGCGCTTGCGGCCGCTGCCACTTTGGCCGCTGGTACCTTGAGCGCTCCGACGACCGCCGACGCCCGCTGCTATGGCTGCGCAGTCGGTGCGGGTGTTGCTGCCGGCGTGATCGGCGGCGCCATCATCGGCGGTGCGATCGCGAACAGCGCCGGGGCCTACCCGGCCTACGCTCCTGCTCCGGGTTATGTCGTGTACCAGGGTTATGGTGCGCCCTACCCGGTTGCCTGCCCCGGTGGTTACTGGGCCCGCAGGCCTATGCATGATCCCTACGGCAATTTCGTCGGGTGGAGCCGTCCGCGATTCATCTGCCCTTAAAGATCGCGTAACGATTTTGGGTGGATGATCGACGCCAAAGGACTTTGGCCCGAGAGGACACCCATGAGAAATGCCATCACTGCACTCGCCGCGGCCGGCGTCCTGGCCGCGGCGTTGCCGTCTCCAGCGCAGGCTTATTGCAACGGCTGCGGCGTCGCCGCGGGCGTTGTCGGTGGACTCGCCGCCGGTGCCATCATTGGTGGCGCGATCGCGCGTCCTCCGGTCTACGTCGAGCCGGCGCCGGTCTACGTCGCCCCGCCCCCACCACCAGCCTATGCCGAGCCGCCCGACGTCACAGGCAGCATTTGTCACATTGAAAGGCGCCAGGTTTGGATTGAGGGCTACGGCTATCGGCCGCGGCGCGTCGAAGTCTGCGATTGACGAACGCGGCTAGCGCCGCATGTGGTCAAGCACTGCGGCGGTTGGCCAGCAGTCGACCTTCAGTGCATTTTTCTTTTGGTACGCGCCGAGCGCGGCACGCGTGAGCATGCCGGCTTTGCCGTCAATCTTGTCCTTGTAGAGACCAAGAGCGGTCAGACGGCGCTGCATCGTCTCAACGTCCGTCGTCTTGAGTTGCGCGTTCTTGCTCCACGGCGTCTCGAACGGACGCGCGCCGCCGATGCGCTCGCTGAGGTGGCCGACAAACAGAACATAGAGATCGGAATAATTATAATCCTTGAGCACGAAATAGTTTTTGGGCGCCAAAAAAGACGGACCGTAGCTGCCCTCCGGTTGCAGCAATGAGGCGTCATACGAAAGTTCCGCCGCGCTCAGCTTGCGTCCATACGCGGGAACGAAGCCACGCTTGAGCCACTCGTCCACCGGCTTCGTGACTTCCGGCACGCCGATGCTGCAATCGGCGTTTGCCGGAGCGCGCACCTCGATCGCCCAAGGTTCGCCGCGCCGCCAGCCTTTGCCGGCGAGCTGTTTCGCGGCCGACGCAAGCGCATCCGGCACCGAGCGCCAGATGTCAGCACGGCCATCCCCGTCGAAATCGACCGCATAGTTGAAGTATTCGGAGGGCAGAAACTGGGTCAATCCCATGGCGCCGCCCCAGGACGAGCGCAAGTCGGAGCGCGGCACGCCATCCTGAAGCATCTTCAGAGCGTGAAGAAACTCGTTGAGGAAAAACTCCTTGCGCTTGCCGGTATAGGCTTGCGTCGCGAGCGTGCGGATCGCATCGAGCGGCAATTGATAGCCACCATAATCGGTTTCGCGGGCCCAGATCGCCAGCACAACATTGCCCGGCACGCCAAATTCCTTTTCGATGCGCGCCAGCGTGTCTCGATATTGCCTGGCGAGTTCCCGGCCGCGGGCGGCCAGACGATCGAAGGAAGACTCGCGCAAATACTGTGACGGAGTCTGCACGAACTCAGGCTGTTCCGGCTGCTTCTCCGGCTTACCCGGAATCGCCAGATCGGGCAGCGAGAGATCCGGCTCGAGCCCGCGCGTCGCGGCGTCGAAGGTTGCGCGGGAGACGCCCAGTTGCTGGGCCGCGGGCCACTGCTGTGCCAGCCATTGCTGGAAAGCGGCATCGGCGGCTTTCGCGGGAACCGAAAGGGCTGCGAACAGAAACATTGCGACAAACGGGAGAAAGAACCGCATACTCGTCATGCTCGGCTTTGTACCGGGCATCCACGCCTGAGAATCATGGCAGCGTAAAGACCGCTCAGCGCGAGAACTTCTTGTACTTCAGCCGGTGCGGGATGACCGAGTCCGTCCCCAGGCGACGCATCTTGTCGGCCTCGTAATCCTGGAAGTTGCCCTCGAACCATTCCACGTGGCTGTCGCCCTCGAACGATAGAATATGCGTGGCAATACGGTCGAGAAACCAGCGATCGTGGCTGATGATCACGGCACAGCCGGCAAAATCCTCCAATGCCTCTTCCAGTGCGCGCAACGTATCGACGTCGAGGTCGTTTGTCGGCTCGTCGAGCAGCAGCAAATTTGCCCCGGAACGCAGCATCTTGGCGAGGTGCACGCGGTTGCGCTCGCCGCCCGAAAGCGAACCGACCTTCTTCTGCTGATCGGCGCCCTTGAAGTTGAATGAGGCGCAGTAGGCGCGCGAATTCATCTCCTTCTTGCCGAGGAGGATCATGTCGTTGCCTTCGGAAATTTCCTCCCAGACGGTTTTCTTGCCGTCGAGGCTGTCGCGCGACTGGTCGACGTAACCGAGATGCACGGAGTCGCCGATCTTGATGGTGCCTTTGTCCGGCTTCTCCTGCCCGGTGATCATGCGGAACAAGGTGGTTTTGCCTGCGCCGTTCGGGCCGATCACCCCGACGATGCCGCCGGGCGGCAATTTGAAGGTCAAATCGTCGATCAGCAGATTGTCGCCGAAGCCTTTCGTCAGTTGATCGAAATCGACGACGTTCTGACCGAGCCTCTCGGCAACCGGGATGGTGATCTGCGCAACCGTGTTTTGCTTGGCGTTGGCGATCTTGAGCAGGTCCTCGTAGCGCTGGTAGCGCGCCTTGGATTTGGCCTGCCGTGCCTTGGGCGAGGATGCGATCCATTCGCTTTCGCGTGCGAGCGTGCGCTGGCGAGCCTCGTCTTCGCGGCTCTCCTGCTCCATCCGCTTCTGCTTCTGCGAGAGCCAGGACGTGTAGTTGCCCTGGTAGGGAATGCCGCGGCCGTGATCGAGCTCGAGGATCCAGCCGGTGACGTTGTCGAGAAAGTAGCGATCGTGCGTGACGATCAAGATCGCGCCGGGATAGTTGCGCAGATGGCCTTCGAGCCAGTTGACGCTCTCGGCGTCGAGATGGTTGGTCGGCTCGTCCAGCAGCAGCAGCTCGGGCTGATCGAGCAACAGGCGGCACAGCGCGACGCGGCGGCGCTCGCCGCCGGATAGCTTGGTGACATCAGCATCGTCGGGAGGACAACGCAGCGCGTCCATCGCCTGATCAACCTGGCTGTCGAGGTCCCAGAGATTCTTGGAATCGATCTCGTCCTGGAGCTTCGCCATTTCTTCGGCGGTCTCATCCGAATAATTGGAAGCGATCTCGTTGTATCGGTCGAGCAGCGCCTTCTTCGCGGCAACGCCTTCCATGACGTTCTCGCGAACCGTCTTCTTCGGGTCGAGCTGCGGTTCCTGCTCCAGGTAACCGACACGGGCACCTTCGGCGACCCACCCTTCCCCCGTGAAGTCCTTGTCGATGCCCGCCATGATCCGCAGCAACGTGGATTTGCCGGAGCCGTTGACGCCCAGTACTCCGATCTTGGCGTCCGGATAGAAGGAGAGATGGATGTTATCCAATACCTTCTTGGCGGGCGGGTAGGTCTTGGTCAGACCCTGCATGTGATAGATGAATTGGCGACCGTTCATCGTGATCTTGAAGCCGTTTTGTCGGGAAATGTCGGGGTCATGTAACGGCGGAACTCGGAAAGAGCAAGCGCCTCACGCCCGCCGTGTCGCTGGTATCAGTAAATATCCAGAAACGCTGATTGCAAAAAATTCACCGGTCACGCCGGCTGGGTACCTGTTTTTAACCGCTTCAGGACCATCATCCCATCCCATGAACCTGGCCGCCTGCCGGGGCGACCAATGAACGAGCGGACGTCATCCGCCAGCCGGTCGATGTGGGAGATGTGTCATGGGTCGCGCCATATTGGCTATTTCAGGTTCCGCGATCTCGCTGCTACCCCGCCCCATTGCCACTTTTCGCAACGCCTTTGCCGGCTTCTGGCGCGAACTGACCCGCGACGCCGTCCGACCCTATCGGCCTGAATTGCACTACATGCGCGGACCCGGTCCGGCCTGGCGCGCAAAGCACGGATTGCCGCCGACAACCTGATCACTCACCTTTCTACTGTGATCGCCCTGCGGCGCGGTACCACGTTCCCACGGGATACCCCCTATCTTTTCGGTTCGCCCGCCCTAAATTGGCGCGCCCGCAAGGCGCGGGCGCATGCGAGGGAGCATTACGGGTATGGTTCGGGCCGCCATTCTGGACGACTATCAGAACGTTGCTATGGAAATGGCTGACTGGTCGGCAATCGAAAAAGATGTCGCGATCAAGGTCTTCAACAAACCGTTCGCCAACCAGGACGAGGTCATCAAGGCCCTGCAGGGGTTCACCATCGTTGTCGGCATGCGGGAGCGCACCGCCTTTCCGCGCAAGGTCGTTGAGTCCTTGCCGGACCTGAAACTCCTGATCACCACTGGCGCCCGCAACAATTCATTTGACGTAAAAGCTTGCGCGGAGCGTGGCGTAACTGTTTGCGGCACCGGCTCCTTCGGCAGCCCGACGACCGGCATCGCCTTCGGTCTGATCCTGGAACTCACCCGCCGGATCGGCTTCGAAAACGCGCAGCTCAAAGCCGGCGCGCCCTGGCAGACGACCATCGGGCGCGACCTTGAGGGCCTCACGCTTGGCGTCCTCGGACTGGGAAAGCTTGGCCAGCGTTCCGCGGCCGTGGGCAAGGCTTTTGGCATGAAGACCATCGCATGGAGCCAGAACCTGACCGAGGAGAAGGCAAAAGCCTCCGGTGCAGAGTACGTTTCCAAGGAGGACCTGTTCCGCAATTCCGATATCGTCACAATCCATGTTGTGCTGAGCGACCGTTCGCGCGGCCTGGTGGGGGAGAGAGAACTCGCGCTGATGAAGAAGACAGCCTACCTGATCAACACCTCGCGGGGGCCGATCGTCGACGAGAAGGCGTTGATTGCAGCTACACGGAACAACGCAATCGCCGGCGCCGGCCTCGATGTGTTCGACGTCGAGCCGTTGCCGCTCGATCATCCGTTCCGCAAAATGGATAATGTCGTGATCACGCCCCACCTCGGCTATGTCAGCAAGCAGAATTATCGCAAATATTTTCCCGACGTGGTCGAGGACATCCGCGCCTGGCTCGACGGCAAACCGGTTCGCGTCATCGACGCGAAGTGACGCCGACGACTCATGGCAGGGCTTGTCCCGGCCACCCAGGTCTTTCCGGATCAATGACCAAAGTAGGCATGGATGCCCGGCACAAGGCCGGGCATGACGGCTCACAACCCCAACAACTTCACTGCGTTATTGTAGGCGATATCGGCGCGAAGATTTTCATCGAGCGGCACCGTATCCATGAAGGGGCCGGCTCCTTCGGAGTCAAAAGGATAGTCGGACGAGAACATCACGCGATCGCCGCCCAGCGCTCCGAGCGAGCAATGCATCGGCGGGCCGTCGTACATCCCCGAGAGGGTGACCCAGAGATTTTCCTTGATGTATTGCGAGGGTGGTTTCGGCAAATTCCAGCCATAAGGTTTTGACCGGCTGTCGAAACGCCAGAGCAGGAAAGGCAAGGTCTCGCCAAGATGACCGAGCACAAGCTTTGCCTTTGGATAACGGTGGAAGACGCCGCCGGAAATAATGCGCAGCGCGTGCGAGGCGGCTTCCACGCCCCAGCCCCACATGGGACGGACCAGCACGTTGTAACCGGCAAGCACAGGTAACGGCGCGACCGCGTCAGCGGGATGCAGATAGATTGGCACGCCCAGCGACGCGGCGCGTTCCCAGAACGGGTCGTAGAAGCGGTCGTCGAGATACTTGCCATTCGTGTGCCCGTTGATCATGGCACCGCAGAAGTTGAGATCGCGAACGCAGCGCTCAAGTTCATCGGCTGCGGCTTTCGTATCCTGCATGGCGAGATGCGCGAAGCCGGAATAGCGGTCCGGGCGCTTCTGTACTTCTTTGGCGAGAAAATCATTCGACGCGCGGGAAGCGCGGATGGCGGTCGCGGCGTCCCTCTCCGCCTGCACGCCCGGCCCCGCAATCGAGAGGACCTCCCGCGCAATGCCGGTTTTGTCCATCACCTGCAGCCGCTGCTCGCCAAAATCGGTGAGACTTGAATAGAGCTGCGCAGTCTTTGCAGGCGCGACGTCGACCATGGTCGACCGCCAGTACGGCTCGGTCGCAGGGTCGAGAAAGTGTTCTTCCAGAGCGATTTTCTTGACTAAATTCATGGCCATAGCGCCTCCCACCGGGGCGGCCGCATGCAAATGCCGGCCGCCGATTTTTCCTTTTTTCTGTACCGCATTTTGGGCTAACGTGTACCATCATGCAAGGCGGTAAGATCGCCTTGCAGGCGGTCTGGGTGAGGCGTCATGAGTCGATTGGTCACCAACGACAAAAGTCAGGTCCAGGTGATTGCGCGCGCGGCCACGATCCTGCGCGCGCTCGAAGAGGAAAATGCGGGTCTCAGCCTCGGCCAGATCGCACAGCGTGTGAATCTCGCCCGCTCGACCGTGCAGCGCATCGTCGCGGCGCTCGAAACCGAGAAACTCGTCATCGCGGCGACGCCAAACGGCCGCGTGCGGCTGGGTCCCACAATTCTTCGTCTCGCGGCGTCCGTCCGCAGCGATTTCATAACGCTGGCGCGGCCGCTCCTGGAGCAGCTTTCTGAAGAGCTGCACGAGACGGTCGACCTTTCGACTGTTAAGAAAGATCATCTCGTGTTCATCGACCAGGTCATTGGCTCGCAACGCTTGCGCGCCGTGTCTGCGGTTGGCGATACCTTTCCGCTTTATTGCACTGCGAACGGCAAAGCCTATCTGGCGCAGCTTTCCGATGCCGCCGTCGAGGCATTGATCGGCCGTAGTTACGAGGCGCGCACGCCCAAGACATTGACCCGTCTTGACACTCTGCTGGCAGACCTGAAGGCAGCGCGCCGCAATGGCGTTGCATACGATCGTGAAGAACACACGCTCGGCATCTGCGCTGTCGGCGTTGCTTTCTACGACCCGCTCGGAAACGCAGTCGCTATTTCCGTTCCAGTACCAAGTCAACGATTCGCGAACCGTCAAACGCTCATTGCCGAGCGGCTGCTCGCCACCAAGAATGCATTGGAGAGCAATATGAGTTCGGCCGCCGCCTGACATTAGGCAGCGGGGACCGATACTGCCGCATGACTATGCGCAAACAAAAAGGGAGGAAGCCGTGGCCAAACGAATTCGCGGCGTGATGTTTGAAGAAAACCTGAAGAACAGTATGGGGCTGGAGTTCTATAATTTGTCCCATCGCTTCGGTTATCAGTCTCCGAACTGGCCATACTTCGAAGACGTCAAGATCGAGCGCATCCACTACATGGCGAAGTCAGGAGTGTTATCTCAGCGCATTACGACGTCGATGCACAACACCACCCACATCGATGCGCCCGCGCATGTTGTGCAGGGCACCCCATTCATCGACGAAGTGCCGCTGCCGCACTTCTTTGGATCCGGAATTGTGGTGTCAATCCCGAAGAACAAATGGGAGCCGATCACCGGTGACGATCTGGAAAAGGCCTGCGGCAAGGTTGTGCGTCCGCGCGACGTGGTGATCGTCAACACCGGCTGGCACAAATTTTATGAAGACAGCGAAGACTATTTCTGCCGCGCGCCCGGCTTTGTGCCATCGGCCGGAGAATGGTTCGTGAAAAAGAAAGTGAAAGTCGTTGGTCACGACACCCAGGCCAACGATCATCCGCTCGCGACAGCCATCGGGCCCCAGCGAAACGGGCCTTTGCACCCGCATTTGGCCGAGGAATACCGTGAATGGTCAGGTGGGCGCGATTGGAAGGATGACTTCCCGGATTGGGAGCCGGTTCACCGCATCCTGTTCAACAATGGGATCTTGGGCATCGAGAACGTCGGCGGGGACATCGACAAGGTCACCGGCAAACGTTGCACCTTCGCCTACTTTCCGTGGAATTGGGATCGTGGCGACGGCTGCATCGTTCGCCTCGTCGCCATCACTGATCCAAAGCAGAAATTCCGCATCGAAAAGGGGAGCAGATTCTAATGCATGTTAAGCGCTTCTCCGACGCCAGGCCGTACGAAGCCCCAAATCATCGCAATTACACGTCGTTACGCCTGTTCGGCGCGGAGGCCGGCGGCACCAAAGGTCTCGTCTTTGGTTACTCGCACTTTTTGCCGGGTGGCGGCGCCGGACCGGACGCTTCGCCGCCCGAAAAGGTCTATTTCGTGTTGCGCGGTGAATTGACCGTCATTGTCAACGGCAAGGAGACGGTTTTGAAGGCCAACGATTCCTGCGTGATCGAACCAAATGAAACGCGTGAGATCATCAATCGCGGCAACGAAGTGTGCTCGATCGTGGTGGCGGTGGCCAATCCGCCCAAGTGACGCGCAAAGGCGTCGTGCCTGCACTTGTTCGGGCATCCACGCCTTAGCGGCTACTGAACACGCAAAGCGAAGATGGCCGGGACAAGCCCGGCCATGAACCAAAATCCGGGAGGGCACCATGTCCGACGCATTCCTGAATAACCCCCTGGCGCTGTTCGACATCAAGGGCAAAACCGCCATCATCACCGGCGCGTCAGGCGCTTTCGGTGCGCTGGCTGCGAAGACACTGGCCGGTGCTGGCGCCAACGTTGTGCTCGCGGCGAGCAAAGCTGAAGAGCTCAAGAAGGTCGCGGCCGAATGTGAAAAGCTCGGCGCCAAGGCCGAGATCATCGCGCTGCGACCAAGCTCCGAGGAAAACTGCGACAAGATCGTGAAAGCGGCCGTCGACAGATTCGGCCGCGTGGACATCCTCGTTGTCGCGTCGGGCCTCAACAAGGTGTCGAAAATCATCGATCAGAAAGTCGAGGATTTTCTTGACGTCATGGACGCCAATGTCAGTCAGTCCTGGTTGATGGCACGCGCCGCAGGCAGACAGATGCTCAAGCAAGGCCAAGAAGGCAAACCTGGCGGCAAAGTCATTCTCACTTCATCGGCGCGTGGGTTGCTCGGACATCCGGCCGGTTACACCGCCTATTGCGCGTCCAAGTCGGCGGTCGACGGCATAACCAAGGCGCTCGGCTGCGAGTGGGGCGAGACCGGCATCACCGTAAATGCTTTGGGACCAACCGTATTTCGTTCGCCATTAACTGCGTGGATGTATGAGGACACCGAGCGTGCGCAAAATGTGCGCAAGGGCTTTCTGGCGCGTGTGCCGAAGGGGCGTCTGGGCGAACCGGAGGATCTCGCGGGACCGCTATTGTTTCTCGCCTCAAAGGCATCGGATTTCTACACCGGCCATATCCTCTATGCCGATGGCGGCTACACCGCGGGATAACAGATGGCGAAAGCACGCATCGCTGTGATTGGCGCCGGCCTCATGGGTCACGGCATTGCCCAAGTCTTCGCGCTCGCGGGACACGACGTAACGATCTACGATTTATTCGCCGCTGTGCTCGATAGCGCCAAGGCGCGTATTCTCACGAACCTCAAAGATCTCGGCGACGATCAGAAAGCCGTCGAGCGCGTGACTCCCACAGACGACCTCGCACAGGCCGTACGCGCGGCCGACTATGTCGTGGAAGCGGTTCTCGAAGATCTACCCCTAAAGCAAAACCTCTTCGCCGAAATCGAAAACTACGTTCGTTCCGATACGATTCTTGCCAGCAATACGTCGGTCATTCCAATCACCAGAATCATGGAAGGACTAAAACGGCGGGACCGCACACTGGGAACGCAC
>Ga0126381_100008037_pt1 | contig 11772 bp, 9 predicted proteins | sample PanSoiMetPlot_28_FD_96465 | JGI IMG/M metagenome (GOLD analysis project Ga0126381, IMG submission 96465) | Tropical forest soil microbial communities from Panama - MetaG Plot_28 | ecosystem: Environmental > Terrestrial > Soil > Tropical forest > Bulk soil | place: Panama | collected 2016-02-17 | reverse complement strand
TCGCCGCGATCGCTATCTCTCTCGCGTTCGGCGACAAGTCCTCAGCGCTGTTGTAGCTCAGTTGGTAGAGCAACTGATTCGTAATCAGTAGGTCGGTGGTTCGAGTCCACTCAACAGCACCAAAAACTCAATAACTTAATCGTTGAATCAAGTATTCAGTGTCTCCTGGGGTTACGCCGGGGTTACAACGCCATTTATGAGGCGGCTTCAGTTGTACCCCTTCCGCTTCCGCGACCAGCGCACCGGCAAATGGGTACGCGCGCGGTATCTAGCGCAAGTGCCGGTCATTCAGCGCAGCTACGTCGAATGGGAGCTAATCGGGCCGGCGGAGATTCGGGACGTGCTCGACAACCAAGGCCATTAGGCTGATCCGCACATGTAGTTGGATCCGCTGGTGCCCTTTAGGAAAGTCTAAGCCACAGCAATCACGAACCGCCCGATAATGTCCTTTATGTCGCCTATCCGCTAGACGTGGCGACAGCATCGGTAGCCTGATCTGAGCCACCACTGACGACGGCACCGACGCCATTCCGTGAAATGGAGGTATTCCCGATGAGCGAGACCGAGAAGGACATCGAGGCGATCACCGAGCTGGAGCGCCAGCGTTTCGAAGTGGTTGTGGCGCGCGATTTCGACGCGTTCGCCGCGGTGGCGCATCCGCAGTTGATGTACACGCACTCCAACGGCGTTACCGACACATTGGAGTCCTACCTCCAAAAATGTCGTGACGGTTTCTACGTCTACCACCGGATCGACCACCCGATCAGCAAGATCGTGGTCAACCAGGATGTCGCCCTGGTGCTCGGCGAGATGAACGCCGACCTCACAGCAGGGGGCACCCGCAAGCAGTTGAACAACATCTCGCTGGCGGTCTGGGTGCGTGACGGTGAGACCTGGAAGCTCATCGCTTACCAGCCCACACCCAAACTCTGAATTAATTCGGCCGCCAAGCCCGTCTTCAGCGTCACGATGTCGCGGTCGTCATCCTCGATGGCTCCTCAACGTCCAGCCCAACTACTGTTCTACCGAGTAGTCGCCGATTGCGGTCGATCGAATGGCGCTATCGACCCACACCAGCCGGTCGATCTTCTGGGAAGCAGCCGTTCGACGAAGCAGGTCAACCGGGAGTCCGCGGCGAGTTCCGCTAGGACGAAGAACGCTTCGGAAACGCTCGATTACTGAATCACCTCGTCCGCGCGCAGCAGCAGCGACTGCGGGATCGCAAGGCCCAGCGCTTTGGCGGTTTTGACGTTAATCAGCAGCTCGAAATTCGTGGGTTGCTCGACGGGGATATCGTCGGGCTTGCCGCCCCTCAGGATTTTGTCGACATGGGTAGCCGCACGGCGGAACATGTCGCTGAGACTCGGCCCATAGGAGATGAGGCCGCCGGCCTCGACAAACTCCCGCTGGCTATACAGCGCTGGCAGCCTGCTCCTCGCCGCGAGTTCTGGGATCCGTCGTTGCTGGCCAAGAAACATCGAGTCCGTCAAGACGATGAGCGCGGCGGCTCGCTCTTTCGCCATCGCGGCGAAGGCACTATCGATTTGCTCGGCACTTGGCGCTTCCATGACTTGAAGCTGCGCCCGGAGTGAGCGGGCTGCGGTCTTCAGTTCCCCTACGAAAGCAGCGTGGGATCGATTGGTTGGATTCACGAGCACCGCCACGTTGAAGGCAGCGGGAGCTAATTCCTTCAACAACGCCAATTGCTTGCCGGCTATCTCGGGTCCGGCGAGGAAGGTCATCCCGGTGATATTCCCGCCTGGGTGCGCCAGGCTGGCTATGAGCCCCTCTCCCAGAGCGTTTGCACTGGCTGCCATGACGATAGGGATCGACTTCGTGGCGTCCTTGGCGGCCCAGGTGGTTGCAGACGACGTCGTGACGATCACGTCGACCCCGAGGCGGAGCAGTTCAGCGACGAGCGCGGGGAACCGGTCGACCTTACCATCCGCGAATCGAAACTCGAGAATGACGTTCCGTCCCTCGACCCAGCCGCGCTCGCCCAATCCTTGTCGAAACGCGGCAATCTGACGCCGCCCCAGCTCGGCGCTGTTCTGCCCGAGGTATCCTATTCGAGGGACTTTTCCCGTCTGCTGCGCTTCGATGGTGAGTGGTGTGGCAAGAAGTGCCCCGATGGCAATCAGGAACTCCCTCCGCGCCATACGAGCCATGCCTTCCCCCTAGAAGACCGCCGGAAAATCTATCCTTGATCGACTGCCGCGGGTCGATATCGCGATCTAACGACAGCTCTCAGCGATGTGGGCGCATGGCTGCTCATGCCCGGTCAGCGAAGTTCGCGAGCGACCTGGTATCGGCGGACTAAGCAAGATAATCGATCGGCTCGAGTCGGCCTGTCTTCATCTGCAACACTCCTCCTTCTCTCATAGCAGCCAGTGTGTTGCACCCACCAGTTGGATCGGCAACCCTCACTAGCCATTCGCGCTGTCGAAAGCTGGCATCGCGCGCCTGTGGCAGACGCACGTTCCTCAAAAGTCCTTAACCCTGGCGGGTACCGACGCACCGGCGTCTCGGCCTCGTTTTGACTTTGGCACATCCCTTGCGAGTAGCTGCCTTAGGCGGCGGTTTACTACCGTGTGGGTTACCCCCGTCGACGCTGCTCGTCACATAGCGACGACAATGGCGCTCGCCGACCCGGCAAGGAAAATGCAATGGACATCAGCGAAATGGATTATACGATCTACCCGTACACGGTCGGCCGTGAAGATTGCAAAGTCTTGCCGCGATCGTTCGAAACGCTGGCCGACGCCGAAGCATATCTCGCTGAGCAGGACAAGGGCGCGCTGGAGCGGGGCGAGTTCTATATCGACGGGCCGGAGCAGGACAACGCAACGTCTAACCGTACCGCTGGTAGTGTTTGTGTGAATCCTATCGTAGCCGGGCCAACGCCCGCCGACCCTGCCGAACCCAACTCCGAATGCACGCCGATTGAATCGCAAACGACGCGCGGCGCATGGACGCGTGAGATCGAGGAATTGTGTCGCGCGCTTGACTCTCAGGAGAGAGCGCACCGGCCAAGTACTGACGTGCTTAATGCTTCGAATAAGCGACCGCATCGAGGTCGCCAGTAGCAGCCCTTCAACGCGCGTTCGTTTCGAAACACTGAAACCGTCCCGGGCCCGGAATCCGAGAAGCGGCGAACGGGACGCGGTAACGTGCTGCTCACCTAGGTCGCAACGTCTGCTTTGGGTGGACTGACTTCGCTGTACGACCGGCTCCAACCGACCCACAACCGACATTCGGTCCTTCAGTTATCAGACGTTCCGAGCGATGGCCGAAACCGCCAGAGGACTCTGGAGATCCTGTTGGAGGGCTCTTCATACCGTCAGCCCGTTCCCGCAAACACCGGCAGCGCCCGCTCGACCATCTCGTCTGAAGCCGTCAGGCAAACTCGGAAGTAGTCGTCCGTCTTCATCAGGCTCCCCGGCATGACGAACACGCCGCGGTCGGCGAGCGCGTTCCATTTTCGCTCGGGATCACCGTCGGCCCATTTCACCCAGAGGTAGAACGTGCCGTCCGGCGGCAGCACGGTGTGACCGCCCTTCATTAGCGCTTTGGCGAGCGCATCGCGGCGCCGGGCGAGGGAGTGCACGTCGATCGACAATCTCTCGAGCTGCGGCACCGCGTACTGCATGACAGCGTTGGGGAAACACCAGCCCAGCCCCATCTGGGTCGCGACCACCGCGTCGCGTAGCGCCTGCCGGTCGGCGTTGGGCATGCGCGGCGAGATCGCGAGATAGCCCAGGCGTTGTCCGGGCGACAGCAGTATCTTGCCATAGCTGTACGAGATTAGCGTCCACGGATAGATCGCAGCGGGACTCGTGAAGCCGCGGCCGTCGAAGCGCAGCCGCCGATAGGGCTCGTCCGACAGCAGAAAGATGCGCCGGCCGATCCGCTGCGACGCACGCTCGAGGCAGGCGGCAAGCGCCTGGAGGTGGGCGCGCTCGTAGATGCGTCCGGTCGGGTTGTGCGGCGTGTTGACGATCACGAGTCGCGTGCGCGGCCCGATCGCCGCGTCGATCGCGTCCACGTCGAGATCGAAGCCCGGCTTCTTCAGCGCGACCGGCCGCGGCACGGCGTTCGCAGTGACGAGCATCGGCTCGTAGCAGAACCACGCGGGCTCGGAATAGATCGCTTCGTCGCCGGCGTCGAGCAGCAGATGAAACGCGGCCGAGATCGCGGCGAAGGCGCCGGAGGTGAGCGCGACATCGGACGGCTCGAAGGGAAGCTCGAGCTCCTGGCTCAGCCGCTCGGCGAGGAACGTCTGCGGCGCCTCTTCGCTTGTCTTGTAGGCGAACCAGTCCTTGCTCTGCGGAATCGCCTGCTCGCGGATCGCCGCGACCAATCCGGGAAGCGGCATCTCCTGCGGATTGCCGAAGGTGAAGTCGGCGATGCGGGGATCGCCGCGTCGATCGCCGTAGCGCGACGCGAAGATGAAATCCGCGACGGCGCGAAACGCGTCGCTCGTCGCCATGGCGCGCTGCGAGAGCATGGCCAAGGTCGCCTATGCCGTCTTGAGCTGCGCGCTCGGGGTGGAGCGCGAGATGGCGAGCTCTTCGTCGTTCATGTCGGCGGCAATGTCGGCGAAGAGCGGCGTGGTCAGGTAACGCTCCGCGGTGTCCGGAAGCATGCACAGGATCGTGGCGCCCTTCTCCGCTTCGCGCGCGACTTGGAGCGCGCCGGCAAACGTGCCGCCCGAGGTGATGCCGACGAAGACGCCCTCCTTCGCCGCGAGCTCCTTGCTGCAACGGATCGCGTCGGGACCCGAGATCGGCAGGATGCGATCGACGAGCTTCATGTCGACGGCGTCGCTCGTGAGCTTGGGGATGAAGTCCGGCACCCAGCCCTGCATCGGGTGCGGCTTGAAGCTCGGATGCGGCGCCGCGGGCGTGCCGTCGCGCTTATACGCCTGCTTGGTGCCGCTGCCTAGGAGCGGCGCGTCCACGGGCTCGCAGACGATGATCTTGGTCTCCGGCAGCTCCTTGCGGAGCACGCGCGCGACGCCTTTCAGGGTGCCACCCGTGCCATAGCCAGTGACCCAGTAGTCGAGATGCTCGTCGGCGAAGTCGTCGATGATCTCGCGCGCGGTCGTGCGCGAATGGTAGTCGGGATTGGCCTCGTTCTCGAACTGGCGCGTCATGAACCAGCCGTGCGTCTTGGCGAGCTCTTCCATCTTGACGATCATGCCCACGGCGCGCTCCGCGGCCGGCGTGATTACCACCTTTGCCCCCAGGAAACGCATGAGCTTGCGCCGCTCGACGCTGAACGGCTCGGCCATGATCAGCACCAGCGGATAGCCCTTCGCCGCGCAGACCATCGCGAGCCCGATGCCGGTGTTGCCGCTCGTGGCTTCGATGACGGTCTGGCCGGGCTTGAGCTCGCCAGACTGCTCGGCGGCCTCGATGACCGCGATCGCCAGGCGATCCTTGACCGAGCCGAGCGGATTGAACGCCTCGTTCTTCACGTACAGGTCAATGCCGGGCGGCGCGAGCCGATGGATGCGCACCACGGGCGTTTTGCCGATCGTTTCGAGGATGTTCGAGTAGCGTGCCATCGCGGGACCTCTCTTTGCGGGGCTCGGACGGTGAAGGATGAAGTATTCGTTCGACGCGGCGCAGCGTCAATGCGAGCTTAGGAAATTGTAGAGTCGTTGATCATGGCTTTTGGGCAATGACGTCGATCTCAATCTTGGTGTCGACCATGTTTTTCGGCTGTGTTGTCGAGCCGCGGACATATCACCTGAGCCTGACGTTCGACGCACGGCGTAGGAGCGATCAAAGACCGAATCCAAGTAAAGGCGCGGGCGATGCGATCGACACTCGCCTCGGCCGCAGCGAAGTTCGTTTGCGCGAGGTTCCGATTAACGACGCTAATTCTGAGCTTTTCGATTTTGCGATCGAATGAGTCCATGCCATCAATCAAATCTCCCATTGATGTGCCCTAGGTCCAGGACACGATACGCGTCACCGTCGGTTCAAACTCGGCTCATCAATGGTTTCGTCGACACTGGCATCGGGTAGCTCTCGCGTGTACCGCACCAGCCAACACGCGCATGAATTCTTCCCAAGCCCTGGCGATCGTGCTCATGCTGTTGTAAAGTCGGGCCATTTAAATCTCCGTGAAGCTAAAATTTGCTGTCCAGTCTAGTCGGCCGACGCGTTAGGGCGACTTCACTGGTAGGCCGTTTATGTTTCGTTTGCTTCACGCGGCTCGGACTGCGGTCGAATAGTTCAGAGACGCAGCCCTGCGAATTCAGGGATGTCCGCTTTCTAGCAATTTTGGCGAGTCGCTGGACCGTCTCCGACTGGCCGACTGCAGCTGTACCAACTAGTCGCGAATAGCTGCCGTTCAATTGGCGCTATCGACCCGTAGCGGAACTCCGCGTTCCTTGGAAGCTGCCATTCCGGTCCCGCATGCGCGGCTTGTACTCACGCGATGAAGGCAAGTCTTGTCGCGAGCGCCCGCACGAATATCTCGGCGAACTCGCAGCTGAGACGTGCCCGATATCCATGCGGCCGCGCGCCGCGTTGTCAGTTCACCAGTTCTACATCGGGCATCTTGAATGCCCTGCTCCAAAACGATTCCTCTGGACCATAGAGGCGAAGCCAGACGTACGGTTCTTTGCCCATTGTCGGAATCCAGTTTGATTCCAGACCGGCCGGCGCTTTCGGCCCGAAATAGAGGTCAATACTGCCATCGGCGTTCACCTTCATCATGTCCTTCTTGAATGAATCCAACCCCGCCCGGTTCAGGGGGTTGTTGATGAAGGCCCAGGTCGCGCGGTCGTAGACCGTCAGCGACCAGAACTCCTTGGCCGGCACGTCTTTCGGGACCCTCAGCTTATACGTCTTGCCTGCTTGCAACGGTCGCCCTGCGTTATCCGCGATCGGAGCGAGATAGACGGTTCCCGCTTGCTCGGTCAGCACTTTCGGATAAAACGTATAGAAAAACCACGCTGCTGCGCGCTTGTCGATCTGCACGGCGTCGTCCGTCACGAACTCGAACCCGTGATTCGCGTCGGGGACCATCACGAAGCTCCAGTGGCGGTCCGGCCAGTAGAGATTAGACGCAAAGAGTTTCGTGTCGAGTTTCTGCATGTAGTAATACGCATCAGCGACACCCTTCTCCATGGCGGCCTTGAGCTTCTCAGGCGGGTTGAAAGGCTTGCCGGGCTCAATCCCGATCGTTGCCAGCATGCCCATCATCGCCTTGTCGCCCGGTCGGACCGGCTCGACGCTGATGATGTCGTGGATGTCCTGCAAGGCTCGGATGTCGTAGAACGGCAACGTATGCAGGGAGTACGGTCGGATATCGACAAAGCGAGTAGGCTTTGGATCGGCAGCTTCGGACAAGGGATACATCTTCAGCAATTTGGCATAGGCATTGGCGTCGGCGAGCGTCGCACCTCCCAGTTGAATCGAGCGAAACGCCAAAGCGATGCGGTAGCTGGTCGATCGGATCGCGAAGTACCCGGCGGGGGTCGCCTCGTTGTAGCCGGGCGGGAGCAACAGATACTTGCCGCCCGCGCCTTTGTCCTCGCCCACGGGACCGACACCGGCAATCGTTGCCTGCCACGCATCGACGATCTGGCCATACAGAACTGCCTTGTCGGTCTTGGCTGGAACCTCCAGCACGACAGGGCCATTTCGCAGGTCGGCGAAGGCAGCTATATACGGCGTTGTCTGGTTTGCCGTAATAAATTCCTGCTTGGTCGCCAATGGTGCGAACGAGGCCGCGATGACGTTGTCGGCCATCCCGGGCGCCTGCAACATCCCGACGCGGAGCCGATAGATTGCAGAGGCAGGCATCGCCCATAGGACTGCCTCGAACGCGCGCTGATAGGCCACCTGCGCGTCCAGATCGGTCACCGACTGCTTCGCGCCAGCGGGAGGTTGGCCGCCCAGAGGTACTTGCGCACCGGCAGGCGAGCCGGTGCACAGCGCCGCCGTGGCGAAGGCGAGGGTTAGTGTTTTCATGCTCAAGATGGTGTTCCGAAAAACGACGGTCATCGCATCCTCTGTTATTTCAGTTGATCTTTTCGACATCGCCCGGTACCCAAGTCTTGTCGAAGAACGCCTGCGTCGGGCCGTAAATGCGCAGGATCACGAAGAAGCCCTGGCCGGGCACCGTGCGCAGCCAGTTCTTGCCGTCGCCGGGGGAAATGGGACCGAAATGGATGTCTGTCGACCCGTCTGCATTCGCCGCCGGTTTGTCCATCGTGTTGATCGACGGGAACGGCTGGCCGTTGGCGAGACCTGAACCGGTGACAGAATCGTAGACCGTCACCGACCAGAACAGATGCGCCGGAATATCTTTCGGCAAATTCAGCTTGTAGCTGCTTGCGCCCATCAGAAAGTCGCCGTTCTTGTCGACGAAGGTCGTCGGATATTTGGCGCCGACATTGACCATGGAGACCGCCATTCCTGGGCTTGTCGAATAGGCGACGGTGAAGAATCCGGTGCGCGGATCGACGTAGTCGAACGTGGGAGCAGTGAATGTCGCGTTCCCGGGAAAGACGTTCATCCAACGACGGTTCGGGTAGAACAGTCCGTCGGGCACGATGGTGAACGGTGCGTAAACGAGGGTGTGGTTGATGCGGTACGCCGTCTTCGCGCCCTTATCGAGCAGCGCACGCAGGCGTGCGTCGGGTTCGAACGGCTTGCCCTTGACCATGCCGAGCGCCGCAAGCTGGCCGCGCATTTCCATGTCGTTCGGGTCCACATATTCGTGCTGGATGTACCGGTTGATCATGTCGAATGCCGTGCCATCGGCGGGGTAGAGCATGTTGGCGGGCACGCCCGATGCGTTGGGAAACTGCATTGGCTTCGCTCCGGCTTCCTTGCCGAGCGGATAGATACGGGTCTGTTCCATTACGCGAACGGGTTCTGCGAGCTGCTTCGGGTCCGCGAAGAAACCGCGCCAGAACACGAACACCCCGTAGGTGCGCGAGCGATAGGCGAAGTACCCCGGGGGCGGCGTTCCTGTGTAATCCGGCGGCAGCAGAAGATATTTGCCGCCCTTACCCCTGTCGGGTCCGGGAAGGCCCACGTCGCCGCACCAGACGCGGCCCTCGATCTCGCCGACCGAGCAAATCGGGCGCTGAAAGAAATCGTCCAGGATGCCTTGCAGCCCCGGCGGGACTTCGATGACCAGCGGGCCGTCGTCCTTGAGATCGACATAGCCCATGGCGTAGATCACGTCGGAGTTCGGTGTCGTGACCAGCGTCTTGGCGCTGAGCCGATCCTTCCAGATCGGGAGAACGTTGTAGCCCTTGCCGAAAACCTTCTCGGAACCTTCCTTCATCCCGTACATGTTGAGCGCCGGCAGCATCCAGGTGTAGGTCTGCACGGCTCGCTCGAAAATCTGTTCGTCCTTCAACGCTGTAATGGCGTCCTTCGAGAGAAAGCCATTGGTGAACGGGCGATTGGCAAGTTCGTCGTAACGCGCCTCCTGCGCGAACGCCGTTGTCGTGAACGTGACCATCAATGCAAGCGAAACGAGCATCGTCCTCTTCATGCCATGACTCCCGACTTGCTGCGCGGAACTGTCGATTGTACTCAACCCTTTGTCACCCGAACCATTCGTCCCGCCACGTACCGCGTACGCGGTAATGCTTATGCTCCGCGCGAATGCGCGCAGGCGACCCGAGCCCCAGCGAGGGCGCGCCGCACCGCCGACCTCTACGTGCGAGCGAACGTTCCGGGTTCGCGCCCCGGTCGGGCGTGGCTCTACATTGGGCACCGGATCGCTCCCGAACAGCCGAGTGGCCAGATGAGGTCGAATGTCGGCTAACAATCGACCGTCGCTAAGACCGGTCCTGGCCGACTGCGGCTTTACGAAGTAGCGCCGATTGCGGACGTTGAACTGGCGCTATCGACCCGTTCCGGTCGTTCGTTTTTCTCGAAAGCGGACACACCCCCTGCTAGCAACCTGGCTTGTTCCGCGGTCGGACTAAACTATCTGCGGTTTCAGCCGAACGCCTTGTGACAGTGCGGAATACCGCAGGTCAATATTGCACCACGCCGCCGCCAAAGCGCCCCCGAAGCTGACATGCGAGTGCAGATCCGCTTGGCATTACCGCCGCCCGCTTGCAAACCTGTATTCCACTTCCACCTCGACTCTCCCGCCTGTGTCGCCGAGGTCGCGGCGGACCTCTTCGCGTACAACCCGACGGACCTCTTCGGGAAGCGAGACGAATGCCTGCCCAGACGAGGCGGCACCCTGCTCGAACGGCCGGAAGTAGGCGTCGAAGGACGGCAGCACAAAGCGATGAGTTTCCGTGGTCATTTCCACATCCCGGAAATCTGCGGCCTCGAACAGCGATTGCAGCTTTGTCTCATCGCCGAGCGAAAATACACGGGCGGCAGCCTCCGCCAAAGACGGCGCGTGGCGCGCGATGGCGATGTTGATGCGAGTATTGTAGGACCGTTCGGGCACCGTATTTACCGAGACAGCGGCCCGCGCACCGCGACGAAGTACGCGACGAAATTCGACGAGGCCGCGCAGCGGGTCAGCGAAAAACATCAACCCAAGACTACACACCACAGCATCGAAGCTTTGGTCCGAAAATGAAAGAGCTTGCCCATCCTCGACTGCCACCGACGCGTTGGCGGCACTGCCGAGTCGGGCGCGCGCCCTCTCGACCATGGCGGCCGAGAGATCGGCGGCAGTGACGTGCCCCGCTGGGCCGACGACGGCTAGCGCTGCTTCGGCCGCGAGCCCTGTACCTGCAGCAATGTCGAGGACGCGCATACCCAGTTTGAGCTGGGCCGCCCGCAACAAGGTGGGTATGAAATGCGTCGAAACGCGGGCGAATGCACGGTCGTACTCAGCTGCGGCTTCGTTCTTGAACGTTAGTTCCTCTGGCATCCTGGTGCCCTTCTTGATTGGCAATGCGATACAAATGCCGGAGCACGGCAATGGGCAGTCTAGTGCGTGAAGTCCGCTTATGGTGCCATTTACGCGGGATGAGTGGGTCTGAAGGTCAGCTAACGGAAGGAAGGTCTAGCGACAGCTCATGGCCGCAAGCGCCTGTTCGAGTGCAGGCGCATTGCGGTCATAGACGAACTGTGTCGCGTCAGGAGACCTCGGTGACGACTGCAATCGGTCTACTCAATTTCGGGTTCAACCGGCAAGTCGCGACCCACTCCCGACATTCATCTCGCCATGAAGCGGACACAGCGACCCATCGTCAGCGATTGTTGACTGACTTCGGCGTCAGTAGGTGGTGCATCACATATTGAGCTACATTGAGGTTGGCGCGGCCCTCGAGTCATCCGGCACGACATCGCAGCGCACGCGCTTTGATGACGACCAAAATAGGCTAAGTCAAGCTGAACCATGGCGACTTCGGACGATGCAAGAGCCAAAGCGGCAGCAACCTACAATGCGGCAGCCGATCGCTATGATGATGACGCGAATGTGTTCTGGGAGCGCTTCGGTCGCGCGACGGTGGACCGCCTCCGCCCCGAGCCTGGTTGGCGAATCTTGGACGTATGTTGCGGGACAGGGGCTTCAGCACTTCCGGCGGCGGCAAGGGTCGGCCCCACAGGGTTTGTGCTCGGTGTCGATCTTGCGGAGAACATGCTTGGCAATGCGCGAAACAAGGCTGCCGCCAGAGGTTTGCGCAACACTGAGTTCCGACGAGGCGATCTTCTCGATTTGAAGTTGCCTAGTGAGCACTTCGATGCCGTCGTCTGCGTGTTCGGGATCTTCTTTGTTCCGGACATGCCCCCTGCAGTGCGCGGCCTCTGGCGG
>Ga0126381_100008036_pt1 | contig 11772 bp, 24 predicted proteins | sample PanSoiMetPlot_28_FD_96465 | JGI IMG/M metagenome (GOLD analysis project Ga0126381, IMG submission 96465) | Tropical forest soil microbial communities from Panama - MetaG Plot_28 | ecosystem: Environmental > Terrestrial > Soil > Tropical forest > Bulk soil | place: Panama | collected 2016-02-17 | reverse complement strand
GCCGCTGGCGTTGCGGTAGAGGCGCACGTCGGAAGCAGTCGAGCCGCCCGGCCCCCAGTAGAGCGAGCCGTCGCCGGTGATCCTGAACGCGGGCTGCGTGTCGGTCGAGACGAGTTCGCTGGTGAGGATCCGGGAGGCGGCGGGGACAACGCCGTCGAGGGGGACAAAGGGGCCACCACCCGACGCGGCCTGCAGCCCGACCCCGCCGACCGGGAGGCTCATCAGTCGATCGCCTGCCAGCAGTGGCGGAGCTGCACCCGTGCCATCACGCGGGCGCCGCCGCTGAGGCCCGACCACTGGAACACGACCTTCTCCGATCCCTTCACGAGCGCGGGGGAGTGGGCGTTGTCCTGCGCCGCGATCGCGAGGTTCGAGTAGTCGCTGAGGTCGCGCGGGTTCAAGGCAGGCACGACGGGGACGCCGGTTCCGGCCTGGTAGGTGACGCGGGGGAGGCTGTCGACGATGTACATGCCGACGTTGAGGTTCCCGGCGGTGGAGTCGGTGTAGACCATCGAGCGCTCGACGAGCCAGAGCTTGCCGACCCCGCCGGGCCAGTTCTCGAACCAGACGGTCGCGCGTCCGTTGCCGTCCTCCTGCGCCTCCGCGCTGAGGCGGTAGCGTTTCGGCTCCAGCACCCCCGCGAGCACGGCGAGCAGCTCCGTCTGCCGGTTCAGCACCTCCAGCAGGGGGTGGTTGTCGGTCGAGTGGCCGGGGTTGCCGCAGACCTCGCAGACCCGCAGCGGCTGCGCGGGGGTGAAGTCGGGGAGCGGGGCGTAGGTGCTCATGCGGCTCCGGGGGCGCCGAGCGGGGTCGTCGGCGCGGGCAGGGGTTGCTGTCCGATCCAGGGCATCTGCGGCGAGGGGAGGTTCAAGTTTACGCCGAGCGCCTTCAGGCCCAGGTAGATGAGGAACAGCCCCAGGATCAGTTCTCCGGCGCGCAGCAGCAGCTCCTTGAGGATCGCGCCGAGGTCGAGACCGCCACCACCGCTACTGCTGTCGCTGGCGGAGCCGCTCGTGCCGCTCGCGGCCGAGGTGGCGCCGGTCGAGCCGGGGGCGGGGCTGCTGCCGCCGGAGAGGTAGCCGAGGTAGGCGCCGCTCGTGTAGGTCGACCAGGGGTGGAAGTCGGTGCCGCGGTTGGAGATCGCGACCGCCGCGCGGGCGGCGCCGAGCGCCGTCTCCAGCGTCCCGGTCGAGTAGGAGGGGTGCGCCAGCTCGTTCACCTGCCAGGGGCCGACGCTGTACTCCGGCTGGTTCCCCGGCGCGGGCGGGCTGTAGCCGGGCTTGTCGGGGTAGGCGGTGTTGTGGATCGCGGTGAGGCTGCCGGAGGACTCGGCCTCCGCGATCGCGGCGGCGACACGCGCCTCGGAGGGTGGGCCTCCGGCCTGCACCCACGCCTGCTGCAGCTGCTCGTAGCTGAGGGTGCTCATCCGCCGACGAGCGCCAGACCGCCGTTCTTCGATCCGGCGGGCTGCTGCTCGCCGGAGGAGCTTCCCTTGCGGGCGGCGTGCACGTAGAGGAAGTGCATGAACACGGCGACGGTGACCGCCCCCAGCAGGGGCCAGTAGCTCCCGGCGATCACGCTCGCGAAGATCCCCAGCGCGAGCGTGGTCGCGTCGCCGATCCAGACGTACTTCATCAAGGTCGCCTTGCGATCCTTCGCGAACAGCTCCGTCGTCTGCGGCGAGGAGTTCTGCGCGGAAAAGACGTTGAGGGAGGCATCGACGGTGACCATGTACAGCACCGCCTCGGTGGGGCCGATCCCCTTCAGTCCGCCCTTCCTCACCAAGAGCAGGATCAGGATCACGAGCGCGGCGGCGATCAGCAGGTAGCGCCAGGTGAGGCCGTTACTCACCACACGCTGCCGCCGTGGAGTCCGCCCAGCTCCCGGTTCAGGGCGGGGTCGTGCTGAATGTCGCGCTCGAAGATCCGCCTCGGGGTCGAGTAGTCGAAGCGAAAGTCGGTGCGCACACTTTCTGGATAGACAACAGGGTCGGGGCCGAGGGCGTGGGTGACGGCGGGACGCAGGCCGCCGCCGATGCGGCCGAGGCCGGAGCCGATGTGGCTGCCGGAGAAGCCGCCGCCGAGGGTGGGGCCGAGCACCGCCCCGCCGCGTGCGCGCACCATCTGCCGCCAGGGCACACGGCTGTCGGCGCCGTAGACGAGGCCGGGGTCGCCCTCGCGCGGGGCGAGGCCCTCCGGCATCGTCCCGCCGCAGAAGCAGCTCTCACCGCAATTACAGCCCTTGCCGCTCAATGGATCGCGAACACCCCCTGCTTCTTGTTCGCCGAGCCGCCGGTCTTGTTCGCGCTGACCGGGGTCGTGTACGGCGCCGTCGGACTCTTCGGCGGCGTCGTGCCGACGCTGACCGGCTCAGGGTTCGCCTGGTTATAGGCGGGGTCGTAGGCGATCGGCCCCGTGTAGGGCGCCGGAGCCGGGGCCGGGTTCTGGTAGGTGACCACCCCCTGCGGCGTATAGGGAGTGCCGCCGCCGCCGACGGCCGGGGCCTTGGACGGATCCGGGGCCGGAGGCTGCGGGGTCGGCGCCGCCGGTTCGGTGAGGGTGAGGTTGATGTCGACCGGCTGCGCGGTCGTCTGGGCGGTCTGCCCGTTGGTCGAGGGTGGCCCCCACGACTGCAGGATCGAGGCGATCAGGTCGAGCGCGGCGCCGCTCTGGTCGCCGCCGGTGCCGCCGGTCGTGACGGTCGTGCCGCCCGGCTGGCCCGAGCCGCTGCCGCCGGAGCCGCCGCCGAGCGCGGCGAGGTCGGCGGCGCTCCCGTACGGGTAGCCGGTCGCCGGGTCGATGTTCGAGCTGTCCTGCGCACCCTGCGCGGCGCTCGCGGCGTTCTGGGAGCGGCGCCAGAGCAGGTAGGCGACGACGACCAGGGCGACACCGCCGATCACGTAGACGGTGGTGCGGTTCATCCCCAGGAGCTTCGGCTGCTGCCCGCCGGAGACGCTTCCGGCGCCGGGGGCAGGGAGGAAAACGTCGGCGGCGGGGCGCCCGGCGGTCTTCGCGGGCGGCATCTAGCGTGTCCCCGTGGTCGGGAAGATCGGGCCTCGGTTCCCGGCGCCCGGCGGCAGCGGCTGCATCGAGACGGGCGGGGTGGCGCTGTCGCCGGAGGTCTGGTCGGGGCCGGGGAGCGGCGTCGGCCCCTGCAGGGTGAAGCCGTAGTGGCTCCAGAACGGCCAGCCGACGAGCACGGCGGTGTCGGAGTTGCTCACTTCATCCTCCCGCCACCCGCGGGCGGCATCACCACGGGGGTGTTGGTGGCACCGTAGGGGACGGGCGGCACCCCCTGCCAGGTGCCGAGGAAGTGCGGCGTCACCCCGGACTGCTGGAAGGCGGCGCCCCAGCTGGTGCCGTTTGCAATCTTGACCGACTGGTTGCTCATGCGCCCGGGGGTGCCGCCATCGCCACGAGCGGCTGGCCGAGGAAGCTGGCGGGGACGACGAAGCCGCCGCCCGGCTCGTACAGCTTGTGCGCCGGGATCGGGTGCTGCGGCATGTGCGGCGCGTACAACCCGTAGCCGACGCCCTGCTGGCGGAGGTCGTCCCAGTTGTTGTTGCAGCCGCCGACGCCCATCGCGCCGTACCAGCCGGGCATCGAGAACCAGCCGGGCTTGAACAGCTGGATGTTGCCGAGGAAGCCGTCGGGGCCACCGACGGGGATGTGCCCGTGGTTGCCGCCGGGACCAGGGTTGTCGTGGCCGCGGTGGAGCGTGAACGGGGTCACGTAGGTGAGGTTGTCGGCGCTGGGGCCGACCGGCTCGACGAAGTGGGTGGACTGCTGCGAGAGCGAGCCGAGCGGGTCGTAGCTGTAGTTGCGCTGCGAGAGCGTGACCCGGTCGGGGGTCGAGATTCCGGGGAAGCCGACGCCGTGGAAGTCCATCAGGCGATGTAGGCGGGGGACTTGGGGGTGGCGCCCGAGGAGCCGCCGCCGAAGGGGAGCTTCGGCCGCGCACCCTGCGCGGGCTGCGCACCCTGCGCGGCCCCGGCGGGGGTGGAGAAGGTGCGGATCAGGAAGAAGACGAGCACCGCGAAGGAAATTGCGGCGCCGAGGCCCGGCTGCAGGTCGGTCGCGAACGCGATCCCGAGCGCGAACAGCCCCGCGGCCCAGACGGTGCGGAACCTGTCGGTCGCCCTGCCGGTGACGACGCGCCAGAACGCGAGCGCGAGGATCACGAGGATCGCGAGCAGGCTCAATGCTTTCGGGTTGCTCACGCGACCGGTACCCCCGGTTGCAGCCGCGGCGGCACGAAGGTGGGTGGGCGCGGGATCGGTGAGAGCTTCGGCGGCGTGGGGGTCGGCTGCTTCTTCCCTTTCTTGGAGGCGCGTCCGGCGGCGGCGCCGATCCCGAGCAGCGCCAAAAGCTCCGCGAGGCCCGCGCCGCCGAGGATCGCGGAGAAGATCGCGCCGAGCGCGGCGATCCCGACCGCGATCAGGCTGCCGGTGCAGTGGGTGCCCGGCTGCTGCCGTCCGAGCAGGGCGGGGAAGAGGGCGACGCAGACGATCGCGCAGTAGACGAGCAGCGCCCCGAGCAGCAGCTCCAGCAGGGCGACGGTCACAGTTGCACCACCATCCCCGACTGGTGGATCCGTTCGCGCTGGCGGAAGGACTCGTTGCACCACATGCAGCCGACGGCGGCGTCGCGGTCGATCACCGCCTGGCGGGCACCGGCGTCGCCGTAGACCGGATGATGGCAATCCACACAGTTGCCAATCTGGACACCACCACGGATGTCCCCCACCAGATGGAAACGAGCCGGGTCGTCGTCACGGTAACCGACGACGAGCCGCTGATAGCCGAGACGGGTGTGGTGGATGCGCTCGCCCGGCTCGATCGCCCCGTACCCGTTCCGCAGCTCGGAGGGGAGCGGGGTGAAGGCGGGATCGTGAACGATCCGGTCGGGCACCGAGGCCCCCGGCTGGCTTAGGCGCCAGCCCGCTTGCGCAGGAAGAAGTAGTAGATGCCGAAGGCGATGAGAAGCCAGAGCCACCAGTTGTGCGGCATTTAGCGACCAACCCCCGTCGAGATGACGAAACGGAAGTGGGCGACGCGGATCAGCACCCACATCATGATCAGGAACCCGAGCAGACCGAGCAGCGTGGCGTGCAGCCCGGCACTGCCCAGGGCGTTCGCCGCGTTGATCGGCGCCGAGACTGCCGCGCCGATACCGCCGCCAACGTTGTTCCCGCTGGGATTGAACACCTGCGTGAGCGCCGAGTCCGCCACTGGCCTAGCGCATCACCTCGCGCTGCGCCGGGTTCATCAACGTGCCGACTGGGCCACCGAACGCGAACGCATTCGGGGCCGTGCGTTGCACCTGGACGAGCGCGATGTCGTTGAGGATGATCTGAAGCTGCGCCCCGGCGCCGCCCGTGGGGGCGGGCCAGGTACCGATGAACTCGATCCGGGAGGACTGGGTGGTCTGCACGAACTTCTGCAGCCCCTGCCCCTGCGACTGCGCCTGGATGTCGATCCCGCCCGGGTCGGCGAACTTCCACGGCAGCACCCCCACGTCGAGCGCGTTGGTGGGCACGAACACGTTGGTCGCCCCGGCGGGCGTCATCGTCGCCTGGATCCGGTCGACGCGGTGCTGCGGCTCCTCGACCGCGATCGGGGCGCCGTCCCAGTTCCAGGAGAGCGGGGTCGCGTAGTTCGCGATCGTGCCGAGACGGGCGTTGGTGGAGCTGTTGCGGATCACCATGATCACGGTGCGAAGGATGTTGCCCTTGCGGACAATCGGCACGGTGACGGAGCCGCCCGCGGCGGGGATCGTGGTCGGGCCGATCAGCGCCCAGTAGTTCAGAAGCCCGATCCCCTGCGAGATCCCGGGCGGCGTTCGCTCCTGCGGAGCACCCGTGAGCGCGGAGGTCGGGTCGGGCACCGTCCACGCCTCGATGTAGTGGCGGAAGCGCTGCACCGGCGCGGTGCCGAGCGTCGCCGTCCAGATGTTCCCGGAGGTGTTGAGGAAGCTGTAGAGCTGGAAGGGGGCCTGCGCGTCGAGGTTCGGGAGCGCCCCCAGGCCCGTCTCGACGTTGACCTCGATCCCGATCCGTAGCGCCATCGACGGAGCGGCGACGGTGCTCGACCAGGAGGAGAACATCGCCGGGTCGTTGGTGCGGTAGAGCGCCTGGTGCTTGTTGGCCGCGTACTCCTCGAACCCGCCCCAGTTGGCACCCCCGTGCAACTCTGCGGCGTTCGGAGCGACGAGCTTCAGCCCAGGCGCAAGGATGTTCGGCGGCGCGTCGGCCTGCAGCGCCGGGGAGTTGGTGCCCGCGGCCCCGCCGGTCGAGGTCATCCACACCCACAGCGCCTTCAGGTAGCCGTACTGGGGCACGTTCACCTGAGCGCCCTGGAGGATCTGCTGCGTGGTCGCGCCCGGGGTGACCGAGACATCCGCCCACGGCCCCTCGAAGTAGAGGGGGTGTGCGGCGACGGCGAACGGCACCATCGCCGCCTGCTGCTGGTTCGTCGGCTGTAGCGGCGAGGCGCCGAGCGAGCGGGCGCGGCGGAGCGCCGCGAGCGGGGTCAGGAAGCGTGGGTCTCGGCGGGCGCGCTCACGGAGACTGCGGGCTGCGTCCACGCCTAGCCCTTCTGTACCTGGCCGATGATGTTCGAGATCCCCGAGGTGGAACTGGAGAGGAAGCCGGGGTGCGCGAGGATGCCGAAGAAGGCGACGAGCACGAACAGCGCGGTGATGATCTTGAGGACGCTGTTCATGCCTGGAAGGGCGACTCGACGGCCTGGGCTTCGGGCTTCGTGGGTTCTGTCGGCACCTCGGTCGGGGCGGGTACGCCGCTGCCCTTGATCACGTCGAGCAGCGCCGCCACCTGGTTCTCCAGCGCGGCGATGCGGTCGGTCGGTGACTCGGGCGCGGGCATCGCCGACTCGGGCAGGGCGCCGCGGTGGGTGGAGCAGTCGCTGGCCGAGACGTACTCCGTCCCGGCGAAACGGCCGACTTCGAGTTGCTCGCCCTGGACGCCGAACACGACCACGGGCACGTAGCCGTACTCGAACACGATCTGCCCGGGGTTGACCTCCTCGGGGTCGACGGTGTGATCGGGGTCGTCACCGTTCGGAGCGATCGGCTGTTCGACGGCGGCGTCTGTCAACTACCGCCGCCTACAGCGACCTGAATGGCTGCTGCGGCGCCACTACTGGGGTTCCTCGAACTGAGCACCGCCGCGATCCCGCGCCACGCGAGAATCGCCACCGGCACCATGATGAAGAAGACGAGGAACTCAGCCCACATTCGCCCGCCAGCTCTAGCACCCTGCCGGGACGGACGCTAGCCTTCCCGTGGTTGGATCGCCAGCTTTTCACCCGGAAGCTGGAGGCGCAGTTCGACCTCGCGACCGTGGAGGAGATCGAGCGCCTCGCCGTGACCTCGCTGCCGCCGCGCACCCGCGCCGAGATGCACCGGCACCTGGTGCGGCTCGGGTTGCGTGAGTACCATCGCTCGGGTGCCGGGAAGGCGATATCGCTCCATCAAGCGCCCAAGAACGTATGAGGCGCTGAGGCGAAAGGGGCTGTCGAAGACCCGGGCGGCGAAGATCTCGAACGCGCAGGCTGCGCGGAAGAAACGGAGGCGGAAGAAGTGAGCGAGACCGAGACGCCGGAACAGACCCCGGAGCCGGAGGCGGAGCCGTCGGAGCCGTGGGCGAAGCCCGAGGAGCCGGAATCGGACGACGGCGATGGCGCTGACACGGAAGGCGATCCCGTCTCCTAACTACAGCTCGCGCGGGGGCGCGAGCGTGCGCCTGATCGTGCTCCACACCGCGGAGGGGGCACGCACGATCGAGGAGCTGGGCAATTTCTTCAAGAACCCTGCAAGCCAGGTCTCCTCGCACGTCGGCGCCGACGACACCCCGAACACCGTCGCGGAGTACGTGCGCCGGGAGCAGAAGGCGTGGACGGCGGCGAACGCGAACCCGGTGGCGGTGCAGATCGAGCTGTGCGCGTTCGCGGACTGGAGCGTCGCCGAATGGCAGCGGCACCCGGCGATGCTCGCGAACTGCAGCGCCTGGATCGCGGAGGAGGCGGCGTTCTTCGGGATCCCGATCACGAAGCTGACCCCACAACAGGCCCAGTCGGGCGCCCGCGGCGTCTGCCAGCACAAGGATCTCGGTGCCTGGGGGGGCAACCACTACGACTGCGGCTTGAACTTCCCGGTCGACAGGGTGCTGTCGGTGGCAAGAGACGAACAGGGAGGGACGGAGATGGGCTATCCCGACTGGTACTGGCAGTGGTCGAGCTGGTATTTGACGACGAAGCGTGACCCGGCGAAGCGGCCCGCGTCGGCGCCGCAGACGATCCCGGCCTGGGCCTGGGACGCGAACGAGAAGCAGCTGAAGCTCCTCGACCGCTACGGAATGACAGGCGGGGAGCGGGATTGGATCGCGTGGTACCTCGACGGCAAGACGGGCGTGAGGCCGTCCGTGCCGACGACGATCCCCGACAGATGGTGGGACGACGAGCGTTGGGCGCTCGACCGGGAGAGCTGATAAGGCCGGTAACGAGGATGGAGAGGTTGACGCCGGGATCGTTGGTCGCGCTGGTGCTCGCGGGGGGGGTCGCGTTCGCGATCGGGGCCTTGGCGATCGGGGCGGCGGTCGCGGAGGGTTCGGCGCACCTGAACTTCTCGGAGCCTGCGGCGACGACGCTCTCGACGGCGCTGGGGGCGGCGGTGGGCGCGGTCGCGGGCTACCTGGGCTTCCACAAGGCCAACGGTGACGGGGTGGCGCCGCCGCCGGACGAGCAGCCGACGGAGGTGATCCGGCGCTGACGGAGTACCTGGCGAAGCTGCGGGACGCCTTCGACATGCTCTGGGCGACGCTCGGCTACATGGAGCGCTACTGGACGCTCGTGGGGCTGTACCTGATCGGGGCGCTTCTGTGGCGGCTCGCCCGCCGCGGGCAGGTGGTCGAGTACCGCCTCGTCAGCCCGCCGCGGGAGCCTCCGGCAGCGCCAGCTTCCTGACCCCGCCGAGGTTTGCCCAGAACTCGGGGGAGTGGCGCTCCCAGGCGTGGGCGCCCATCGGCAGCGCGCGTCCGTTGCCGAGCCACCACCAGGCGGGGTCTGTCTCCCAGGCAAAGCCGAGCGCAACCTCGGCGGGGGCGACGCGGATCCCGGTGACGCCGCTCCAGAACAGGTCTTCGTTCATCCCCACGTGGCGGTAGTAGGAGGCGATCGAGGGCCATTCGGCCATCCCGTCGAGGACGGCGAGAAAGGCGTCGACCCGGCGCAGGCTGAGGCCGCCGTTCAGGACGGGTTCGAGGTCTTTGTTGGGGGCGCCGAGGTAGTCGTAGGGGAGCGCGCAGAACTCCGGGAGGTCGTCTGAGAAGACCACCGCGTCGGGTTGGTAGACGAGCACGTGGCTGTAGGCGTCAAGCTGGCGGTAGAGGCCGGGGGCGCACATCAGCGGGCTGTAGCCGCGGCGCCCGTCGGGGAGCTGGTTCCAGTAGGAAGACGGGGTTTCGAGGTGGCGGGAGCCGTGCTTGACGAAGCGGCGCACGGGGCCGAAGCTGAACCAGTCGTAGTCGTGCAGATGTCTATTCGCCGCGGCGAGTGAAAGCACCCCGGCGTCGCTGAGCCGCTCGGAGTAGGTCGGGATCAGGACGCAGGGGTTCGGCTTCAGAAGCCTCGCACCGCCCAGACGGTGAGGCCGTCGGTGCCGAGCACCTTCCAGGCGGTCGAGAACCAGTCCCCCGCGAGTTTCGCCTCCTCGTTGTCGGTGACGGTGAGGCGGAAGCCGTCGATCCGTGCCCACTGGGTGAGCGTGTCGAGGTTGCGGAAGCCGTCGATGATCGCGAAGCGCGGCTCCGGCAGCGGCGGGTTGTCCTCGACGAAGAAGGGGTAGAGCTGGTTGGGGTGGATCCCGACCGAGATCGTCCCGGGCTGCACACCGGGGAGGAAGCGGCGGTCTTGGAGGTCGAGGCGGGCGCAGAGGCAGGAGACGTTGGCGCCGTAGCGGGAGTGCAGGAGCGCGGCGGCGGCACTGACCTCACTCGGGTCTGGGTTCAGGTAGAGCGCCCGCCAGCCGAGGTTGCAGAAGGCCTCCAGCTCCCTGCTGCGGGGCTGCAGGGTCGCCTCGATCACCGAGCCGGGGGTCTGCCCCGCGATCCATTCTGCGAGCTGCTCAGCGGCCGGGGAGGTATCCGTTGAAGCGTGCATGGTGGGCCGTCCTCCATTCCAGGTAGCTGTCGGTGAACCCGGCCTGTTCCAGCGGCAGGTCAGTGTAGAACTCGTCCTCGGGACGGTCGGCGCGGGCGGAGCGGAAGTGGGTGATCGAGGGCCAGCCGGGCACGACCTCGCCGGGGCCGAGCCGGTAGGGATCGAGGTTCCAGTTCCCGGCGCCCTCGAAGCCGACGCCGGTGTCGAGGTAGCTGACCCGGCGGGCGGCGCCGGAGACGAGCTTGGAGGGCATCTCCCAGAGGGTGCCGTCCGGCTCGCTGCGCAGGATCGGGTGGAAGAGCTGCTCGCCGGGGAGCTGCTCCAGGATCATCGGCAGCGCCTCGGGATTGTTGAGCCGCTCGTCGGGGTCGAGCGAGAGCAGCCAGTCGGAGGGGGCGGGTTCGTGCTCCAGCAGGGCGACACGCAGGAGTGCGTCACGCTTCTCCCGCTCACGGCGGTAACGCCCGTGCCGGAGCGTGACCCCGGGCTGGCTGACGGCGGCGAGGGTGGCGGCGTCGAGGTCGTCGGAGTCGAGCATCACGCAGACGGGGCCGAGGTCGAGCGCCTCCGAGACGAGGCGCTCGACCTGGGCGGGGCGGTCGCGGTAGCAGGCGACGAGGGTGATGACCCTCATGCGGCCTTGGCGGGCTTGAAGCCGGGGAGGCTGTCAAGCCTGATCTCGACGTGGAGCGCGGCGCTGCCGGGGCCTGCGGGCGCGTACACGTAGGCCTGCCAGCCTTCCCCGACGAGCTTCACCGGCTTGAGGAAGCGCTGCCCGCCGCTGAGGTCGTCGGAGGCGAGGTCGAGCAGCTCGCGCACGGCCTTGTTCATTTTCCGTTTCTCGCTGGTCTCCATTTCCTACCTTTCCGATAGACAAAGTAGAAGGAGGGGCCTCGCGGTCTCGGACGCGAAGCCCCTCCCCCTGGGGGAGCGTATCAGCCCTGCTTGAGCCGGAACTCGAACAGGGAGCCACGGACGAGGCTGTCACGGCGTTCGACCAGCCCCTCCTCCCACATCTCGCGCAGCCGCCCGGCGACGGCGTGGCGCATGTAGCGGTAGTGCCGTTCGTCGGTTGCGTACTCGCGGGCGATCCGCACCGGGGCGAACCACTCGCCTCCCGCCATCACCTTGCTGATCCAGGCGACCTGTACGCTGCGGGGAGCGCGGGTGAACGGGGTTGTGCGTCTCCGCTCATCGTCGGAAACGATGCTGTCGAAACGTGTCTGCTGCATCGATTCGGGCGGCTTCGGCCCCGTTCCCCCGCCCAGCTTCACCTCCGGCGGGGAGTGCTTGCCCCGGGGTGTGTCTTCCTCGACCTCGAAGACGGTGATTCCGTCGGGTGCGCCAGCCTCCACGACGGCTTCGAGCGTTTCGACCTTGACGGCCTCGATCAGGTTTGTGTGGACGTCGATCAGCTCAGCGAGCATCCCGAGTAGCGCCTGGATCTCGGCGTCGAGGCTTTCGAACTGCTGGCGAGTCTCGTCGCTGAGGGTGACGGTGATCGTCGTCGCATCTGTTCTTCTTCTCATCCGGCAAGCCTAGCACGCCCCTCCCACCCCGGGGGGGACTTTTTTAGGCCCTTCGCCCGAAGCCTTCAT
>Ga0126381_100008034_pt1 | contig 11774 bp, 12 predicted proteins | sample PanSoiMetPlot_28_FD_96465 | JGI IMG/M metagenome (GOLD analysis project Ga0126381, IMG submission 96465) | Tropical forest soil microbial communities from Panama - MetaG Plot_28 | ecosystem: Environmental > Terrestrial > Soil > Tropical forest > Bulk soil | place: Panama | collected 2016-02-17 | reverse complement strand
GGCTGGATTACAATAGGATCCCAGGACTACGTTCGGAAAGTCGGCAAAAACTGGCCACACTACGCCCAACGACGCTCGGACAGGCTGGTCGAATCAGCGGAATTACGCCGGCTGATATCGCGATAATTTCTATCTGGCTTACAAAGAATCACTTGCGATCCAAAGAGTTGCATTAGTCCAGCTTTCTGCTCATCTAAATGCTCACGTTCGCCATCATTCTGATTGGTAGTTACTTGCTCGGATCTATTCCTTCGGGCTATCTCGCTGGCCGCCTGGTCGGCATCGATATCCGCAAAACGGGAAGTGGCAATATCGGGGCGACAAACGTGACACGGACTCTCGGAAAGGGTTATGGTTATCCGGTCTTCATCGTCGATTTCCTTAAAGGCTTGGCTGCAGTGCGACTGTCGATCTTTGTCGCAAGACAAACGCAATTCGCAGGCACTTGGCTGGAACTAATCGGGATCATGGCGGCCGTGGCATGTGTGATTGGCCACGCTTTTCCGGTTTGGCTGCAATTTAAGGGAGGCAAAGGGGTTGCCACTTCCGCCGGAGCGCTTTTTGGGCTGATGCCCGTTGCGGTTTTAATTGGGGCTGTGATTTGGATCGTCATATTTTTGGTGACTCGCTATGTGTCGGTTGCGTCGATAGGGGCGGCAATTGCGCTGCCCATCGTTATTTTCCTCATGATTTTCTTTGATGAGGCTCACACAACAGAGCTGTTCTACTTGTCCATCGGTCTTGCTGCGGTGGTGATCTGGCGTCATCGCTCAAATCTTTCTCGTCTCACGCACGGCACGGAGCCACGGTTCAAGCGAAAGTGAACATCGATAAAATCGCTATCATTGGAGCCGGCAGTTGGGGAACAGCTTTAGCGTGGCTCTGGGGTAGGAACGGGCGACGAATTTTCCTTTGGGGCAACAACGCCAGCCGGGTTGCGCGGATACAAAAGGCGCGTGAAAACCAGCACTACCTTCCTGGACTGAAATTATCCGACTCGGTCACTGTCACACACGAATTGCACGACTGCGCGAACGCGGATCTGATCGTTTTTGTCACGCCATCGACGGCCTTGCGGGGAATTGCGAGGCGCTTGCAAGGGGCACTCAGGAAAGACGGAGCCGTGCTGCTAAGCTGCAGCAAGGGAATCGAGCGTCGCACGGGGATGCGGATGAGCGAAATCCTTGGAGAAATTTTTCCACAGTGTCGCGTAGCCGTGCTGTCAGGCCCTAACCTGGCGGTAGAAATAATCCGCGGTGTTCCCACCGCGACTGTGATAGCCTGCCCGGATGCCGATTGCGCCACCGAACTCCAGGATGCTCTCGGTAGTCCGCATTTTCGCATCTACACGAATAACGACGTGACGAGTGTGGAACTCGGCGGTGCCCTGAAAAACGTTTTCGCGATCGCCGCCGGCGCGAGCGACGGATTGGGCTTGGGCGACAACACTAAGGCGGCGCTAGTGACCCGCTCGCTCGCCGAGTTGATTCGGCTTGGAAACGCGATGGGGGGAAATTTCAGAACGTTCTACGGGCTGAGCGGGCTTGGTGATTTGATTGCAACCTGCTTCAGCAAACATAGTCGCAATCGGCGCGTCGGCGAGTACCTCGGTCATGGGCAAACGCTCCAGCAGATCACTGCCACGATGCAAATGATCGCGGAAGGCATTCCCACAACCAAAAGCGCCTATGAATGCGCGCGAAGACTTGGCATCGATACGCCAATCATTGACGAAGTTTACGCTGTGCTTTACCAGGGAAAAACGCCAGATCAGGCGATGCAGGAACTTCTCGAGCGCGACCAAAAGGCGGAGCAAACCTAGGCGGCCGATAACTGCCTGGAAATCCGCGCGATCACAGCCGGATATAACTCGTGCTCCGCGAGTTGAATCCGTGCATGGAGAATTTCGGGCGTGTCGTTAGGCAAAATCGGCACCTGGCGTTGCGCGATGACGTCGCCGTGATCAATTTGCTCGTCAACATAGTGAACGGTGCAACCAGTTACTTTTTCGCCGGCTGCCAGCGCCTGTTTCCACGCTTCAAGCCCGGGAAACTTTGGGAGAAGAGATGGATGAATGTTCAGGATCCGGTGCGGGAATGCCTTTAGCATCGGCGATTTCAGAATACGCATGAAGCCGGCAAGCGCCACAAGTTCCACCCCGGCATCGCGAAGCATTTGAACGAGTTCGGCCTCGGCTTGTGGCTCCAGTCGCGTGCGGAACCTACCCGGAGCCAGGTATGCATTTGCGACCGAAAATTCTCGGGCGATGTCGAGAATTGGCGCGTCGAACACGTCCGAGATCACGAGGCGGACCTGAGCTGCCAGGGAGCCACTTTTAATGCTCTCAAGAATTGCCCGGCAGTTGCTTCCTTTTCCTGAACCAAGAACGCCAAGTGGCACTGGTTTCATTTTCCGATGTTTCTCAGTCGTTCAAGCAAAAGCGATGTGGAGTAACCTTTTTCGAACGGCAGGATGCGAATTTGCGCGCCAATTTTTTTCAGAACGGCCCGCTCTTCCACGTTTAGCGTTTTAGAAGTGTAATCGCCGCCTTTGACATAAATGGCTGGCATACTCGCCGAGATGAATTGGGACGCGCGTAGTTGTGGGAAAATCGTGACAAGATCGACGCATGCCAGCGCAGCGAGGACTTCTGCGCGATCTTTCTCGTTATTGATTGGGCGTCCATCACCCTTGAGTTCGCGGACTGAGCGGTCGCCGTTTATGCCGACGGCCAACACGTCACCGAGCGCCCGCGCAGCTTGTAAGTAATGAACGTGGCCCGCGTGCAGCAAATCAAAACATCCATTGGTGGCGACGATTTTTTTTCCAGCGGCACGCAACGCCTTGCCGCGATCAGCCAGCTCATCCAAGCCAATGATTTTGCTATTCATACTTTTGCAATTGGCCTTTCGTTAATTTGCGCCAAGTTCCCAATTACAATCGTCATGTCCAAAAACAATCTCAGCCAGGAGAAACGCAAATCCAAATTGAGAGACGGTTTTCGGCTATCGAATGGACCCGTAGTTGATCCGCACACTGAGCCGGAAAAAGGCGGCGGTGAGGTTGACGATGCACTGAAGCTTCCATGCATCCATGCCGCACCGATGCTGTTCGCCATCGCGCGAGATCCGCGCACGGTCTTCGCGTACTGGAATGTAGATTGGCTGGCGATCTTCGCGAAGATCGAGCCGGTGGATCGACAAGTCCATCTTCGCGTCCATCGCGCTGATGGCGTTGAAGAAAAGAGCGTGGCCGCAGAACCCATGGGTGGCAATTGTTATATCGCGGTTTCACGACCAGGCGGCTCGTACCATGTCGAACTTGGATATTTCCAGCCGGCGGACGTTTGGCATTCTGTTGCTACGTCCGATGAAGTGATACTTCCATCTGATGATTTCGCCGATGAGCAAGATTTCGATCTTGCCACAATTCCACTTCATCTGAGCTTTCAACATCTAATCGATTTGTTTGGACCAGCCAACGGCGACGATCTGGCGTACATCATTTCGCGATTTCAAAAACGCGCGCTGAGCGCGGAATGGCAGGAGCAACCGAACATTCCAGCGCGAGATGCCTTTCGTGCGATGGATCTTTCGTTATCTGAAATTGCAGGGGCCCGGTGCGCCTTTGCCAACGCGGTTGCGAACAAGGCATTGCGCGAACGCCCACAAACACTCCAGGAGGGCGGCTCGAGCAGCCCGTCGCCCGCATTTGGCGAAAGCAGTTGGGGCTCAGCCGGCTCGTAAGTCTGTTGTCCCTTAAATCGGCGCAGCGTCTTTGCCGCCGCTAACTAATGAATCTGTCAAAACGCGCGGCTTGGCGAGGTTGCTTCAATCAGTGGAATTACTGCTATTCCGAATTTATCTTACGCCTGCTGGGCGTCCACTACTTCTCCGGATTCGTCGGCGTTTCCATCATCAAGTGCCGTGCATGCGTGTGATCGGAAACCTGAGCAACCAAGTTCAACAGCGCACCCAAGCTCCACGCGAGCACGAAGCCAGCCACGCCGATAATGATGCCGAGTGGTCCCGGGACGTAATCCGCGCCATAACGGGCCAGCCACAGGATCGAACCCAGCGAGCCGAATACAATCCAAATCACGCCGGCGATTTTCAGGGTACGCGACCAGGCAGTCTCGCCGGCGATTTTTCGCGGACCGAGTTTGGAGCTGTAAACACTGTAGCCAAAGTAAATCACGATGCCGAACGCAAACCAGTAAATCAGCCGCTCCCACGTTAGCCATGGCAGTGAGATCATTAGATAAAGCGCCGACAGCGCCCCCATCGGGGCGACGAACCAGACGGCCGGCGTCTTGAATGTGCGTGGCAACTCGGGTTCGCGGATACGCAGCACAAGTATGCCGATTGATACGATCACGAACGCCAGCAGCGTACCGATGGAGACGAGGCTGCCCGCTTCGCGCACCGTGAATACCGCCGCAAAGAAGGCAACCACAAGTCCTGTCACTATCGTCGTGATCCACGGCGTACGGAATTTGGGATGAACCTTGCTCACAAACGTCGGGAGCAGACGGTCGTCTGCCATCGTCCAAAAAATCCGGGACTGACCGAGCAGCATCACGAGAATGACCGAGCTGAGACCCGCGATCGCGCCCAACTTAATTATTAACGCCATCCAGCCGATACCGGCGTGATCTGCAGCAACGGCAATCGGATCCGGTACATCCAATTGCAGATAAGGCACAATCCCGGTGGCTACCGCCGACACCGCAATGTAAAGCACCGTGCAGATCAATAGCGAGCCGATGATGCCAAAAGGCATGTCGCGCTGCGGATTTTTGGCTTCCTGCGCAGCCGTGCTCACTGCGTCAAATCCGATATAGGCGAAAAAAACAATCCCGGCGCCCTGCATCACACCGCTCCACCCGAAATGGCCACGCGTGCCGGTGCTCGGCGGGATGAACGGATGCCAGTTGGCAGAATTTACCGCGTGAGCCGCGCCGACGATGAACAGCAGCACGACCGCAACTTTGACGAATACAATGACATTATTCACAGTCGCCGATTCGCGAATACCGATAACGAGCAGGAGAGTGACGATCGCGATAATTATCACCGCGGGCAGATTGAAAATGGCAGTGACCTGTGTTCCATCGCCAAGAGTGACGATCGACCCGCGCGCCGCTGACAACTGTGCCGGGATGTGAACACCGATGTCGTGAAGAAACGAGACGACGTATCCAGACCAGCCGATCGAGACGGTTACCGCACCGAGAGCATATTCCAGAATCAGATCCCAGCCGATGATCCACGCGAAAAGTTCACCCAGTGTGGCGTAACCGTAGGTGTAGGCGCTGCCAGCCATCGGTACCAGCGAGGCGAATTCGCTATAGCAGAGCGCCGCAAAGATCGAGGCGACGCCTGCGAGAACGAAAGATAAAATCACAGCCGGCCCCGCGTTTTGCGCCGCGACGGTTCCGGTCAGCACGAAAATGCCTGTGCCGATAATCGCGCCAATGCCGAGCGTCGTCAGGTTAGTCGCTCCAAGCGCGCGTTTCAGCCGTTGATCGGTAAGCGCATCAGCTTGAAGTTGCGCGACACTTTTTCGTCGAAATACGTTCATGGGCGAATTTGGTTTTTGGTTGTGCTAATCGGGATGGGGCGAGCAAGTCAAGCTGGCGGCGATTTTCTCCCGAGAAATTTCCAAACAAAATAAATAGGCACGCCGGTGAGCACGATCATCAGCCCAGGCCAGGTGGTCGCTGTTTGATAGACAAAAAGCACGACGAGAATCACTGTTGCTCCGACGACGTAGAGGGCGGGCACGAGCGGATAACCGAACGCCTTGTATGGTCGCTCGGTGTCGGGTTGTTTTCGTCGCAGTAAAAAAATGCCGATGATTGTCAGGATGTAGAAAATGAGCGCAGCTGAGATGACGTAGTCTAGCAAGTTGCCATAAAGATTGCCGTAACCCGTCACGTTGCCGGCGGCATTTGTCTTCACGGTTCGCGGCAGGACGAGCGCGCCAGCCCAAATGCCTTGAATGACAAGCCCCCACGCGGGCACGCGAAATTTGTTCAACTCTGCGACTGAGCGAAAGAACAATCCGTCTCGCGCCATCGCATAGTACGCGCGCGCGCCAGCGAGAATGAGTCCGTTATTGCAACCGAAAGTCGAAACCATAATTGCTACAGCCATGATCGCCGCACCAGCGCCGGGAAAAATTACGTTCGCCGTTTCCGACGCCACTCGATCGCTCGGCGCATTTTGAATCGCAGCAAAAGGCAGCGTGGCGAGATAAGCAACATTTGCGAGCAGATACAGGCCGATCACGAGAAACGTGCCAAACGCGAGAGAGAGCGGCACGTTGCGGCGCGGATTGATCACCTCGCCAGCCGTGAACGTGATGTTGTTCCAAGCGTCTGCAGAGAAAAGCGAATTAGTTTGCGCCACGCAAATTCCCACGAAGAGGCCAAAAGCAGTAGCGGCTGTCAGACCTACGCCTACCTCCTGCAAGTCACCCCGTATTGTCCAGAAGTGGCTAAAGTTTTCTGCGCCTGCACCGGATCGCAGGCCGACGATGATGCCGAGCACGATCAGTGCGATCAGCGCACCAGTTTTTGCCGTGGTGAAAATGTTTTGCACCAATTTTCCGATTTCTAAACCGCGTGTGTTCGTGAATGTAAGAAATGCGATCAGCGAAAGACCGACCAGTTGCGCGATGGAAAGTGAAACGGCATAGCCTGAAAACCAGCCACCGAAACGGATCGGTGCGATAATGTAGTTGCTCTCCGACACCCAAGGAACAAGCACGCCCATGTAACGCCCGAATCCCACCGCCACGGCTGCAATCGTGCCGGTTTGAATGACAAGAAAGAGCGTCCAGCCGTAAAGAAATCCCCAAAGCGGCGAAAAAGCTTCGCGAAGATAGACGTACTGTCCGCCTGCTTTTGGCATCATCGCTGCCAATTCCCCGTACGACAGCGCGGCTGTCAGCGTGAGTAATCCGGTAACGATCCAAACGACAAGCAACCAACCCGGCGAACCAACTTGCCGAGCGATGATCGACGAAACGATGAAGATTCCCGAGCCGATCATCGAACCGGCAACGAGCATGGTTGAGTCGAGCAAGCCGAGTCCCCTAACGAACTTCTGCTCGGCTACAGGTGTTTCAGTTATCGCGGTTGTCACTTGGGCCAATTGGATTTGGCGCAGAGTTAATCATCAGTCACGGCGGTGAAGCAACACCAAAGATTTGTTCGCTCTTTTTTCCTGAACTATGAGGATCGCCTGCACGTTAATCCGCACTGCTGCCGGATTCGGGCCAACGTGGCCGAGCGTGTGCGACTGCAAGCGCTCGATTCCAAACTCGACGTTCAGCACGCGGTATGAAGACAGCGAGCCGGACGAATCGTTGATCGGCGGCGCGATGGCGTATCAATTCTTCCGCGCGAAAGGTTTTTTTCCAATGCTCGCCGTTTGGAGCTGGCACCACCGAGGAAGTGCCAGTTCCAAGCACGACTAGCGGAATCGATGACCACACTCACTAACAAGCACGCGAAACCGAAGATTGGTTGAAAACACGCTTTGCGGTTTGGCGAACCATGTTAATCTCCGCCGCGTGAGATTCTCAGGCCATCTCTCTGCCGCGCGCAGGATTTTGTCGATCCTGTGCGCCGGCGCGGCGCTCGTTGGCGAGCTAACCGCGGCACACCAGCCGAATTCTACACGAACAACTCCGCAATTTGAAGCGCTGCCGCTGGTAAGTTCGCGACAAAATCATCTGCTCGTGCGCGCTTACATCAACGGGCGGCCAGCGTGGCTCGGCGTCGATAGCGGAGCGCCGGTGAGCGCCATCGCCTTGCATCGTCGCGATTATTTTCGCCTTACACCAATTGCGGCCAAATCGAATCTGCCGCAGCGCGTTCAGATCAATGGCGCATTTAATAATGTGGTGATCGCGCGAGAACTGCGCCTCGGCGCGCTCACTCTGGTCGATGAGCCAGTCGTGGTTGTTAATCTTACAAACTCTGTTCGCGCCGCGAAATTTTTGGACGAGCAGGAGATCGATGGACTTATCGGAGCCGATATTCTCTTTCCGACCAAAGCGGTATTGGATTGTCAACGGCAACTGCTCATTTTGAAAATCGACCCGGATGTCCCTGGCCATGGTCCCGGCTTCGACCGGCGTGGATTGCAAGCTGTGCCGATTCAGGTCAGCGATGGTTTCAATTTGTATGTGAGCGGCGCCATCAACGACAAGCCCGCCAAGCTCATGGTTGACACGGGTTCTTTCGCCACGCTGCTGCATCGGCCTTTCGTTCGGCGAATGCGGATTGCCACTCGCGGGACGCCGTTTAGTTCGTCTGCCCTAAATCTCAATGAGCGCGGCGTGCGCGTGGCGAGAATTCGCAAGCTGTCGGTCGGCTCGGTTGACATTATCGGCAAAGATGTAGGCGTGGTCGATCTGGAAGGGTTGATTCATGAAGGATTATTGGAGGGCTCGCCGCCCGTCGCCGGTCTGCTTGGCGCCGAGGTTCTCAAGCGGCATCACGGCATTATCGATTTCGGCACGCGTACCCTTTATTTAAGAAGATAGGATGAATCAGGGAGGTGTCTGTGTGCAGCGATCCGCTATGAAGCGAGAGGCGAGCCCTGTAACGTTACGCACTGCCCTTGCGCGCATGGTCGCAGGAGCACTGGCCCAGCGTTTGCCTTGGATTCAACTCGGTGACGATTTGCCGGGACATGCGTAAAACAGAACCAAGTAATCTCGTCCTGCGTGCGCGCGCGCTGGAGATCGCGGCGCAAGCGGTTGGCGCCCTCGCCGCCGGCGCCATCGCAATTGGCGCGCTTGCTGTGGGCGTAGTCGCCATTGGGCGGCTCGCCATCGGCCGCGCAAAAATCAAACGACTCGAAATCGATGAACTCAACGTGCGCAACCTCCGCGTCACGGGTTCGCTGGAAACGCCGGGCAAGGGCCAGATCCGGTGAACGAAATTACGCAGGCCTTCGTGCTCGCCGCAGGACTCGGTAAGCGCTTGCGTCCGTTAACAGACGATCTTCCAAAGCCGCTGATTCCAATTTTTCAAAAGCCCCTTATCACTTTTGCACTCGATCATTTGATCGACATCGGCTTGCGGAACTTCATTATCAACACGCACAAGCTTCCCGAGTTGTTTCAAAACTTTTTTGGCGAAGACGGCTATGGCCGCAAATCAATCACGCTGGTCCACGAACCGGATCTACTGGAAACCGGAGGGGGCATCAAAAACGCAGAACGCTATCTCCGCGACGAGCCCTTTATCACCTACAGCGGCGACATCCTGACGGACCTCGCTCTGCAACCTTTAGTCGACGAACATTTTCGCCGAGGGAATGATGTGACGCTCGCGTTACGAAACACAGGGTTGGCCGCGAATGTCGCGTTCCGCGATCATCGCGTGGTCGATATCTCTCGCCGATTCGGCGTGGCCGGCAATTTTGATTTTGCCAATGTCGCGATTTGGAATCGCGACATTTTTCAGCGAATTCCGCCGCAGCGGAAAATCTCATTCATCCCGATTCTCGCCGATTGGATCGGGCAAGGCGGGAAAATCGGCGGAGTGGTGATCAACGAAGGAAAGTGGTTCAACATCACTTCGCGCGCCGAATATCTCGAGGTGCACCGCGTGATTATCCAGGAACACTGGAAGCCGCATTATGTCAAAATGCGCGAATGGCCCGAGCGCATCGCCAAAACTGCGACGGTCGATCGAAGCGCACAATTGCGCGGCTGCACAGTCGTCGGACGCGACTGCTGCGTCGGCGCCGAAGCTCTCCTCGAAGACACAATTTTGTGGCCGGGTTCAGAAATTGCTTCCCAAAGCCATCTGGATGGTTGTATTGTCCGCGCCCGAAAAAAGATCAGCGGCATCCATCGCAACATCGACATCTGAGTTATGAGAACCGAGCTTCTTCTTCGACGAACCCGGATGCATTTTCCGCGGCTCGATGTCGCCGAAATAAAAATCAATCCAATCGAAAGAGGCGGATCGGACCGAAAATTTTATCGCATTCGTTGCTCTGCAGAACAGACGCTGATCCTGGTTAAATACAATCTGGAGCGTGAAGAAAACAGGCATTACGTCTCGATTGCGAAATTTCTGGGCCAGCATGGAGTTCGTGTGCCGCGGATTTATTTTCATGATCCAGCGGAAGGCCTGATCTGGATCGAGGACTTGGGCGAGCGCGATCTCTACAGTTATCGTCGCGAAAGCTGGCTCGTTCGGCGGGCGTTTTATGAATCGGCCATCGATCAAATCGCGACACTGCACGCTTTGCCGGAGTCGGTTTGCGTTGAAATGAAGGAGCATCTGCCCGCGGAATTCAACACCGAGCTTTACGCCTGGGAGCAGAATTATTTTTTCGAAAATTGCCTCGGCCGTCATTTTAAGATCGACAAGGCTAAGCGCGCTGCAGTCGCTGCGTTGCCCGCACTAAAGGAGATCGCGGAACAGCTCGCAAATTTCCCCAGAGTTTTGGTGCACCGGGATTTTCAGTCGCAAAACATCATTGTCCGAAACGGCCAGGCGTATCTGATCGATTTCCAGGGAATGCGACCGGGTCTGGCAGAATACGATCTGGCTTCCTTGGTCTACGATCCATATGTCGATCTTACGGAAGCGGAGCGCGCCGAGCTGATCGCATATTATCGCGGCCGGCAACTCGAAAACGGAGTCACAATTAACGGTGAGTTCGATTTAAAGTTGCGCCTTTGCGCGATGCAACGCCTCATGCAAGCGCTCGGGGCGTATGGTTTTCTCGGTCTCGTCAAAGGCCACAAGCATTTTCTGCAATACATTCCCAATGCGCTGCGCTCGTTGCACGCAGTTGTGGCGAGCATCGATAATCTCCAGCCAGTCAAAATGTTTCTCGAAAAAGTGTGCTGATTCCCGCCTTTGCTTTCGCATAAAACATGCGAGCCGTTGTCCAGCGTGTGAGCCGCGCGCGAGCAACCGTTGAAGACCGCGTCACGGGAGAAATTTCGGCTGGTCTCGTGATTTTGATTGGCGTCGGCCGCAACGATACGTCCACTGTCGCTGTCAGTATGGCCGAGAAAATCGCAAACCTGAGAATCTTTGACGACGGCCAGGGAAGAATGAATCGCTCTCTACTGGACGTAAAGGGGAGTGCCCTCATAATCTCGCAGTTTACGCTTTACGGAGACGCGCGCGGTCAACGCAGGCCCAGCTTTATTGCTGCGGCCGCGCCGGAACAAGCGCGGAAGCTCTACGAAGAGTTCAGCGAAGCGCTAGGCAGGGTGGGAGTTCCTGTCGCCAGGGGAGTTTTCCAGGCGCGCATGTCGGTGGAACTCGTGAATGAAGGCCCGGTTACAATCCTCCTGGATTCTGACAAAAGGTTTTAGCCAGCCGCGTTACGAACAGACGAACCGCTCGAGGGGTTCCTGGTAAGAAACGCGCAAGACATTACAAAAAGCGAAGAGGATTCCCCAAAACCGTACACGGGTGAAATTTCGATAAGGTTGAGCAATCCCATGCAATTAAGTGCAAGTGAGCCATGAGCTTCTCATTCAAGGGTAAGGTGGTCGTCGTCACGGGTGCGGCGCGGGGCCTGGGCCGCGTCACTGCTCTCGGCTTCGCACGCGTAGGCGCGAAAGTCGTTATCTCCGACATTGACGATGCGGGCGGTGAGGAAACGTTGCGACTGCTGCGATGCGACGGCGGCGAGGGGCTATACGTGCACACAGACGTGCGCGACGAGGCCCAGGTGCAAGCGATGATCCAGAAGACGGTCGAGGTATACGGTCAGCTC
>Ga0126381_100008033_pt1 | contig 11774 bp, 14 predicted proteins | sample PanSoiMetPlot_28_FD_96465 | JGI IMG/M metagenome (GOLD analysis project Ga0126381, IMG submission 96465) | Tropical forest soil microbial communities from Panama - MetaG Plot_28 | ecosystem: Environmental > Terrestrial > Soil > Tropical forest > Bulk soil | place: Panama | collected 2016-02-17 | reverse complement strand
GTTTTATCGGTTGAACGTTTTCCCTATCGTGGTGCCGCCGTTGCGCGATCGAAAGGAGGATATTCCGCCGCTGGCCGACGCGTTTCTAGCTCGAATGGCCAGACGCAACGGTGCCGAGCCTCCGATCCTCACACCGGTGGTGTTGGAAATCATGAATCAGTACGACTGGCCCGGTAATGTCCGCGAACTGCAAAACGTGATGGAGCGTGCCGTCATTCTTACCGAACCGGGAGAAGAGGTCACCGCTCACATATTAGGCGCCATGTTTCTTGCCGGTTCGCCTGAGAAGGGTCGCAACAATTCAAAAGAGCCATCTGTCGAAGCAGCGACATCATTTTTCCCGCAAGAGATTGTTCCGTTGGAAGAGATCGAGCGGGCTTACATCCTGCACGCGCTTCAAAAAGCGAACGGTAACCGAACCCACGCGGCAGAGTTGCTTGGTATCAGCATCCGGACGCTTCGCAATAAGCTGAACGAGCTGAAACAAGAAGCCACCATGTGAACGGCTGAATTTCCCCTTGACCGGCCGAGCGCGCTCTCATTGGTTGGAGCTCTATGAATCGATTCGCGGACCAGGTCGCCGTTGTCACCGGAGCAGGAAGAGGTATCGGGAAATCCATCGCCATTCGGCTCGCTCGAGAAGGCGCTCGCGTCGCTGTCGTCAGCCGCACGGAAGCAAATTCGAAGGCGACGGCTAACGAAATCAACGCTGCCAATGCTGAACGTGCGATCCCCTACGCGGTCGATGTTGCCGACGGCAACGCTGTGGCAGAATTGTGTGCCAGAATCATCAAAGACTTCGAGAAGGTTAGCATCCTGGTCAACAACGCCGGTATCACGCGTGATCGTTTGAGCATGCGTATGTCAGAAGAAGATTGGGACGCGGTGTTGGATACTAACCTGAAAGGAGCTTTCCATTTTGTGCAAAACCTTCAGCGGCCGATGATGCGCAAGTCTTACGGGCGCATCATTAATATCAGCTCGATCAGCGGCCTGGTAGGTCAAGCGGGGCAGGTGAACTATGCTGCCAGCAAAGCAGGTTTGATCGGCTTCACCAAAGCTCTAGCACGCGAGGTAGCCGGGCGGAACGTTACCGTAAACTCTGTAGCGCCCGGGTTCATCAGGACTGACATGACCGATCAGCTGCCGGAAAATATCAAAACGACGTTACTGAATAACATTCCGCTGAGCCGTTTCGGAGAAAGTGACGAAGTCGCCGCCGCTGTCGCCTTTCTCGCAAGCCCGGAAGCAGGATACATCACCGGCCAAGTCCTCGCAGTGGATGGCGGTATGGCGATGTAGGGCACGCCCTTCGGGGTGCGGTTACCGGTTTTCCGACTTCGCCCGGCCAAGGCCGGACTATGTCGGACACGTCAGTTTTCCGCTTTCAGTTGCTTTCAGCTTTCGGTTCCTCGCCCCTGTTGGCGCTCGGTCTCGGCCTAGCTGGCCGTGGAGCGGCGATAGATTGGCCCTGGGTTCTCACGCGCGTTTCAAAACGAACCGCCCCGCAATCATCGCCAAAAACAAAAACAACGTGTTCGCCAAAACAATCGAAGGTCCTGTCGGCAAATCATATTGAGCTGAAGCCATGATTCCGACCATTCCCCCTAACAACGCAAACACCGCACTCAAGCATAACATCTGGCGGAAACTCCTTGCGACCATGCGCGACGCTGCGGCTGGAATTACGATCAATCCACCAATCAGGAGCGCTCCGAGCTGCTGGAGAAGCAGGGCAACAACGAGCGCGATCAACACAACAAACGAATAGTTCAGACGCCGCACATTGATTCCCGCGAGTCGCGCCAGGTTCTCTTCGATCGTGCAAAGCAGTAACCCACGCAGATTCAGTGCCAGAAATATGGACACGATCAACCCCAGTCCGACCACCAGCCAGACATCCCAATCCGACGCGAACAGGATCTCCCCAAACAAAACTCCCTCCAGACTCTGGTATCCTTTCAATCGGCTGATCAGAATCACCCCGAGCGCCGTAGCGCCGGAATAAGAAAACGCGATCACTGTATCCGCTCGCAGTGAGGTTCGCTCCAGTAACCACGCGATGATCAGCGCAATCACACAACAAAAGACCACCAGCACCGCCTGCATCGAAGGTCCATAAACCTCGTTGGCAAGACGTAACGTTAACCCGAGCCCAACGCCCGTCATCGCTGAGTGCGAAATCGCGTCGCTGAAAAAAGCCAGCCCGCGCAACGTGATAATAGCGCCGAGCAGCCCTAAGACCGGCCCCGCGATTAACGCGATCCAAAGTGCCCTTTGAAGTTGCGGATTCTGCAGAAGCTCTGGCATCGCTAGTGCACGTTTCGAAGCGGCACAAAAGCCTCCCGCCCCTCACCTGTAACCAGCCCAGGTAAGTGACCATAGACATGCGAGAGGTGTTCAGGCTTTAACACTTCGGCCGGTAATCCTTGACAGCAAAGTGTGCGATTAATGCATAGGACCCGGCTGCTCATATGCTCGATCAAATGGAGATCGTGTGAGACCATCAAGATCGTCAGGCGTACATGGTCGCGAAGGTGGTGCAACAAACCATCAAAAGAGAGGCCCCCTTTCATGTCCAGGCCAGTCTGCGGTTCATCAAGCAGCAATAGATCGGGATCGTCCAATAGCGCGTAAGCGATCAGTATTCGCTGGAATTCACCACCGGAAAGCTTTCCGATCTGCCTGCGAATTAGATGCGTCGCCCCAATCTCTTCCAGCTTCCGTCTGAAAGCGCTCGATTGAGCTTTCGCGCGCGGAAGCTTCAAGCTCAAGAATTCGTCCACTCGAAGCGGAATCGCGTTATCAATCCGCAGTTGTTGGGGGACATACCCGACCCTGCGAGCCTCCGTCTTAACCACTCCTGAGTACACTGGCGCCAAGCCGGCAATAGCTTTCAAAAGTGTCGATTTACCGGCGCCGTTCGGTCCGATGATTCCGATGAACTCGTTCCGAGCCACTTCAAACGAAACATCCTCAAGAACGTGATGATCCCCGTAGCTCACGTTCAAGCCGGTTACGCTCAGGAATGATCGGTCACTTTTTTCCATTCAACGCAGCCATAAGTTTGCTCATGTTTGAGCGCATCGCGCGCTCATAAAAGGAGGGGTCTCCCTCCCCAGTTTCCATCGAATCCATTTGCACGACCGGCAGATTGAACTCGCGCGCAACTACTTCGAGCGGCTTCGAGTTGTACGATGATTCAGCCAACAAGGCCGCTACTTTGTGCGAAGCCAGCAATGTCCGAAGCTGTTCAAGTTTTCTTGGCAATGGCGATTGGTCGGGTGAAATTTCGAAAGTCCCTGCAATCCGCAGACCATATTCCCTTGCAAAATAAGGGAACACATCGTGAAGCGTAACGAAATTCTTGTTCCGCAGTAATGTCGTCTTTTTTCTAATCTCAGAGTCCAGCTTTTTTAAGTCTTCCAAATACCGGTCCGCATTTCTTCGATATGCTTCAGCATTGGTCGGGTCCCGACTTGAAAGGGCGTCGCGGATATTTTCAACCTGTTTCATCGCACACACCGGCGAGAGCCAGATGTGAGGATTGGGCGAGCCGCTTTGCCCAGAATCGGCCTGCGTAATCGGCGAAATCCCTTTGCTGGCATCAACGATTAGCAGGTCTTTTTTTCCCGCCGTTTTCACACCTTTCTCAAGCCAGGTCTCAAGGCCGAGACCATTCTCGATGATCACGTCTGCCCTTCCGATCTTGCGAATATCGCTCGGGGAAAATGCATAGTTATGCGGCCCGCTATTCGGCGGCAACAACACTGAAACCTCAGCAGCGTCACCGCAGACGTTAGCAGCAAAGCTTTGAATTGGGGCGAACGTTGCCAGAACGTTGAGTTTTTTCGGGTTCTGGTTCTCTCCGTGCGCAATGCTTATCAGGAGGCAGAGAACTAGAGCGGCAACTCTGAACGGCACAAACATGGCGCACTCTGAAATTGCCCGGACCTTCCTGCAAGCTAATTGCATTAAGGAACGTCCAAAGGATTCGATCGGCGACCCGAATTAACCACATTCATGGAAAGTATGGAAAAATATTTGATCCTTCAGCTTGCTTGCTCGTGCAATCTGGCTCTGTAGGAAAGGCAGAAAAAAGACTCCTTCCCTCCCTTAACGCTGGTTAAGATCTGGCAAACTTAACCCTCGAAGGCGTTTGCGCTTTCCAGGGTGTTTTTTTTGTGTAAAGCGGTGCCCGGCGCCTCAGTCCCGCCTGCCCGACAGGTGTACAGGATCTAGGTGCCTGGTGACTTCTCTGTTCGTCACCAGCACTTTTGCGCTCGCCCCAGCTGCAACTGCCAGCATGCCGCCCACCGCTAGCAGCCCCATGGGTAATCCGAAAATGTCTGCGAGGGCGCCGATCATCGGCGGTCCAGCGAAAAATCCCAGGTATCCTACTGTCGCTACCGCAGCGATCGAGTGACCAAGTAGTCCCCTTCCTTGTGCCGCCGCACTGGCGAAGATCAGCGGCACGGTGTTTGCAACGCCAAATCCTGCGAGACCAAAACCGAGCAGAGCAAGAACGAAATGATTCGCCAACGACGCAACTGCAAATCCACAGGTGGCCAAAACGAGCCCCACGACCGCCGTTCGCGTTGCGCCTAGTCGCTCGATGACCCAGTCACCCGAGAGCCGCGAAAGAAACATCATGAAAAAGAAGATATTATTGCCCAGTGTCGCGATTGCCGTGCTCTTGCCAAAGCTTTCTTTGAGATGTACTCCGGACCAATCGGCCACCGCGCCTTCGCTCATCATCGCGATAAAGCAAATAATGGCGAGTGGCAGCAGCGGTCCCTTCGGCAACGCGATGTGAAACGTGTCAGCCGACCATTCTTGATCTTCAAGCAACTGAAGACGAATCCAGAAGGTCGCAAGTACAAAAAGCGATCCAATTACCGCTGTATGGATCGGTGGAGCAACTCTTGCGGCAATGAGTACACCTCCAACTGCTGCCCCAAAAAAACTGCCGATACTCCAGCACGCGTGTATGGAAGACATGATTGGACGACCCAAGCGGATCTGCAGATGTGCAGCTTGGCCGTTCATGCACGCATCCATTAAGCCATTGAACATTCCGTAAACGAGCAGAGCCGGAAAAAGCCAGAAATAGTCGGGTGCGGCAACAGGAAGCGTTACGGCGATCGCCGTGCAGACGGTTGCGACCAAGGTACCCGCTCGAGTGCCAAACCGGGCAATCACTGTCCCGGATACCACCATCCCTAAGAAAAGACCGGCCGCCACTGCCCAGAGCGCCACCCCAAGCTTTCCGTCGGTCAGTCCGAGTCGGGTTTTAAGGCCAGGAATATGAACAAGCCACGTTGAACCGAGACATCCGTTTGCGAAGAAGGCGAGACTTATAGCCAGGCGGCTTTTAAGGGAGGATGACATATATTACAATGAATTTCACTCTGGGCCGACCAGAACCCTTCCAATGTTACCACGTATTATACGTAAAAATATGCGTAAGATCTTTTTCAGAAATGTCTTCTGCGGTTCAGAGTATTTCGATTCCTTGGCGACGGAATCCCGCTGCTTCCGCTTCCGATAGCTCAGGCGCAACTGCCAAGTAATCCAGAAGTGTCACCGGTCCGATCACAAAAGGTCCGGCTGTCCCGATTTTCTCTTTCGTCCCTACCCCTATCACTGCACCACTCGATTGGGTCATCGCCCTGAACAACTCGACTTCTTCCAGCCTGCGCGTGGTAAGCCCAACCTCCAGATGAACACCGCAAAGGCCCAGAAAGCAGAGATCCGCCCGAATATTAGCAATCTCCCGCAACATTGGCGCGCCGGTTGACGCAAGGTCCATGCGATTGATCTGTCCCCCAAGTAAAACAACCTCCGCTTCAGTTCGCTCCGCGAAGATCAATGCCAGGCGCAGATTACGTGTCACCACGGTAAACCGGACACCCCGGTCCACTACCCGTGCCATCTCGTCAAGTGTCGTTCCGATGTCGATGAAAACAATCTGCCCGGGTCGAATAAGCCCAGCCGCTTTCTTAGCGGCTGCCTGTTTCTCCTCCAGATTTCGTCCCTGGCGCAATAGAATGGGTTCAACCGGCGGCGATGCCAACATCGCTCCTCCATGCACCCGCTGGACAAAACCTTCTTGCACTAAATGGTTCAGATCGCGCCGCACTGTGTCGATCGAAACGTCCAGCTCTTTGGCCAGGTCACGAGCCACAACTTTTCCATCACGCTTCAGCAATTCCAAAATCTGCTGCCGTCGCTCAACCGGGAAGATCTCTAGGTCATCATCTGGCATTTGCCTGAATATGCACGATTAGGCTTGAGTATGCAAGAACTTTCGGCTTCATGCAGCTACATGCATGAATGTGCACGTAAGGCCGGGGAACGGGTTGCACGCCAAGGCGCCAACGGATGGGATCTCACGCCAAGAACGCCAAGACGCAAAGGGTTTCGATTTGTGGAACAGCTGAATCTGTTTGCCAGCTACGCCTTGTATTGGTTACGCAAGCGAGGTTGCGCTAACGAGCTCTTCTTAAGCCGCTTAAAGCTTTGCGTCTTGGCGCCGCGCCCGCATCGCTACGCGAAGCGTTGCGGGCGGGCCTTGGCGTGAGATCCCTTCCGTTGGCGACCTTGGCGTGAAATCCGTTCCCCGGCGTTCCCGGCGTTTTCTACCCTCCCCTACCCGCCACTCTTTCCCAACGCTTCCGCTATCTGAACCGCGTTGAGTGCGGCGCCTTTTAGGAGCTGATCGCCACAGACCCAAAGTGCCAATCCATTGTCCAGGGCTGTATCCACACGAATTCGCCCGACCTGACAGTTCTCTTTTCCAGCACACTCGATCGGCATCGGGTAATGATTGGTGGCGGGAGCATCGACAAGTTCCAAGCCTCGAAACTTTGCGAGCACATCGCGGGCCCGATCAACTGAGACCGGTTGCTCAAACTCCGCATGAATCGCCACAGAGTGTGCGCGATAAACCGGCACACGGACACAGGTGATCGAGGCGCGCAGAGTCGGATGATGCATGATCTTCCTGCTCTCGTTTAAAAACTTCAGCTCTTCTTTCGTGTAGCCGTTTTCCAGGAAAACATCGACGTGCGGAAGCACATTGAACGCGATCGGATGAGGAAAGACTTGCGGCTTCAACAAATTGCCAGCGATGTAGTCCTTCACCTGCCGGTCCAGTTCGCGAATAGCTTTCGCACCTGCGCCGGATACAGCTTGATAACTGGATGCGATGACCCTTTTCACCCGGAATGCCTGATGAAGCGGGTAGAGCGCCATTAGAGCGACGATCGTTGTGCAGTTAGGGACGGCGATAATACCTTGATGTCTGCGGATATCCTCGCCGTTTATCTCCGGGACAACCAGCGGTACCTCTTTCTCCATTCGAAACGCCGATGAGTTATCAATGACCACTGCCGAAGTCGCTTTTTTAGCGAACTCTTTGGCAGTGCTGGCCCCTGCGCTGAAGAAAACGATGTCAACACCAGAAAACGAATCATTGGACAACGTTTCGACTGCAATGCTTTCGTCCTTGAATCTAAGCATCTTTCCCGCAGATTTCGGGGAAGCAAGCAGCTTCAAAGATCGAACTGGAAACTCCCTTTGCTGTAGAAGCCGAATCAATTCCTCACCGACGGCCCCCGTGGCACCAACAATTGCGACATGAAAACCAGCGCTCATGGAAATCCGGGTACCCTAGCTCGGAAATATGATCCAGCAATGGGAGATCCTTCAGCCAAGGCCGCTTACAGCATTGTCATCGACTGCACCTTACAGCTCCTGCGATTGTTTGAGGGGAAAGATTTCATCTTCGAAGCTCCAATTTCTACGTCTCGCTTTGGCCCCGGATTTGAGCCGGGCAGTTTCAAAACACCGACTGGCCATTTCAGGATTCACCAGAAAATTGGTGATGGTGCTCCCATTGGGACCGTCTTCAAGAACCGCATACCGATTATGGAATCATTCGATTCGTCGAACGCTGAGGATCTAATTACGTCGCGAATTCTTTGGCTTGATGGAATTGACGTAGAGAACGCGAATACAAAAGAGAGATGCATTTACATTCATGGGACCAACGAAGAACATCTGATTGGACGACCAGTGAGTCATGGATGTATTCGTATGCGGAATAACGACGTCATCAGGCTATACCATCTGGTGGCTGTTGACACTTCGGTCGAGATTCGCGCATAGCTGTTCGCGCGAATTTGTTGAAAATCCATTTGTATCTGGCTGCTGTTCAGCCTAATACGGAAAGGAATTGCTGCTAGCTAGGAAAGGAGGCGAGACTAGATGAAATTTGCGAAATACTTTGCCTTGGTGGCCTTAGCCACCGCAGCGCTCGGCATTTCTGCCTGCGCCAAAAAGGAGACTCCTCCTCCTCCACCACCGGCACCGCCAACGACCGGTTACACCAAATAAGGCCTTGACCTTAGGCCGATTTGTACCCGCCTCAGTTGCCCCTGGGGCGGGTTTTCTTCCTCGCGCTTACGAATTTCGACGCGACAAGGAGAAAACGCCAATCAAATTCTGCGGATCGGTTGATTCCGATTCGGCGGTCTGTTTCTACTTTTGCCGTTCCCTTGCGCGGAAACAGCTCGACATCCGCGAGCTCGAAAAAATCGACTCCGTTGCAAGCACCATCGATTGCGAGGGCTTGAGTCAGTTTTCCCGGCCCTGAGCAGAGCGCACGGATATCGCCAACGCCGCGGCGTTGAAACATCAGATCGACTCCAGCGGTTGGTTCAAGTGCCCGGACCAGCACAAATCCATTCGAATGCGGGCTCTTCACCAGGAAATTCAAGAGCCAGTGCATTCCGTAATTGAGATATACGTAAAGAGTTCCCGGCTTACGCGTACGAACAAACTCCGGCATGCTCTTTCTGAAAAATGTGTGAGAAGCTTCGTCCCCGAACTCCGCGTACGCCTCAGTCTCGACGATGATGCCCGCTGCCCTTCCCCAACGCAGCTCACAACCAATCAACGAACGCGCACAAGTCAGCGGATCCGTTTCAAAGAAGCTTCGCTCTATGCGTCTCGCCTCGAACTGGGCGTCGCTATCCTGTGTTGTCGCCGAACGCCGACCTGCCCGACGCCTTGGCGAAGTCGGAAGCCTCGGCGAAGTTGGAACGCCAAACGCCAACCTGTCCGATGAAGCCTTGTCGAAGTCGGAACGCCGAACCCTTCTCATAAGCCGGAAGGATGATCCAGAAACTTCCATGGCAACTCGAATCTCTTCGCAACCGTCTCGGCCAAAGCTCGGACGCCAAACGTCTCGGTCGCGTAGTGTCCCCCGTAGATCAAGTTGATGCGCAATTCTTCCGCCAGCGCAAAAGTGTGATGTGGCCCCTCGCCCGTAATAAAAGTATCGACTCCCTCTTTTACTGCCTGCTCCAGGTCCGCGCCCGCACCGCCCGTAACGATTCCTACACGTTTAACAATTTCCGGCCCGCTGAGACAGGTCCAGATATCAGAGCCTAAGATTTTGCGAAGTCGCTGAACAATCTCCTGCCGATCCAGCGATACGCGCGTCGCAAAGCCGATCTGGCGTCCTTTATAGAAGAAGAATGGCTCGGGATCCGGCAACTGAAGAGAGCGCGCCAGCAGGACGTTGTTACCAATCTCTGGATGAAGATCCAGCGGGAGGTGAGCACTATAGATTGCCATGTCTCCCGAAATCGCTTTGGCTATCTTGCGGTAATAGCTTCCGGTCATTGGCCTCAACCCGCCCCAGAAGAGGCCGTGATGAACCAGCAGCAAATCTACCTTTTCATCCGCGGCCATCTGGATCGTCGTTTCGCTGGCGTCGACTGCGGCGCCGATTCGACTAACCTGGCCACCATTTTCCAATTGAAGCCCGTTCAGCGCATTCACCAAGTCTTCGATTCCACCGATCTGGACGTATTCATCCAGAAACTCGCGAATAGCTTGTAGTGCTACCGATGGCATTACACTAGAGCACGGGTGATCTCTTTGTCGGAGTAAAGGATCGAAAGCTTTTTAATACCGCGGATCCGTTTCGCGATCGCTCGCAACTGGGCCAGAATCCGAACCAACACCAATTCATTCTTATAACCGCTCGAGTAACAAAACTCAGGCTGGACAGCCATGTGAAGAACGACCAGCGTATCGTCGCAGATGCGGGTGTAAACAAGAACCCCAACCAAATCCTGACGCTGTCCCCGTTCAGCAAACGCGTACAATGTTTGTACAGCGAGCCCTTCGATTCCGATTCGCAGAGTTCCATCTTCCTCCACGATCTTGGGGAAACCGTAACTCATGATCGAGGTGTTGATACTGGACGCATGCAGATCCTGCTGCGGATGAAAAAACATCAGCGATTCTAATTCATCTCGCTGGCTGGTATCCAATCTCGAAGAAAAGACCAAGGGCAACACGGCGATTTCCCTTAAGTCCAAGCTCTTTCGTTGTCAATGAGGCTTGGCCTGGATTTTGCATTAGATACAAAATCTACCACGTCTAGATCGGCTCCCAGAGCCGATCGTCCGCGGCTGATTTATCGGTTTTTCCAAACCTGAACTCTTTCGGGTTTGAAAAAACCGCGGGGCCAATCCCGGAGAGTTGCTCTGGCAAAGCCGGAGCAGCGGTTACGGCCCGCCAGGCACATTTTTGCAAAAAATGCGGATTGGCTTTTTCGTGTTCTGGGGTTTGACTGTTACTTATGGCGCCTCGTTCTCCCCAGAAACGTAAACGCCGTAGAATCCAACTTCGCGATGCCCAGCGCAGACGACGCGCCCGCCTCAAAACTGAATCAAAGAGTTTTTTGCAGATCATCCTAACAAAGGAGACACTCGAACTTCTGCGCAAACGGAGCGAAGCCGAAGGAAAACCCCTGCATATCTGCGCGACTGAGATTCTTGAATCTGGATTGATCGGCGGTCCTGAAGACCAACAAAGGGAAGAACCCGATAAAACGGCTGTCGATCATGTTGAAGAGGAGCCACAAGAGGTGACCCCCATCACTGACATCGCTGAGGCAGTCACAGGCGAATCCGTTACCGCTCCGAATAACCAAATGGAGCTTTTTGCTTAGGTTCCGCGCTGTAGGGCAGCCGGCCCTGCCGCCAACATCTATAGCGCGCGTAAGCCGTTTCCTATTATGGTAAAACGCGTGCAAGGGCGCAGCCTTCCGATGGGTTCCGGTGGCGGGGCCTGCCACCCTACAGCAGTTTGACGAATAGACCAAGTCTGCTCTAGGTTAATTTCGGTGTCTTCTGGAGGGTTGCGCTCTGTCGCAGCCGTCGTCGAGCTATCCGGCCGGTTGTACCGCGGCGGCCGCGACAGAGCGCAGCCCTCCAGGGTTGTTTGTTGAAAGAAAACCTTTAACCATCCTCAATTCTATGGCCTACGAACTACCTCCTCTACCCTATCCTGTCGACGCGTTAGAGCCGCATATTGACGCGAAGACGATGGAGATCCATCACGACAAACATCATCAAGCCTATATCACCAACGCTAACAACGCCCTCAAAGATCACCCCGATCTCGCTGCGAAACCGGTCGAAGAGCTTTTGGCAAATATCAATACAGTACCCGAAGCGATTCGAACTGTCCTGCGCAACAACGCTGGCGGTCATGCCAACCATTCTTTCTTCTGGAAAATTCTCAGCCCCAAAGGCGGCGGCCAACCAAAAGGCAAGCTTGCAACCGATATCACATCAACTTTCGGCGGGATTGATCAATTTAAAGAAAAATTCCAGGCCGCCGGCGTCGGACGCTTTGGTAGCGGCTGGGCGTGGCTGGTAGTGAACAAAAGTGGCAAGCTTGAAATTATC
>Ga0126381_100008032_pt1 | contig 11775 bp, 9 predicted proteins | sample PanSoiMetPlot_28_FD_96465 | JGI IMG/M metagenome (GOLD analysis project Ga0126381, IMG submission 96465) | Tropical forest soil microbial communities from Panama - MetaG Plot_28 | ecosystem: Environmental > Terrestrial > Soil > Tropical forest > Bulk soil | place: Panama | collected 2016-02-17 | reverse complement strand
TGTCGAACTTTGCGTTCGCTACGCCGGCGCGGTGGCGACTCTTACCCTGATCGCATTGTTGGCGGGGTTCTGGGCCGCGAGCAACGCGCCGCTCGACGTCTTTCCCGAATTCGTGCCCTCGACCGTGGACATCCAGACCGAGGCACCGGGCTTCACCGCCGAACAGGTGGAGCGGCTGGTCACCAAGCCGATCGAGAATGCTGTCAATGGCGCCACTGGCCTTGCCACCATCCGCTCCCAGTCCATTCCCGGCCTGTCCGTCATCAATATCCAGTTCTCGGACAATATTGACCTCTACAATGCGCGCCAGGGCATCTCGGAGCGGTTGAGCGAGCTGGGCTCCAGCCTGCCTTTGGGCGTGCAGACGCCCAAATTGTCGCCACTCGTATCCTCAACCATGGACCTGCTTTTGATCGGCCTCACCTCCGACAAGCTCAACGCGTTTGAGCTGCGCGACCGGGCCGACTGGGTAATGAAGCCGGCGCTGTTGGCGGTGCCGGGCGTGGCGCATGTGATCGTCTATGGCGGCGATGTGCGCCAGATCCAGATCCAGCCCGATCTCGCCCGCATGACTTCTTTTGGCCTCACGCTCACCGATCTGGCCGACGCCGCGCGCACCGCCTTGGCCTTAAAGGGCGCAGGTTTTCTCGACATCGCCCACCAGCGCGTCTTGATCCAGACACCGGTACCCACGCCCGATCCTTCGGCCGTCGCCAATGCCGTGCTCACGGTGCGTTCCGGTACGCCCATCACCATCGGCGAGATCGCCACGGTGACCGAAGCGCCCGCGCTCAAATCCGGCGACGCCTTGATCAACGGTAAGCCGGGCGTACTTCTAACGCTGGCCAGCCAATATGGAACCAACACCCTTCAGGACACCCGCGCGGTGGAAGCGGCGCTGGCGCAAATCACCCCAGCGCTCAAGGCGGAAGGCGTCAATATTTATCCCGCGCTTCAACGGCCCGCCAATTTCGTGGAGCGCGCGCTGGCCTCACTTGAGAATTCTCTTGTGATCGCCGCAGTCCTGATCCTGATCGTGCTGTTCCTGTTCCTGCGCGACTGGCGTTCGGCCTTCATCACCTTTATCTCTATTCCGCTGTCGCTGCTCGCTGCCACTGCGGTGCTGGAACGCATCGGTTTGACGCTGAACACCATGACTTTGGGCGGCTTCGCGGTGGCGCTGGGCGTTCTGGTGGATGACGCCATCATCGGCATCGAGAATGTGCTGAGACGGTTGGCGGAGAACGCCAAGTTGCCTGAGCCCAAGCCCCGGCTCGATGTGATTGTGGAAGCGACCCTCGAAGTGCGCGGCCCTGTGGTTTACGCCACTCTGGTCGTGATCGCCGTCTTTCTGCCGGAACTGTTCTCGACCAGCGTGCAGGGCCATTTCGTTGGACCCATGGCGCTGGCCTTCATCTTGGCGGTGCTGGCGTCCCTGATCGTGGCGCTCACCGTGGCGCCGGCGCTTTCGGCCCTGATGCTCAGCGCCCGCGACGCGCATGCCGACTTTTCCTGGATCCGCAAACTGAAGGAATGGCAGCGCAGCGGCATCGCCTTCGTCTACCGCCGTTTCCGCCTGGTGATGGCGGGGTTGGCCGTGGCGACGCTTGCCGCAGTGGTGGCGCTGCCCTTCCTGCCGTCCGGCTTCATGCCGGACTTCCGCGAGAATCATTTCGTGTTGGAGGTGAACGCCTCCACGCCGGGCGCCTCGCTGGCCGAGATGCGCGCGGTTGGGACGCGCATTTCGAACGACATATTGGCCCTGCCTTACGTTGCGACAGTGGCGCAGCAGCTTGGCCGCGCCGAACTGGGCGAGGACACCAACGGCACGCACCAGACCGAATTCCAGGTCGAGCTCAAGCCCGATACCGATGTGGACCAGAGCGAGGCCGAAGACGCCATCCGCAAGATTCTGGCGAACTATCCGGGGGTGGAAAGCGAGACCGAAACCTTCCTGGGCAACCGCATCGCCGAAAGCCTCACCGGCGAGGTGTCCGACATTTCGGTGAAGATTTTCGGCGACGATCTCAACGCGTTGGACCAGAGCGCTAGCCGCATCCAGGCTGCTCTCACCGGCACCCCCGGCATCGCCGACCTGCAATTCGCGCCGCAAAGCGGTACGCCCACGCTCGCGATCCAACTCGATCCCGCCAAGCTCGCCGCCAGCGGGCTCAAGAGCGGCGACGTGCTGGATGCTGTGGAAAGCGATTTTGCCGGTGCCCAGGTGGGTCAGACTTATTCCGGCATCCGCGCGGTGGACGTGGTGATGCTGCTGCCGGCGGGCGAGCGCAACCGGCCTGAGCTTCTCTCCAAGCTGATGATCGCAGGGCCATTGGGTCCCATTCCGCTAGGGCAGGTGGCCCGCGTGGTCCCCACCAACACTCGCTTCATGGTGGCGCATGACGGCGGCCAGCGCTTCGACACTGTCAATTTCAACGTGAAGGGCCGAGGCCTCCAGGCTACCGTCAACGACGCCAAGGCGCGGGTGGCGGCGCTCAAGCTTCCCCAAGGCGTGATCGTGGAATTCACGGGCGCCGCCGCCGCCCAACAGGCCGCGCAACTTCAAATGCTGCTTTATACCGGCTTCGCGCTGATCCTGATCGGGCTTCTGCTCTTTATTTCTTTCCGCTGGCGCCGCCATACATGGCTGGTGCTGGTGAATGTGCCGTTCAGCCTGATCGGCAGCGTCGCGGCAATTTCACTGATCGGATCGGGCCTCTCGCTGGGGGCGATGGTGGGCCTGGTCACCGTGTTCGGCATCAGCGCCCGCAACGCCATTCTGCTGCTGGCCCATTACGAGCACCTGGTCGAGGCCGAAGCCGCGCCCTGGGATGTCGGGACCGTGCTGCGCGGCGCCCAGGAGCGGCTCATTCCCATCCTGATGACGGCGGCGGTGACGGCTCTTGGCCTGTTGCCCCTCGCCATCGGCATGAGCCAGCCAGGCCAGGAGATCGAAGGTCCCATGGCGGTCACCGTCCTGGGCGGCCTGATCAGCTCGACTTTGCTCAATCTGGTCGTGCTGCCGGCTCTTGCCGAGCGGTTCGGCGGACCGCGCGCGAGGGCCGCATGAGACGCGCGCTTTTCCTGACCGCTGTGCCGCTGCTTCTTTGGGGCTGCACCAACGGCCCCTTGCCCACGCTCTCCAAGAATGATGTGCCCGCGAAATTCGCGGAGACTTCGCCTCAAAATGCCCCGCTTTGGCCCCAGTCCGATTGGTGGCAAGGCTTTGGCGATCCGCAATTGACCGCCCTGATCGCTGAGGCGCAAGCGAACAATCTCGATATCGCTCAGGCCGCTGCCAGACTTAGGCAAGCAGACGGGCGGGTGCGCCAGGCGGGCGCCGCCCTACTTCCCAATCTCAATTTCAATCCCAATGTCGAGGCGTTGTACGGCCAGGCCAATGGCACATCCTCCCACGAGACCGACTGGGTGGCGGCGCTTGGCGCCAGCTATGAACTCGACTTCTGGGGCAAGTACCGCGACGCGGTCGATGCAGCCCGCGCGCAGCAGACCGCGAGCGACGCCGACCGCGCCACTGTGGCTCTTACCGTCACCGCCGCAGTGGCGGATGCCTATTTCCAGCTTCTTTCGCTGCGCGAGCGCATCGCGGTGGCCGAGTCGAATTTGAAGACGTCGCAGGACACTTTGAACCTGGTGCAACGCCGGGTGGACGCGGGCTACGCCGCAACGTCCGATCTCACTCAGGAACGCGCCAACATGGATGCCATCGAGGCGGCGCTCCCACCCCTGGAGCAGCAAGCTCTGGAAACCCAGGATGCGCTGGCGATCCTGTTGGGCCGTCCTCCCGAAGGCTTTTCCGTCACCGGCGTCGGCTTGGACAAGGTCAGTCAACCCTCCGTAGCGCCCGGACTTCCCTCCGAGCTTTTGACGCGGCGCCCCGACATTCAGTCGGCTGAAGCCAATCTGGTCGCCGCGCACGCCAATCTGGCGGCGGCCCGAACTGCCTTCCTGCCGGACATCTCGCTCACCGCGACCTTTGGAGTGGCCTATCCCGCCCTCAACGCCGCAGTGAACAATATTCCCGCGGTCGGACTCTCCCAAGGCTTGGGCGCTTCGCTGATGCAGGTGATCTTCGATGGCGGCAAGATCGAAGGGCAAGTCGCCGAAGCCAAGGCGCGGGAGGAAGAACTGCTATCAGCCTATCGCGCGGCGGTCATCTCATCCTTTTCCGATGTCGAGAATGCCTTGGGCAATCTCACGCACCTCAACGCTCAGCAAGCGGCTCTGAAGAACCAGGTGGATCATTCCGAACAGGTGCTGCAATCGGCGCGGCGCAAATACACTTCTGGCTATGCCGACTTCCTCACCGTGACCGACGCCGAAAAGAATCTCAACGCGGCGCGGGACCAATTGTCGGACATAAGGCGCGCGCAGCTGGCCGCGTCGGTGGCACTGTTCAAGGCCATGGGCGGCGGCTACCGCGGCGAGGCGCCCACCGAGATCGCGCAAGGCAGGTGAACAGCCGCTGGTCATGGGCCATCGCATCTAAGTGGTCATTGCGGCACCCCGCCAATATCAACAGAATTACCCGTGCGGCGCGGGCGATGCGCACTGACCTGTGTTTGCGTCATCATCATCGATTGCCAGCATCGCATATTCAATCGCACTGTCAGCGATTCGTCATGTGAATAGTGTTCTGTTCACCGGATCGCCAAAACAGAAAATAATCGGACGCCCGGAGCGAAGCATTTCGCCGGAGTACACCGTTTTCACCTCTAAAGATTTTTTGGCATGCCAAGCAGGAAAGCAAAGACGATGCCGCCGCAGACGGAACTCAAAAATGATTTTCGCAAACTGGGGCTGGATATCCGGGTTGTGAATGCGCTGGCCGCGCAGGGGATATTCGCGTTGGCCGATCTTGCGCAAATCACCGACCGCGAATTTGCCAGCTTTCGCGGTGTCGGCCCCAACACGCGCAAGCTGCTTCAGGACTATCTCAAGAAAGAGACGCCGGAGGCCGTCCATCCGGATGCCATTTCCCTGAACCTCCCTTCGGAATTTGTGCGCATCATTGACGAATGGAGTGTGAACGAGCGTGTCACCTCGCGGTCCGAGGCCATCCGCCGCCTTGTCGAAATGGCTCTGGCGGCGCAGGAGAATTCTTAAGACGCCCTCAGTTCATTGCGTCGGCCCTTGGAGCGCCTTAAGCGAAGTGGCAAAGGCGGGACTAACCGGAACAATCCAATTTCTGCAACGCATTTACTTACCCGCTTAACTGGCGATTAGCCCTGTTTGTGCATGATCGCGGCCAAAATTGGGGGCGTGTAGGGTCATGGTCGCGAATTATTTTCATGCGTCGAAGCGTCAGCTTTGGCATCCGACCTGGCTTATCCCCTTCATCCTGCTTTGCATTTCGGCGGGCGTCTATGGCTGCCTGGCAGTGCTGGGGCAACTCTAGACGGCCGTGCGATCCCTTGGGAGACTGGCCGGGGGACAGTGGCGGGAGCGTGTTTTGAGCAACGACAGACTGGACCGGTTGAGCATTCAAGCTGGCCGCCTCTTGGCCTGGGTATGTCTTCTGCTGGTGGCGGGCCTCGGAAGCTCGGCCGCCTTGGTTTCCATGAACATTTCGCCGCCGGCCGTTGCGCCAACCTTGCCCGTGCGTATCGCGCTCAAGCCACTCAGCTACATGCCTCAACTTCCTGAGCAGACGACCATCACCGAGGCCGCCGGAACCTCCGAAGCGGTTCACAATCTGCTTGCCGAGCATCGCTGTCTGGCCCAGGTGATGTATTACGAAGCCCGCAGCGAAGGCGAAAAGGGCGAACGGGCGGTGGCCGAAGTCGTGTTCGACCGCCTCGCCCAAGGTACTCATGGCTCCACGCTTTGCGATGTCGTCTTCGAAGGCGCCGGCCAGACCTTTTGCCAGTTCACCTTTGCCTGCGACGGCTCGATGGACCGGCCCAAAGATGCGAAAGCATGGCGGGCCGCCCAGGTTCTGGCGGCGCGCCTGATGGTGGGCGAGCTTGCCCAGATCGAGGACATCAAAGGCGCCATCAATTATCATGCCGCCTATGTGCATCCCGCCTGGACGTCGAAGTTCGAGGAAATCACGAAAATCGGCAATCTCATCTTCTATCGAGCAAAGACGCTGACCTCGCCGGCAGGCTGAGCTGTGGTTAGCGGCCGATCCCTCCCGGATCAGATGCCCCGTGACTTTCAGGTGCCAATATCTCGCGGGTGTAAGTCTCGACAACGAAGCTGAAAGGTTCGCCCTTACCCGTAAGCAGCATGGCGGTATGGCGCAGCACACCCCGGTCCCTGGCCGCCGGCGAAAGGTAGCGCGTCTCGAGATTGTGCCGGCTGAAATGCAGCGGCGCGGCCACCGCGCCGAACGGCATCTCGGTATGATCGAGTGTCTCGTTCATGGCTTCCGTCAATTTGCCGGGGAGGTACCAATTCTCGGCATTGGACAGCACGCGCGCCCCGCACATCAATTGGACGCGCCGGTAGTGCACCACATCTTCGGGCCGCAATTGCAATGCATCGCGCGCTTCCCTGGGAAGTGGAGCCGGCGCGGTCTGGATTTGGCGCGCGGCGATACGCGTCCCCTTGGGGGCGTGGGCGTCGCACCAGGTTTGCAACACCCTGGTGGCGCTGGGATTGGCTTCGAGCCGCGCCTCGAAGGCGCGCAGGCTCGCGGCCTCATTGCCCGGCGTGGCCCGCGCTTGAGGTGTGACGAGGATGGCCCCGATCATCCAACCCGCCGCGATATGCCAAGTCCTCATACGGCCAGCTAAATCTCCGCGATAACAATTGACAAGCGTTTCACGCGGAAGCGCGATCGCCGGGAAGCCGCTGAACCGGTAGACGGCTTGTGCGTTATCCGAAACGCCAAATGCGCCGGTTCCTTTATTCCGCTCTTCTGTCCGGATTAACCAGCCTGTCCGGTTGTGCCACCTTGTCGCCGCCGGCTACGCCGTCACCTTCACCCCCGATCGTAACAGGGGCACCTCGACCTCTTCTGGTGCGGCCGTTCTTCGCTCAGACCGGCATGGCATCCTTCTATGGCGCCGCCCATGACGGCAAGTTGACGGCCGACGGCGAGAGTTTCGACCCGCAGGGCTTCACCGCGGCGCACCGCAGCTTGGCCTTCGGAACCGTGGTGCGGGTAACCAATCTCGCCAATGGTTTGACGGTGAAGGTCGAGATCAACGATCGGGGGCCGCATAGCAAGGGCCGTATCATCGATCTCTCCGCGGCTGCGGCGCGCGCCCTCGGCATGCGCAAGAATGGCATCGCCCGGGTAAGGCTCGAAGCGTTCCGCGCCGACCAGTCCAACGCGGGATGACGCTAGATTGCGACGCGCAGTGCGGCTTCGATGGCGGCGAGGAATCCGCGATCCGGGCGGGGCTGATCGTCCTGGAGACGCGCGGCGAGGTCGATCCGGGAAAATTTGGCTAAGCCAAAGCTCATCCGCCCTTCGACGATGTCGATGGCTACGGGCGAGGTGGTCACGGTATTGGCCGTGGGCGCATCGGGCGATCCAATCTGCGCGCGGTCATAGGTGAGCGTATAGGCGATGCCGTGATCGCCGGTAAAGCCCGCCTGAAGCATTGCCAGGCGGGAATCGCCGCCGAGGCTGGACCCCAGCGTGCGGCCCCGATACTGCCAGCCATCGACATACTTATAGTCGGTGTAAGTTATGCCGTACGCATAATGTCCAAAGCTGAAAATGCTTTGGGTCGAGATCGTGCTGGCATATTCGGCGGTAAGCCGGATCGCATCATTGCCCGCCGGGACCCAGACACTCGCCCCGAAAAGATGGCTGGAGTCGGAGTGGACAAAGGGCCCGGTGTCCCGGTTCATCACCTGCGTATAAACGGCGTAGGGCAGCTTGAACGCTTTGCCGGTATAGCGCAGGTCTATATCGACCTCGTCTTTCGACTTGCTGACATGCGTGGGGTCGTTATAGACGTTGAAGAATTCCGCGACCGGCTCGCAAGGATGACCGGTCCCGCACAATTGTTCGGCTCGCGCCAGCGCGAATTCCAAACCGGGCAGCGGGTTGATGCTCAGCCGCAATCCGTTGAAGAGCGTATTCGAAGCGACACGCTTTCCATCCAAAACGCCAACGAAAAATTCCGCCTGCCAGGGCCCCATCCACGACAGAAGGGGGCTTTGGAACGGCGTCGTGTCGATCCGGGTGATGCCGATCTGGGGAAAGGGCCTGGCATTGGTTGACAATGAAAGCGCCGTGCTCCAGCCGGGTCCCCACCAATGCGGCATATAGCCGGCATAGAGCGCCGCATTGCCGATGCGCTGGGCCGCATAACTTCCATCGAGTAGCAATGTTTGATGATCGATGCCATTTTGTCGTCTGTGCGCCCGCCGCCAGATGAACTGCTGTCGTCGGCCAAATATAGTCCAGGACGAACTGCCCCTGCGCCGTCTGGCGGCCAAGCGCGTCGAAACCCCGAACGGTGGCGGGGCTGTTCGTTGCATCGAGGTCAATCGAGGTACGCAGTTGACCGGTTTGAGTTTCGGTCTTTCCACGCGCTCGCACCCGTTTTGCCGCGTCCGCGACATACTGAGGCTGGCCGGCCAGGGCTTCCGGAAGGTCCAGTCGATAGAGGATGCCGCCCCAGGGAAACGGCCACTGGGTCGTGACGTCGTCTATCACGCCCGCAGCTGCGAGGATTTCGATATCCGAGCGCAATTGGCTGTCGCCGGTTTCGGCGAAAGGCGCCGCTAGCGCCTGTGTTGACAATTGCAGAATGGCGAGCGCGCAAACTGCCGCGCTGGTCCAGGAAATTTTTCGCGCGGGCATCGGAAAATCAGGACCAATATTGCTGATGAGAACGTGAATCAGAAACCGAAATTCAAAATTGAAGAACGTCCGGTTGGAGGAAAATGCTTTTAGACTCCGGACGGACACCGTTCAACAGCGGCGCTGTGAATTCCCGCGTTATTGACTCTTAATCCAGCTACCCGCCCGTGCGCTCCTGACCCTGAAGAAATGTCAACTCAATCCTGCAAATGGCGAAACTTGGAATGTGGAAGCCATGTTGAAGATTCCCAACAAAAGGCATCTCAAGCGCGCGCGGCACGGGAGCAGGCCGTTTTCGAACCGCTCGAACGCCTGCTGATCGTGCCGTGGCTTAATTCTTGGCCGCCGGCATATAGCGCACAACCGCCTTCTGGCCTACCTCGGCGTCATAGATCACGCCGTTGGAGTCCACCCAGATGCCTTCGCCATTGCTGGTGCCCATCTTGTCGGGATTGATGTCGGGATCGTCAGGGATGAACGCTACCACCACGCCATCCTTGACGCTGCCGATCCTGACCCCGCGCATCCAGCCGGGATGATGATTGGTGTGGGACTCGGAATCGGCGACGTAGAGATTGTCCTTGCCGTCTACGTAACAGCCGCTGGGCCGGCCGAACTGGCTCCATGAGGCGATGAACCGGCCATTCTGGTCGAAAATATCCATCCGGTTGTTGCCGCGGTCGCCCACGAAGAGGCGGCCCTGGCTGTCCATCGCCAGGCAATGGGGAATCTCCATTTGGCCGGGCGCGAAGCCGTGATCGCCCCATTGCATCAGGAATTTGCCGTTACGATCGAATTTGACGATGCGGGCATTGCCTTTGCCCTGGCTATGGCCGTCGCCCACGAAGATGTCGCCATTGGGCGCAACCAGGACCGAACTGGGCTCGCGGAAATGGGTCTGGTCGTTGCCGGGCACGCCCGGCGTGCCAAGCGTCTTCAGGACACGGCCATTCTGGTCGTATTCGATCACGTCGTCGCCGATCTTGCCATTGTCGTGGTCGTCCACGATCCAAAGATGGTCGGCCTTGTCGATGAAGAGGAAATGCGGAAACAGGATCTGGCCCGCCCCGAACGCCTTGATGAAATTGCCCTGGGAATCGAATTCCAAGACAGGGTCCAGTGGGCTTCCGGCGCAGTCATTGGCGCCGCATCGTTCCGCGACCCAGATATTGCCGTGTGAGTCACCTGCGATGGCGCTGACCGAGCCCATGTGCCGGCCGTCCGGCATCTTGAGGTAGCCGTCCATCCGCGAGAAAGGCGGCGACGACTCGGTAATCTGCTGCGCCAGGACGGGTCCGGAGCCGAGGCCGATCGCGGTGCACAGCAAAGCGGCGACGAGACAAGCACGTTTCATGATGTTCTCCCCCATTGAGCCGGTCATTCGCCCGCCCTCCGCGAAACCATAGCACGAGTCCGGCCATCTTCCTCACCAGTGGACGGCAAAGCCGGCCCGGCGCAGTATGGCTGCGCAAGGATCGCTCATGAAGCACCAGATCGTAATTGTGATGGCCGTGATCGGGCTGGCGGCCTGCTCACCCGGCGAGCGCAAGGCTTCGGCCGAGGTAACTAAACCGTCCGCCGGCGAACAGGCATCCGCCGGAAATACGCCACGCCCGGTGCATGAAGTCCCTGGCGACGATCTCTTCCATGGCTATCGTTGCGACTTCGACTGTTCCCGCCATCAGGCCGGATATGAATGGGCGTCCCAGCACAAGATCGACAATCCCAAAGACTGCCGCGGCACGTCCCAGAGCTTCATTGAAGGCTGTTTAGCTTTTACGGGCGAGGAGGGTCCGTTCGGCCAGAGGGAAGTCTTCCAAGACGAAGATTGAGGCCGGGTGCGCCGCCGCGGGAAAAATTTGCAACAAAGGTTGATAGGCAGGGAATTTAATTTCCTCTCGCGGATCGTGCGCCCCAAAGGGACGTTTGCCACTATACAGCTTCGTATGCCAACTCCACGGGCGGTATCGCGAGGTTGGATGTCTACAAGCGATGGAGGAGGCCGATGAGTTATCTAGATGTAAGTCCGATGATGGAGTCTCTTCGGACCGTGCCGGAAGACTTTAGCCTGAAGGGCAGGTGGCTGTCGCATCGCAGCAGCCGCCACGGCTTTTACTTTGGCCCGAATGGCAAAGTGCAGATCCAGGCCGCGTGCGAGTGTTCCCAATTTCTGATCAAGCCCGATCAAGAGCGCGCGCTTTACGACAGCTTCCGCGAATGGGAAATGAATTATTGGCGTCCGCTTCGCGCGAACCGCGAGTTCGCGTCCCATTTCCGCGGCCATTCATGGCGTGGCATCGCGATCCGGCTCGCGACCAGGCTGGCGAGCTGGCTGGCCGAAGATCGGCCCGAAACGGAAAGCGCAGAGCTGCGGTCCTTGTCCAACGGCTGAAGGGCCCTCAACCTTACCGGCGTCCTCCCGAAAATCCTGCGGAAAATCGCAAAGGCCGCGCGGGATTTGATTGATGGGCATCGCGCAGCGATTCGTCGGCTCGGGCCGGGGAACGACTTGTGTCATCCGGATCGTACTGTGACGTGCGCCTCCCACTGCAGCCACAAGCATCATCGTCACGCCCCCTGAAACGGGCGGTGTTAAAAATGCCATGCGCATGATCGCTAAAAAGGGCGTGCATTGATCCAAAGGGGCTCGCCGGGTACACCTTTTGTGGCTGGATACCGGCAAAAGGGGGCCACGCGCATCGCATGTCTTATGGCGGCACATACAAAAATGAATTGGGCCAACCCGTAGGCGCGCCGTTGCCCGATTGGTCTCCGAGGCCTCTGCCGCCGCGCGTCGCGCTGGACGGGCGATATTGCCGCGTCGAGCCGATAAACCCGGAACGGCATGCGGAAGACCTTTTTGAAGCCTTCTCCAAATCGGATCCGAATATCTGGACCTACCTGCCGGATTACATGGGTCCTTATTCGTCATTTTCCGACTGGCAACAATGGATCGCGAGCACAGTCTCCAGTGACGATCCTCT
>Ga0126381_100008031_pt1 | contig 11775 bp, 11 predicted proteins | sample PanSoiMetPlot_28_FD_96465 | JGI IMG/M metagenome (GOLD analysis project Ga0126381, IMG submission 96465) | Tropical forest soil microbial communities from Panama - MetaG Plot_28 | ecosystem: Environmental > Terrestrial > Soil > Tropical forest > Bulk soil | place: Panama | collected 2016-02-17 | reverse complement strand
TCGTCGTGGGCCGGCACGCCCATGAGGGCTCCGGTCCCGTACTCGGGCAGCACGAAGTTGGCCAGCCAGACCGGAATTCTCTCGCCGGTCGCCGGGTGCCGGGCGGCGACGCCCGTGTCGAGGCCCTCCTTCTCGGCGCCCTCGGCCTCACGCTCGAGGCGGGACTCCCGGCGCACGCGCTCGACGAACGCCTCGATCGCGCCGCGATCCGCCGACCTTTCGGCGATCCGCGCCACCGCGGGATGCTCGGGGGCGAGGGCGAGGAACGTCGCACCGTAGAGCGTGTCGGGCCGCGTCGTGAACACCGCCACGGGCTCCGAAAGGCCCTCGACCGCGAAGGCGACCTCCGCGCCCTCGGACCGCCCGATCCAGTTGCGCTGCATCGTCTTGACCCGGTCCGACCAGTGCTCGAGGCCGTCCAGACCCTTCAGCAGCCGCTCCGCGTAATCGGTGACGCGGAAGAACCACTGCGTCAGATCGCGGATCTCGACGAGGTCGTCGGAGCGCTCGCACCGGCCGTCCACGACCTGCTCGTTCGCGAGAACCGTCCGGCAGCCGGGGCACCAGTTGACGGGCGCGGTTTTGCGGTAAGCGAGGCCGCGCTCCCACATCCGGAGGAAGAGCCACTGGTTCCACTTGTAGTAGCCGGGGTCGCAAGAGGCGAGCTCCTTCGACCAGTCGTAAAGGCAGCCGAGCGCGTAGAGCTGTTCCTTCATCCGGGCGATGTTGCCCAGCGTGTACTCGCGCGGATGCACGCCGCTCTGGATGGCCGCGTTCTCAGCGGGCAGACCGAACGCGTCCCAGCCCATCGGGTTCAGCGCCTTCCGGCCGGCCATGCGCTCGCGGCGGTACAGGGCGTCGCCGAGGATGTAGTTGCGCCCGTGTCCCACGTGCAGTCGGCTCCCCGACGGGTAGGGGTACATGTTGAGCATGTAGAACTCGTCGCCGGGAACGGCCGTGTCCACTTCGGCGACGCGGCGCTCCGCCCACTGGCGTTGCCACTTCGCTTCGATCGCCGCCGCCGAGTACTTCTCCGTCATGCGACGGCGAATCTTACCCGATGGGGTTCGGGCGCTCCGGCCTACCCGTCGCGCGTCAGGGAGAGGGCGCGGAAGCGACTTCCCCTCTCTCGTCCGTTGGCCCGCGAAGCGGGCCGCTCGGAGTCCGAGCTGGCCGGACGCGGAGAGTCGCCTCCGGGAGGCGCACGACCGGATAGTCCACGCGTCCGGAAGTCTCCACCGAGGTCAGCGTCAGGCCGCGCGGGCGCTCGAGCTCGCGCCGCCCGAACGGGATGTAGCGGGAGTCGACGCCGTTGATCGAGGACGACGGATCGGAGAACACGAAGCCGAGGTCCGGGTAGTAGATCTCGATCCAGCGGTGGTAGACGCCGCCGATGTGCGAGTCGTAGCCGTCGGCGTCGGACCGGGTCCGCAGGATCCCTTGCACCGTCCGCGCCGGAATCCCGGCCCTCCGCAAGAGGTCCACGGCCAGCTCGGCGAAGCCCACGCAGAACGCGCGCTTCGACGCGTAGACCGACGCCGGATCCTGCTTGCGCGCCCGGTCGGCGTCGTAGCGTACCGTCGTCGCGACGCCTTCGAGGATTCGCTCGACGGCCGCCGCCTCGGTCGTCGCCCCCTCGACGAGGGACCGCGCATAGGCATCGCGCTCCGGCGAGGCGGGCAGGGACGCGTCGCGCGGCGTTCCCGTCGGGTAGGGAGCGCGCGACGACAGCGGAGCGCCGCTCACGCGGACCGAGAGCTCGAGGCTGCCGTCCGTGCCGCGCGCCACGCCGAGCGAATAGCCGTCGTTGTCGTACTGGTCGAAGAGGCCGGTCTCGGCCCCGGACGCGCGGTAGACGGCGATCTCGTCCGCCACGGTGGCCGACGCCGCGAGCGCGAGCCCGGCGGCCAGCGCGGCGACGCGCGCGGCGTTCACGTCCGGGGCCCCTCACCGCGCCGGCCCTTGAGGACGCCGTCGAGGATGCCGTTGATGAATTGGGAGGACTTCGGCGTCGAGAAGCGTTTGGCGATCTCCAGGGCCTCGTCGATGACGACGGGCCGCGGCGTCTCGGGCTCGTGGAGGAGCTCGAACAGCGCGAGGCGAAGGATGTTCCGATCCACGACCGGCATCCGCGCGAGGCGCCAGTGGTCGGCCTGCTTCGAGATGATCTCGTCGAGGTCCTTGCGGTGCGTCAGCGTTCCGGAGACGAGCCGGCGCGTGAAGTCGCGGATCCCTTCGGGCGCGCTCTGGAGATCATCCGAGCGCTGGAACATCTCCTGGGGCTCGGTGCCCGAGACGTCGTTCTCGTAGAGCATCTGGAGGGCGAGCTCTCTCGCCTTGCGCCGCGCGCCCACCTACGTCTTCCTCCGCAGATCCCGGACGAGGTGGGCCATCTCGATGGCGGCCTCGGCCGCCTCGATGCCCTTGTCGGCGCGGGCGCGGGCCTGATCCATCGTGTCGCACGTGAGGATGCCGAAGCCGACCGGGACACCCGTCTGCACCGTCAGGCTCGCGAGGGCACCCGCCACCGAATGCCCCAGGACCTCGTGATGGGAGGTCTCGCCGCGGACGATCGCGGCCAGCGCGACGATGGCGTTCCAGCGTCCCGTCTCGGCCAGGGTCTTCGCCCCCGCCGCCACCTCGAAGGCCCCGGGCACGCGCACCACGGCGACGTCGGCTGAGCGCGCGCCGCGGCGCCGGAGCGTGTCGAGGGCAGCCGAGAGCATCGCGTCGGTCACCGTGGGGTTCCAGCGGGCGCAGACGATGCCGATGCGCAGCCCTTCGGCATCGAGGCGGCCTTCGTGCTGCCTCGGAGAGAAAGGGGCCGCGGCGCGCCGCGGAACGCGCATGCTCAAGGACCTGCCTCGTCTTCGAAAGAAACCCGATTGTAACCCGTCCGGGCGGCGGCCGGCAGGCGCGGCCCGGAGCTCCCTAGGCGAACAGGCGCTCGAGCTCCGGGGTTTCGCCGTAGTTGCGCACGTAGCGCGCCCGGAAGGCGTCCGGCGAGTAGCGTGGCGGCTGCGGCCCCTGATTCTCGAGGCAGTAGACCGCGGCCACGCTTCCGATCCGCCCCGCGACCGGCCACGGCGCTCCGATCCGCAGGCCTCGCAGCAGACCGGCCCGGTACGCGTCCCCGACGCCGGTCGGGTCGAGGGCGTCCGACTCCGCTTTCGCGGCCGGGACGTGGTGTGTGATCCGGCCGCCCCCGAACGGAGCGTGGATCGCCGAGCCATCGGGGCCGTGCGTGACGATCAGCACCGGAACTTCGCGCTCGAGGTCCTCGCGCGTCATCCCCGTCTTGTGCATGAGAATCCCGGACTCGTAGTCGTTGACGATGAGGAGCGCGGCCCCCCGCAGCCCCTCGCGCATCTCCTCGCCCGAGAGGCGCGTCACCTGCTGGCTGGGGTCGTACAGGAACGGGATCTTTCGCTCGCGGCAGAAGGCCGCGTGGGCGGCCATTGCCGGCGGATCGTTCGGCGAGATGACGACGAACGCCGTTTCCTTGGGGTCCAGCGTGTCCAGAGGATAGCGGCGCGCGCGGGCCATCGCGCCGGTGTAGAAGGACGCGACCTGGTTCTGATCCAGGTCCGTGGACACGAAGAAGGATGCGGTGAAGAGGTCGGGCTCGAGCTTCAGGCCGGTCACGTCGATGCCTTCGGCCGCGAGCCGGCCGCGGTACTCCGCCGCGTCCGAGCCGGCCGTCGCCAGAAGGGCCGGCCGCTCCCCGAGCAGGGCCAGGCCCCAGGCGATGTTGGGTCCGCAGCCGCCGGGAACGCGGCGCATCTCGTCCACGAGGAACGAAACCGAGAGACGCGACATCCGGTCGGGAATCAGGTGCTCGGTGAACTTTCCGGGGAACGTCATCAGGTAGTCGAACGCCACCGATCCGGTCACCACGATCCGCCCGTCGGTCCTCACAGGTACCTCCCCGCGATGGGACGAAGCCGCTCCCGGGCCGCGTCGGGAATCACTCCGCGGTCCGTGATGATGGCGTAGCGCATGGCCTCGCGGCACGCGCACGGTCGCGCGGGATCCACGCGGCCCACCGCGGCCGACAGCGTGCGCCGGGCCGCCGCGGCGTTCTCGCCCAGGATCGCGATGATCACCTCGACGGAGACGTCCTCCGCGTGCTCGTGCCAGCAGTCGTAGTCGGTGACCAGGGCCAGGCTCGCGTAACAGATCTCCGCCTCGCGACAGAGGCGCGCCTCGGTCAGGTTGGTCATGCCGATGACGTCGGCGCCCCAGCTCCGGTAGAGCGACGATTCCGCCCGCGTCGAGAACTGCGGCCCTTCCATGCAAACGTACGTGCCGCCGAGGTGGACCGTCAGCCCCGACGAGCGCGCCGCTTCCGCCAGCTCCTGCGAGAGCGCCGGGCACACCGGGTCCGCGAGACCGGCGTGGGCAACCACCCCTCCGCCGAAGAAGGTATCGGCGCGGTGGCGGGTGCGGTCGATGAACTGATCCGGAATCACGGCATGCCGCGGCGCGTGCTCCTCGCGCAGACTGCCGCAGGCCGACGCCGAGAGCAGCGCGTCGCACCCGAGCATCTTGAAGCCGCAGACGTTCGCCCGGTAGTTGATCTCGGTCGGCGACAGGCGGTGGCCGCGCGCGTGCCGGGAGAGGAACGCGACGGGGACGCCACGGAGCTCGCCGACGAAGAAGGCGTCGGACGGCGCACCGAAGGGCGTCTCCAGCCTCCGCTCCTCGAGCCCCGCGACCTCGGCCAGGTCGTAGACGCCGCTGCCCCCGACCAGCCCCACCCGGCTGCGCCCGGTCACGCCGGCACCTCGGCGCCGGCTCGGTGACGCTCGATCGCCTCCCGCACACGCTCGGCGAGCGCCAGCGCGTCGCGCCCCGACTCTCCCGTCACGACGGGCCCGCCTCCGCCCCGGACGGCCGCCGCGAAGTCCGCGATCTCGCGCCCGAGCGGGTCGGAAGGCGGGACGGGGATCGGCTCCTCTATCACGCCGGGCTGGCCCCCCTCGCGGACGAGGCGGTGAGCCGCGACGCTCCGGGCGTGCATGTCGATCGAGCAATAGAGCGGCGGAGCGAAAATGCGGAGCTTCCGCATCGGTTCCGTCGACACCCGGGACGCGGTCAGGTTCGCCACGCAGCCCCCTTCGAACTCGAGCCTCGCGTTCGCGATGTCGACGCGGTCCGTTAGCACCGGCATCCCCGCGGCGCGCACTTCCCGCACGGGGCGTCGGACGAGCGCGTCGACGATCTGGAGGTCGTGGATCATCAAGTCGAGCACGACGTCGATGTCGAGGCTGCGCGCCGTCGGCGCGGCGAGGCGATGACCCTCGATGAAAAGGGGCGATCCGAGCCGGCCGAGCGCCGCCTCGACGGCCGGGTTGTAGCGCTCGACGTGACCCACCTCGAGCACCCTCCCTCGCGAGCGGGCCAGGGCCACCAGGACCTCGGCCTCGGAAAGCGAAGAGGCCATGGGCTTCTCGACCAGGACGTGCAGTCCCCGCTCGAGGAAGAACGCGGCGAGCTCGGCGTGGCTCACGGTGGGCGTCGCGACGACCACGGCCTCGGCCGTCTCGGCCACGTCCTCGCGGCGCCGGAGAGCGACGGTCGCTTCGGCCCGGGCGACGTCCTCGGCCCGGTCCGTGTGGCGGTCGTGAACGCCGACGAGGGCGACCCCAGGGGTGCGTGCGGCGACCCGCGCGTGCTGCCTCCCCAGGTGGCCGACCCCGACCACCGCCATCCGCACCGGCGCCGCGCGTTCCCCCGGCGGCCCCGGCGTCACTTGATGAAGCCTCGCTCACTCGTGCGAATGAACTGGACGAGCTCCTCGACGTCGGGCTGACCCGACAGCTCCTCGGCGATCCGCTCGAGGGCCTGGCTCGTGTTGAGCTTGGACTGACGCAGGATTCGGTAGGCCTTCTGCAGTGCGTCGACGCGCTCGTCGGAGAATCCCGCGCGCTTCAAGCCGATCGTGTTGATGCCGTAGGTCTTGGGGTCCTCGTTCCCCTCCGTCCTGCAGAACGGCAGGACGTCCTGGCGACACGCCGTGTACGCGCCCATGAAGGCGTACGCGCCGATGCGGCAGTACTGGTGCACTGCGTTGAATGCCCCGACCTTCGCGTGGTTGCCGACCTGCACGTGCCCGGCGAGGACGGAGCAGTTGGCCATGACGACGTGGGAGCCGATCCGGTTGTCGTGGGCGACGTGCGTATAGTTCATGAAGTAGTTGTCGTCGCCAACGACCGTCTCGCCTCCGCCCGTCGCGGTGCCGCGCTGCACCGTCGAGAACTCGCGGAAGACGTTGCGCGAGCCGACGACGAGGCGCGTGGGCTCTCCCCGGTATTTGAGGTCCTGCGGCTCGAACCCGAGAGCCGCGTGCGGAAAGATGCGGTTGTCGTCGCCGAAGACCGAGGGCCCCTGGACGACGGCGTGGCTCCCGACCGTCGTGCGGTCACCGAGCCGGACGCCTTCGCCGACGACGGCATAGGCGCCGATCGAGACACCTTCGCCGAGCTCCGCGCTCGGCGCGACCACGGCCAGGGGATGGACTGTGATGCTGCTGCTCATGGGCGATCCACCAGAACCGAGAGCAGGTCCGCCTCGGCGCAGAGGTTTCCGTCCACGGTCGCCGTCGCGCGGCATTTGCAGACGCGCATCTTCAGCGACACGATCTGCGCCTCGATCCGGAGCTGGTCGCCGGGCACGACGGGCCGGCGAAAGCGGCACCGGTCGACGCCCGAGAGGTAGAGGAGCTTCTTCTCCTTCTCCGGCGTGATCCCGAGGAGGCCCACTCCCGCGACCTGGGCCATCGCCTCGAGCACGAGGACCCCCGGCATCACCGGGTTCCCTGGAAAGTGCCCCTGGAAGAACTCCTCGTTGAACGTGACGTTCTTGATGCCCACCACCCGCTGGCCCGGTTCGAGCTCGAGGATCCGGTCCACGAGCAGGAACGGATAGCGGTGCGGCAACGTCTTCAGGATTTCGGCGATCCCCAGCTCCACGGTCACCTCCCCTTCCCGATCTTCGCCAGCGCCGCTTCGAGCGCGGCCAGGCGCTCGAAAACGGCTTCGAGCCTTCCCACCAGGGCAGCACGCTTCAAAAACTCGCGATGGGGCAGCGCCGGCATCCCGGATACGACGGCGCCGGCCCTCACGCGTCCCCGGCGCGCGATGCCCGCCTGCCCCGTCAGGATCGCATGATCTCCGATGAGGACGTGATCCGAAATACCGACCTGGCCCGCCAGGGTGACCCCCCGGCCGAGTCGCGAGGACCCGCCCACGCCGGCCTGCCCGCACAAAATCGAGTGCTCGCCGACGACGACGTTGTGCCCCACCTGGACCAGATTGTCGATCTTGGTTCCCCGTCCGATGATCGTCTCACCGAGCGTCGCCCGGTCGATCGCGGCGTTGGCGCCGATTTCGACGTCGTCCTCGACGCGTACCGTACCCACCTGGGGGATCTTCCGGTGGCGGGCGCCGTCCCAGACGTAGCCGAACCCGTCGGAGCCCACGACCGCCCCGGGCTGAAGCACGCACCGGTGGCCGATGCGGCATCCGGCCATGACGGCGGATCCCGGTCCGAGCACGCAGTCCTCGCCGATCTCCGCGCGCTCGCCGACGAAGGCGCCAGCGCGGAGGCGAGTCCGGGCGCCGATCCGCGCCCCCGCTTCGACGGTCGCGCCGGCCTCGACCGAGGCCGACGGCGCGATGCGAGCGCCGGGCCGCACGTGGGCGCCGCGGGCAACGCCGGCGCGGCCGGCCGGGGCCGGATGGAGCGACTCGAGCCAGATCGCCAGCGCGAGGGGAGGCGACGCGACGACGACGCAAGGCTTTCCGGCGGCGAGAACGGCGGAGGACGAGAGGAGCGCACCGGCCCGACTCGACGCGGCTTCCCGCGACCGGCGCTCGTCCGCGACCCAGGAAAGGTCGCGCGGCCCGGCGGACTCGAGGGGCGCGACGCCGTTCAGACGCGTCGCGGCGTCGCCGTGGATCCGGCCGCCGACGGCCGCCGCCACGTCGTCCAGGCGGAAGCCCGCGGAGGCTCCGCGGGAGCGCCGCGGCCGGCCGGCGCCCCTCGTCGGGACTCGTGAGCGGGCCACGGCGTCTCGCTTCCGACGCTTCGGTTACGGCTTCTTCGTGGGAGCCGGACCCGGCGCCGGCTTGGCCGGTGCGGCCTTGGGCGTTCCTTCCGGAGCCTTCGCGGCGGGCACCGCGACGGTCGTGTTGAACTGCTTCAGGACTTCGTCGGTAATGTCGATCGAGTCGTCGGCGTAGACGAGACCGGCCTGGAACTTGTTGAAGATGAGGGTGAACCCCCTCTCCTTGCCGATCTGGTTGATCACCGGGAACACGCGCCGCTCGAGCTCGCCGAGCTCCTTCTTCTGCGCCGCTTCGAGGTCGCGGTTCGCGTCGTCCTGGAACCGCTTGAACGCGATCGCCTTCTCCTGGTAGCTCTTCTGGAGCGCTTCGCGCTTGTCGTCGGCGAGGGCGGTGCCCTGGTCGGCCAGCTTCTGCTCCATGTCGCGCAGCTCCTTCTGGAGCTTGTCACCTTCGTCCTTCTTCTGGTCGTTCAGCTTCTTGACCCGGTTGAAGGCTTCTTTACCGAGGGCCGACTCCTGGACGAGCCGTTCGACGTTGATGACGCCGATCTTGGCCGGCCCGGTGGGCGCCGGAGCGGTGGTGGCGGGTGCGGTCGCAGCTCCCTGGGCGAGGGCGCTGGCTGCCAGGAACGCAGCGGCGACCGTCAAGACAAAGCGTTTCATTCCTTCTCCTTATCCGCGAAAGCGCGGAAGTGTAGCAAAAACCGCGGTCGGGAAAACAGGCCGAAAATGAGCCCCATTCCGCGATCTTTAATGTCCTCGCCCGGCGCCAGGCCTCTCGGTCACGCACTCCACCGACCCGGCCACGATACCGATGTTCTTCTCCCCCTCCGCGCGCCGTCGAGGCGCGGGTGCCCTGGGCTGCTGCCATATCGGGCGGACGCTTCCTCTTGGGAGAGAGTCCGGTCGCGACTTCCCCTCTCTCGTCGGCGCGTCGAGCGCCGCCTAGAACGACCGGCCGATCGAGAAGGTGAACCCGGACTTCTTCTCTTGCAAGCTGGGCAGGGGGAACCCGTACTGGTCGATCGGCTGGATGGGGTTCGGGTTGATGGCGTAGATGAAGCGCAGCGGCGCCTGGAAGATCGGCAGGAACACCCGCAGCTCCATCCCGAACGCCGTGCGGATGTTGGAGAACGAGATGCTCTGCGTGTCGAAGTAGTTGTTTCCGAAGTCGCCGAAGGCGAGCAGCGTCGCCGGCCCGACGTTCAGGAACTGGTACTCGACGTTGATCACGAAGTATTTGTTGCCGCCGAGGATCGCTCCCTGGGAATCGGTGAAAACCATGTGCGTCACCGGCTGGAGCGGAACGACCGCGCCCTGCGCGTAGCCGCGCATGCTCTGCTCGCCGCCGAGCTGAAAGCGCTGGAAAATCGGCAGGCCGTTGGTGATGGACGGCGAAGGCGCCGGGTTCCCGACGGCCAGGAGATATCCGATCTCTCCGTTCAAGGCGAGAACCGCGTTCTTCGGCAGCGGCACCGGGATGTAAATGGTCGAGCCGAGTGTGGGCTTGATGAACGAGTTCGTGCCGCCGAAGATGTCGGGCGCGATCTGGACCGCGGCCGTCAGACGGAATCCCCGCGTCGGGTTGATGGGATCGTTGCGGCTGTCGTACCGGTACGCCGGCGTCAGGGAGGAGATCGAGCCCGAGGTGGCGACGAATTTCTGCGCGGGCGCGGGCTGCCCTGGAGGAATGGGCGCTTGCGCAACGGGATAGTTGGCATGGACGTCTTCGTAGGAATACAACCCGGACACCGAGTCGAAGAGCCCGATGCCTTTCGCGTAAAACAGCGTCGCGCCCCGGCTCGTCTGCTGGACCGTCGAATAGATGACGTTGCGGCTGAAGATCGACGCCCCGACCGACTGGTTCTTGTCCATGAACCAGGGCACCGTGTACGACAGGTCGTAGAACTTGGAGACCTTCCCGACCTGCGCCGAGAGGCCGAGGACCTCGCCGCGGCCGAGGAAGTTCCGGGTCTGGAAGGAGAACTGTCCGAAGAAACCGTCGTAGCCCGAGTACCCCGCCCCGAACTGGATCTCGTTGCGGCTGGTCTCCTGGCCCTTCAGAACCAGATCGACCTTGTGCTCGTCGGGCCGGACCGAGAATTGCGGCTCTTCGCCGAGCTTGAAATAGCCGAGCTGCGAGATCTTCTGGATGCTCTTCTTGACCGCCTCCATGTCCATGACGTCGCCTTCGTCGAGGCCGAACTCCCGCCGGACGACCTTGTCGCGCGTCAGGGTGTTGCCCTGGACCTCGAGGCGGCCGAGGTAGAACTTCTCACCCTCGAACATGTGGATGTCGACGTCGACTTTGTTCGAGCCGACCTCCTTGTAGACCGGGTCGGCGAACCAGTAGATGAAGCCGCGGGTCTTGTACATCGTCTCGATCGTCGCGAGGCCCGCGACGAGCTTGTCCCGATCGAGCACCGAGCCCGGCGGCAGATCCTTGAACTCCTTGAGCAGCACGTGCGTCGGAAAGACCGTCACCTCCGGCGGATCGGCCGGCTGTCCGCTCGGGAGGACGCGCGTGATCGTGATGTCGTTCGTGTAGAACTTGTCTCCCTGGACGATCGGGATCGTGATCCGCACGCGGCGCTTGGTCTTCTCGGGCTTGGCCTTGGGGTTGACGACGTAGACGTCCAGGATCGGGTCCTTGACGACGACGTCCTTGTATCCCTTGGCCTGGTAGGCCGCCTTGATGCTCTCGACGTCGGCTTCGTAGTTGGCCTGGCTGTAGACCGTGTCGTCCGAGAGGAAGCGCCACCAGGTGGCCACCTTCGTCTTCTTCATCGCGTTGCGCAGGGCTTGAGCGCTGATGGCGGTGTTTCCCGTGAACTCGATCGACTCGATCTTGACCTTGTCGCCCTCGTCGATGAGGAAGACGACCTTCTTCTCGGTCTTGGAGATGTCGTCGATCCGATAGTCGATGGTCGCGCTGCGGAAGCCCTGCGCGGTGTAGAAGTCGCTGATGACCGAGCGCGCGTGTGCCACGTCGCGCAGCGACAGGGGCGCTCCCGCCTTGACCTCGGCTTTCCCGTCCTTCAAGGCGTCCTTGATCTGCGACGTCGAGAGCTTCTTGTTGCCGGCGAAGTCCACGTCCTTGACCAGCGGCCGCTCCTCGATCGTGACGACGAGCGTCACACCCTCGGGCGAGCGCTCGGCCTCGATCTTGGCGTTCTCGAGGAGACCCGCCTCCCAGAGCGACGGAAAGTTCTGACGCAGTTTCTCCGGGTCGTAGGGGTCGCCGACCTTGATGCCGAGGTAGTGGGCGATCGTGTCGGGCGCCACCGTCTGGTACCCGACGACCCGGATTCCGATGATCCGTTCGCCTCCCGAAGGCTCCGGCGCGGGAGGAGCCTGCGCTCCGGGCGGCGGCAAAGAGGGGGCCGGCACCTCCGGCGCCGAGACGGCCGGCGTCGGTGAGGGTGCGGGGATCGGCGGGGGCGCGGGTGGCTGCTGGGCTGCGGCCGTCGCGGCCGAAGCGCTCCAAATCGCGGCCGCCGCCGCGGCGAGGACCGCGGGCCCGAAGGACCCCGCCCGCAAGAAGCTATCGCCCCTGAGGGATCGGCTCGCTCTCGCGCGCAGTGACCCGAAGCCCATCCGGTCCCACCCGGACCTCGATCGCCTCGAGACGCTCTTCGCGGGCGGCGATCAGCAGCTCGGAGACCGGGTCCTCGACGTTCTTCTGGATGGCGCGCCGCAGCGGC
>Ga0126381_100008030_pt1 | contig 11776 bp, 16 predicted proteins | sample PanSoiMetPlot_28_FD_96465 | JGI IMG/M metagenome (GOLD analysis project Ga0126381, IMG submission 96465) | Tropical forest soil microbial communities from Panama - MetaG Plot_28 | ecosystem: Environmental > Terrestrial > Soil > Tropical forest > Bulk soil | place: Panama | collected 2016-02-17 | reverse complement strand
TTTATACATCGCGGCGGCTGACTTCAGGAATAACTACGCATGAACACAGATTGGACATCGCTCCTACCTTTCCTGGCGGCGCTCAAGCGGCAGCCGGGCGCGCCTTCGCTATAATCAGGGCCTGAAAGAGCGCGTTTACGCACCCGAAGGAACGCGCGGCCACGAATTGATGGATAATCCGCTGGTGCAAGGTGAAGCCTATAATCTGTTCAAAGACTCGATGTACGGAAACGATCGAAGAGAACATTCGATGTGGGTCATTTCGAACGACGGGCAGTATTCCACTGTGAGGTGGCCGTGGTCGGCGCAGACGGACAAAGAGGAATGGAAAGGGGATCCGCCGGATGGCGCGGTAGCTATTGTCCACACCCACCCGACGGCAACTTCAGAACAACCATCCTCTTCGGGACCGAAGAACGACCAGGACCTGGCAATGGGTAAGCAGTCAAGCAAGATAAGGATGCCGGTATATGTTTTGCACAGGAATGGCGTTTGGAAAGTGGACCCAGGTACAGGCAAGAACATCCACGTGCGCGATTATCGGTGGATGGACGAGTTCAAAGATGGTGGCGATTCGAAGTAGAAAAAGTTTCTGGCGAGAAACATTGTGCGTCTTCTTGCTCTGTCTGTTGCCCTGGGTTGAGGCGGCGGGGCAGGGAAGGCGAGCGGCGGAGAAACAAGAGCAAGCCGAGGGATGGATCAAAGAGAACTACCTGGCCGTTGTCGATCTGATTGCCCGGGAAAAGAGCTGCGTCCCGACCGACGACGCGAAATCCGAGCATGCCGCAAACAAATCTTCCGCGGCCATGCGCTGGAGCGTCTGTGTTCGGATCATACCGGGCCACCCGGAAGAGCTGGAGTCCCTGCTCTGGCTGGAAAAGCTGTCTGACGGCAGCTTGCATGCCCGGATCGCAGGGCCGAGGGGAGCATCCATCTATTGGCAACTGGTGAAGCTGAAGGCGGCGCGTCGCGATGCGTCTCCAGTAGAACTGGCCAAGCTCGTTGCCGTGGAGACGCGAGAGCGCGATAGAAAAACCCTTCCTGGTTTGACGCAGCTTGCGAGTGAATTTGAAGAGATCCGGCTGTCGCCTGTTCTGTCCGATGAATTAATGATGGATCCAACGGTGTATTCCATTCGAGCGAGGTCCATGTGGGGAGACCAGATGGATTTGGTCCTGAGCGGACCAGGACCTTCGGCGCCGCATCAGCCAGGTCCGCTGCTGGACTGGGTGGAAGGATTGAGGCGCGCGCTTTCCCAATGAATTTCTTTAGATAAAGATGTCTCACCCCTCGGGGGGCTGGTGAATTGTATCCCACCATGGACGAAAACACTCAGCCTGGGATCACCGAGTGGACGAATGCGAACGGGATTCACATCTTCCGGCTGCATTATCGGTAGTACGCCCTGTCGGGATCTCTCCACTCGCCCTCGGTCCCTTCGACAAGCTCAGGGTCCCTCGTGGCCGGTCGAGATGACAGACATTGGCAGCAGTGGTGAGCGAAGTATATTGACGCCAAGATTTCTTAACGCTCCAATTCGCTTCGCTCAGCCATGCCTCCACCCCGCCACGCGCAAGCACCCCAGCAAGCGCAAAACCGGCGCTCGCTGGGGAACCCCGCCGAAAACCGCGCGTGTCGGGGGTCCCGGCTCCGGCGCTGGCGGACGGTTCGGAATGACAAGTTGCTTTTGCAGGTTCAATCTTCATACATCCCGGGGGCTGACTTCAGGAATAACTACGCATGAACACAGATTGGACATCGCTCCTACCTTTCCTGGCGGCGCTCAAGCGGCAGCCGGACACGCCTTGGCCTGACGGCGACGGCGATCCAACCGCAGATGAATCTGATGGCGGCGGAGCGGTTCTTGGTCCGCTACAAACGAATGGAGGCGCGGCCGCGCTTTCGCAAAGTAACCTCATGGGGGACAAAGCTCCGAGCTTGGCGCAGGGAGCGTCTACGCTCCAAAACAAGGGCCAACTACTCGCGCAGCTTTTGCAGTCAGGGCTGCAGGGGAGTAATCCGAATCAGGCGCAACAAGCCCAGCCGCAGCCTACGCCACCGGAGCTGCAACCTCCCCCGCTCTTCAGCCGTGATCCGATCGAGTCCATACGTGGAATGATCGCAAACGTTGCGGGGTCCAAAAAAGGTTCCACAGACTATTTGCTCGATCAAAGCAAGGATGGCTATGGCGCTGGGTCTCCTAAGTGCAATAAGTTTGTAGCCGACTCGATCGAAGAATCGGGTCTTCCCCGGCCGCAGGCGCCCTACAAGAATGAAGGGGTGGTGGGCAGGATAGACAACATGTTGGGCCGGTCGAGAGATCCCAGCACCAATGACTGGGCGAATCCCAACGTCAAGATTCCGGGATGGTCAGAGCCCAGGCCTCTCTCGGAAGCGCGGCTGGGGGATGTGATCGCCCAACAACATGGCGACGGAGGTCATGCCGGCGTGCTGGTATACGGCGACAAGGGCGAGCTCGCCACCGCGTCCTCGAACACGGCACAAGCGCCCAAAGGAATTGTGACGGTGAATAACTGGGGTTTCCGGCCTCGTCTACAAAACGGAGAAAGCGAGAAGGATCCGTTCCCGATTGTGAGACACTACCTTGGGAAATAGCCCATGCCAAGGAAGAAATGGTTGCAATGGCCGGTGGCGCTGGCGCTGGTAAGTTTAGCGTGGGGAGTCGGCGGTTGCCGGAAGGGCGAGAGTCCGCGGCTGTCGCAAGATCCGAGATATAAGGATCTGAATCCGCTCATGCGCGCGGCCCTGGACGGCGACCTGGCCACAGTGGACAGCTTGTTGCGGGCCGGCGCGAACGTGAATGCCGCGACTCAGAGCGGCGGCACCGCACTGCACTATGCGGCCTACGGCGGCCATGCGCAAGTGGTCAAGGCCTTGCTCCGGGCAGGCGCCGATGTCAACGCGCACGGGAGCGATGGCTTTACGCCGCTGCATTCCGCGGCGCACTGCGGAAACGTGGAAGTGGTGAAGCTTTTGCTTGCAGCTCACGCGGACGTAAACGCTCGCGCGGAGGGTGATGAGACACCTTTGCTCCGGTCCATCGACATGGCTTTTGGAAAACCGGAGATTACGCTGGCGATGATTGAAGCCGGCGCTGACGTAAACGCCGTGGAAGACACGGGAGACACGCCCCTCATGATCGCTCTCAACGAGAGCTCGAATGAAGTGGTGGAAGCGCTGCTCAAGAAAGGCGCGGACCCTAACCATCGGGTGCGAGGCATGAGGCCGATTGATCTGATGTCGGGCGACACGGATGGCAGCAAAAGGAAATTGCTGCTCCGTTACGGAGCCGACCCATACTCGAAACCATCGTTCGTGAAGTGAGGACACTGCAGGGGTGCTCTTCGCCGGCGGAAATCCGAGGCTCAACGGCCTGCGGCAAGCGACGAGGAATAATGGCTTCAGCCGTTGAGGTGATTCTCAATAACGTTGGAGTCCGGTCAACCCACGCAGATACCTCAGGGGCTAAAGCCCCGATCATAAGCAGCTTTACCGCAGGCCTAAAGGCCTGCTCCAAACTCTCGACCGACCATCACCTCATCGACCATGGAGGAACACACTCACGCTGGGATCACCGAGTGGACGAATCCGAACGGCATTCACATCTTTCGGCTGCATTATTCGGCTGATCCGGAGAAGGGGGACGGGGAGAAGGTGTTCGTCGGCGACGAGAATCTGTGGCTGTCGCCGTGGGCCAAGGCTCAGTACGATGGCATGACGTCCAAGGCGTCTTATCGGCAGGAATACGAGATTGATTTCGCGGCGAAGTCGGGAGCGCTGCTTTATCCGTTCACGGACGAAGCCACGCTGGAACCGCTGAGCGCGCTGCCGGCGGAGGGAACGAATTACTACTTCCTGGATCCGCATCCGCGGACCCCGCATGCGCACCTGTGGATACGAGTGGACCGATGGGGCGATGCCTGGGCCTACCGCGAGCTGTGGCCTTCCAAGATCTACGGCCAGCAAGGGAAGGTTCCGGAGGACGACAACCGGTTTCGCATCCGGGATTATGTTGAGACGGTGAAGTACCTGGAAGAGGGCGAGACGATCTTCCGGCGGATCATCGACTACGCGGCGCGGGCGTTCACCGGCATGGGCGAGACGGAGGACAAGACCATCCAGCAGCGGTACGAGGAAGAGTCGGACAAGGTGGATTACCCCATGCGGTTTGAAGATGCGATCAAGGACAACGAAGCCGGGATCGACGCGGTGCTGGATTGGCTGAAGCCCAGAGACGTGGAAATGCCGGATGGGACGTTTAAGCCAAAAAGCAGGCTGCATATTATTAAGGAGCGCTGCCCGGAGCTGATCTGGGAGCTGCATAATAATCGCTTTGAGCAACTCACGCCGGTCATGGCGGAGAGACGCGATCCCAGCGCCAGGCCGCAGCCCAAACGCAACCATCTGACGGATCTGCTGAAGTATGCATGCCTGTGCGGGCTGAGGTACGTCTCCCCGATGCGGAAGAGTGTGAATACGTGGAAGCCGTTGCATCCGGGCGTGGCGTATTGAAGTAGCAAATAGCAAATAGCAATTAGCCAAACCGAGGCCAGCGCCGGAGGCGCTTACCCTGTTCAATTTCATTGTTCCGCGCGAGACGATTCAAGATCGTCACAACAGACGCCTCTTTCGCCCCACTGAAACCTTGGACGCGCAGGTTCAAGACGATTTGAGCGACGCCTACGAAGCCTTTCCTTGCAGCGAGAATCCTACGGATCACGTCAGTCATATTCAGTTCTTGTTCTAGGTTCTCGCCCATGAGGCTCTTGAGGCGAGCAATCGTCGCGGCAAGCTGGGCGCAACGCCGCTGAAGATGAATCATGCAATATGTCAACACATTTGTCAGGTAGAAGTGTTGGGTGGGCGGACGCGATCCGCCATGCCGAATTGCAGCTAGAGACGGCGGGAAGAGAGCGGGCGCTTTTACTTGAAGGTGTGATTGCCGTCTTTCGAGACAAGATGGAAAGCGGTGAACCCTGGCCTGGGTCGGGTTACACGGTTACACATCAGTCCGATGTGGAAATCGTCAGCAACCACAAATAGCCCAGCATCAGCATGGTGGTGTGCGCATTCTCGGGATCTCTCCACTCCCCTTCGGTCGCTTCGCTCCCTCAGAGTCGGTCGAGATGACAGACACTGGCAGCAATAGTGAGTCAAGTATGTTAACGCCAGAATTCTTTATGGGTCCTGACCATTTATGCGTACTCAAATCTGCTCTCTTCGCGGGCCGGGAAAACAGCAGATTCCTCGCTCCGCTCGGAATGACAAGTGCTTGAAAAAGATGGTCGTTCATCGGCATCGGCTGCGGGAACGTCTATCGCGAAAGGATACTCCCTATGAGCTTGGATCTCACGAGCATGCTACCATTCCTGGCGGCACTCCAGCGAAAGCCGGGCACGCCTCAGGATAACAACCCCGGGTTGCCCCCAGGGCAGCAAGCTAGCGGACAGCCCGGCGGCTCCCAACAACAGAAGGCTCCGGCGCCACAAGCGCAGCCGACGCCTTCACCCCAGCCGGCCCAGGCGCCTGACCAGTCGCAGGGAAATTATTGGGAGTACAGCCAGAGTACAGGGCAATTGACTCATGTTCACTCTGACGGAACTAGAGAGCTAGTTAACGACGACGCGGGGGAAGCCGGTTATTCCGGGCACGGCGACGGGCTCAATAATGCTGACGCACAAGATCAGCACAATGAGGGCCCGATTCCACAAGGTGATTGGATCATTGGCGCGCAACAGGACAATGTTACGGCCGGCCGGCATAAGTTGCCGGCTTCCATGCGTTTGACGCCAGCGGAGGGAACCGAGACCTACGGCCGTGACGGCTTCCTCATCCACGGCGATAACTCAGCTGGAGACCAAAGCGCTTCGAATGGCTGTATAGTGTTGCACAAAAGTTACCGAGACCAGATCGGTCAGAGCGGCGATACTCGATTAAAGGTGGTGCAATGAGATTCCGTCTGAGTGTGGCCGACAAATTGCAACTTCTGCCCGGCTGAAGTAACGTTGAGTTCCAGCCAGCCTCGCTAAAACGCAGGCTGGGCGCCGGCGGGCGAAAGATTGGGGAGGGTAAGCGAATGAGAACGTTGCTATTTTCATTGGCGTCGATTTTGTGTTTGTCCGGGGGCTTGTGGGCTCAAGCGAAGACCACACACGGGCCCGATTGTAGCGGTAGCGCGCGATGGCCGGCGAGCGCTGTGTTCGTTTACTTGAAGAATGCAGGCCTGGCAGACAACAAGGACATTGATTGGTCGAAGACAAAGGTAGTTCGCCTGGCATCGGAACAGATAGGGAAAGACCTGTGGCGGCAGGTGCATGACGTCACGTATGAGAAGAAATCCGGCGAACGGCTGGAGGCCATTGTCGTCAACGACGCGTCCATGGAGGAGTGTTCGATGGCGGGTGGCCCGATGTTCCTCGTGTCGAAGGCGCTCGGTTCGCACCGAAAATGAGTCCTGGGGGCGCGGAAGCCAAAGAAATCAGGCACCGCGTACCGCGATGCCGACGTGGATCGCAGCCAGGTCCTCAGGGAACTTTTCCGCAGGCAAAATGCGAATCTTGGCGCACCGGTGACAGGCGATCAAGGCAAGTTCGGTTTGACTCCGATTGGTGAGGGCACGCAAAGGGACCACCATGACCATATGCACTTTCAAAACAGGTATTTGAGTCAGCCGAAGAAGTAAGGGTTGCCGCCGACGCCATCAGGAGCAGCTACCGCCGGAGTACTTGAGACTCCAGCCCTTGTCTTTAGCATAGAACTTCCAGACGTTATAGAAGCAATTTTCATAGAGTTCGGTCTCGGTGATGACCTCATCCACGCCATCGTTATTGATGTCCAACTGGTCGACGAATGTTCGCTCCATGTGTTCGTCGCTACTAGCGGGCTGCACGTCGATGTCGGCCAGGGTCAAGTGATAGCTTCCGCCGTCGGGCTCGGCGATGGCGAACAAGCGATGGATGGCTCGCTGGCTCTTGACGTCGAAGCGGCCGATCAGGGCCTGACCAACACCCTTGCGCAGCTCCGTGGAAATAACCTCACCCAGTGCGCCGCGCTCGAGAAGCCGTCGGTCGAGGCCGTACTCGGTCAGCCACTGCTTGGCGAGGCGCAGCAAGGTAGACTTCTCGGCGGGCGTGGCCGCGCGTCGAGTGGAGAGGTGGCCAGGAATTTGCGATGTGGTGTTGGCCGCCAGTCGAGGCTTCCCAGCGCCATGGTAGGAGATTGCGGCAGACAAAACGCTGCCTTCGTCTTCTACGAAGGAGACATTGCTGCTCGTCACCTTGGCCACTCCAAGCCTTGACCCGCCGGAAAATACGGAGAGGTTGGATCCAGGCTGGTAAAACGATTTTTCAAATCTGGCGAAATCTTTCGCGGTCGCTCTCTGCGGCACGGGGTCGGTCAGCGAGGGAACAACGTTCCCTTGTTCCTGGCTTCCCTGATAGACAATGACCACGGGAACGATCGAGAGAGATTGGCCGTCGACGTTATGGCGGACGGCAAATATCGCGACTTCTGCCGGAAGCGCCATGGGCGTGGCCGGCGTGCTCTGCGCTGAAGCGGTTGTCACTGCCAAAAGCAGGACCATCGACAAGGTTTTCATTCGTACCATTCCGGAGATCATTGTATGGAGCCTGCGTTGGGGTATCCATTGATTTCAACGGGATGGTTTGCAATTTGCCTGCCGTCGGGGAAGTTCACGGTATGACTGCGCTCATTCATCGTTCTGTGTACGGCTCAACACGTTGTTCTGTGTACCAGTCAACACGTTCCTTGCTGTAACGGCGCCGAGGAGGCACTGCCGGACAGTGCGGGGCGACGCTATGGCTGCGGAGTGACCTCAGGTTTTCTCGTTTGAATGGAAACTTTACCGCCAACATAAGAGGGTATGAATTCCCGAGGGTCAAAGCTCTGTGCCGCCCCTCTTGGGCTCGCCCTCGGCACCCAGGCTCGCGCCGAAGTCGGTTACCGCAGAACGTCAACGCCGACAACATTTTGGTCCTCTTGGTATCCGTAATTGAAATATCCTGTTTTCACCGTGCATCCACTCCTCTCCCATGTGTAACGGACCTGTCGCCACTCCACCTTAATCGCGGCCTTTCCCGTCTCGATTGGCAATCGTTCGCAGCATCTGCGCCTTTCTGCTATCACGAAGCTGGCTGTGGCGACTATCCACTGGCCCGGCTCTAGGGTGAGGGTACTCCCGGGGACTGTGGGGGAACTGTAAAGAAACATCGAGACAGATTCTGTCTCAAGTGGAACTTTAATTTTGCTCGAACCCGTTAGCTCGGCATCAAACCACCCTTGTTCGTACTCGTGCCGAAGAATGTCCCGCGGACGTTTGCTAACGTCAGGATTGGAACTCCAGGGGATGACGACTGGACCTGTGCCGACGTTTTTCATCAAAATCGTCCCCTGAAGTGTTCCATTTCGGTCTATTTCGTTCTTGTTGGAAAGCACGAGTTCTATTTTCAGCTTCGAATCTCGGTGCGTGATCACGGTCTGCGAGTCTTTGTACCGCGGATGTCGGCAACCCTCCGGAACCACATCGGCATTGTATGATCCGGGTCCGATGGCTTTGGGGCGGACCAAGTTGATCTCAGCGATCTGCTGGCCACGCAGACCGACACTCAGTGCTGCTAACAACAACAGCGAGCCTTTCATTTGCATAAGCCAAATTCTCGCTCTTTATTCAACACAGACCAAGATCGAACAAAATAACATGCCCAAGCCTCAATATCCAGTCGACCACAAGCCTGCGATGCGAGTCCCGGTTGGGGGCTCGAGTTGCGCGTCGTGCGAGTATCTCAAGCCGGATGGGAAGCATTGCCGGAATCCGTACTTCATTCAGTGGCACGGGTCGGACAAGCTGCCGTTCCCGGCCAATGAGTTTTGCAGCGATTGGTATGAACCGGGGAAAAAGGCCGGCGCGCCGTTTTATGGGAAGTAGTTTCGGGTAGAAGAGTGGGGCTACACTTCGTTTGGTACAGGAATAAATAGACATGAGCATATCATTCGTTTCGCTTCTCCCATTCCTGGCGGCGCTGCAGCGAAAGCCGGGCACACCTCAAGACCAAGACGAGAGCAAGCCGAGCCCAGCCCAAGCAAAGCCCGCGCCAATTCCGCTAGGTGGTGCGCCCCCTCCGCCGGGCGTACCCTCCGATTACTGGAAGCGGGCTGAACAGAGACGAGACGAGGAACGAGGCGCTCTAGCCCTCGCGAGAGGCAACACATCTGTTATCACATATCCGGATGGCACGAGGGAGACTCGGAAGGGAAATCATCCTCAGCGTGATAATAACCCCGGAAATATGGAGGCCGGTGATTTTACACGCAGCCACAACGCCGTTGGCAGGGATAAAGAATTTGCCATCTTTCCCTCTGCTGAGGCGGGATTTGCGGCCATGGATGCCAGATTAAAAACCGACGACTGGCAGCACCTCACTGTTGATCAAGCTATTCACAAATGGGCGCCGCCAAAGGACGCCAAGGGCCATGCAATCAATGATACAGTTGGTTACCAGCGCAAGGTCCGTGCAGCGGCTGGAGTGAGTGGAGATGCCAGGCTATCCTCACTCAGTCCTGAACAATTTGAAACGCTGAAACAGACGATCGCGCAGATAGAGGGATTTTACGAAAACAGGCCGGGCAAAAAGGTTAAAGTCGTTCGAGAGCTGCCCAGGCGACCTAATATCATTCCGAGAAACTGATCACAGGCCAACCACGGTTGGAAGATAGATTGCAGGGAAGAAGATCCATGAAATGCTTTTACGCGATTTCTGGAGCGCTCATATTCATAAGCTGTCTGGGGCAAGCCTTGGCCCAATCAAGCAAAGCCTGTCTCTCCTACGAACCTGCCGTAGTCACACTCACCGGGACTGTGACTAGCAAGACCTACCCGGGACCACCAAATTTCGAAAGCATTAGAGCGGGAGACGAGCCGGAAACCTATTGGCTATTGGCGCTTTTGCACCCGGTTTGCGTCAACCAAGGAGAGCCCGGAGACCTGATCAATGAAGCGAAGAAGAATATCCGACGGATCCAGCTGGTCTTCAACGACGAAGAGGCCTATAAGAAATATCGGCGGCTCTTAGGGACGCGGATCGTAGCAACGGGGATGCTGTACGCGAGTTTTAGCGGGCATCACAAGACTCCCGTCTTGCTGAGGGTCAATGGTCTAACGAAGGCCACAATAAGGCGAGCACCCGGGAGGTAAGACCCCACCCGTGAAATAAGCAAGGAGCGCGAGAATCTGTTTTATTCATGCCCGTTGGGGTGATCGGCCGCTCCTCAATATCCAGCAGACCACAAGCCTGCGATGCGAGTCCCGGTTGGGGGTTCGAGTTGCGCGTCGTGCGAGTACCTCAAGCCGGACGGAAGCATTGCCGGAATCCGTATTTCATTCAATGGCACGGGTCGGATAAGCTGCCGTTCCCAGCCAATGAGTTTTGCAGCGATCGGTATGAACCAAGTAAAAAGCCAGGCGAGTCTTTTTATGGGAAGTAGGGGCGGGTGGTATGTGCAGCGTATCCCTGATTTTTCCGTCAATGGTGAAAAATAAGGGCTTATGCTTGAGCGGTTTGGCATCTAAAGTGCTACACATTTCGTGTTTGAAAATATTCTCTGACTCGTGCATCCCAGGGGCCGGGTTTTGTGTCAATATGTCGTATGCGAAAGCGGTCAAGCACAGACGTCAACCTGATAGCGGCTAGGATTGTCAGAGAAACCGCAGGGATTCCTCTTGAGGGGAAGAACCCAGCGGCGGTGGCCCTCGGACGCAAGGGCGGCCTGAGGGGCGGCAAAGCTAGGGCGGCTGCCTTAACTGCTGAACAGCGAAAGAAAATTGCAAGGAAAGCTGCTCAAAGCAGATGGGCAAGAAGAGAGGAAGAAGAGTAAATGGCTGCTCCCGAAGCTGCTCCGTCAAAGGGGACCCTGATAACAATGGCTGCCACTGCCTTGGCAGAAGAAACCGATTCGGACATATTCTTGTTCAATTCGGAAATACGTCGCCCTTGGGACGACGAGATTATTCACCAGTGCGAGAACTTAAATCGCCGCAAAAATATAAGCCTCATCCTCGTGACCGAGGGGGGCGATGCCGACTCGGCATACCGGATAGCGCGGTGTTTTCAGGACATGTATGAGAAATTCACCTGCATTGTCCCGAGTTATTGCAAGAGCGCGGGAACGCTGATGGTCATCGGCGCGCATGAGCTTGTTATGTGTAACTCCGGAGAGCTTGGGCCTCTGGACGTTCAGATGTCCAAGAAGGATGAAATTGCCGAGTTTCAGTCTGGTCTGACGGTAATGGCTTCTTTGAAAGCGCTTCACGAGAAGTCCTTCTCTGCTTTTGAGCATTTCTTCTTAACAATCAAGAAAAAGAGCAGGGGAGCGATAACTCTACGAACGGCGACGTCGATTGCAGCGACATTGACCGCAGGTCTGTTCGCGCCGATATTTCAGCAGATCGAACCCATGCACGTGGGAGAAGCCTTCAGAGCCACGGCCATATCTAGAGAGTACGGAATGAGGCTGAATGTTGAAAGTTCAAACGTAACGCAGCGATCCTTAGAATGGCTGATCGCCGCCTATCCAACGCATGGCTTTGTCATTGATCGTTCCGAGGCAACTGCTATCTTTTGAGAACGTGAGAGAACCAAATGAGTCAGAACGCAAACTGACTATTCTGTTAGAGGAAAACGCCTCAGGGCCTCTTGCCGGCAACGCCGCTACACGCAAGTATCTATCGGAAGAAAAAAAG
>Ga0126381_100008028_pt1 | contig 11778 bp, 15 predicted proteins | sample PanSoiMetPlot_28_FD_96465 | JGI IMG/M metagenome (GOLD analysis project Ga0126381, IMG submission 96465) | Tropical forest soil microbial communities from Panama - MetaG Plot_28 | ecosystem: Environmental > Terrestrial > Soil > Tropical forest > Bulk soil | place: Panama | collected 2016-02-17 | reverse complement strand
TTGAGCCAGAATTGCGCTGGCAATCCGAAATATTTCCCCAGCCGAATCGCGGTGTCAGCACTAATCGCCCGATCCCCTCGCACGACTTCATAGATGCCGGGAAAGTCGAGCGCCTTTGCTAGTTCATAGCCGCTTACACTCATGGGCTCCATAAATTCTGTTTTGAGAATCTCCCCAGGGTGGATAGCAAAAACCTTCCGTTTTGAACTCATCTGCTACTCCAATTCTTCCTGGTGGTAATCACGATCTCCAGGTCAAAAGCATTTCCATCGCGCCAAACGAAACACATGCGATATTGATCGTTGATTCGAATGCCGTGCTGCCCAGCACGATCACCGCGAAGCCTCTCCAAGTGATTCCCTGGAGGCACCCGCAAGTTATCGAGCTCGAGGCCGGCATTCAAGATGGCGAGCTTCTTGAACGCTCTTCGGTGCAGATCAGCGGGTAAGTGACGACTCTTACCCGATTGCCATAGCCGCTGTGTATCTAAGCCACGGAAACTAACAATCACATTTACATATACTAACGTGATACGATACTACTGTCAAGCAGTAGTACGTCATAAACGTCGTAATGTCATATGGTGTCTGCGTACCTGCTCTGCGATCTGGCTTGAAGAGCTGGCTGCCACCATGATTTTCGCTGGTCCGAAATCGAGATCTTGGCGTGCCCGCGCTTCCGTACGAAGATGCTTGCAGGCTTGATGTCGCGGTGGGACTATGCCAGCCGCATAAGCAGCATCGAGTGCATCGGCGATCCCGATTCTAAGCGACAGTGCTGTCCTGCCTAAATGAAGTTCAAGCGCCGCAGAACCAAGAGATTCCGAAACCGATTCCGTTTTGCTCTTGTTTCTAAACCTTTTCTCCCGCTTCCGCTTTCAAATCCTTCACCAGTCGATGAAACGCCGCCTGATACGCATCGTGGTCCTTCCAATTGCTGAAGTCGGGGATGAAATACTCGCGTATTTCCTTCGCGGAATCAATCCCGCGGTCGGCATCGAACAACTTCCAATTCCTGATGCTCGAATGCGGCGTCAGCGTAATGGGAAACAGCATCTGCCTCTTCTCCCGGTCCTCGCGGGCGCGCGTATTGGCAATCTCGGTCTTCACCCAATTGCTGTTCATGCTGTGCTCAGAGAGTATGAGCAGCAGCTTGTCATGTTCGTCAATGGCTTTCTGAATCTGCTCGTGCAGTTTGCGCCCGCCGTGCATGTCGCGCGGCGCGAACCAGCAGCGCACACCTTTATTTTGCAGATCGGCGTAGAGCTTATCGGCAAACTTCTGGTCGTTGGTCGAATAGCTGATGAAGCATGTGTAGAACTCGATGGGCCGTCCCACCATCGAATTGATGTAGCGAATAAACTCATCCGCCAGACCGCACCCGCGAAGGAACGCATCAGGAATCTTGCCGCGAGATTTGTAGATGGTGTCGATGCCCACGGTGGATGGACCTGAGTGTTTGACGCTCTCCAGGCCTTTGGCCACGCTAAGATCAACGTCGGCAGCCACCGTTCCACGAAATATTGCTGCGTCGAACCTGGCGTCCTCAAGGTTTGCCCCGTTGAGGATCGTCGAATGCAGACTGGCAAGACTGAGATTCGCTCCCCTGAGCTGCGCATCTGTAAGATTCGCCGCCGCCAAACTAGCGCCTTCAAGGTGAGCCCCTGAAAGATTTGCGCCGAACAGATTCGCTCCGCCGAGGTCGGCCCCGCTTAGGTCTGCATCCTTCAGCACCGCCCCATTCAGGTGGGTGTCTCTGAGGACCGCCTTTGTAAGGTCTGCCCCCGTGAGATCACCAGCGCGCAAATCCAGGTTTGATAGCTCAGCCTCAGCCAGTCTGGCGCCGACGAGAATACAGTCCTTGAATTGTGCTTCGCGTAAATCAGTCTTGCTAAGATTTGCTTCACTAAGGTTTGCCAGATAGAAATCTGCACCTTTTAAAACGGCGCCGCGCAGGTCAGCTTCACTTAAAGTTGCTCCGCTGAAGCTCGCCAGTGCAAGAGTAGACCAGCTGAGATTAGCTCTCCGAAGATTCGCCCAAGTAAAACGTGTACCCTCTAAGAGCGTGAGATGGAGATTCGCACCTTCAATGTCTGCTTCTGTGAGATCGGCGTTCCAAAGATCCGGAGTTACATCGTGATTCTCTTTTCTCCACTTGTTCCACCGCTCGCCGCCCTGCTTCAGGATGTCAATGTGTTCGGGATTGGCCATGTGGCGCGACCTCGTTTGTTGCGGACAGGGCGTGTCGCTCGACACGCCAGTCCCGCGCTGGGGGACGTAACAGCTTAGCTCAAGACTTCAATCCTGGATTGGCGGCATGTCGAAGACCGGAGTCGGGGTTGCGCTCTTCCGTTATGGCAACCAGCTGTTCACAAGGAACGCCAGCCCGCCAAGCAATAATTAGTAATGAATGAAGGATATGAAACCAATGAGGGTCCAACGCGGCGAGCAAGTGCTCGCCGAACAGACGACCGATCCATCTCTCGGTCTTCTTAATCACGCCTTTTCTTTCCTTTCTTGAAAACCCGGGCGCTCTTCGGATCGCCCTTCGTGTTTTCTAAACGATTTCCTATATGGGCAAGCACATTCGAAGGGAAAATTGATTCAACACAGTCGAACTCCCGCTTCCAGCCCATAGAAGGAAACTATCTCCAATTTCGTTATTCCAGTAAGATACTGAAAACAAATTGTTTAATTGAAAGATGGTAATTATTTCGCTGTCCGTCGGACTGGCAGATGCTAAATGGTGCTCTTTTTTAAGCGAAGGCAGCATACTTCTCGTATTACTATGCATCATACTCAATGTAGGAGAATGGAAATGCAGGAGAATGGAGAGGATGAGCACACCAGGGAAAAAGCAGAGGTGTACATTCACGCTTTCAAACGAGAGCGTCAAGTTTTTGACCGAAGTCGGGCGCGAGACGCATGCAGCCTCAAAGTCCTCGGTGCTTGACGAGATACTTCTTGAAAAGCGCAGAGAACGGGAGTTGGCTCGCAGCGAAGCAGCTATTGCTGCGTATTACGACGGGCTCACAAATGATCAAATAGCCGAGAACGAGGCATGGGCCAAAATCGCCGAATCTCAATTCCCTCTGGAGTAATCACCAGTGCCCAATCGATTCCCCCAGCGGGGTGAGATTTGGTTTACGAAGATTCCAACAGACCCTCCTGAAAAAGGACGAAGATCGGTGGTGATTGTTTCGACTAACGCACGAAACAATCACGTCCGGGCCAATACTGTTCTCGTAATTCCCCTCAGCACTTCGATTCAAAAAGACGATGTCCCAACACATTTGAATCTCGAGCCTGGGGAGACGGGTTTACGCGAAAGAATGGTGGCAAAGGCTGAAGATATTTCCGTAATAAGCAAACAATCGCTTGAACCTCCCCGAGAACAATTACGGAGCCTGTCCAATCTGCAGATTTGTAAGCTCGCGCAAATGGTTGCTAAGGCAATGGCGTGCACCTAAGGGACTGGTAAAAAATAAAGTTTACAATTGCTGACTCCCTCCACGATTTTTAGCTCGTGCGACGTGGATGGAGAGTGTAGTTCCAGTCACCGTGAAACTGATGGGGTGTCAACCGAAGCCTCCGCATCTCGTCGTTCGTAATCTTCTGGCCAGGCTCATAGTCGCGGGTGTCGAGAAGTGCCTTCACACGCAAACCACTCTTGGTAGTCGTGCTCCCCATCAAATTGACGACCGCCTCATAACTGAGGAGCGGCTGGCCGCGCCAGTTCATGCGCAGATCGTAGAATACGCCGGTTAATCTACGCATAGCGTGCGTAGATTGTTATTACCCTTGCGTCGAATAACCGCTATATTCTACGCATACCATGCGTAGAATAAAACGCTACATCCACGAGCTCAAGGACTGGCCGCGTTTCCATTGGAAACAGGAAAAACTGGCGCCGCGGCTTGCCGAGGTGCGCCACCGGCAGGGGCGTCTGATCGGGCGCATGGAAACGCTCGGCTTCCCCTTGCGGGATGAAGCCGTCCTTCAGACTTTGACGGAAGAGGTCATCAAATCCAGCGAGATCGAGGGCGAGTTTCTGGACCGCGCGCAGGTGCGCTCCTCGATCGCGCGGCGTTTGGGCCTGGATATCGGGGGACTGACGCCGGCTGATCGAAATGTTGAAGGTGTCGTCGAGATGATGCTGGATGCGACGCAGCGCTATGCGGAGCGGCTGACGGAGGAACGGCTTTTCGGGTGGCATGCGGCCCTGTTCCCGACGGGGCGCAGCGGCATGAGCAAGATCACCGTTGGCGAGTGGCGGACCGACAAGACCGGCCCGATGCAGGTGGTGTCGGGGTCAATTGGCAAGGAACGCGTCAATTTCGAGGCGCCGGGGGCAGGGCGGTTGAAGCGCGAGATGAAAAGGTTTCTCGACTGGTTGAACCGCGACGACGGCATGGATCTGGTGCTGAAAGCGGGCATGGCGCATCTCTGGTTCGTCACAATCCATCCTTTCGACGACGGGAACGGACGTATCGCGCGCGCGCTGGCCGATGTGATGCTGGCGCGCTCGGAACACAGCGCACAACGTTTTTACAGCATGTCGGCGCAAATCAGGCAGGAACGCAACACTTATTACGAAATCCTCGAAAGGACACAGAAGAGCGATCTTGACATCACGGCCTGGCTGGAATGGTTTCTGAACTGTCTCGGCCGCGCCTTCGACCATGCCGAAACCACGCTGACGGCGGTGCTGAGGAAAGCCCGCTTCTGGGAGCGGCTCGCCGGAACGCCGCTCAACGACCGCCAGAAGAAAATTCTCAATCAGCTGCTGAATGGTTTTGAGGGCAAATTGACGACGGTCAAATGGGCGAAACTTGCCAAATGCTCGCACGACACGGCGCTGCGTGATATCGAGGATCTGATACGCAAGTGCATTCTCGTCAAGGACGCGGCCGGCGGGCGCAGCACAAGCTATTCTCTAGCGGAGATCGCGTAAGCCTCATTCGAAAAATGAACCCCGCGCCAGCCTGAGGCCTGCGCGGGTTCCTATCATAACGCCCCCATCTTTGAAGGTCACCGTTCCGGCTGCAGCAGCAGGCACCTCGCTGGCGGTAAATACCACGGCCTGTCCGAATGCTGATGGATTCACAGAAGCCCCCAGTGTTGTAGTGGTCGGCTGCTCCACTATCTGCATGATGCTCGCGCTGCTGGGATTGAAATTGTTGTCACCGTTGTGCTGCGAGGTCTATCAGGGGCTATGAGGGCTTGACAGGAACAACTGCTACTACCACAATAGTGGGCGCTTCTGGCCTACTGGCGCGTCTCGTCTAGTTGACCCCAGCTTGAATGATTAGAACTCAGGGGACCTTCTCTGGTGCAAACGGTCGCGATTGTCGAGCTTAGGACGTTCCACGTGTTGAGCACAGAATTCAGATCGAAGGAGACTGAAATGAAATTATTTCCCGGCCGCCACGGCGTATTAAGAGGTTGCGCTGTGATTTCCCGCCGAGTCCTGCTAACGTGCATTGCCGCGGCTCTCATTGCCGTACCAACACTCAGCAATGCACAGACCATGCAGCCCTCGACTGCCAAGAGCACAAAAACAAGGGCAGCTAAACCATCCCCCGCCGCCGTCGCCACCGCGAAAGTTACCAATCCGAAACCCGGCCCGATCCCAACCACCCAGAATCGCATTGTCTTAAAAAAGCAAGCCGAGTATGGTCTTGGGTCCCGCGATGAAGCGTCGGATGATACCGGAGTCGCAGAAGATCCGAGCGCAGCAGCCGCGGAAGAGTATCAAAATCGTGCTTATCCGGCCGCCTACGTTCCACAGCAACTAACGGTAAACGCGCGTCAAGGTTGGGCCAAGATCAAGGCGCAAGGCGGGGGGGCGGGCAAGAACAAGCCGGGAACGTGGACGCTCGCCGGTCCGAGCATGGCCAACTTTCCCAACATCTTGACCTTCAGCGGCGCGGCGATTACCACCTCGGGCCGTATAACTGCGCTGGCGATCTCGCCCAACTGCAGCACCAATGGCTGCACGCTTTGGGTTGCAGCCGCCGGTGGGGGCGTTTGGCGCACTGACAATGCGTTATCTGGCAACGGCCCAAGCTGGACGTTTGTTTCCGACAGCTTCGCCACCAATGCGATTGGAACCTTGACTTACGACGCCGGTACGAACACGCTGTACGCAGGGACCGGCGAGCCCAACGCTTCAGCCGATTCGGAAGCGGGTTTCGGCATCTATAAGTCGACCGATGGCGGTAACACCTGGACGCACCTAGCTGCCAACACATCAGTACCGTCGGGCACGGTCGATTGCGGTGCGGTGTTTGGTCCTCCCTTTGGGGTCATGACCGCCCCCGCCTACAGCGGCCCCGCTTTCGACGGCAGATCGATCTCCTCGATCGTGGTCATCGGTAATACGCTCTATGTTGGTTCCACGCGGGGAGTCCGCGGTATCAGTTCGGTTTCGAGCGGTGGCGCGGTTAGTCTTGCTCCCGGACTCCCTCCCTACGGGCTATGGAAGTCCACCGATGGCGGCGCAACGTTCACGTTGCTGAACGCCCAGACGATCTGTCTGAACCCGACGCTAGCGGATAACGCCGGCATCATACAAGCAAGCTTTGGTTCCACGCGTGGCGTCAACCACATTGAGCTGGATCCCAGCAGCTCTACCACCCTATACGTGGCTGCGTTCCCGCAGAACAACGCTCCGCCGGTGAATACTGGCGGAGGTGTTTGGCGCTCCGCTGACAGTGGGGCAACCTGGACGCAGGTCATGGCTGCACTCAACCCTACGCAGAACACCGACCGGGCTGAGTTCGCGGTCACCAAACTTCCTAACGGCAACACCCGCATGTACGTCGGCGATGGAAACGTGGGGGCACCTGCGGCACACTTCTTTCGCAGCGACAGCGTCGCTACGGACTCGCCGGTATTCACTGACCTCACCACAACTCAGGACGTCAACTACTGCACTGGTCAATGCTGGTATGACAACTACGTTGTCACTCCAGCTGGCTATCCTGATACCGTGTATCTCGGCGGCTCCTATCAGTACTCAGAATACGGCAACGTGTCGGACGCCCGAGGCGTGCTCTATTCAACCGACGCCGGCGTGTCCTTCACCGACATGACCTGGGATGCGACGACGAACCCAACGCCTGCAGGGAGCTGCTGTCAACGCAATCCGGTGGCGCCAAACGGGATCCATCCGGATCAGCATGCGCTGGTCGTCAGTCCTACGAACCCCGCGCTGTTCTTTGAAGGGTCCGATGGCGGGCTCGTGCGCTCCAGTGGCAGCTTCGCTGACATCTCATCGCAGTGCACGACATTTCGCGGGCTCAGCGGAGCAAATCTGGCACTTTGCCAGCAATTACTGTCCAGGGTGCCTACTCGTCTGTTCAACCTGAACGGCGGGCTATCCACCTTGCAATTCCAGAGTTTGTCAGTCGCGCCGGATAACCCAAAGCACCTGCAGGGTGGCACCCAGGACAACGGAACGTGGGAGACTTACGGCTCCGCCGTTGTGTGGCCGCAGATAATCTACGGCGACGGCGGACAATCCGGCTTTAGTGCGAACAACTCGAACCTCCGGTTCAACAGCTTCACCGGCAAAGCCAATGATGTAAATTTCCAGAACGGCGACCCATCGAAGTGGGTCATCGCGTCAGGACCGATCTTCGCAAGCAATGAGGGCTCGCAGTTCTACACGCCCATCATCGCTGACCCGAACTCCGCTAGCGCAGGCACGATTTTCCAAGGTTCGAACAGCGTCTGGCGCACCCAGGATTGGGCCGGCGACCAGACCTTCCTGGAGACCAACTGCCCTGAGTTCACCACTTCCGCGGCGAATCCTACCTGCGGCGACTTCGTGCGAATTGGCCCCGCTGGCCAAACGAGCCTCGTCGCTGCGAACGCGACAGACTTCCGTGGGACCTCTCGGTCCGGCGGCAACCTGGCCGCCGTGCAGAGAACCCCGAGCGATACAGGAACGCTATGGGTGGCGACAACGACGGGGCGCGTTTTTATCTCGAAGAACGCCGATGCGGCTGCGAGCTCGGTAACCTACACACGACTGGATACCCTGCCATCGGCGACCGCGAGCCCCGGCCGATTTGTCAGCGGAATCAGCGTTGATCCTGCAAACCCGAACCACGCATGGATCTCATACTCCAGCTACAGTTCGCTGACACCGACCACACCAGGTCACGTGTTCGACGTGACTTTCAATCCAACCGCAAACGGCGGTACTGGCGACGCGACATGGACAATCCTCGACGGCTCAGGTGCGACCGCATTTCCGGACTTTCCGGCGACATCTATTGCCCACGACACCAATGGCGATCTGTACGTCTCCAATGATTGGGGCGTGCTCAGGCTGCCGAGTGGCTCGCCCGATTGGGAAGTCGCTGGCACCGGACTGCCGATGGTTGAAGTCGCCGGTCTTACTATTGTGCCCGGTGCGCGGAAGCTTTACGCTGCTACGCATGGTCGAAGCGCTTGGCAGTTGACGCTGCCCTAGTAGGGTGTTCTTTTGCAATGGGTGGGATGGCGAAAATCCATCCCGCCCGATTCTTCTGTAAAATCGCACGTTATTGCTGAAGTACATGATTGTCGCCGTCCTCTTTTTGTTCTCCGCCGCTTGCACGGCATCGGACACGGCTGCGCCGCCCGGCTTTTTGCAAGGACATTTGCGAATTGTCTCCCCTGCACCTGTTGAGCTGGCGGACGGGCGTCCCTCCACTGTCGCTCAGGAATCCTTTGCTGAATATCCCTTAGTCGTCTTTAGCCAGGACGGAAACCATGAGATTACACGATTTGCCGCGGACGCAAGGGGCGACTATCGTGTCGTGCTACCCTCGGGCGTCTATGTTCTGGATGTGCAAGACCGCATTCGCAAGCATGTCCGCGCTACTCCTCGGTCGTTCACCGTTGTCTCGAATCAAACTGTCCAGGTGAATATGGAGATAGACACCGGCGTTCGCTGAGCGCTTTTCCTCGAATTGCATCTCCAGAACGTCGAAAGCCGCGTGATCGAGGTCCGCGAACGAAAGTGGTTTGACAGATTGGCTGGTGGGTTGCCAATCCAAAAGTCCCGGCTCAAAAGATTGTCGTCTCGTCACGCGATCAATCTACCTGCTAACAACCTGACCAAGTTCGCTGTCGCCGTATCCTCCACCGAAAATCCACAGGACCCTTGGTTCCTGTATTGGTGGGATGCGGTTGCCCATGACGGCGATCCGTCCAGCGGCGTCTTCGAGCCCGACGATTGGGGCGACTATCCGACCCTCGGAATCGACGCCAAATGTGTGTATCAAACTAACCCTGTGTCGAATAGCGGGTCCAATCGTTATTGCCACGTCCAGATTTTTCCCGCCTGGCAAATGGCCGCTGGCGACCCGGCCCCATCAATGGCTGGCAATTCTGGGATCTCTCCGAGCCCAACGGCACCAAAGCGACTCGCCTCACTCCGGCGGTTCACCACGGAAACAACAGCCGCGGATTCTTTGTCGGACCGAACCTTGGATCCTCCATGCTTGTCTGGGGCATTCAAGATCCACTCGGGCCCAACCAACGAATGGATCGCGCGGCGCTGCCAATCGCCTCGTTTGCCGGCCCAAAGGACGCACCCCAGGAGAATTCTTCTCAGTTGATTCGCACCACCAACATCGCTACCGATCCGCTGCGCGCGAGTTGCCGCAACAACGTGCTTTCGTTTTCCTTCAATGACGGCACCGACTGGGGCAGCCCGGTGGCGTCATCTCCTCGAACCGGCTGATACGCTTTGATCTCTCGGCGTTTCCAGCCTTGCCGCAGGCTGGCGACGCCGGCTAATGGGACCGAATTTTCGGTTTCAACAAACCTATCGAGGACCAACCCGGCGATCGTTTCGCATATGCCTGGCCTGCTGTCGACACCAACGCTCTCGGAGATATGGTCGTTGTCTACAATCGCACGGGCGTAACCCGCGACCCTGAAATTCGCTTCAGCACGTGGATGCACTCAGAACCAGACATCCGCCCCAGCCGCTTGCTCAAAGCTGGCGAAAAGCCGTACGCCTTTAGTTGGGTTGCTCAGAATACCTCCTTGCCATGGGCTGATACGGCCGGCGTTTCGGTTGATCCCTACGACGATGTCGCAGTCTGGTTCGCACATACTTATGCCGACTCCCACACCACCGACGGAAACTATGCGGTCTGGGTCGGGAAGGTATTCGGCGGCCGATTCCCTTGGGTCAAGGTGCGCCTGAATCTGGTGGTTGGACCACGTCATCCCCGACCCGGCGAGCCCGTCGAGTTCGAAGTGCAGTTCGAGAATGGTGGCGACGGGCAGTCCCCAGCCACACGCGCTCATGTCCTTCTTGTCTCAGAATCGTCTGACAAGGATCGCTTGCTCTCGCTCCGCGTACCAGAGATTCCGGCGGCCGGCAGCGTGACACTTCGCATCACAACAAATTCTGCCTGAAGCGTTACCCAGCGGCGCCTATCAGATTGAAGTCACGTTCGACCCTGGTCGGCGCTTTCGCCCGTACAGCCACGCGGCTACGACTGCGCGTCTCCCCTTGAAGATCAAGTCGTAAGTTGACATGACCGCCCGTTTTAGGAGTTTTGTGGGTCGTCATACCCTAAGAAAAGACTCCGCAAGTTGCCAACCCAACGCTCGGCAATTCCGTTCTGCCAAGGGCTGCGATATGTGGTCCGAATTGGTTGGCTACCATTGCCTTCACGGTGGAGACGCCATCACAAGGTGCGACCCTCAATTCAACAGTATAGCGTTGCCGAATTGGCTCAGTTGATGAGATGGATTGCTTCAGATGGGCAGCTGAGAACCGACGACGAAATCATGGATGAGATGGTGGCCACTCTCGGCTTCAGTCGTCGGGGAGCAAGAATCGAGAGCGGGATACGAGGAGCGATCTCGCGCGGAGAGCACAAATCTGACTTTCGAACCGTAGTGGCACAGGACGTGATCAGGAGAACAGATACGCACCCCAGGCAGATGTGTTGCAACTATTCGGGGGTTGCTGGCTGGTGACGTGAAACAATCGCGAAATGATAATCCGACCAGCGATCTTCAAATGGCGGCTGACCGAACCCGTTCAGTTGGCTCGCTTGTGTTCGCTTCCTTCCTGCGCCTTACGATTTGTCGAATACAAGGCCGCGGCCCCAGACGTCCAAGTGCCAATGCGGATCACGATAGGCCCGCTGATTGACCATGCACAACTAGCAAAAAGTGACCGTCTCAATGACAGGAGAACACATGGCCTCACTAGTTAATCGGCATCCTATCGTCAGCTCACGCTTTGTGCTTGGTGAGTAATATGATTCGCTGCACGCGATCACGTTCTGCCGTTGTTTGGCGGCTTCTGTCTAGCCATCGCGTCAACCAATTTTCTGACTTAGATGTTTGGCAACGCTGGCCGTCTCTCCGCACTGAATTGCGCCTGGCCCAACGAGTGGAGTCTCGAGCTAGGGTGTGCGACTGCAAGGCGCTTGGTGCGACGTCATTTCAAGAGCGCTTCTTGCAGGTCCTTCAAATACTCTTAGTGACACTTCTCGCTTTGCAGGCTCGGACAGCTTGGGGACAAACCGATTCGACCGGCGCATTGTTGGGTCAAGTGACGGATCCTACTGGGAAAGGCGTTCCCCAAGCATCGGTAGCAGCAAAGAGCGAAGGTGCGGCAGTTAGCCGCTTGACTGTTAGCGACGACGAAGGCCGCTTCGTGTTACCGCTCCTGCCACCAGGGACCTATCTGGTAGAGGTTACAAAGCACGGCTTTTCAAGTACGCAGTCAGAACCGGTGCGGGTTCCCGTA
>Ga0126381_100008026_pt1 | contig 11779 bp, 9 predicted proteins | sample PanSoiMetPlot_28_FD_96465 | JGI IMG/M metagenome (GOLD analysis project Ga0126381, IMG submission 96465) | Tropical forest soil microbial communities from Panama - MetaG Plot_28 | ecosystem: Environmental > Terrestrial > Soil > Tropical forest > Bulk soil | place: Panama | collected 2016-02-17 | reverse complement strand
GGCGCCTTGTGCGGCGGGAGTTACTTCGCAAACTGCACCTTCGGCGGTAGAGGCTACCGCACCGAATCCATCTCCCGTGATACAGGCCACTTCGCCATCTGCGTCGCCGACGTCGCAATAATCCGAGCCGCTATTTGTCACGCGGCTCGTCAAGATCGGCCGGCGAATTCGCGCGTTGTTGTGCGAGATCCCGCGCGTATTGCAGTGTGTCGATGGAATCGACATTCTTATCACGCCGGATTGCCTTGATTCTTGGAAAGCGCAGTGCCAGTCCACTAGCGTGACGTGTGCTGGGCTGGATTGAATTGAAGGCGACCTCGAGCACGACATCCGGTTTCACGGTACGGTACCGGCCACGATTGGCGATTGTGTTTTGCTTGAAGTGCTCGGTTAACTCGGCGATCTCTGCGTCGGTCAATCCGCTGTAAGCTTTGCCAATCGGTAAAAGGTCGCCACTTGCTTCGTCGCGCACCGCAAAAGTGTAATCGCTTAAGACATTATTTCGCTTGCCATGGCCCAACTCCGCCGCAACAACGACCACATCCAGCGTTGCCAGCTCTTTCTTCAGTTTAAACCAAAACATTCCGCGCGTGCCAGGCAAATAAAAGCTTTCCGGGTCTTTGATCATCAGACCTTCATTCAGGCGCCGGCGAGCCTCTCGAAATGCTAGCTCGATCTCAGCGACAGAATGGGCGGAGGTTACTTTCGCAATTTGAAATTGCGACGGCAATCGCAAGCGGTCGAGACGTCTTCGCCGTTCGCGCAACGGAGTTGTTAGCAACGACTGCCCGTTCAGCCAAAGAAGATCAAACACAACAAATGCCACCGGCACGTCTGCTGCTGCGCGCGCGAACAAATCTTCACCATCGCTTTTGCGGCCGAGCCGCCTTTGCAGATCAAAGAAGGTGAGCCTGCGACCTTCTTGGAAAGCGATGATTTCACCATCGATAATTAGCTCGTCCTGCAAGTTCCCGGCTTGATCTTTCAATTCCGGAAATTGTCCGGTGATCCGCCGCAAGTCGCGGGAGAAAATTTCAATCCGTTGTGCGCTATGATGAAGTTGCGCACGGATGCCATCGAATTTGTCCTCCAAATAAACCGTGGCCCGCGTTGACTTCCGAGCGGTGTCCACCGTGTCGACAAATCGTTCCCACACGGCTTCGGCGGTCGCTTCAGGAGTCGCAAGCATGCACTTGATCGGACGAAAGATCGATAGCTCCGCCCGATGCAGTTCCTTCCGCGAGGCGAGCGCTGCCGTCTTATCAATGTCGCCTAACAACATGTTCGCCTCCCTGACCTGTTCGAACGGAACATCAAACGCCTTCGCAATCGCTTCCTCGACCAAACCCTCGCGCAGCCCGATGCGGAGGTCGCCAGTCAGGATCTTGACGACGTACTCACCTTCGCGCGCAGACAGGATAGAGAGTCGATCTTTCAGCAGTGTCGACTTGGCTGTCGGACCGCGAGCACGGTAGAGACTTTCGAACAACTCGCGCGATTCATAAATGCTGAACGGCTGCGGCGCCGTTCGCCCATCGAGAGCTTCGAATGCACTCTTGCCAGCATCGCCGTGGGCGCTGCCAATGCGATGAAGCTCCGCGTTTCCAATGTCCGTGGCGGCCTGCAAGGCGCGGAAGATTACGGCCCAGCCGACTTGTAATGTGCGCAAATCGCTTTGGGGAAATGCTCTTCCGGTAAAATAGAGTGTAGCGATGGGAAGTTGTTCGTTCGTCAGGCTCTGCAGATAATCGGCAAGCAGGCGAATTTTCTCGAGTTTTGCCGGGGTCGCAGCGATCGCCTCCCCGACATTCGCAAACGCGAGAAATTCCGATTCGAGAGCGCATGCGTTCCGAAACGAACGTTCTGTGGACTCAGGAGTACGCGAAACGTCCGCACATGGGCGGAAAGGCTGTGTGCTGCCTGCTGCGCACAGGTGCAGTTCCATTTGGTCTTCTTCGCTCAATGCCCACGCGTCAATGCCGCGGTTCCGTAGATCGCGCGCGAATGCAGCAGCGAAACCGTGCAGCGTAAGCACTCGCCCTGGCTGTACCAGTTCGACGTAGCGCATTAAATCGTCGTAATCTGCGTGATCTGAGATGGGAAATGCTGCGTCGACTTGATAGTGATAAACGGCATTTGGGTCCACCGCCCAGCCACTGATCATCGCTACACGTTTGCGTGGAATTCTTTCCAGCATATGCGAGCGATTCGCGCTGGGCGGGCAGATGAGGACCTTTCCTGCAACATTGTTCGGGTTGTAACGCACGTATTTGCAGAACGATTGGCCAAACTGCTCGTAGATGCGGGTCATCTGGTAGACGGAGCCGTGCAGCATCGGAGTCAGGCCAGCTCCATCAAGCGAACAGAGTATTTCCTGCGCTTTGCCTAACGAGTAGCCCAAAAGCACGGCCACGTTGCCTGTGTCAATTGCTTCACGGCAAAATGCGACCATTTGATCAATGACTTGCTCCGTTGGCGGAAATCGATAGCGCGGCAGACCAAATGTCGTCTCCACAATGAGCGTGTCTGCTTTGCGCCACCGCGCCTGTTCAGCGGATTTTCCCGGACGCAATTTGAAATCTCCCGTGTATAGGAGGCTTTCGTCACCGATAGAAACGAAATATTGCGCCGAACCGAAGATGTGACCGGCGGGCAGTAACATGAGATTGATGCCATGCACAGTTCGTTCTTCACCAAATGGCAGGACGTGTTCTGTGCGATGACCCGGCAGCCGGCTTCGAAGCAAACGCGCCGTCCTTTCGGAGATGATGATCTCCTCGTGAGGCGCTATGTGGTCGCTGTGCGCGTGCGAAATGAAAGCGAAGCGCTTGGCGTCCCACGGATCCAGCCACAAGTCCTGTTGCGGCAGATAGACCCCTCGCTTGTAACGAACGTCAATCATAAGATGAAACCTACTTGCAGACTCGCGAGAGCGAAATCTGTAGCCGCACAAAATCTAGGTGACGTATGGTATCGATGCTTTGCGCGTTGACACCCAATTCGAGCCTCGGCTTTATTAAATGAAATGAGGTTTGCCGTCGCAGTTCTCGCTTTGAGTTCTTTGGCCGTGGGCGCTTCCAGTGAGGCCGCACGCGAAGAACCAAGAGTCCTCGAAAAAGTAACGCCGCTTCCGGTTGCGTTGGACAAAGATTTCGAGTTTCGAAAAACGAAGCTTTTCTTTGTGGGCGAGACAGGACTAAAACAAAGTCAGCGTGCGTCGCAAAGCACGAGCACACTTAGCGGAAAATCGCTTTCTGGCAGTGGCAGTGCGCCGAGCCAGAAAACTGGCACCGTTCAAGACGCGCCGATTGTGTTTGAGCGACAGTACCGCCTCTTCGGCGCTGTGACGGCAGTCGATCAGCGCCAGCGTTTCGGCGATTACTTCGATTTCTTTTGGCGGGCCAAACGGAACTCCGATGTCACAGTGCGTTTGGAGTATCGACAGGAAAAATTGCATGAACATGTCCAGGCACAGGAAATTACGTACCGAAGCGTGCGCGGCACGCGTAAAACCGAATTCAAGGTGATTGGAGACGATTACCTCGACGATGGCCGCGTCACTGCCTGGCGGTGCCTATTAATTTCAAACGGCCGGATCGTCGCAGAAAACCGCTCGTTCATGTGGGAGTAATATTGGGCAGCCGTGGTCGGCCGCTTTCTTCCGTGCTCCGGGTCGCACGGCGATGTTTTCATTAATGCGTCGTTTCGCGGTCTGCGTTTCGAATCAATTTCTGGGACTTTTGAAGTCCTGCCAGGTTTGACAGCATGCCTTTTGCGCTGGTATCCTTTAAGGAGCTAACTGTGGATTCATCTATTCAAGTAGGGGTGAACGGCCCGACCGTGTGGGTGAAAGTGGAGGGGAAAGGTAGCTTTCTCAATAGCGGCAACCTGAAGGAGTTCGCGCGCGAGATGTTGGACCGTGGCTATCGCGAGTTCGTTGTGGATTTAGCCGATTGCGCGATGATGGATTCTACATTCATGGGAACCATGGCCAGCGTGGCGTTGCGGTTGAAGGAACTGGGTCGCGGTCACCTTCACATCGTTCACTGCGGGGATCGCAGCCAGGAGCTTCTCTCCGGACTCGGCCTCGACCAGATATTTGATATTCATGCTAACGGGGCGCGTGCGCCTGAATGCGGCGCGCTCGAGCGAGCTCCCGGCGGTAAGTCCCCAGAGATCGAAAAAAAGGAGCAGGCCGAAACTATGCTAGAAGCGCACGAGGCGCTTTGCGAGGCCGCGCCAGAAAATATCTTTCGATTTAAGGACGTTCTCGATTTCTTAAAACAAGACCTTCATCGCGAGACGCCTTCGAAGTAAGCTGGCCCTTGCACGATGTGGCCGACTCTTCTCCTCGGACTGCTTGTCGCGTCTGTTGCCGGGTGGATTGTTACCAGCTACATCCAGACGAAGCGGATCCGGAGGTTAGAACGGTCTCATGAGGAAATCCAAGTCGAAGAGACGCTCGTTTTCGATTTCCTGCACGGTCTTGGCGAAGCCTTTCGAGAGACGATTCGACCACAGGAACTTCACCGGCTGATCGTCGAAGGCGCTACGCGTATTTTGGACGCGCACGGCGGCGCTCTTTATGTGACCGACCGCACCGGCGGGAAGCTCACGCCAGCTTTTATCTCCAAAGGCTGTCCGCCGCTGGTCGATATTCCACAGAATATTCTGCGACAGGCTGCGGCGTCTCCCGTCGCCATTGAGAGGTTTCTCCGGCTGCACACAGTCGCCCCAGGCGAAGGACTGGTCGGACGCGTCTGGCAAACCGGGCAGTCTGTTTTCGTGAACGAGTTCTCGGATGCGCCAGAGTTGGCCAAATTGCGCAGCAGCGCTTTTGGCAGCGTCTCTGTGATGGCAGCGGCGCTCCGGTATGGAAATCAAGATCTCGGTGTCTTGGCGCTCGCCAATGGCCCGATGGGTCCATCGTTTTCGCAAGGGGACTTCGTGGTTTTTAAATCGATCGCAGAGCAATCTGCCTTTGCCCTCTACAACGCCATCATTTATTCGATGGCCAACGAAAAGAAGCGGCTGGATCACGATCTCGAGATTGCACGGGACATTCAGCGGATCTTGCTCCCCTCGGAAGCGCCGGCCATTGATGGATTTCAGATCAGCGGCATCAATGTGGCAGCCCGCCAGGTAAGCGGCGACTACTTCGATTACATCCAGGTGGACGAGGAGCGGTTGGGTGTGGCGATCGCAGACGTTTCAGGCAAAGGCGTCCCGGCGTCGCTCATCATGGCGATTTGCCGCAGCGTTTTGCGCGCTGAGGCAGCTCGGAATCCGTCTCCAGCAGATGTCTTACGAAAGGTCAATCGCCAGCTTTACCCCGATATCAAGGAAGACATGTTCATCAGCATGGCCTACCTTATTCTGGACCACCAGCGCAATGGCGTTACCCTCGCGCGCGCCGGACACGACGCGCCGTTACTGTATCAGCGCAGGTCGCAAACTGTTACACCAATTAAATCGCCGGGAATGGTCGTGGGAATTGACAGTGGGAGCGTGTTTGATAGGCTTACCGTTGACTTCGCAGTCCCACTCGAGCGCAATGATTGTCTCGTCCTCTATACCGACGGTGTGACCGAAACGCTAAACACTGAGGGAGACGAGTTCGGCTTCGATCGCATGATGCAATCAGTTCGCGCCAGCGCAAATGATGGCGCGCAGGCGATTGTAAAGAGAATCATCGAGGACGTGCGCGACTTTACGGGCGCGGCACCTCAAAACGACGACATAACGGTGATTGCCATCCGCAAAACATGAAAAAGATTCCTGCTTCTGGACAAGACAAGGAAACGAAGCAATCGGCGTCGCTAAGCGCGATGCCTTCGACCGCAGCGACCGGCGCGGTAGCTGGCGCGGAGCAAGTCGAGGGAGAAGATGCAATGGCGAGCTTGCAGGCCGATCTTGACCGTTTTCGCGATCTCGCATTACGCAGTCAGGCCGACTTCGAGAATTACAAAAAGCGCTCTGCGCGCGAAAAGGAAGAGGCAATCAAGTACGCCAACAGCTCACTACTCCAGCGGTTGGTAGCAATTGTCGACAATTTTGAGCTTGGTCTCGCAGCCGCAAAAGAGCACGGGGAAACGTCCCCCATCTATTCCGGAATGGTTCTCGTTCAAAAACAACTTAACGATTTGCTCGCGGAGAATGGGCTGCAGCCGATCGAGGCTGAAGGCAAACCGTTCGATCCAAACCTGCACGAAGCAATCGCACATGAGGCGAGCGATCAATTTCCCGAAGGGATTGTGCTGCGCCAGGTCCGTCGCGGTTATCGATTTAAAGACCGATTGCTTCGGCCTGCGAAAGTAGTTGTTTCCAGCGGGCCAGCAAAGAAGTGAGGCTGCTTGCCTGCTACGTCTCCCAGTCGCATAGGTCATGCGGAACTTATTGGCAACATGGCAACTGAGAAACGTGATTACTACGAGGTGCTGGGCGTCGGACGAGACGCTACAGAGGAGGAGGTCAAACGCGCCTATCGCAAACTGGCGGTGAAGTTTCATCCTGACAAGAATCCGGACGACCCGTATGCCGAGGAAAAATTTAAGGAATTAGGGGAGGCGTACGATGTTCTCATGGACCCGGACAAGCGCGTTGCCTATGACCGATTCGGTCACGCAGCCTTCGCCCCGGGCGGCCCTGGCTTTGGCCGAGGCGCGTTCCATGATCCATTCGAGATTTTCCGCGAAGTGTTCGGTGGAAGTGGCTTTGCTGGCGGAATCTTCGAGACGTTCTTCGGCGGAGGTGGCGCACGCACAGAAGATCGGCGCCGCGGATCAGATTTGCGCTATGACATGGAAATCAAACTGGAGGAGGCCGCTTTTGGAGCGGAAAAGCAGATTGAGATCGAGAAGCTCGGCACGTGCGATAAATGCCAGGGCAGCGGTGCTGAACCGGGCTCGCGCAGGATCAGCTGTCCCACCTGCGGAGGACGTGGTCAGGTCGTCAGTTCGCGCGGATTTTTCCACATTTCGCAGACGTGTCCCCGCTGTCATGGTGCGGGTGAGATCCTCGAAAAACCGTGCCAGAAATGCCGCGGCGAGGGACGCATAGAGAAATCGAGTCGCGTTAACCTGAAAGTTCCTCCTGGAATCAGGGAAGGCACCCGGCTGCGTTCCTCGGGCAATGGCGAGGCTGGAATCGGTGGCGGTCCAGCAGGTGACCTCTACGTGGTCATCCATATAAAGGACCACAAAATCTTTCAGCGTGAAAACGATGATCTTTATTGCGAGGTGCCAATCCCATTTTCCATCGCGGCCCTAAGCGGCGAGATTGACGTGCCGACCTTAGAAGGCAAAGCGCACCTCAAAGTGCCCGCTGGCACGCAAAGCGGACAAATATTCAAACTCCGGGAAAAAGGAATCGTCAACGTTAACGGGCGCAGCCATGGCGATTTGTTTGCGCGTCTGATTGTCGAGGTGCCATCGCGCTTGAATGCCGAGCAACGTCGCAAGCTGGAGGAGTTCGCAGCGCTTTGCGGTGACGAAAACACACCAATGCGCAAAAGCTTCTTCGAGCGCGCCAAGGAATTTTTCAAATAGCGTGGCAATTTCGTGGTTCGCGACCCTGTTAAACTGATCGAGTGCCCGCGGGACGCCTGGCAGGGCCTCAAGCGGCAAGTCCCGACGGAACTCAAGGCGCGCTATCTGCGCGCGCTGATCGGGGCGGGCTTTAAGCATATCGATGCGGTAAGTTTTGTCTCTCCCCAAGCGGTCCCACAAATGGCAGATAGCGAGAAGATGCTGGAGCAAATCGATCTGCCCGAAGATGTCGAAATCATCGGCATCGTAGTGAATGAGAAAGGAGCCGAGCGTGCCATAGCAACGAAAGGAGTTACGACTTTGGGCTATCCTTTTTCCATCTCTGAAACGTTTCTGCGCAAGAATCAAAACCAGAAACCCGAAGACTCTTACAAAGTGCTGGAATCGATTAAAACTAGAGCAGACGGCGCAGAGGTAGGTGTGATCGCTTACATTTCGATGGCGTTCGGAAATCCATATGGTGACCCGTGGGATGAAGACAAACTGCGCGATGCGGTAGAAAAGCTGGCGGCTCGTGGGATCCGATCCATTTCGCTGGCTGATACCGTAGGACTTGCTGGCCCTGATCTGATCCGCAGTGTTGTCCAGTCGATCACAAATCAATACGCCGATTACGAGATCGGTGTGCACCTTCACAGCGCACCGCATGAGGCCGCAGCCAAGGTGCTCGCCGCCTATGATGCGGGTTGCCGCCGCTTTGATTCGGCTATCGGCGGTCTTGGTGGATGCCCATTCGCGCAGGTCGCACTAGTCGGGAATATTCCCACAGAAGCCGTGATCGTAGCTCTTCAAAAGCGAGGTTTAGAGGCGCCGGTAAACAAATCCTTAACCGATGTGTTGGCGCTGAACTCGCTTATCGCCTCGAGCTTCCAATAAAGAAATCGGATTGCTTGTCTTATGGGTCTTATTACTCCTATAGGCACATGCATCGCTTCTACATCTCGCCCGAGAATTGGAACCTTGGTGCGCTAGCGTTGACTGGACCGGAGGCTCATCACGCGCGCGACGTCCTTCGGATCAGATGCGGCGAAAAGATCGTTCTCTTTAACGGACAAGGGCGCGAAATCACTGCCGAAATTACTGATGTTAGTGGCGAAGAAGTGAGACTGCGAATGCTGCACGAAGCGAAAACACCGCCGCTGCAGTGCCGCATCGTTCTGGGACAGGCAATTGCAAAAGGGAAAAATATGGAGCTGATCGTTCAGAAGGCAGTCGAGATCGGTGCGGCGGAAATTGCGCCGATCATTTCCGACCGCACGATTGTTCACGTCAATTCCGAAGGCGCTTCGCAAAAACAGGTGAAATGGCAGCAGATCGCGATTGAAGCGGCCAAACAATGCGGTCAGAACTGGCTGCCGCGTGTGCACAAACCAAGAAAATTGGCAGGATTATTTTCCGTAGATGCGGAGGAATCGTTTGATCTTCGACTGATTGGATCGCTTCAGCCCGGAGCGCAGCACTTAAAGGAGGTTCTCGCAGATTACTCGAGTGAACACCAGCAGCGTCCTCGCAGTGTGTTGATGCTCATTGGCCCGGAAGGCGATTTCACGCCGGCGGAACTTGCGCTCGCACGCCGTCACGGCTGCCAGCCAATCACGCTGGGACCAATCATCCTGCGAGTGGAAACTGCTGCAATCTACTGCCTGAGTATTCTTTCCTACGAACTGCTGATCTAGCCGCGCATTTATCCTGTGGTCCGACCAAGCACTGAGCTAGGAGTAATCAAATGAGTTTACTTTGCGGCTGCTGTTTCCGCCGCAGATTCACTGGGGACACTAGGGGCTTGTATTGTCTCATCCATTGGCGCAGGCTGGATGGAGACAACCGTAAATTCCACGGCGCCGTGCTCGGTGCTTATAGAGATAGTGTCGCCGATTTCATGGCCGAGCAGCGCCTGCCCAATTGCCGTTTGATACGAGATGACGTGGTGATCGGGATCGCCATCCCAGGCGCCGAGGATGGTGTATGTTTCTTCCTTGTTCGTCTCCAGGTTGTGCAGCGTAACGGTTGTGCCGATGGAGGCACGCGAGGTGTCGGGATTTTCAAATGAAGTTCCGCGCGCATTATGCAGCATTTCTTCGAGCTCACATTTGCGTCGCATCAGCACGCTCTGCATTTGCTTGGCCGCTTTGAATTCAAAATTCTCGCTCAAATCACCATACGACCTTGCCAGCGCAATTTCCCTGCTGTTCTCGGGAATTTTTACCTTGACGAGCTCTTCGTATTCCGCCTTGCGCTTCTCGAGGCTGCTCCAGGATACGATCAACGGCGTTGCCTTCTCGTGTGCTTCGATGCCCGTGATCATGCTTTCCAGTTCCGGATAGACTTTAACAATCCGAGCGAGGAGCGAGCGTTTCGTCAGCTCGTCGAATAGCGGGCTTAGTTGCAGCCGCCGCATGGCGTCGCGAGCGAGCGTGACGTCGCCATTCCTCAAAATGTCCCCAAGCAATTGTCGATCTTCAACCAGAGCACGGTGCAACTTGCTGGCGCGCCCAGGAGCGCTGTGTTGTTCCCGTTCCAGTGCCGACAAAATCGCCCCGAGCAAATCCGGCGCAACCAGCTCATTCCAGCTTTCCCGTTCGCTGCACAGCCACGTAAGCATCTCGCTCGTGGCTGAATGTTCGCGAATGCTTCGCTCCAGCATTGCTCGAAGCTCGGCATGCTGTCGGGCTTCACTCAGGATCCGCGGAATCTGTGCGACCATGCGGCCGTGACTCCCTTGCATCAAACCTAAGGCGCGCTCTGTCCAGCGCGGGCCGAGTGCCGACGGCAAGGCTTGCAGGACTTTTTTTTCTTTTGCCGCTGACAACTTGGGTAGGATCGATATCAAACGTTTTTCTTCCTCAAGAATTAATTTCGAAAGGGTCAAACCGATGTGGGTCGTGTGCAGCCGTGGGACACGCGTGAGCAAATCGTCCCGGGCGATGACGAGTTCGAACGCGAGCTCAGGATGCATTTTCTGGTTGCGGGCCGCCAAGTTCTCAATCGCCGCGACGATCGGCTGAAGTTGTGTTTCAGGTTCCTTGAATTGATCGTGAGATTTTATGGTTTGCTCAAGCGCCGCGATTTGCTCTTTCGGCCGTCGCGCTTTGTTGAACGCGGCGATCAGCTCGTCAGCATGCGAGACGCCTTCGCCGCGGATTTGGATTGGCTCTGTCTTTTTTGCAGGCAGGGAAAAAGCGCCGCTCGCCTTCAGCGCCTTCTTCGTTGATTCCCACCAGCGTTTCCATTCTGCTTCAGTGAAAACGTCCCCCACCAGCCATTCACCGATCTGTTGCGGCGTGGCTTTGCCGTTCAAACTTTCCAGAATGTTTCGGACCAGGGCGGCCGGATTTTCCGTCGCCAAATTTTTGATCGACGCTACGTCCGTCGCCTTGCGTGCGAGAAAATGCTCCGGCACGAGTGGCGTAAGATTTTCTCCTGCGTACTGAGTCTGCATGGGATGTGACTTCCTGCTCGCAAAATCGATCACGATCTGATTGAGTAGCAGGTTCCATTCGCGCACGCGACCGAATCCCCAGCTCTTGTGCAGACAAAATGTGCCCGGCCGTAACTTTTCCAGTTGCTCCGCAGCTTTAGAAGTGAGCTTGCCAGCTTCGACCAGTTTTTCCAATTCCGCGTCCATCGATGCGAGTCACGAGTCGCATGTGACCTATAGGTCTTATGAGCCAAGCGCGCAATTTGCGATTGCCGCGCGTCTCACGACATGAAAACCTGCCCGCCGTGACGACGAGCATCTGGTTATCGTTCGTTTTTCACTTCGACGTTTCTGTGCGCAAGACGATCGCAGGAGCTCCGCTGTGGGCTTGGATCCTCTTTCACATCGGCGTCTTCGTCGCAATAGGGATCGATCTCTTTGCGTCCAAGCGTCGCGGTCGCGAATTAAGCATGCGCGCTGCGCTTCGACGAACCGCGATCTGGGTGCTCGTGTCGCTGGGCTTTAATGCGTTGATCTGGCGTATCAAGGGACCCCATCATGGCCTCGATTTTCTGACCGGCTATCTCATCGAGTATTCCCTGAGCATGGATAACATTTTTGTTTTTGTGTTGATCTTCGCGCATTTTCGCGTCCCTCCGCTCGCACAACGTCGCGTCTTGGTCTGGGGAATTGTCGGGGCACTCATCATGCGTGGCACGATGATCTGGGGCGGTATCGCGCTGGTGGAGCGCTTTCGTTTCGTCCTTTATTTATTCGGCCTGTTCCTGCTTATAACCGCAGCGCGAATGTTCTT
>Ga0126381_100008025_pt1 | contig 11780 bp, 13 predicted proteins | sample PanSoiMetPlot_28_FD_96465 | JGI IMG/M metagenome (GOLD analysis project Ga0126381, IMG submission 96465) | Tropical forest soil microbial communities from Panama - MetaG Plot_28 | ecosystem: Environmental > Terrestrial > Soil > Tropical forest > Bulk soil | place: Panama | collected 2016-02-17 | reverse complement strand
GTTGCTCTGCCTCAATGCGGAAATTGAAATCGCAAGTGCCGACGGTACCCGCCGCATTCCGCTTGCGGATTTCTACACAGGACTGGGCGACACCTACCGAAAGTTGCAGTCCCATGAACTCGTGACGCGGGTCTTCCTGCCGGCATCGTCGGCCGGATACCGTGGCGTTTACCGCAAGCTCCGCGTGCGCGGATCGATCGACTACCCTCTCGCGGGCGTCGCCGTCGTGATGAAGCGATCAAATGGTCACGTAACGGATGCCCGCGTCGGGATCACGGCGGTCAATCCTGCTCCGCTCCTTGTGAAAGGCGCAGCGTCCCTGCTCGCGGGAAAGGCCGTCGATGAAAACCTTGCCGAGACCGTTGGTGACCTGGCCGCGAGAATCGGCAAACCACTCACCACATCCGCTCTCACTCCAGAGTATCGGCGCGAGATGATTCGCGTGTTTACTAAGCGTGCGATTCTGGCGGCAGCGGCTAACTGACGCATCTGTTATTCTTCTGACGCCTTTGCAACTGCCCACTAATCACTAGCCACTGGAATGATCACCGACTGCCACATCCACATACAGCCGATGGAGATGTTCAAGCCCCACGCGCTGGAACTGATGAAAAGGAAGCGCCCGAACTTCGATCAGATCGTGGAATTCTGCCGCTCACCTAGGGCTTTCCTCAAGTTCATGGACGTCAGCGGCATTGACCGCGCCATGCTGATCAACTACGTGGCACCCGAGGTCATCGGCTTCACCAGCGGCGTAAATCAATACGTTGCAGACTATGTAAAGGAAGATCCTAAACGCCTGTTGTCGTGTGGAAGTTTGCACCCACGGCATACCGAGAACATCTTGGCCGACGTGGAGCAGATCCTGCGGCTGGGGCTGAAGATGATCAAGATTCATCCGCCGCATCAGTTGCTGTTTCCCAACGACTATCTGACCGGGGCTAAAGAGCTAGAGATCATCTACCGTGCTGCCGAGGCCAACGGCATTCCCGTCATGTTCCACACGGGCACGTCGATCTTCCCAGGTGCTCGCAATAAATACGGAGATCCAATCTACGTTGACGATGTGGCCGTGGACTTCCCGAAGCTGAAGATTCTTTTGGCTCACGGCGGACGCCCACTCTGGATGCAGACCGCCTTCTTTCTCGTACGCCGACATCCGAACGTCTATCTCGACATCAGCGGCATTCCGCCGAAGACGCTGCTGAAGTATTTCCCGCGGCTAGAAGAAATCGCACACAAAACCCTTTTCGGCACAGACTGGCCCGGGCCGGGCGTGCCTGATATCAGGAAGAATCTCGATGAATTCCGGGCGCTCCCTCTGAGCACAGAGATCCAACAACAGATTCTCACCAAGACGGCTCTGACGATTTGGCCAGCCTGATTCCTATTTCGGCTTCCAGAGTCCGATCGTGCTTCCTTCCACATCGGCGAACCAGGCGAACGTTCCTGTAGGGATTTCGACCAGGGGCACAAGTGTTCTCCCGCCCAGTGACGTTGCTCTGTCGAGATAGCCTTGCACATCATCCACCTCAACATAGAAGATCGTGTAGTTGTGCGGTTCATGCCCCAGCGAAGAGATGTGACCTAGAATGCCACTGCCGGCGCCAGTGTCGATCATGGTCGCGGGGCCCATCGCCTGCGTATGCCATCCAAACAGGCGGTTATAGAAGTCCGCGGTTTTGGCGCTGTCTCGGCAGCCGATTTCGAAATGCACGACCGGTCGTCCCATCCAGTGTTCTCCTTGAAAAAAGTTCGCCAATGATAGCACTGGCCTGGACATCCGTTGTGAAAGGAAAATGAATTGGAAGTGTTAGACCGCTCCGCCTAAATTAAAGGCCCGCGAATATCTGCGGGCCTGTGATTCGGTCGCGGGCTTACTACTTAGCTGCCTGTGCTCCCGCGGCCTTGGTTCCCATCAATTCGTCAGCCAATGCGGTGGCACCGTAGATCTTCCGCAACGCCTCCTGAATTCCTCGGGAGTCCACCGAAACAGCACGGCCTTGCACGTCGTCATAGGCGAAGTTCCAGGCAAGAGACTCGATGTTGCCGTCGAAAATGATTCCGACTACCTCACCCTTCTTGTTCACTGTCGGCGATCCCGAGTTTCCTCCAATGATGTCGGCGGTCGAAACAAAGTTGAACGGAGTCTTTAGATTGAGCTTCGATTTAGCTTTGATCCAGCTTTCCGGTAGGCTGTAAGGCGGCTGGCTGCCGTGTTCTGCGGCATGTTCGAAGGCGCCTCCCAGGTTTGTATCGTAGGGAATCGCCTTGCCATTCTCCTGAAATCCCTTGACGGCCCCATAGCTCAGACGAAGTGTGAACGTCGCATCCGGTGGCTGGGAGAATCCGCTTTGTGCAAAGCGAGCTTTCGCAATGACCGTACCGTTGCGGCGAACGACGGCGTCGACCTTGTCCTCAAAGTCCTTGCGCACCGCGCGTGCGTCCGGGTCGATGGCTCGCATGGCCACGATCAGCGGATCAGTGCTGGCATCAATCGCCGCCTGCCCGCCCTCGTAGAGTTGTTTGCGTACGGCAACGTCATCGAGCTTGGTATTCGCGATGAGTTCCTTCGCAGCATCGGCGGCCAACCTGCCCTGCAAGAACTCCTGGACATCCGGATTGTCTTTGCCAAGCGCTTGCTGCATGTCATCCAAGGACGCAGCGAGATCGAGCGTCTCGAGATTCTTGTAGATCGGCTCGGTGGAGAACAATTGCTGTTCAAGGGAAGGCAAGCCAGAGTCGCGGAATTCGCGCATTCGGTCCTGATTCGGTTTCGACTTCTCGGCGCCCGCGCGCACGAGTATTCGCGCGAATTGAGCCAGGCGGGGAAAACCGCGCATGCGCTCTGTGTAGGTGAGATTTGAGTAAATCGACTGTTGCACTTTCATGGCTTCCGCGATTTCCTGCCACGGATCGGGTGCGGCGCCGTTCTTCGGGTCGGCTTTGAAACTGGCGCGCAGCTTCGCCTCGTCGGCGGACTTGGCGTCCATGATTGATTTATCCAGCAATCCCTGCTGGTATCCGCCAATAGCCTTCTGCCCGTTCTGCAGTCCGAAAATATCTTCTTTAGCGATCCGGGCATGCTCTTCGGACTGTTTGCTGAAGTCCTGCAGCTCTCCAATTCTTGTTGCGAGGAATTTCAGGACCGAGGGGTATTGCACGTCGCGCAAGAAATCGAGCTGCGAAACCGTCAGCAATCGGCTGGTGCTGCCCGGATGACCGGAAACAAAAATGAGCTCGTTGTCGCTTACTCCTGTTGGCGACCACTTCAGGTAGTTGTCCGGATGGGCCGGCTTGTCATTCTCATAGACGCGGAAGAAGGTGATGTCGAGGTCGTAGCGCGGATATTCGAAGTTATCGGGATCCCCGCCAAAGAAGGCGATGTCAAACTCCGGCGCGAACACCAGACGGACATCCGTGTACTTCTTGTACTTGTAAAGGTTGTAGACCTGTCCCGAATAGAAGGTGACTATGTCGCAACGGAGACCAGTAGCAGTTGTGCAATCCTTCTCGACTTGCGACATCGCGGAGCGCTGGGCTTGGCCAATGTCTGCCGCAGACATGCCTGGCTTCACTCCGGCATTGACCTTGTCGGTGACATCTTCAATTCCGACGAGTTGGTTGAGTTCGAGGTTGGGACACTTCGCTTCTTCCGCTTGGGTCTTGGCGTAGAAGCCAGTCTTGATGTAGTCATGCCCTTCCGTCGAAAGTTGTTGTACACAGGCAGCTCCGACGTGATGATTGGTGAAGGTCAATCCGTCAGCCGAGACGAAGGAACCCGATCCGCCGTTGTTGAATCGGACGGACGAGAGACGTAGGTGATTCAGCCATTCCGGCGTCACTTCGAAGCCGTATTTCGCTTTTATTTTGTCTTTGGGCGATTCATTGTAGAGCCACATGCCTTCATCGGCTGCGGCCAGATGTGAGAATACAAAGGCGCACACAAGCAGGAAAGACCAGTATCGTTTCATTGAGAGCGGTTCCTCCATGAGGAGTTGTGACGAACTAGAAGCAGAGCTATGAGGACTTTTGGACAACTCTTCAGTATACGCGTGCAGGAAAGACCCAAGCAAAACGCAGACAACGATTCCCGGCAAAGCTTGTGCCCGGGCAAGCATCCAACTCGGTAGGGCGCGCCGGGTTGGAAAGTTCGAAAACTTTAAGGTATAAACGAAGGTTGCCTCTCGCACCCTACCTTGCGCGGCCGCAACCGATTTCATCTAAGTGAGAATCTAATGTCCAGCGTGACTACTCACGCCCCGAAGGGCCTTGAGGGTGTCGTTGCCACCAGTTCCAAGATTTGCTACATCGACGGCGACCGCGGCGTGCTCGCCTACCGCGGCATCGATATCCACGAGTTGGCAGACCATTCAAACTTTGAGGAAACCTGCTATCTGCTGTGGTTTGGCAAACTGCCAACCCGCTCTGAACTACGCGAACTGCACGACCGGTTGGCGGAGGAGCGCAAGCTGGATGCATCGATTATTAACCTGCTGCGCAACACGCCGCGCCATGCGCTTCCCATGGACGTGCTGCGTACGGCGGTCTCGGCGTTGTCGTTTTACGATCCCCAGGAGAAGAACAACGATCGCACCGCCAATGTCGACAAGTCGATTCGGCTGACCTCGCAGATTGCCATGATCGTTGCGGCCTACGATCGCATTCGCAAGGGTCATCCGGTGGTTGAGCCCGAGCGCTCACTTTCCCATGCTGCCAACTTCCTGCTGATGCTGAACGGCAAGCATCCTTCTCCAACGGCGGAACGTGCGCTTGACATTGCACTGATCCTCCACGCCGATCACGAATTGAATGCCTCGACCTTTGCGGCTCGGGTGACCGCCGCGACTTTGTCTGACATACACTCCGCGATCACCTCCGCGATCGGCGCTCTAAAAGGACCTCTGCATGGTGGCGCCAATGAAGCCGTATTCCATATCCTTCAGGCGATCGACGAATCTGGCGCCGATCCGATCGATTACATCAAGGGTATGCTCGCGCAGAAGAAGAAGATTCCCGGATTTGGACACCGTGTCTACCACACCGAAGACCCTCGCGCCACACACCTGCGTGTCATGTCGCGTGATCTCGGCAATTCCAGCGGGCAGGGGAAGTGGTTCGATATCTCGCACAAGATCGAAGAGTTCGTGAAGGCCGACAAGAAATTGAATGCAAATGTCGATTTCTATTCAGCTTCCACGTATCACACGCTGGGCATCGATGTTGACCTGTTCACCCCGATCTTTGCCGTCTCCCGTATCAGCGGGTGGACTGCCCACGTGATCGAGCAACTCGACGACAACCGCCTGATCCGCCCGCGCGCGGAGTATCTAGGGCCGGAGTACCCAAATCACTACATAGCGATAGACCAGCGGTAGAACGGTCAAGGGGTCGATATGGGCTGGGAGAAAAAACTGGCAATTGCAGGGGCTATTCCGCTGGTGCTACTCCCGATCCTTGTACTGACATTATTCAGCGAGGCCCTAAACTCACGGTTTGACGTTCCAACCCCGGGAATTGTGGCTAATGGACTTCTTCTGCAGCTCTTTCCTCCGCGTAAGGGAGACTTCATCGATTTGAGTCCGTTGGTTTGGATATTCGCGGTCGATCTCCTTTCCTGGATCGTGATTTTCACAGTCACGTACGCGCTGATCCGAAAGAAGAAGACTCTTCTCAAATGGATGAGAATTCCCCTAGCTGTCATCTTGGCGCTAGAGTCCTGCGGATTAGCACTGCGGAGCGCGTTCTTTACACCCGGTGCTGTTTTATTTCGCCTTGTACATCCGAACTCTTCCAACCCAGGCGCGATCGCGTTCTCTCTTGCAGTTGCGCTTGACGCCATATGTTGGATCGGAATCTTCGTCGGTGCATCCAAGCTTGTCCCAAAGCTTCGCCACCGCCTACAGTAGAATAGAAGCGGGTTCTGTATGCACCGCGTCTACCTCGACAATAACGCCACCACCCCGGTCTTGCCCGAGGTGTTTGAGGCTATGCGCCCTTGGTTTGGAGAGCATTTTGGCAATGCCTCGTCCATCCACCATCACGGCCAGGAGACGCGAGCCGCCGTCGAGAATGCGCGGGAGTCGGTCGCGAAATTGCTCGGGTGCAGTCCTTCCGAAGTCGTTTTCACCAGCGGAGGAACCGAGAGCGATAACCTGGCAATCGTCGGCTTGATGATTCCCGGGGATCATGGAATCACATCTGGTATTGAGCATCATGCGGTGCTGCATGCGGCGAAGCACATGGAAGAGCTCGGTTGCGAAGTTACGGTTCTACCTGTGGACGGCCGAGGTTTGATCGATCCGGCGGATGTTCGACGTGCGCTTCGCCCCAATACTAAGCTCATCTCGGTGATGCTGGCCAACAATGAAACCGGAGTGCTGCAGCCAGTAGAAGAGATCGGCAATATTGCGACCGAGGCCGGAGTTTACTTCCACACAGACGCCGTGCAGGCAGCGGGTAAGGTGGTGTTGGATGTAAAGCGAATAGGGTGCCATGCGCTCTCGATTTCTGGCCACAAGATGCATGCGCCGCAGGGAGTTGGCGCGTTATATGTGAAAAAGGGAACTCGCCTGAAGCCGCTGTTCTATGGCGGGCGTCACGAGCGCTCGCGGCGGGCCGGGACGGAGAACGTCCCCGGAATTGTTGCCCTGGGCAAGGCGGCGGAAATGGCGAGGGAAGCCTTCGACCGCGGCGATCAGGAAAAGATGTCTGCCATGCGGGATCGCTTAGAGCAGGGAATTCTGGCGCAGGTCGACGAGGCGGGAGTCAATGGTGAAGGAGCACCCCGAGTTCGGAGCACGACCAATATTCACTTCGATCATATTGAAGGAGAAGCGCTAGTCATCGCGCTCGACCTGAAGGGGTTGGCAGTTTCTACCGGCGCGGCGTGCTCGTCGGGTGCAATCGAGCCATCGCACGTGCTGCTTGCGATGGGACTAAAGCCCGAGCGGGCACGTGCCAGCATCCGTTTCAGTCTGGGCAAACAGACAACGGAAGAGGATATCGATTACGCTCTTGCTCTCGTGCCGGAGACTGTCGCACGGTTGCGAGCGATTTCGCCGAGATACAAGCAAGCAGTTAGCACTTAGCAATTGGCATTTGGCCATAAAAGATTAGGACGGCTAAATGCTAAAGGCCAATTGCTAATTGCTAAGAAGTCGGAATCAATGACGGAATCAAACACAATTGCCGTTGCCATGTCGGGCGGTGTGGATTCTTCCACGGTCGCAGCCATGCTGCGCGCGGATGGGCACAACTTGATCGGGCTGACAATGCAGCTCTGGAACCAGCGTCGGCTGGCCGGACGCGAGGGCATGCCCGAGTCAGTGCAGGGACGCTGCTGCTCGCTCGATGACGTTTACGACGCGCGTCGGGTGGCACAGCAGATTGGCATTCCGTATTACGTGGTCAATCACGAGGAGCGGTTCGAGCGCGACGTAGTACGTCCGTTTGTAGAGGAGTATCTTTCCGGGCGCACGCCGATTCCTTGCAGCCTCTGCAACAATCATCTGAAGTTCGATCAATTGCTGATTGTGGCGCAGCAGATCGGCGCCGACAGGGTTGCGACGGGTCACTACGCCCGTGTCAATTTCGACCAAGTACGAGGACGCTGGCTGCTCAAGCGCCCGGCGGACCACAGCAAGGACCAGACCTACTTCCTGTTCGGATTGACGCAGGAGCAACTGAGCCGGACTCTCTTTCCCTTGGGTGACATGACAAAGCCCGAGGTGCGCGAACTGGCGCGTAAGCATGGGCTGGCGCTGGCGGAGAAGCCCGACTCGCAGGAGATCTGCTTTGTGCCCGGTGGAGACTACAAGCGTTTCATCGATGCTTACCTGGCTGAGCAGGGAGAGTCGTTGCCCGATACGTCCGGCGAGCTTGTGACCACGAATGGGGAAGTCATTGGCGAGCATTCGGGCATTCATAACTTCACCGTCGGCCAGCGCAAGGGGCTCGGTGTCGCGACCGGATCGCCGCTGTATGTCATCCAGATCAGCGGAGCGCAGAAGCAAGTGACTGTCGGAGGCGACGAGCATCTCTACTCGCGTACGCTGCGAACCCGGCGCGTGAATCTGATTTCGGTTGACGACCTGCGCGAGCCGATGCGCGTCGCCGTTAAGATCCGGCATCGGCACGAGCCTGCCTCCGCCACGATCGAACGTACCGGCGAGGACGAAATCTTAGTCACATTTGACCAGCCCCAGCGGGCAATCACTCCGGGACAAGCTGCAGTTTTCTATGAGGGAGATGTTGTGGTGGGCGGTGGATGGATCGCCTAGGCGAACTAGTACTGTCTTTTGGGGTAGTGTGTATTCTTCTGACTGTTCTTGAACATCTTGTTCTGCGCCTTCCTTTGCTTCTTCAAGTATCGCTTCATGGCCTTCTGCTGCCTCTTCTCTGCTTTTCGCTGGGCGCGGCTTTGGGCATAGGCAGAGGTATTGCTCCTTGCTCCAGCCGGAATGGTGCAGCAGAGGCAGAAGACCACGAGGCAAAGAAAGATCGCCAGTCGTTTCATAAAACTCTCAGTTAAGGGAAATCGCTAGACGATTTTACCCCAGAGCAGGTCTGATCTCGTCAATCGTCAGTGACCGAAGTTACCTGATCATGGGTTAGTGGACAAATGCAGCCGCCCCTACACGAATCGGCCTTTTAGCCAGCGCAGGAAGGGCGTGCCTGACTCTTGAAGTCTCCTCTCGAGTTTGGCCGTGCAGTCGCAGTCGTTGCAGGCCCAGGGCTCGGTGCCGTTCTGGTCGCGGCATTTGCGCCGGTCGTGGGCGTCCTGCACGCGGGTGAGATCGAAATATTCTTCCCAGTAGGGTCGTTCTTCCTGAAGCGGCGTCGGACAGTAACAAACTTCAACCCATCGTGCCGTCTGGTCTTCGCACAGACGCGCCTCGTTCATATTGCGAAGATATTCGCCCTCGGCAACAGAACCCTCGCCCAGGGTTCCGCCTTCGATGGCGCGGAGCAGGTCGGATTCGCGGCCCGGCTTAACGTGGGCTCGAACGAGATATCGCATACAGATTGGATGTCGGAAATAGTATCGCAGATGGCAGATTGTGGCAGGGATGGCGCCGCTAACGACCACACGCTCGCTTCGTGAGCGGGGGCACCGCGCATTCGTTCGCCCCCTACGAACAGTTAGTGCAGGCCGGCTCGGGCCAGCATTTGTTGGAATTGGTTTCTGGTGCGCATGTCGATCGACTGCGCGACCATTTTACCTTCGCGGTCGTAGACGAAGGTTTTCGGGATGCCCTCGACCACGAAAGCGTCATTCACTTTGCGTCCGGGATCAAGCAGGACGGGGTAGCTGATCTTTCGCTCGCTGACAAATGGGGAAACTTTGGCCACTTCTTCGTCGGAGATCGACAGCACCAGAAAGCCCTGATCTTTGTACTTGTCGTAAAGGGCTTGCAAGTCTGGCATTTCCTTGCGGCAGGGCGGGCACCAGGTCGCCCAGAAATTCACCAGCACAACGTTCCCTCTCAGATCGCGCAGATGCCATGGCTTGCCCTGCAAATCCTGGAGCGTAAAGTCGGCAGTTTGACGCTTGGCGTCGTCAGCTTCGAGCTTTGCCATCGCCTGGGCGAACTGCGGATTGTCGGATTCTGCCTGCATGTGCTCGTAACGGACAAGCGATGCGAGTTCCACGAAAAGATCATCCGGTTGGCCGTCCTTCGCTGGCGGAAATTCTTGATGAAGAGTAGTAGCCAGCGTCGTTGTCACTTCCTGCAGCGTATCGCGGCCAAAATCCCCTTCTGTCGATAAATTCGCGAGATCCCCAGCAAGTTTCAGCTTGTTCGGCAACACTGGGAGCTGGCGAATCTGCAAAGCCAGTTCCTTCGTCGTGCGCGCTCGGACGGGATCGTCAAGCTTGCGGAGGGTCTTGATCTGATCGGCGATGGGCTGTTCTTGCGCGCTCCAGACAGTCTTCTCTTGCGCGAGCAGCGAACAGGTGAGCGCGAGAAGCAGCGTGCCGAGGAGAGTGGTGACGCGGTGAAGGAAAGATCTGGACATGGCAGGGAAGGTTTCAACGTTTCATAGTTTCAAAGACAAAACTGGGGCCACATCGGCAATGGATTCTACCTTGAAACCTTAAAACTCTGAAGCCTGAGCTCAGATAAACATTTCGTCTTGGGGCACGGCCCGCCGTTCTTCCCGGCTCCTGCCATTCTTGCGGCGGCCGGCGAAGAGAAATTCCAGTCCAACCGTAATGCCCTGCATCAGGCCGGAGATCTGACGGACGGGCGAGACGACTGTTCTCTGCACAACCTCTGAGGTGTATTCGACCCGGTCGAGCGTGCGGCTGAGCAACTCATCGGCGCGGATGACCTGCAGCCGACCGCGATCCATGATGTCGTTGACGGTGGCGTCGATGCGTTCGATCTGTGCCTTCACAGTCGCTGAAGTGTCTCGAAGATTCTCTGCGATGACCTCAATCTTCGGGCGAACTTCCGCGACGATCTGCTGCACCTGTTCGATGCTCGGCATGACCTTGGTACGGACCTCGCCCATCAGAGATTGCATCTCCGAGGTGGTCTTGCGCATGGTGAGATACATCGCGAGCAGCACGCCTGCCTGCAGGAGGACGGCAATGCCAGTCAGAGCAATGAACAGCGTTAGTTTGTCGTCCATAACAATTCCTCCGCTACTTCAGTCGTGCGCGCGCGGAGGGAAGAACCGGCGCGATTTCTTAGGGCCCAGCTTACAGATTCTTAGTGGTTCCCGTGTCCGTGGTCGCTTCGTGGTAGGCCTGACGTCCAGCTTCGTACGCGGCTCGGAATTGGTCTTTCTGCTGATTTACGACTTCACGGCCACGATCCGCCCAAGAGGTCGCCTGTTCGCGGGCTTCGCGCGCACGATTCTTCACGTATTCGCGCCCTTCTTCCGCGCGGGCCCGAATGACCTCGCGAGTCTCGCTACCTGAGCGCGGCGCATACAGAACGCCGGCAAGAGCGCCCAGTCCTAATCCAGCCAGAAACCATACGAAGCTATTACCATCACGATCGGACATAAGACCTCCCAATGAAAGCGTCTCTCATCGATGGTACAACCTCGGTGCGGCAAATACAATTACAGGGGATTCTGTAAGTTTTTACATAGGCTGCCGGCGAGGTGACTCACACAGTGGTGGACGGAAGAGAATCGTGCGCGGGGAATTTCTTCCCCGCGGATCGAGAGAGCTTCGAAAAACCCTACTTTTGCTGAGGCGGAGTGGTGGGCGCAGGCGCGGGAGCAGGCTGGGTCTTGACCGGTTGCGATTTAATCCCCTGAAGAACGGAACCTGGGGCACCGCTGCGCTTCGACGCATAAACCGACAGGGTGATGGATGTAATCATGAACGCCACGGCGGACCAGGTGGTAGCTTTTGAGAGTGCGCTGGCAGCCCCGCGCGGACCGAAAGCGGTCTGGCTGCCTTGGCCTCCGAAGGCGGCCGTGATGTCGCCGCTGGTGCCACTCTGCAGCAGCACGACAATGACAATGAACAGACAGACCAACACGTGAATCGTAGTGACGAGGTAGATCATAAGTTTCGAGTTTCCTGAATTCGATCGGCGAACTTCTAGAGAAAGCTAGATTCTAGAGAAAGCTAGATTCTAGAGAACGCTAGATTCTAGACAAAACTAGTTTCGCTCGGATTTCCCGGGGTAGTTCTGGTGCGGAAGGGGGGATTTGAACCCCCACGCCTTTCGGCGCCACCCCCTCAAGATGGTGTGTCTGCCAGTTCCACCACTTCCGCACTGATGTGAATCGCGACCGCCGGACAGCAACTTATT
>Ga0126381_100008024_pt1 | contig 11785 bp, 9 predicted proteins | sample PanSoiMetPlot_28_FD_96465 | JGI IMG/M metagenome (GOLD analysis project Ga0126381, IMG submission 96465) | Tropical forest soil microbial communities from Panama - MetaG Plot_28 | ecosystem: Environmental > Terrestrial > Soil > Tropical forest > Bulk soil | place: Panama | collected 2016-02-17 | reverse complement strand
GCAGGCGGCTGCGGACAGACCGTAGTCAGCACCCCGCCACCGCCCCCGCTACCTCCGATCACGAGCGGCGGCCATAAGGGCTCGGGGCAGCACCATCGGATACCCAATTCGATCATCTCGAGCGGACTGGTCTCGAAGCGCAGCGTGGTCGTGGCCGATAGCAGCGTCCCTACAGGCAATTCAGCTGGGAGCTCCCTTGGCTCACACGTGAATTTCCATAAGGGACACAAAGGATCCGGGACACCCCCGGGACCGGTGTCACCGCCGCCGGGCAATGACCCACCGCCGACCTCCTGCCCCGGCGATCCTTGCGCGGACGATCCGACAGCCACGAGCTGCAACCCCGACCCGCCCCCCAACAAGGCTCCCGAACCGGGCACCTTGACGCTCGTATCGCTCGCGCTCGGCGCGCTGGCAGTGCTCAATCGTCGCCGCTGGCGACGCTGAGCTCCCGCATCTCAGAAGTCCGTCTCGGGCGTTGTGACGTCAAGTCGCGCGCGCGACGGGCTCTCTCGCGAGAACCACGCGACTAATCGCTTCCAGGTCGTGACAGACGTACATGCCCAGCAACTTGGGGTTCTCGGGAAAGGGTCGATGCTTGTGAACGCCGTGCCACTTGTCGATCTTTACGTGCGCATTTGCGGCGTTGAACTCATTGATCGCCAGAAACTCGCCGGCCCATTGATGGAAGTAGTCGAGATCCAGTTCGTCGAAGTACAGCGCTACCCGATGCAGTAGCTTCCTTTGGGGATGGGACAGGATCTTCAGAGCGTCTCTGGTCGAGGTGTAGAAGTCCACATCGATGACGGCGAAGCCCAGGGGTACCTGCTGGTCCTGCTCGACGAAGCGCTCGACCGTCCCTGCGACGTTCCCGACGATCAGGCTGGTTCGATCCGTAAGCTTGCTGCGGATCGACTCCACTGCGGATGGATAGTCACCGACTCTATAAAAATCAGGATGGTCTCGGTAGTCTCCAGACAGCTCCGGCAGGCCCGTGCCGGTATCGAAACCATAGACTCTGATTCTCGTTGTCGTTTCTCGCTCGACCGCTTCGGCGTATTTCTCCAGCAGGAATAAGCCGTCACCCTGGGCGACGCCAAATTCGGCGACGCATATCTCCGGCACGCGCTGTCTTCTCGCCTGATCGACTGCGCGCAGCATGCCCAAGAGATAGTGCGGGCGCTCGACCGCATCCCACAACGCTTTTGTTCGCATCGACCTGCCGAAATGCTGAACGAGGCTGCGACTGAAGAGCCGGAACGGAGGCTCGGCCGCCAGCCTGCCAAGAAAAGTCTGCAGCTTGCGCTGAAGCGTGCCCATGCTAGGAGGCACGCAATTGGATTGCCGAAAAGCACCACATCCGACGCTACAGAAGCCCCGTGCGGCTATGCGAGCGTGATCAAATTGACCGGTGCGCTCGGACTGCTCATGAGGCAGTAGCTGTGCGCGGCGTATCGGCGAAAACGACCCCACACGCCGGCCGGCGTGTCCTTCGTGCTCGGCGGAGTCCCCTTGATAGGGACGCGATAGACGCTGAAGTCCGTGAGTCGCAGCACCGAGAGATTGCCGGGATCTTCCTTGGCCCAGAACACGAAAGCGTTCTTGTCCGGATCGAATTCGAAGCCGGGACAGTCGCCATACATGCCGGTCGTATCGCCCTGGACCGGGATCGGTTGCCAGGGCTGCAGAGCGCTCTGGCCGAGCCGCATTCGCACGATCGTATTGCGATACGCCGACATGTTTTGCGGCCAACCCCCGCTCACCGTGGCATAGAGATAGTCGCCCGTGCCATCGCAACAGACCTGCAGGTGCGGCCCGCCTACGCCGCCGCTTAGCGGATCGTTACCCGTCGGGCCGACCTTCGTGTGCGTATCCGTGGCAGGATCATATCTGTTCACGAGCTGCGTGCCGTTGACGCAATAGATCACGTTGTTGCGTGTCGAGTCGTACGAGGAGCAAATGCCTCCGTAGCCGCGAGGCACGTTGGCCTTGCGCTCCCACAAGCCGCTTGCCGGGTCGAACCAACCGCAGTAGAAATCGAATCCTCCACCCGGCCAGACCGCTCCCGACATCAGCATGACCCGTTGCTGAATGGGTAGCCAGATCGAGCCGCCGTAGATGTGGCGCGAACACGGCTTGCCATCCTTATAGACGATACCGTTGTTGACCTTCGGCGTGACCGGATAGCTGCCAGTCTCGTCGTAGCCGTTTCCCGTCGTAGGCAACCCGTTCGAGCGATTGACGGGCTCGTAAACGCCGGGAATATGCTGATCGGGAGGCCACGTCGTCTGGTCGGCCGTCCTTCGCCACGATCCGTTCGGGATCTGGATCGCATAGCATTGATTGTTCCAGCTGTCGCCATGCCCCCCCGCACAGCAAATGTGCATCGTCGAGGTCGCATAGTCGAATGCTGCTCCGTTCCAGGCGCCCGTGATCGACTGCACGGCGCCCGGTGTGCCCAATGAATAGTAGGGCTTCCACGCCGTCCCGTCGGCTACTGTCGCAAGGACTGAGCTCATGGCATCGTGCTCCACGTCGGCTTCGTGAATCCGCTCGGCGTCCAGGCATAGAGGTAAGGCAGCATGTCCACTGGATTCAGCGCCGGATAGTACGTCGAGGCTCGATCGGTTGCGCCGGCATCGTGGCCGTACATCAACAGCAGCTTGTTGAAAGGATCGAAACCGATGACAGTGCCATGGGGGTGATTCGACGGGTCAAAGGGCGCGTTGATCGTCTCGAAGCGATTTTCCTTGAAATGCCATGCATGTAGGGCGTACAGAGTGCCATCGGCTTGATAGCCGTAAGGCACTAGAAGTTCATTCCACCGCTCCGGCCACCACACAATATCGTTGGTGGTGTCACCTAATGCGGTGGCGAATCCGAGCTGGCCGCCAACCAGCGTGCCCTTGAAGTTGCCGATTCCGTTCCATAGAGCAATGCCCGTCTGCACGCCGGGGATGACCGTCGGCGGACCCCAAGCGTGACTGTCTACGTTGTACGTCCATGCGAGTGACTGCGTGACCGTCGCTTGGGTCTGACCCTGGCCCTCGATGGCATAGATCTGTCGATCGCTTTCGTTGAACCAGTAGCGGCACATGAAAAGCTGGGTCTTCGGCGCGCCTTTGTAGACACTCCACGCATTCGTCGCGAAGCTGTAATGCAGCGTTTCTTGCTTGTCGCCTGGAAGGATGACGAGTTGATCGCCGCCCGGATCGTAGACCATGCATGCCGTGCGCCAGTCATTGATGTAGACCCGCCCATCGGGTTGCCTGATAAGCGCAATGCCCGGTGTGTCTTCTGCCCTCGCCAGCCCGGGATCCGTCCACGTCATCGTGGTGGGATCGAGGGAGATCAGATGAGTAGGGTCCGCATAGTGGCGTGGGTCGGTGCTGTCTTCGAGGGGATTCCCCCACGTCATCCAATAAGGTCGAAAATTAGCCGTCGAGGCTACCGCGCCGCGAGCTGTCGTGACTTGATAGAGCGGAAGGACCAACCCGCCGGTAAAGCCACCGTTGTTCCACGTGACGACGTGGGCATTCGGATCGTATTCGACGAACGTTGTGCTGTTGTCGACCAGCGTGACAGTCGCGCCGGGCACGACGGTGATATCCGGCATCAGCCGACCAGGACCATAGGTCCAGTTCAATCCGATAGCCGATTTGAACTGAAATGATCCGGTACCGACCAGGCCTCCGCTCGATCCGCCCGAGCGAAACCAGAACACTCTGCGCTTGCTGTCCCATGCGAACATGCCCCAATCGGGACGCCAGGGATGGATCTGCCCGTCCGGAACGTCCCAAGTAGCTTCGCATCGCCACTGGTCCGTCGCCGCGTCGTAGGACCAAATATCGTTACGAAAATCGTCCGAAGCGAAGTTCGCGGCCTTGTCTGCCTCCGAGGCATAGCCGCTTCGATCTCCTCCAAAAATGTACATTCGCCCATTCAGTGGACAATGCACCATGGTGGAGTGCTTTGCTGCCGCGCCGACGCCTGCCGAGTTGACATACGAGGCTGCACAATGAAGCACGTTGCCATTCGTAGCCGGAGGCAGGGGGCGCACTTGCCATGGGACCGCTTGGCCCGACGGTGGCAGCGCGGGACCACGGGACGCAGGCGGCTTGGGGCTGGGTTTTGTAGTCGCGGCGTATCCACTGCCGAGTGATACCCAGGACAGATTCGCACCCGTGAGCGCAGCGACCCTCCGGACGAATTTCCGCCGGCTGAGGGATAGAGGCAACTTGCGCATAGGCATTTCCTTCTTGATCGACCCTTCGTTTGCTCACCCCGGCCTTGCCGAAATCGCGACCGCAGTCCGCCCTGCTTTTGAGTCGGGTGGAGCATTCCGCAGATTCCCCGCCCTGGCCGCTGGCGAATTGCGCATGACCTTCCACATCCGGGGCTTGATCGAAATGTTGGGGGCCCATGCGGGCGAAGCAGTTCTCGCATAGGCTCCGAGATCGTCGACACCCATCGGATTTCGCTCGAAGTCACGACGAATGTCGGGCCACGGTTCAGTCAACACCAGCTTTTCGCCTTTCTTCCCTCGCCACGCCGGCTTGAGTTGCGCGTTGAGCTTACCGGGGCCGGCCCTGGGATTGACCAGATACTTTTGCGCATCCTGATAGGACCCGGTCAAGTTTCCCGAATAGGCGCGAGAAGCATCGTGTTCGGCAAACACGACGTTGTCTCGCACCAATCGAAGATAGTCACCGACTGGACCGAGCAATCGGATGCCGTCGCCGTTTGCGACGACTGTATTGTTGAACAACCACACGTTCCTTGGAAGGTCGTAGTGCGGCTGAATGTGAATGGCGTCCCCGAAGGGATTGACAAAGATGTTCGCGTAAAGCGCGACGTTACCCTCTCCCTGGAACAACGCTTCTACGCGGTTCGCGTAAAGAAAGTTGCCATAAATCAAGTATCGATCGTCTTTGCCGGGGCCGGACGTTGGAAAATGTCCGACAAGCAGATTCGGTCTGGCTAAGTGGCCGTCACTGGCGTTGCCGTACTTGCTCACAACATTGTGCCGAATTATGGTTATCTGACGATCCGTCGGCACTCCATAATCAGTGGGCCTCCCGATCTGGTGTTTGATCTGTATGCCGTAGCCACGCGGATCGATAACCAGGTTGTACTCGATCACGCCTCCGATGAAGGGAGCGCGGCCGTCCGAATTGCCGAGATACATCCCGGTGCCCGCCAGGACGATCACGTTGCGACGAATGATCCACGCCCAGGCAGGACATTTGGTGGAGATTCCAATAGTCAATTGGTCGAAGCCATAGCCGACAATACGCAAGCCTTCGATGGTGATGTGATGCGCAAACTTCGAATATCCCTCCGCTTTGACGGCATCGACAGGCATGCCGCGTCCCTCTAGCACGAGGTTGCGGATCGTCACATAGCTGGCATTCACTATGCTGACCGTATTCATGCCCGGACGGGCAAGGAATTGCGGAGGGCTCGAAGGGTCGGCAGCCTCGATGATGATGGGTTGTTCCGCAGTCCCGTTGATTTCTCTTACGGGAAGTCCGTCGGTGTACACGCCAGATTGCAGCTTGATGATGGTCCCTGGCCGAGCATGGATGACCGCAGGCAGGTAGTCATTGGGCCCGACGTCGGTTTCGGCATGAACGGCAGCCGATGCAACGCACTCACAGCACAGCAAAGTCGCGAGGAGTAACTTGTGATCGACTGCTGCGCGTCTGATCGTTTGCCGAGCCACAGTCTAGGTTTTCGATTCGCTGACGCCACGCACCGCGGCGATCGGTGGCGGCCGCCAACGATCGCCTTACTGGACCGCCTTGGGCACAGCTTCCCCTTGCTGAGCCGGTACGGCGGAGACGGCGTCACTGCGCGGATTCCACTTGCCTGCGCTCACCAGCATGTTCTTGAGTCCCGGCAGAGAATAGCCGTGGGCGTATGCCTTTTGTGCATAGGCCATGGCCTTGTCCCACTGCTTGAGATCCACGTAAAGCAACCCGAGGTTGTATTCGATGCCGCCCTGGTTAGGCATCATCTTGTCTGCTTGCAACAACTCTTCCTCTGCTTTCGACAACTTCTTCCATCGAAAAAGATGTACTCCGTAGGCAAGGTGAACCCACGGATCATTCGGCGCGAAGCGTATCGCTCGTTCGAAAAACCCATCGGCACTGCAACGCATGCCGGGGATGAACGGCCTGTTCAATTTGATGGAAAGGCGAGATATCGAATCGAGCGCCCGATGGTGGTTCGGGATTGCGGTTATCGTGTAGTTTAGGTCGGCAGCGAGCGGGCCCGCCGCGCCATGCTTCAACGTCTCGACATCTTGCGTGAAGTGCACTCTCTCGACTACGTCGATTTGCTTGGCGAATTTCACAGACTGCTGATAGTCGAACGGACCGAACTGCCCCACCCTGAGAATCTCGGGGCAGGCGTTCTGGTCCTGGGCAAGCGCAGATGCCGAAATCCAAAAAAATCCCAGCGACACCAGCAAGCGGGTCGGAGTACGTGCACGGTTCATGTCAGACACGCTGGACGGCAAAGTCACTGCTCCTCCACTCGCCCGCGAACGGCGCTCAGACAGCGCCGGTCTGCACCACGGAAATGTTGCCAGAAGGATCCTTATCGAGTCTGAAATCCTTCTTGGAAAACTCCGTGAGCACCGGCCCGTCGACGAGAGGAGTCCACCCCGATCGCGAATGGGGGTCGATTCGAACCTTGGAAACGTACGCGCGGCGCGGCGGCGTGTCGACCAACCCCGCGCGGCGGCACGCTCGGAAAGCCAATCGCTTGAGATACGACACGGTGCCTGTCTCGCGCGTCGAGGACGTCGGGAGATGGTAGCTGCGGCGGAACAAACGGTTCGCGCAGTACACCAGCGCCCGTCGGTCGCTCTCGTCCGTCTGGTGCACGGTGCTCAACGAAACGTTCACGCCGTCAATGTTGGTGACGCGATGCGGGGCGTTCTGGGGCCACGACAATACCTCCCCCGGGTGCAGCTCGAAGGTTCTTGCCTTCTCGTCGAAGTCGCCGCGATAGGGCACTTCCTCGTCTGCAAAGCTCGCGAAGATGTCCTCCATCAGCGCCTGATCGATGAGGCTCCGATCGCCCGCGGGATAAACCCATATCCGCTTAGTGCCGCGCAGCTGCCAGAGCAGGTTGGGGTGCGCATCGGCGTGGTAATAGACCAGTGCGCCGGGAGAGGAAATGATCAGTGTGCAGGACGTACGGTGGGGCCGGAAGCCCGGACACTGCTGCGAAAGCTCGCCATACAGGTTCCTGACTACTTCTCCATAGCGCGGATCAACCACGTTCACCTGCAGGACATTGAACCAGAGGCGACCCGCCTTCACTGCTGCCATCATGTCCAGCCCGGATGCTCCTGCGGTGTCGACGGGCTGCCATTCATTTCGCTGCAATGGATCGGTCCCCATCGTGAAGGCCTGGAGCCGCTCGCGCGGGTACTTGTCGAGCAAGTCGACCAACGCGGCCTCGGTGAACAGCTCGAGCTCATGGAGGCGATGCGGCGCGAGGATCGCATCGCGGCCAAAGGACATCGCGTGCTCCTTGCTCCACGGCACGTGAGTTGGGGTCGGTCGGCCCCGGTCCGCGATGTGTTCCATACGCACTACACTCCTTGTTGTCCACACGGATTGGACGGCGCCGCACACGGCGACGCAACTCTACCCAACCGGGGCGAGTTCAGAATACCGCAAGCAAGGTTACTCACCAAGTGGCGTGTCAGACGCGCGAGCTATTGAGCTGGACGGTAGCCCGACCCGTCAGCGCGCCGTTTGCCAGCAAGCAAATTCCAGAGGCTTGCCAGCCCGCCCGCCCCGAGGCGCAGCCAGGTGAGAATCCCCGGCAACGGATCCCCAAAGCTCGACATCCCGAAGATCTTCCTGCCGCTGAGCAATTCATTCAATTCGCCAACGTTTCTCGCGATCGTGCTCGCGCGTCTCTTGAAGCTTCCGGCGGTGTCGGCAGGCATTTGCAGCTCGCCCCAGATCTTGCGAACGCTTCCTTGCGCGAGCTCGGCCTCAGCCACCCATTTGTGACGAATGCCCACGCCGTAATTTGGAGCACACTGGGATAGTTGGGCGCCGATCATGTCGGCGTACGCGAGCCAGCTGAGATTCACTCCGACGAGCGAGCCCAGCTCGTGCTGATCCCAGTGGCGCGGATTGATTTCGATGAGGACATACGTATCCGTGCGCCTGTCGTGCTTGTATTCGATCTCCGCGAGTCCGGAATAGCCGAAAGCTTTCAGCAGTCTTACGGAGGTCGGCACGATCGGCGCGACATCGATGGCTTCCACCACTGTGCCGGTACCCGTCAGAGCGGGGACTTGTTGCAGCTTGCGCGCCGTGAAATGTCCCTTCAGCTCTTGTTGCTTGTCCATGTAGCAGCAGCAGACGACGATCTCGCTGTCTTCTCCGGGGACGTATTCCTGCAATATCACCTCTTGCGTGACGTCGGCCACGCGGCGATAGCTGGAGAGCGCCTCCACCGCGGTCTCAGCGATTATTGCTTTCTGCGCGCCGACTCTTTCCCATTGTCCCTTGCGTCGCCACTGGTACGCGAAGCGAGGCTTCATGATTACCGGAAATCTCAGCGCTTGCATTTGCCGCTCGAGGTCTTCGGCGGAGACGCAGGTAACCGTGACAGGCGCAGGGATCTCGATTCCGCTGGCAAAGCGTGCGAGCTCGAGCTTGTCCATCATGCGGAGGATCGAGGACTCCTGCGGCTGCGGAAGCGACAGGAAAGGGTTCAGGGCTTCCCGGTATTCATGGAGGAAGAGTATGTCAAAGTCCCGTGTGGGGAAGATCACCGGTCTCACCCTATGTTCCCGGGCGATCTCGGTAAGACGACGGAACAGAGCGTCCGGCTCGTCGCGCCCGTTCGGCACGATGTGGACTCGGTCGAAGTACCGCGACTTTGCCCCGGGAGCGTCGGGTTCCGAGCTAAGAGCAATAAGCGCTACCCCGCGCGCGCGCAGGCTCCTAGCGATCCCCAGACCGCTGTAGTAGGGATTCATCACGAAAACAGGCGGGCGGGACGTGCCGTTCAACTCATCGCCCTCGGGGCTTCGAGACGATTCAAGGTCTTGACTGAAGGCATTGCCTCGGATCGATCAGGACGCTGCCGCGCTCAATCGCCGCAGCCGATCGACCAGCTGCTTGGGAAGAATTTTCTTGGCTTCGACACCGAGGCGTTCACGCCACAACGGAAGCGTGAAGTAGAGCCTGCCCCGCCAGTGATTGCGTGCAAGCGTCACGTGCACGCTCCTTGTTTCCCGTGCACCCCAATCGGCCTTGTGCCTTGAGAAGCCGCCGAGAAAATCATAAGTGGATTCGCCGCCGCGTATGAGCTCTCTTATCACTGCGGCGCGAAGCATTTGTCCGTAACTTGCCGCAGGATTCGACACGTCGAATCCTTCCTGAAGCAGGAACGTGGTGCCACCGCCCCCAAAACAGAGTTGATGAGCGACGTAAGCCTCGCCAGCCTTGAGGGAATAGAGTCGGAGCCAACCGCGCCGCGCAAAGCGCGGCACGAAGCATGCATAGAACCGCCGTTTTAGCACGGACCCGAACACGCCCGGCTCGCCGGATTCCTGCCATCTTTTCTGGTGCAGCATGAACAGGGAGCGAAGCCGACGCCTCAGCTCGCGCGGCTCGCAAGCCGACTCGAGCACCATGTCGCCCTCGTCAAGTCGCCTGAGCAGGGACCTCAATTTGGTGCGGAATCGCGGCTGCAGCTCCTTGAGATAGTCCTCGAAGGATCGCGGCAGATCGAGCACGCCGCACTTGCGATATTCGACCCGCGACTGCAGCCGCGAGCGCCCGGCGTACTCTTCAGCACTACCGGCCAACGGAGATGAATCCGATAGCTCGGACAGGACCATCGCATGCCAATCCTTCCTCTGGTTCAACCACTCTCCGAAGTGATCCATGACCAGGCGGTATGCCGGACTCAAAATGAGAAACCCGAGATAGTCCGAATCGAAGCTGCCGTCGCCGACCAGCCTGAGAACGCCGCTGCTCGTTCCGAGGGAAGTCTTCTCGGTGCAGATGAAAAGGGGCGCAACGCCGACCAACTTGCCATCGCAGCGCCAGATCAGAAGCCGGAGCTTCTTTGCCCCGTGATAGACCTGCCACCAACTGAACAGCCACTCCCAACTGTTGAATGGCGTCGCGTGCGGGCACGCGGCGTGTAGCTGCCGCCAGTCGCTTTCCAGGCGCCGGAAAGAGCCCGTATCCTCCACGCACTCCATGGTGACCGATGTCATGCTTTCGAAGTCGCCGGAGCGGAAGGCCGAGTCCATTCTTCGACGCTGGCATTGAGGCCCGATCGGGAGGCGCTCCCTGCGTTACGAAAACAGCTTGTTCTTGATCCGGTCGACCAACTGAGTTCTGATCGATCCGGAAAGGCTGGAGCCGAAACAGCCAGGTCCCATGTAATTGTGCGTAATCGAAATCGAGGCGTCCAACGACTGGACCTCGTGGGCCCATTCACTTGGGACGAAGATGACATCCCCGGGGCCGATCGTGCATTCGACTGGGTGGGTGTTGCTGAACAGGGGAAACTTCCCGAAATCCGGTCGGCGCGGCTGTACGCGATAGTCGTAGAGCCATTCCTTCTGCTCGGGCGAGAAGAGAATCCACCGCTTTCTGCCCACGAGTTGCGCAAGCCACGCGTGCGTTCCCCATATGTCGCTATGCAGCGGCGTCAGCGCGCCCTTCGGACCTATGAAGATCCGCGGGTAGACGAGCCGCATGAAAGGCGGCAGGAAGCCAAACCAGTCGAAGAAGTATTCCGGCACCTCGTAGTCGTCCAGCAGCTCCTTGTGCGTGATGAACAGGCGCCAGTCGTCGCGGACGTATCTTGGATACTTGTCGAAATCTTTCTTCTCGGCTGCGTCGATGAACGACGCGAGAGGCATCGTTTCGGTTCCTTCCGGACGATAGCGCTCTCCGTCCAGCCGGTAGACCGTTATCGACGTGTCGCCGTAACGCGTCCGAAAGTGGTTGAAAGTCCAAGTGGATCGCGCCTTCCAGTGATCGATTGCGCCGCTGATGACAACGGGACGGCCAGGATAGAGGTAATCTCGCCGAAACTCCTTCAGGGTCAACCCGGGGCGGCGGTCAACCTCGGGATACCGAATCACAGGATCTGCGGCGAGCTCGAGCGCGCTCATGTGGGGCTCCTTTGTCGGCGGTCCACGGCGACGCTAGCGCGCAGGGCGATGGGACTCGCACACCGAGTCGAGCAGCGTCGCGAGTTCGCGGGTCCTGGCCTGCCGTGAGTACTGATTCGGAAAGCGGGCCAGATCTACCCCATCGCCTGCCGAGCCGAGGAAGGTCATCAAGCCCTTTGCAATCTCTTCTTTCGAGTCGAGTGCGGCAATCGATCGAACTCCAGCCGACTGCAGCAGAGCCGCCGTGTCTCCAGCCTTGTCGGTCATGGCGAAAATGGGCCTTTTCGCGCGCAGGCATTCGTAGACCTTGGCAGGAATCTGCCAATTGCAGTTGGCCGCCTGGAAGATCAAGAGACCGTCCGCACCGAGCATCTCGATCAGGGACTCCTTGTGCGAGACCGGAGGCTCCAGGAACACGACGTCCTCGATCCCCATATTGCGCAGCTGCGGCCGGTAAAGATCCTCGGAACCACAGCCGCGCAGCACGATCTTGAGGTTCGCGGGTGATATGCGGCCGTCGCGGCGAAGCTCGGACAAGGCCGCGAAGAAACAGGTAGGATCTCGCGCGACCGGATAGAGCACTCCGCTGTGCACCAGAACGGTTGG
>Ga0126381_100008023_pt1 | contig 11786 bp, 7 predicted proteins | sample PanSoiMetPlot_28_FD_96465 | JGI IMG/M metagenome (GOLD analysis project Ga0126381, IMG submission 96465) | Tropical forest soil microbial communities from Panama - MetaG Plot_28 | ecosystem: Environmental > Terrestrial > Soil > Tropical forest > Bulk soil | place: Panama | collected 2016-02-17 | reverse complement strand
CTCCAGACGCGGCGGCCCGTAGGATGCGGCGGAAGGTGGGGCACTCCATGTGGCTCGGCGCGCGGCAGGCGACGGCATGCCGCAGGCCGTCACGCATCTCGGTTAGTTTGCGGATGGTCCTGTTCAGTTCCTCCGCTTTGGCTGCGAGCATCTGCCGGTCGATGTGGATCCGGCCGTCTGGCGCGAACATGAGTGCTATCTCATCGAGCGAGAAGCCGGCGGAACGTCCCAGGGAAATCAAAGCCAGCCGCTCGAGCACGCCGGGATCGAACACACGGTGCAGTCCCCGCCTGCCGATCGAGGCGATCAAGCCTTTCTCCTCATAGAACCTCAGCGTAGAAGCAGGAACGCCGGAGCGCCGCGCCACTTCGGTTATGTCCACGTGTTTTTCATTGACCTCAAGTCGACTTGAAGTTGCATACTACGGTTTCCGCTCCTCGAAGGCAAGGAGACCATCATGAATGCCGCGCGCGAGACCGAAAGCCAACAATCAACAAAAGGAGGACCGCTGCCGGGCTTGCTCCGACCCCCCATCATCTTTCTGGCTGCGATTCTCTTAGGGATCGCCCTGAACCGGAGCTGGCCAATCCCTTTCCTGTCATCGACTCTTCGGTTGCTGGGCCCCGTCCTTATCGTTTGTGCCGTGTTTCTCTTCCTGCTGTCATTCCGAGAATTGCGTCGCTCAGGCACCTCTGTGCGAGGCTCCGAGCGCAGCACTGCGATTGTGCAAACCGGTCCGTACGGGTTCAGTCGTAATCCCATCTATTTGTCTTTCATTCTGCTGGTGCTCGGATTGTCAGTCTGGCTGAATAACCTTTGGCTACTGGTGACGCTCATTCCAGCTGTCGGCTGCATCGCGTTGGTTGTGATCCCACGGGAAGAACGGTTCCTTGAGCGCGAGTTCAAGGAGGAGTATTCGAGTTACCAGGCCCGGGTTCGCCGTTGGTTCTGATAGCGCGGCACTTAGCGACACTGACATCGAACTGCCGCCCTTGACGATGCGATGCAACCGACTTTGCCCAAAGCTGACGACCGCGACTGCGGTTATTCTCAGGATGGCGCTGATGCTGAAATCCGGAATTCGATCGGATGTGATGAACCCGATCGTTGCCGCGATGGTTGAAAGCATGATCCCGTCCACTATTCTTGTTCTCATTCTTGTACCAGTTTTTTCTTGCTATCGGAGAAGCCCATTCCGGCAGGAAGTTCTCATGGCCCAATCTCTTCATCCTTCAGATTCTTTTCAGCTTCGCAGGGCAAAATGGCATCCAACGAATAGTGCGGCGGGGACTTCTCCATCTCGGCGCTGCCTTGATCCTAGGCCTTTCTATCTGGGGCCATGTCTCGGAACTCTTTGATTACTGGGACAATACGTTTCGGACCGGAAACGATATTGAATACAGCACGGTGATCGTAGTGCTGGTCGCCGGAGCTGTAATTTGCTTTGCCGGGTTGGCGACTCTCCTGATTACCTTCCGAGCAACTGCCGCTTGCTTCTTGTCGCCGTTCGCCGTGAGGGCCTCGGATCCACGTACGAGCTGTTCCCGGGTTGCCCATTCACCACCAAGACCTCTTCGAATCTGATTCCTCGCTTCACGCAGGGAAACGTCGGTAGTTCATTCACCCTGTTTGAGCGAGGGCATGCATGTTTTCATCACGAGGTCTGCCGTGGCTGACGTTGTCGTCCGCCATTTTCGCCGCACTCGCATTGACGACTTTCGTTACAGCCCAGACTCCTCGAGCTGCGGGCGCGGTTCAGGGAACTGTGCTGGATCAAACGGGCAGCGCCGTCGCCGGTGCTACGGTCACCCTGCGCAACCCGGCCACGAACCGTACGCGGATAGCCTCCACCGACCTCGGAGGGTTCTTTCGTGTGGCTGAGCTTCCCGTAGGTCAGTACGAGGCGCATATTCAGGCCGAGGGCTTTTCCGCGTATACAAACAATGCCGTCCTAGTCTCGATGGGGAGAGTGGCACAGCTTACGGTGCGGCTGGTTCCGGCCATGGTGCAGCAACAGATTACAGTCTCGGAACAGCCATCATCGATTGATGCGAGTCAAACGACTGAGGCCACTACGATCGATCCCGAACGGATTGAAGAATCCCCGGTCGTCAGCCGCAACTCTCTCGACTTTGTGCTCTTGGCACCACAACTCACACGGTCCAATCAAGGAGCGGCGAGTGGCAAGAGCGCTCTGGCCGACAGCGGCTTCAGTTTCGCGGGACTGCGATCCCGGAGCAACAGTCTCTACATCGACGGGGTGGAGAACAACGATGAATTCACCGGCTCTGCCCGCACCGAATTGTCTCCGGAAACTGTCCAGGAGTTTCAGGTAGTCAACAATGGCCTCTCGGCAGAGTCCGGCGCCGGCGCGAGTGGACCTATCAATGTCATTACCAAGAGTGGCGTGAACACTCTACACGGCGATGCTTTTTTGTTCATACAGAACGGAGCTTTGAACGCAAGGGATCCGCTCACCAATGAAACAGAATCTCCCTACCTGAATCGCTTTCGGGCAGGACTTTCGGCTGGCGGTCCCATCATTCGCGATCGCACTTTCTATTACCTGGCCGGGGAGCAGGAGGATGCGCGCGCCGATGATAGCTCCCTGATCTCCCCTGCACTTGCAAGCGAAGTCAATGGAGTACTTGGATCGGGCCAGTTTCCGGGCATCGCTACTCGCACAATCCACCCTGATCTATTTCGGACCGCTCGCGGCGAAACCGAAATTTCGGGAAGACTGGATCATCACGTCAACGACCGGCAGTCACTGTTGCTCAAGTATGTGCTGACCAACAATCGCGAAGTTGGAGATGCCTTCCATGATGGTGGACTGGTTGATCCGAGCGGCAGAGGCAGCAGTTTCATCGTAGATGAAGGGATAAGCGGCTCCCTGACTTCCGTTCTCCGGAGCAACGCACTCAATAGCTTTCGTTTTCAGCTAAGCACGCGTCGAGCTGTGCTGCGAACCGGCGATCAGGTCGGACCGGAAATTGTCGTGGCTGGTCTAATCGATTTTGGTCGTGCTTACGAGGGCAATGATCGAAGACGCGAGAACCACTACGAATTGAGCGACGTGGCGTCCATTCAAAAACGTGCACAGCTGATCAGCTTCGGCGCTGACGTCGATTGGATTCGCGAGAGTGTTTCTGCCTACGACGGGTTTGGGGCGGTCTACACATTTCCGACCTTGGAGTCTTTTTTGAAGGGGCAACCGGACGAATACCGGCGAGCGTTCGGCAACCCCAACACCAGCTTGGCAGCCCCCAGGTACTCCGGATTCATCCAAGACCACTGGACTGCAATGAGGCATCTCACAGTGGATGCAGGCATCCGTTACGACTTCGAGCGCTTACCGGCACAATTCCGGCAGGATACGAACGATCTCGCTCCAAGAATTGGACTGGCCTACAGCCCGTCGCCCCAGTGGGTGTTCAGGGCCGGGTTCGGTATCTTCTTTGACCGTTACCTATTGGCCGCTGTGAACCGCGTTCTGGAAAAAAATGGCAGGCACGGGTTCGAGCAAGCCGCCTACGGGCAGGCGGCGACTCAGATCTTTCAGTCCCAACTGGGAGGAGCATCCGCGACTGCCATCTCCGCCCGCCCGTCGATTTTCAGTGCCGACCCGAGTCTGTCATCCTCCAGCAGCGCGATTGCCAGCGCAGGAGTAGAGCGTCTGCTCACGAAGAACCTCACCGGCAGCGCCACGTTCCTGTTGGCACGTGGCTTGCGGCTCTCGCGCACTCGCAATGTGAATCTCCCGCCTCCGCAACTGCTCACGCTAACCAATGCTTCCAGCCTTGGGATTCCCAATCCGTTTCCCCAGCAGCTTGGAATGCTGGTGTTTCCTCCATCCCGACTCTCGGCGCAGTTCGCGGACATTTACCGGTGGGAGAATCGCTCCAGTTCTGCCTACAAGGGGCTGTCACTATCAGTGAATCGTCGACTCTCAAATGAAATTGCGTTTTCCGGCAGTTACACCCTGTCGAAAACAATCGACGACAGTTCCGACTTCAACGAGCAGCCGAACAATCCATACTTGCTTGGGGGAGAACGGGCGCTGTCAGCGAATGATCAAAGGCACCGGGTCGTCTTCAGTGGGACGTTCGACCTACCATTCGGCGATGAGGACGAGGGCAAGAAGCCTTCCGGCATAGCGTCCAAGCTTTTCGGCAATATCGAGACGGCCCCGATTCTGACAATCGCAAGCGGCCGTCGGATGGATCCGCTGACCGGCTTCGACGCAAACCGCTCCGGCGCATTTCCTTTCTCGTCACGTCCCCGCGGTTTTGAACGAAATTCGCTGACCACGGGCACTGAAGCCACGCTGGATTTGCGAGTCCTGAAGTTCTTCAAAGTCGGTGCACACGGAAAATTAGACGTGGTTGTGGAGTCATTCAATCTTTGCAACCATACAAACGTAGTCGCTCTAAACCAGTTTTACGGTGCAGGAGTTTTGCCAATTTCGTCGTTCGCTGCCCCAAACAAGGCAAGTATTCCGCGGCAATTACAGTTCTCACTGGATTTTGAGTTTTGAGAACGGGAGTGAATCTGTCGGGTCATCGACAGCGGATGCCAACCCGGCAATCGATCTCCTCCCCCCAAATCCTTGACACGAGCCCCTCGATCGTCGGTGGCAACTCGGATTTCGGAAAACGGACATGACCATGGGGCTTGTGAAAGTGAGAAAGAAGCCTTCTTTTCTGATCACTCAATCCCTCGAAATCAACGCCCGCGAAGAGTTCGGCTCCCCAGCGTCAGGCCAGTGATTCTGCGCGCATGTCAACCACTTTGGTGCTTGTGTTACGAACTGGAAAGCCGCCCGTTCGGCGATATCGGGGCTGTTTGCAGAATGGTCACAGTATGGCCACTCTGCCGCCGGCGAATGAGATGGAACGCAACCTTTCCCCGGGGTGAAGCGAAATTCTAGCTGCTCCTACTTTTGGAGGATTCGGCAAAATCGGTGAGAACTTAAGATCATTCGGAATGCAGAGGTAAAGCGCCGAGAGCCTCCATTCTCTGCTAGTTCCATCATCTTGTCTTCCTTCAGCAAAAGACGCTGCGCCTTAATCACGTTGTTTGTCAGCCTCTCGATTAGCTCGAGCACTCGGCTGGTTGCGGCATCTCGCATTGATCTGGATCGCGATTGGTTGTTCCGGACGGATCCGCAGTCCGTCGGGCAGCATTCAGAGTGGCAGAGTCATCCACCCACGGGCACGGTTTTCATCAATCTACCGCACACCTGGAATCTCGGTCGGCAGGACGGCTATCTCGGCAAAGCTTGGTACTGCAAATTCTTTGCCATGCCAGTCGGTCCGCCAGACTTGCACGTAAGGCTGCATTTTGGAGCGACCTTCTATTCTGCCCGCGTGTGGCTCAATGGCGTGGAAGTTGGAACGCACGAGGGTGGCTACACCGCCTATTCCTTTGACATCACGTCTCAGCTTCGGGCCAATAACTACCTGGCAGTCGAAGTCGACAATCGTATTGACGCGACTACGATTCCAGGACTGGCGCAGCGAGGCAATCCCGATGCTTGGTACGACTGGTGGAACTATGGTGGCATCGTGCGGGATGTTTGGCTAACGGTGAGCGGGCCGGTCGAAGTGAATCGTCAACAGATCCGCACCCAGATGAAAGATGGTGAGGCTGCGGTCAGCGACCAGCTTATTCTCGAGAACCATTCCCTCCATTCGAAGCAGGTCTCAATCTTCATTACAGCCTTCGATCCCGACGGGAATGCGGTCGCCCACGGGTCACGCAGGATTGATGTCGCTCCTGGTGCTACGCCCATAACCATCGCCACTCATGTGCGCGGTCCGGAGTTGTGGGGAATCGACCATCCCAAGGTGTACCTCATGACGGCAGAGGTGCGAGATGCAGGCGGCCACGAACTGGATCAACAGAGTGACACCTTTGGCATTCGGACGCTTGAGATTCGCGATCGTCATCTGCTGTTGAACGGGGAGCGAGTACGGCTTACAGGAGTTGCTCGTCACGAAGACTCCGTTTCCGAGGGGCTCGCCGAGACCACGGGCACGATGCGCTACGACTACGACGATATGAAGTCGTTGCAGGTTGCACTAACCCGTCCGGTACATTACCCACAGAACCCTTTCATCCTCGATTATGCGGACCGCCACGGCATTTTGCTGATTCCAGAGATTCCCGTATGGCAGTTCAGCGAAGCTCAGCTCAAGGATCCGCAAGTGATCGCCCGCGCGAAGCAACAATTGCGGGAGATGATCGAGGAGTCGGGAAATCACCCCAGCATTTTCGCCTGGAGCGTTTGCAACGAAAGCGATACCGGAACGCCGGGCGGAATCGCATATTTTCGTGCCATGCGAGACTACATCCGGGAACTCGATCCCAGCCGTTTGGTAACCTACGCGGATGATAAGCTTCCAAAATTAAGACGCGCGGAAGACTCTGCCGCCAACGATGCCGATTTCCTGATGATGAACCAGTACTTCGGCAGCTGGCATGGGCCAGAGAGCGAATTGCCGGAATCGCTCGACCGAGTCGGGCGGATGTTTCCCAAGAAAATGGTGATCATTTCAGAATTCGGCTTGGCGGGTATTTTTGCCAAGAATCCCGACGACGCCGATCCCATGAGAATTGAGATTATTCGCAAACAAATGCCCGAACTGGCTCGCCGTGACTGGATTGCCGGCGCCATCCTCTGGTGTTATCAGGACTACAAATCCAGGCGCACCCTGCGGCCGGGGTGGGACGGCGGTTTCGTCGAGCACGGCCTGGTCGATGAGTACCGGCAGCGAAAGCCTTCCTATTACGTGTGGAAGGGACTGAATGCACTCGCGGCCATCGACGCTCACTGGGAAGGGACTGCCTCGACGCCGCCTTCGCGATTCACTGTCACAGTGACCCCCAATGGGGTCGAGGACCTTCCCTATTATCCCTTGCACAACTATCGAGTAGCCTGGCAGGTCTCTGACGAGGGTGGAGAGCTGATCAAGCATGGCGAGCAACCGTTTGCAGATCTGGCAGAGCCGCAGGTGATTTCCGGAGAGATTCAGCAGCTCGCCCACGCCAAAGGGTTGAAACTGCACGTGACCTTGTTGCGGCCCGAAAACACGATCGCTGCAGAAAAGTCGCTGGAGTGGAAAGCCGGTGAAGCCGCGGATGCTGGCGGATCGACGGCTTCCAAGGAAACTCCGACGCGCTGACATTCCAATGGAAGGAATGCCGTACCTTGAGTGCGAAGCGAGATGAGAATTGTTTTCAGTATCCCGTTGATGGTTGCCGCATTTGCTCTCTCTGTGCCGGGAGCATGCCAGGACTACGCCATCGGCGCTGATGTTTCATTTCTGGCGCAAGCCGAGCAGCAGGGAGTTGTTTTCAAGGACAACGACGTCGCAAAACCTGGGCTTGAGATCCTTAAGAGTCATGGCTACAACTGGATTCGGCTCCGGCTTTTCCATTCGCCGACGGACCTCCCCAACGACCTGAATTACACCATCGCGGTTGCAAAGAAAGCCAAGAGTCTGGGCTTTCGTTTCCTTCTGGACTATCACTATGCAGATACATGGGCCGATCCTGGGCACCAGCCCCTGCCGAAGGCATGGCAAGGAAAAACACATTCGCAGCTGGTGGATGCTGTTTTCCAGTACACAAGGGACACAATCGCCGCCTTCCGCGATGCTGATGTCCTGCCAGACATGGTCCAGATCGGAAATGAGATCACGGTCGGCATGATGTGGCCCGACGGCAAACTGCCGGAGAATTGGGACAACTTTGCTCAACTTGTGTATGCCGGGATCAACGGTGTGGATGCCGGCCGCGGAAACGGTCGCCGTCCCAAGATCATGATCCACATCGACCGCGGAGCCGATCCCAAAGGTACGAAGGTTTTTCTGGATCGGCTGAACAGTTATGATATTCCTTACGATTTGATCGGACAGTCGTACTACCCTTGGTGGCATGGCAGCTTGAACGACCTACGCCGCAATCTGGAGTTCATGGCCCGGGAATACCAGAAAGATGTCATCGTGGTGGAAGCGGCGTATAACTGGCAGCCGGGCAACTATGTGAATAAGCCAGCTCCTTTTCCCGAAACCCCCGAAGGTCAACGAGAGTTTCTCGAGGAAGTGAACCGCGTGGTCATGGAAACTCCGAATGGACGGGGTAAAGGCGTTTTTTGGTGGGAGCCAGCGGTGACGGGTCCTCTCATCTCCAGAGGCTTTTTCGACGAGCAGCACAATGCTCTTCCTGTCCTTACGGTTTTCGATCGTTTCAGCCGGAAGTAGGCGGATGTGATAAATTTCCGTGGTTTGACGGTTTGGAAAACGCACCGTGGGAGGCTGCAGACACCGGCTTCTGCGCTCTATGTCGACGGGAGTCCATCGCATCCAGCTTGAGTCCCGGTCAAAAAAACTGTACGGCCCTATCTGTGTTCTTCTGGTCTTCAGCCCATGGATGCTGCTGGGCGCTTCTGCGGTGACGACCACGCAACTTACCTACACGCAACGTCTTTGGCAAATGCAGGATGGGCTACCCGAACAAGTCGTTCAGGCTTTTGCCCAGACGGCTGACCGCTATTTGTGGATCGCCACTACGGGCGGTCTGGTTCGTTTCGATGGCGAGAGGTTTCAGACATTCAACCGCGAGAACACCCCTGCCTTCACCGAAAACAATGTTTTTTGCCTGCTGGTTTCGCGCGATCACACGTTGTGGATTGGAATGGAGGGGGGCGGGCTGATTCGCTATCGCGATGGAACGTTCCGTCAGTTGTCCGTTCCAGAGGGACTATCCAATGGTTTCGTCCGCACCTTAGAAGAGGACAGGCAGGGAAGGTTCTGGGTCGGTACTGACAACGGGTTGTTCCGTTTGGAGAAGGAACACCTGCGCCGAGTGGACGCCACCGCACAGATACCGGCGCTGGCCGTGCATGCCATCTATGAAGATCGTCAGGGACAGATTTGGGTCGGTGGATCGAGGTTATTGCGTATCAGCGGCGAGTCCACCACCGAATTCGGGCTGTCCGGGGAAGCTGGGCAGCGTCGAGTGAAGTCGATCACCGAAACCGACGAAGGCACCATATGGGTGGGCACCGTCTCCGGTCTTCAGCGACTGGCTGGGAACGACCACTCCTTCCACTCCGTGCCCGAGGTGCGGGGAACTGTGCGTGTGCTTCGCCAGACTTCTGACGGCACTCTCTGGATCGGGACGATCGGCAGAGGCTTGCTTACTTATCGTCAGGGGCGCTTTTCAAGGATTGCCGCTCCCGACCCGTTGCCAAGCAATACAGTGCTGAATCTCTACGAAGATATTGAAAGGAACATCTGGATTGGCACTCAGGGTGGAATGGTACGCCTGATTAAAACTCCCGTCAGGACTGTACCCTTGCCGAACGGTTCCGATTCAGACGCAGAAACTATCTATCAGGATACAAATGGCGACCTCTGGGTAGCAGCTGTGAATCTGTTCCGGGTCCACAACGGCAAGGCATCTGCTTATGCTTTTCCCGGAATCACCGGCGTTCGGGTACGCAACGTCTTTCGCGACCGTGAAGGTGCATTGTGGATTGGGACAGAAGGGAAAGGGGCATTTCGCCGGACTCGTGGTCGCCTGTCTCGCTATTCCACGGAAGAAGGTCTGGTGAACAATTTTGTGCGCGCGTTTCTCCAGGGCCGCGACGGCAGTGTCTGGATCGCAACCGACGAAGGAGTCAGCCGCTGGCGCGATCAGCGGATTATGAACTATCGCATCAGTGATGGGCTCGCCTACTTCAGCACGCGTTCTCTGCTGCAGGACCAGCGAGGAGATATCTGGATCGGTACCGACCAGGGGCTAAGCCGCTTGCATGGGGACTCATTCGTACACGATGCCACCACGGAAGCTTTGAAAAATGAAAAGATCTGGGCCATCCACGAAGATTCTGACGGCGGCTTATGGTTTGGAACTCGCACCGGAGGACTCTATCGCTGGCGTTCCGGAGTACTGACTCACTACACGACCGCTCAAGGACTTGCTAGCAACGGTATTTACGAGTTGCTCGAAGATGACAATAACAATCTATGGATGAGCGGACCTAACGGAATCTCCGCTGTCAGCCGCAAGGAACTGGACGCAATCGCTGACCGCTCCAAACGACCAGTTGCGCTCAGCCTCTACGGAGTGTCAGACGGCCTGGAAACGATCCAAATGTGTGGAGGCGAGAAACCGGCAGGCGTGCTTACCAGCCAGGGCGAAGTCTGGTTTCCCAGCAGTCGCGGCCCGGTTCGCGTCTCGATCGGTTCCCCCATGTCGTCCAAGCCGACGCCGGTCGTCATTGATCAGGTCATTGCAGACGGTTTGCAGATTCCGGCCACATCGGCTGTTTCGCTCGGGCCCGACAACGCGAAGCTTGAAATTCATTATGGTGTAGTGCAGTTGCGATCGCAGGAACGCATTCGTTTTCGTTACATGCTCGAACCATTCGATAAGGGATGGAGTGAGGCTTCGCCGTCCCGTGTGGCCTATTACACCAACGTTCCGCCAGGAAGATATCAATTCCGGGTTGCCGCCTTCGAAATGAACAATCCCGAGCAGGTGGCGTCGGCATCACTCGAGATCGTACGCCGTCCTCATTTCTACCGCACTAGCTGGTTCCTGGCCTGTATTGTCGCCTTGATTGCCACTAGCGTGTGGGGAGTCTATCAGTTTCGGCTGCGGCAAATGCGAGGTCGCTTCCGGGCAGTGCTCAGCGAACGCAATCGCTTGGCGCGGGAGATGCACGACACTCTTATTCAAGGATGCGCCAGCGTATCGGCCCTGCTCGAGGCTCATTCCAGCATGGCGACGGCCTCGTGCGCCGGAAACGAACTCCTCGATTGTGCACGTACCCAACTGCGTTCAACCCTCGAAGAGGCCCGTCAGGCGGTATGGGGGTTGCGCTCCATGCCTGAGTCTGCCAGCGAGATCGGATCGATGCTTGCCAAAGTAGCCCAGCAATTCGGTCACGAGTTTGGTATTCCCGTCGAGTGTTTGACAAGCGGCGAGCCGTTTCCACTGAATCAGTTCACGGTGCATGAGGTGCTTATGATTGCGCGCGAAGGGCTGTACAACTCCATTCGCCACGCCCATCCGAAAAACATCCGGCTCACGCTGGGGTTCGAAGAAGGGAAGTGCACGTTAAAGATCATGGATGACGGCTCCGGATTTGATGTAAGCTCTGTTTCCCAGATTCCCGAAGACCATTACGGACTCCTGGGCATGCGAGAGCGGGTTGAGCGCATCGGCGGAAAATTCGATCTCGAGAGCGCAATCGGCGCAGGAACTCAGATCACGATCGATGTGCCACGCAAAACCGTCGCTCCAACTCCAATCTCCGAGATAAGGTTATGAACGGTGCCAGGAGAATCGGTGTTATGGTCGTGGACGATCACCCTCTCATGCGAGTCGGCATAGGAGCGATCATCAATGCGCGCACAGATATGAGCGTGGTCGCGCAGGCGGGAACGGGAGAGGAAGCTCTGGAGCTTTATCGTCGGCATAAGCCCGACATTACGCTGATGGACCTGCGTTTACCGGGCCCGATGAGCGGAGTGGAAGCGATCACCGCGATTCGCTCCATCGAACCGAGCGCTCGGTTCATCGTGGTGACCACCTACGACGGCGATGAGGATATTCACCGGGCACTGGAGGCTGGAGCACAGGGTTACATCATCAAGGGCATGCCATATCAGACCCTGGTGGATGCCTTGTTGCGAGTACACCGTGGAGGTTGTTTTCTGCCACCTCCGGTAGCACGGGCGCTCGCTTCGCGAGTTCCCGATTCTGACCTG
>Ga0126381_100008022_pt1 | contig 11787 bp, 13 predicted proteins | sample PanSoiMetPlot_28_FD_96465 | JGI IMG/M metagenome (GOLD analysis project Ga0126381, IMG submission 96465) | Tropical forest soil microbial communities from Panama - MetaG Plot_28 | ecosystem: Environmental > Terrestrial > Soil > Tropical forest > Bulk soil | place: Panama | collected 2016-02-17 | reverse complement strand
GGTCAGGATCACGGCCGATGTCTATCTCGGCTTGTATGATGCCACCCAGCGGCGTGTTAGCGACATCCTGGGCGCCGTGCTGGCCCGGAAGTGACCACGGCGGCAAAAACTACGTCACCGCTGATTTTTAAAAAACGTCGATAAACAAAGGCTTTTCTCGACGCAAGCGATTACCGGGTGCAGTAGGTGACGTAACTACTGTTTTACCCGCTACGCGTGCGCGGATCACATGCGCGCGCATATGTACGGGGTAATAGGTGCGTTGCGTCACCTACGTCACCCGACTCGAAAATCATGGTAAACTCTCGGTGCTATGCCAAGGAAACAACGCCCACAACTCCCGCCTGATGCGGTGCTGAATCCCGCCTGTCGCCTTTGCGAGTTGCCCATCTTGGCTGGCGAATACTTCGGTAGATCCAAAAAGCCGTGGTATCACGTCTGGTGTCGTGGCAGGGCGCTGGAGGTTGCGGGGCATAATCCATTCGTTGCAAATATTATCTTTGCCCCCTCACCAGCCGACACACCGGTAGACCCCACCATCGAGTCAGGGCGCCCGAAGTGCGCGCATAGCCGCCCGGTCAACTACGTTCGGGAGTTTTACAAGGCGTGGTACCAGGCGAAGGCGCTAGGGTTGCCGTCCAGCTCGGTGCCGCGGCTGCCGTGGCCTCCGGGCTATCGCTGGACTCCACCAGAATCAGCGGTTTCTGGAGCTGGTGGCTGTCAAAGAGGGCCATCTGACAGCCAGCGCGACGAAAAGCCTTGAGGATACGGGCCTTGCAATAAGTCGAGCGATTAGATTGCGGTTGAGCTTCATCTTCTGCCAACTCCGGATCGTCTTGAGTGGAACAAAAATGCGGTCATCCCATCACGCCCTTCCCGCCGCTCTGTGGCAGCGGTGATTGAATCATGGCTCCGCTTATCGCCGAACCCGCGGGAGAACCCATACTCGCGCCAGACGGCAGTCCCGAGTAGCCCTGCAGTCCACTGCCCGCAAAAGGGGATACGAACGGCCCCGCACCCATGTTCATCAGATCGAAGACCGTCATCGGATTGAAGGCGCTTCCGATCCCATAGGTTTGAAGCATTGGCGCGGAGACCGCGAACGGCGCGTAGGGATTCCTTGTAGCTTTCCCCCCGACACTCGCGCCTGAAACGGGGGTAGTAGTCGTGATCTGTGGCGTCTGTTGCGCGACCGGAATGTTGTAGCCCGACGTGGGCAACTTGAGATTGGCCTGCGGTACGTAAGCGCCTGGGCCGACGGCGCCAATTCCTGATGGTAAACTTGACATGAATAACTCCTCCGCTGCGGGGTGTGACAAGATTCTCAATCGAATGTCGGCTAAAAGGGCAGCAATGATCCGAGACCGCCCAGCAATGCGCTAATCCCGCCGCCGAGACCGCCCAGGCCCCCGCCGCTGCCCCCGCTTAACGCTCCCAGCAAACCGCCCGCGCCCAACAGTCCGGCCAGACCGCCCGAGAGCGGATCGATCGAGTTTGGGTTGGGGCCGGTCTGTTGTGAAAGGTACGCTCCCCCGACCGCGGTCGGCAGCGCCGCACCCAGTTGCCCGAGAATCTGAAACGGAAAATTGTACTGATTCTCGGCGTTGCTGAGCGCCGTATTCAGCACCTGCTGCCCGAATTGCTGCTGCGTGCCCCCGATATTCATCAACTCGGAGGCCGGAGCAAAGCTGGCGTCGAGCAAGCCCGGCACCAACCCCTGCTGGCGGATCTGGTTCTGCCGCTCCTGCTCGTAGTTTCCACCATAGATGTTTGTGGCAAGGTTCTGCAGGGTGTTTCCCAGATTTTGCTGCGCGATTGATTGCGCCTGGTTTTGCGCCGAGCCGCCGAAGCTGCCCGCCTGCGCAAACTGCGCTTGTATCCCAGGCTCGGTCGCATCCCGGAACTGCTCAGCGACCGGCGCTGCCGCGGCGTTGAACGTCTGCTCCAGGTAGGGATTACTCTGCGGCGACAAGAAGGCGCCCGATTGCGTAGCCGCAACGTTGGCCAGCGTCGGGTCGAGCAAACCCTGCGCAGCACCCATGGCAGCTTGACTGCCCATGTTCATCCCCGCCACCTGGTCGGGCGTAAACCCATAGAGCTGCTGGGCAGGAAATGGATACCCTGACGCCAGACCCTGGTTGACGTAATTCCCGATATCGCCCAGAAACTGCGCAGCGTAGGGCTGGGCCCACGCCGGCAATTGAACCTGATTGGTTACCGTCGTATTTGACGGTCCGCCTCCGCTTCCCATTACAACATCCTCTCGAACTTCATTTCGCTGATTACAAAGCCTTCAGCCGCGAGTCGTCTGCTCCATCCCCGCCGCGGCGAATGAAACACCAGCTTGCGCAAGCCCGCCCGTGCCGCCATCGCTTTGACGTCGGCCAGCCCATATCTGAGTGCCAGCCGATGACACGTGTATACCGCCCACAACAGAAGGCTCTTCTCCGCCGTGAACGGATCTGCATTGACCGTCAAAACCAACACACCGGCATAAAGCTGGTCGATGTAACCCACATGCATAGTGGCTCCACCGGTCCGAACCGCCGAGTAGATGTCCTCGCACAGCCACGAGGCACCGGCTCTTTTCCGCACCCGCTCCAGGCCCGGCCTCACCAGCGGCCACCAGGCGTGCAACTCGACGGGGTTTACTTGCGTCAATCTCCATCCCATCATTCCGCGCCTCGCCCCTCTGTGCTGCCGATTTAACGCTGTGGCTCAATGCCAATTGGCCTCTGCATAACAATTGGTGGTCCCCGCCGTCAGGGCAGGCAAAGTCGTGCTGTTGGACCAGCAGATTCCGTTTTCGAACGCCTTGCCCCGCCATCCGTAGTCAAGTCTGACCGTCGAACCGGCCGGAACCTTGAACGCCGCCACCGCTGTTGCCCCGTTGGCTGGTACCGCAACGGCGTCGAATAACAGGATGAATTGATCGGAACTGTCCTGGCTCGTGACTGTCAAATTGTACAGACGCGCCGGCCCATCGCTGACGATAACACCCCCCGACGTCAGCGTCCCGCCGCTGTGGTAGCTATTGGGCAATTCCCCGGGATCGAATTGAAGATTTCTCCGCGCCATTCCTGCCCCTCCTCAACTGACTAACCTATGCTGAATGTTGGTAATGAAGCGTAAACTAAAAAAACCGCGACCACCCCGCCGAGCCAATGCCGCCGGCGCCCGTCGTGCTGTCGCCACCAGCCCCGCCTATGCCGCCGTTCAGCAGCACCGTGCCGGTGGTGGCCGGACTATGGATGTAGGCAATCGCATAACTGAAGAAGTAGCCACCGCCGCCCCCTCCACCGCCGCCGCCCGCGCCGGGTCCAGGGGCGCCTGCAAATCCATCCTGCCCACGCAGATCGACCACTGCGGTTGCCTGAAAATCGATTTCTCTGCACGCCAGGACTAGTCCGGCGCCCGCGCATCCACCGTTCCCAGGCTGTGCGTTGTGGCAATCAAAAGGATTGACTGCGCCGGCGCCGGCGCCGCCCGGCATCCCGCCGGAACTGTCAATCACAGCTGCGAGCTCATCCAAAACAAAGGTCTTGATCGGACCCGTCAGCGGCGCACCGCCCTGACCGGCGCCGCCCGGGCTGCCCGAGGCACCTCCGGCTCCACCGCTGAAATCGAGGCTCGGAGACACAACGCCCAGCGCTTGCAGTCCGGCGGCGCCGGCATTGCCACCCCCGCCGCCGCCCGGGCCACCGATCGTATATACGGGATTGGCCGCCCCGCGCCCGTTTATCGTCCCTGCGATTGTGCATGTTCCCGTCGATCTGACAATCAGGGACGAAGACGGTGGGTTGTTGAAGTCTTCAACTATGTTTACTGTGGCGCCGGCCTGCACCGTGAAGTTTACGTAGTTGTGCTCGCCAGCAAGCGTAACGGTTCCAGACGCATCAGGGTCGGGCTCCGACCCGTCGCCAAAGTAGTCAAAGAAATGCGGTGCCGCGGGCGGCGGAGGCGTGTAGGTGCCGAGGGTCACCACTGCCAGCGCAGCAGTGAAAGCCAGCATAACCGCGATACGCAGATGCTGCTTCATAGAATTGCCCACTTGCCCGATGAATAATCAACCAGAGTATAGGAAGCGTAGCGGGCTAGAATATTAAACGGTCCCGAGCCATCGTCGACCGTATCTGCCCCCGCCGGCGTTACGCCGATGTTATAGGGGTTCGCGTCAACCTTCTTGATATCGAGCGGACGCCCCGATCCGGTGGCCGGCGGCAAAAGTACAATCGTATCCGCCGCGGTCCCCGCGAAAGCCACCAAGACCTCGTCTTCGGGCTCGACCGTGTAGGGCGAATCGGCGAAGGTTATTATTTTGACGTTCAACAGATTGGAGGAGATCGGCACGCTCGCGTACCAGTTCTTGCCGTCGAAAACCATCGGGACCATCTCGCCGGTCCGCAGCGCCGCGCTGCCGCCGGGCACGACTATATTGCCGCCTTCCACCAGCTCGAACGGACTCGCCGAAATCAGGAAGAACATTCCCGTGAACCCTTGCGGCGGCCGGATGGTGGCAAGCGAGACTCCGCCTTCCACGAAATGCATCAGTCCCGACGTGTTAATCGCCGCTCCCGAGCCGGAAAAGGAAAGCGTCGTGACAGCCGAGCCGGCGTTGCCACTGTCCTGAAGCCCCGGGTTGGCGCTGAGCGAGTTGACCACGCTGACCATCTGCGACGCCCATAACGTCAGTTGCCGGTTGATTTCGCGGCTTGATTCGCTGCGCGGGATGGGCAACTGCAAGGATGGAACCCGTTGTGGCATCAGCGCGTCCCCTGGGTTTCCCACTCCACGTCCATACCCACGATCTCGCAATCTGCCGCGGTTTGGATACGCACCGCGTGATACCGAGCCGCCTGGCGCATCGCAAATGCACCATACTGCGTAAGTTGCGCCTGCGGTCCGGCCAACTGCGTATCGCCCAGGTTGTGACGGTAAAGCGGCTTGGCAATTGCCGCATTGCCGGCCGGGTAAATCTTGAATTTCGGCCGCACGGTCCGCATCAGCGAATAACGCATCGCGTCTCCGATGTCGCCCGTGGTGACGTACCCAACCGCTGGCTGACCCGAGTAGCTGTACAGGTTGTGGTCGCCGAGGATCAGGGCCATCCCAAAAACCGCCGTCGCCGAGTAGTCAATAACTCCCTCTGGTGTGACCGGAGCAAAAGGCGTGACCACCGCCTCCACGTTGTTCGGAATCACCCCCGTCATCCAGCGGTTGGTGTTAGGATGCCAGCAGATGTAGCGATCCAGCGCGCCAGCGGGATTGGCCAAGACCGATGGATAAAACCACACAATGAGATTATGGAGCTTGTCCCACACGCCCCATACGTGGGTGCCATGATCGCGATCCAGGCTGGTCTCGAAAAACCATCTGCGCAGCGGACTTTCCAGTACACGCGGCGGGCTGCCATCACAAGTGTAGAAATTCTCAAATCCCATTGATACCTGCATTCCGCCGTAGGGCACTACCGCCTCGTCGCAAAGCGCTCCCGCGTCATCCGCCAGCAGCGCGAAGCTCCATATCACCGGTGGTCCCAGGTAGGTCGCCAGGTAGGTGGCGCGTTGCTTGTACACCAGCAGATTGGCGCCTAATGCATGCGCCGCCACGATCGGGCCCGGCGTGTCTCCCAGCGTGCCGTTGGCCGCCCGCGTGCCGATATCGGGAGTCCAGTCGGTGTCGTTGCCAATCCCGCAACAGCTCCCGTCATTGCCCATTGAATCGAGGATAAAAACGAAGTTACCCACCGACTCGACAATCGAGCCGCGCGGCGGATTGCCACCCAGCGTCGCCGCCGCGCTGTAAGTCGGAGCCCTGAGCACCTGCGGCGCGTCGGCCGGATTTAGGAGAATCAGGTCGCCGCCGAACATCGTCCACCGCCAGCGCGGGCTGCGATAGCCCGCGGGATTGGCCGGACCGATCAGGTTCTGGCCGCCGGAAACATCTGTGAACGAATGGGTAAGAATGTTGTATGTATAGATCTTGGTCGCCGAAGCCAGAAAAATCGCTCGTCCGGCGTCGATTGCATCCTGCTCGAAATACGCGCCGTAACAGGGAAAGGTCGGCAAGAAGCCGCCCGTGCTTTCCAGCCCGAACCTCCTAAATGGCCGGTAGCCTGCCGCCGAGGGGAACATCTGGTCGGCGTCCACGAAAATCCCCTCCGTGGTCGGATCCAGGTCCGGCGCGAAACCGCGATCGAATGTCACGCTGAGCGTCGCCATCACCAATGCGCCCGCAGCCGGCCGGTGAATTTCTTCATTCCTGTCTCCTGCTTGAGCTTGCGGAAGTACAGATCCGCCAGTTCCTGGTCGATCTGGGCTGACTGCGGATCGTTCAGCACCGTCATCCGCAACAGGTATTTGGCGTAGGCGCGCACCATCTCGCGCCCCTCCATAGTCCAGAAGTTGCTGTCTGTGTCGTGGACTGGAGCCGGAATGATTTGAATGTAATCGTATTGTAGCCGGTACGCCGCATCGGGCGTAGGGAACAGCCGTATACTCATTCCGCTGCTAAGCAGATTGACCGCATATTCGACTGGCGGTCCGCTAATCGGCGATTGCGTGTTGGAGTCCTCTGCATTGATGTACTCCCAGCTCCGCAGCCGGAGCGGATACTTGGTATTGAAGACGGTAATCGCCAACTGCCGGATCTCCGCCACGTCCGCTGGCGCTGGGTAGACGTTGGTGCCCGCGACGGTGACGGTCGAACTGTCTTGCGCGTCGTTGCGAAAAAAAGCGTCGCGGCGAAAATAGTCCGCCGCTTCGGTGATCGCGTTGTTGATTTGGCCCGCCAGATCGGTGCGCTGCAGCTCATCCATGATTCGCGCCCGCATGTCGGCCAGGGTTGTGTCAGCCACGCTCTTCGCTCCACACTAAATCGCCGCCCGAACTCCGCGGTGTGCGGATCGGGCCGCGGCCCGGTCATTGAACGAAAACTTCCCCACCCATTTTTTCTGATCCCCTCTTCCTGGCGGGGAGAGGGTGAGAGTGGGGTAAAACTACCGCCGCACACAGCGCGGGTGCCCGTTCTCTCGGGCACCCGGCGCCGCGTTGCGAGCCTCGCCGCCTACTGGCGCCGATACTTCCTGGACCCCTGACGCTTGCGGCCCATTGGGTCGTCGTCATAGGGGTTTCCGACGCTTTCGGTCTCCACCTCGCCGTCCATCTCCGCCTTGGCGAAGCGCATGTCCCACATCGCCGCGTCACGATCCGACGCTTGAACCGTGCTCATCACCTTGGTCTTGCGCCTTACTGGAGAGCCCTTGCCGCCCGCGATCACTGTCGTCTCCGACGCCTCTTTGCGTTTCCTTGCTGGCACTGGAAATACCTCGACTTCTTTGAATGTTGCCCTTCGTGCTTGCGTTCTTTACTCGGCGATTACGACCACACGCGCCCGGGGTCGCGCCCAGGGCCGAAGCCCTGGTGGCGCAACCTCCAGGCCGCGCGCGCTCTCATCAGGAGAGTTGCGCCCACGTGCTCACCACGATCGTGGCGAAGTCCGCGGCGTTGAAGACCGACTTGGTCGCGCCCCAGACCGAACCGACGGCCACGCCAACCTGGTCTTCGTAATCGTCGGCCTGAGTCACCCACTTGTACTTGGTGGGCCAGTTGTAGTTGCGTCCGAACGCAATGACCGCCGACTGCGCGCCGCAGAATATCGCGCGCGCTACCGAGGTGGTGCCGGCCGCTGCCGCGCCGAGGTCCGTGTGCAGCAGGTTCTGAGTGTTGTCGCCGTACGGAACCCGCGCGTCCTCGTGCAGGATTACGCCATTGAACATCCCCAGCGCTCCGGTGAAGATTGGGTTGTCCTCGATCTGCCCGCCCTGCATCGCCGCCAACTGGATGTCCTTCCAGTCCCCAGCCGTGGTCGACTTGCGCAGAGCCTGTACCTGGAATGGATGCAGGAACATGACGTAATACTCGCCGTTCTTAAGTCGCACCGGCCGGATCGCAGGCGTCAGCGTCTTGGCCGTCGCTACGCATTGATCGACCAGCGACAAGGTGAACGTCATCGCCGAGGTCAACGTCGCCTCATTGGTCGCCGTGCCGGCGAAGATTTGATGGTTGGCGTCGGGCGCCGTCGGCGCGTTGTTACCGGTGAAGATCGCATTGCTCTGCGCGGAATTGCCCCCCAGATGGTTGAGCAGCGCGACGTCGTAGCGGCTGGCGTACCAGTCCGACAGCGCAATCTTCGCCTCGTTGAGCAGGTCCCAGGGCACCCGCTGCTGCGACACACTGCCCTGCGGCTTCACCGCGTGGCGCAGGTTGTCGATGAGCAGCGCGTTGGTATAGAAGGTCATCGCCTCCTCGTTGCCTTCCAGCAGCCCAAACCCGAGCACGCCCGCTCCGCTTAACTGCATGCGCAGGGTGTAGGTGATCTTGTCCCCAGGATGCTTCTGCGTATCGTCGGGGATTTGGATCAGCGAGTCCGAGGTCGCGCCGATAAACTTGGTCGCAACTGTCTTTTTGCGGGTCTCGCGGTAGAGTTCCTTGGACCACAGCTTGTTGGTCGAAGGATCAGATGGATTGAAAAAAGTGGTAGCCACTGCCAATCGCTCCGTTGGTTAAAGTCAGTTACTTCGGGCGCTCGCGCGCCGTTCAGTTCCTTCTTCAACGCCGAAGGATTGGGCTCATCGGCGCCCCGATGGAGCGCGATGCATCCGCTATAGCCCGGAAGCGGCTGGCCGGAAAACACCGGCCCCGGCGGTTTTTTCGCAGCCGCCGGTCCTGCTCGCCCGCCAAGGAGCGCATCGGCTATAGCCCCGATGTGGCTTGAGTGAATAATTATTATATATAGCTACTTGCCGGATCGGCAATAGCTAGTCGTTGGCGATGACTGTTTTACGAAATTTCGCGGGCCGAACCGCCCTGGGCTCAGTCGACAGTGTTCTTCATCTTAAAAGGAGATCCACGAAAGAGTCCGCTTCGCCGCATACCCCCCTAAAAATCCGAGCGCCGGCCAGGGCTTTGCTGACTGCGGACTGCGCCTCACGCTGGTATTGCCGTGCGCATACCGCATAGTCCATCAAATCCGCCTCCACCGTGGATTGTTCCAATCTAATCAACCACTGCCGCGCCCCCGGGCGGTAGGAGACAAACACCACTGTGCCAACCTTCTGCGCCTCCATCCCTGCCGTAGAGCCAAGTTCCTCGGGTCGATACCGCACCGGATTACCGCGGGCTCCGCTGGACAACCACAAAGGTCGCGCATAGGGATATACCCATCCGCGGGAATCGAGCACCGCGTATTGATCCGAGTAGTAGGAGGCTCCCGCGCGAAGCATCGCCGCTACCAGCGTCGAAGTTCCACCGCGGGGTTCTCCTCCAACCACGATGGCGCGTCCTTGCCATCCTACAACTCCCACCCGGATAAAAATCCGCTCTGGCCCCGCCTGCGACGCCACCCGCAGGTCAAGGTCCGACTCCAACGCGCCGAGCACCGGCTCCAGTTTGTAAGCGGCCGCAATCAGCGCTTTGCCGCGGAACAGCAGGTTCAGCCGCTCCAGCGCGGGCGGACCCATCTCATTGCCAACCACGAGCGAATATTGCGGCGTGCTTCCCCGATCCTCCGATTCACACGATCCAGGGGGAAGCCGCAATTTGATTGGTACCAGCGCCGCTGGCTCCGTTACCTGAATTGCCGTTTGGACGCCGTGGCTTATGAAAGAAATGCGCCCGGGCCAGTTCCACCTTTCCAGCTTTTGCCAGTCGGTGTTGCGCTTCAATTTGGCTAAACCGATCGGGGCTACCGCGGATGAAGCCGACATCTTTACTCCTCAGCCTGCGCGATGGATTACCAAGGTGACAGAGATCAATGAGGACGTAAACATTCTGGTTAGGAAAAATTTGATTGAATTGTTAAAATATTGCGAAAAAGCGCTACGTTACAAAAATTGATCCTGATTGATGTGCTCCGATGGTTAACGCCTGTTAATGAATTGTCTGGGGGTCAGCCCGGTCAATCTCCGAAATACCGCGATAAGATGGCTTTGGTCGGCAAAACCGAGCGTGGCGGCTATCGCATCGAGATTGGACCGAGATTTGACCAGCATCCGCTTGGCTGCTTCGATTCGCTCCCGCATCAGGTACTGATGCGGGGGAACACCCGTGCTTTGCTTGAACATCCGGCAGAAATGCCACGGGCTCATTTGCACGTTCTCGGCCAGCTCACTAAGCCGCAGATCCATTCCCAAATTGCTCTGCATGTGGTCGATGGTCCGGCGCAGCAGATGCCTCGGCATCCCGCCACGGTACTCGCGCACCACCGCCCGCTTGACTGCATAGTGCGTTAGCAGATGCGAGGCGAGGGCTGTTCCCAGCGCTTCGCCGAACAGACGGTTGGGTCGTAGCCCGTTTTGTAACTCCGACTCCAACGAGAGCGTAAGGGCCTGCAGCGTTCGGTCTCCGGAGGCAAGTTGAGGCGCTATTTCGATGCTTCCTGGATCGAGGCTTATGGCGGCGGCACGTTCAACCAGCGACGGCTTGATGTAAACCGATATGGCTGCCGCCGGACCCCGGGTTATCGCGTGGTGCCGCGCTCCCGGAGGAACGATCGCAACGTCGCCCGCAGCAAATTCGCGACGTCGGCCCGCGCCGGGCGTCCACGCCACTCCGGTCCCTTCGCGTATTGCGGCCAGATAGTAGTCCTCGAAAGACACTCTGACCGCAGTTGGCTGGTCTGCCCTGAACAGCTCCACTGCGAGCCCCTCCCAAGGGTAATCCGCGCTCGATTCGGCCGGTTCTATCAGTTCGGATAGCCTGCTAACTCGTTCAGCGCGGAAAATGGACTGCGGACCCTTGCCCTCCATCGCGCTCAACTCCCCCTTCGCCGGCTGGTCTTGCCCGGCGTAAACTCGCTTCAGTCGCACGAGGCGCGTCCTATGGCGGCTGTATCATATACGAATTTAAGTCGCGATTTCTACCGCTGGATTCATAAGCCAACATCGTGTCCAATCTTGGCCCGCGCGAAATCCGCACTGCCATTCCCAAGGCGCCCATGGCGTTCCAGCATCGATCATGCTGACATCCAGCCGTTGCGTCCCCCCTTGCGCGTCTCCCGCCAGCGGCGCAACTCCTCGCTGTCTTCGCTTCCTCCGACAGGCGTAGGCCAAACCGGTTCGATATCGAAAATCCGGCTCAGCGCATCGAGCATGTCGTCATGCCGGCATCCACCGCCACCAACCAGGTAGTTGCCGTATTCCTCTTCGATGAAGATGCGCACCATGTCCTCTTCGACCCCGTCCGTGTTGGTTCGATGAAGTGCCAGCGGAAGCAGGATTCGCCCCTGCTCGAATAGCGCCACCAGCCGCGCGATCCGATCCCGCCTTGTTGAGCCGTCCTCCGATCTCCTTGATTGGGAAGCGATAGTTTTCCCGTGCCATCCGGTCATTCAGATAGGAAACGTCGGCCTGTAGGCCGTAGTTCTCATACCCCACGATGCTGCGACCGCGCGCCAGTTGCCATTTTCGATGTAGCCCCAAAACCGCGTCCCCACGTTCGGTCAGGCTTAGCCGGTCGCGCACCATGTCGAGCACGTAAAAGTTCCGATCCGCGGCCAAGCCTAGCAGCCAGATGCTGGTGTAGTCAGCGCTTTGGCTCTTCGAATTCGCTGGGTCAACCAGCATCACCTTGTTCATCGCGCGATGGTTGGGCGGATGGCGCACCGGATCATAGCGGCAGTTCAAGTTGGTGCCCTCCAACCATTCGCGCCGGAACATGCGCGCCCCGGCACCGGCCGGCCGTTGCTGATAAAGCGCCTGAAACCCTAATGGATCGTTGACCCGTCGCT
>Ga0126381_100008021_pt1 | contig 11787 bp, 16 predicted proteins | sample PanSoiMetPlot_28_FD_96465 | JGI IMG/M metagenome (GOLD analysis project Ga0126381, IMG submission 96465) | Tropical forest soil microbial communities from Panama - MetaG Plot_28 | ecosystem: Environmental > Terrestrial > Soil > Tropical forest > Bulk soil | place: Panama | collected 2016-02-17 | reverse complement strand
TGTACCGCGATCTTCGTCAGCCACGTCGAGAACCGCGCTCGCCGATCGAACTGGGCGAGATGGGCGTACGCATTGACGTACGCCTCCTGCATGACGTCCTCGGCTTCCCGATCGTCGCGAAGAATCGCCCGCGCAGCCCGGTAGAGACGCTGGTTGTGGCGGCGCATCAGCACCTCGAAGAGCGGCGCTTCTCCGGCGAGGATGCGCACGACTATGTCTTCGTCCGCTAGCGTGACGGACGGCTCGGTTATGGCTGAGTGCGAGACGGACATGCCCGGCTTCTCTTTCTGCTCTATCTCCGCATTAGAGTCGCTCGGCCTGAAAAGGTAACAGAGCGAGGCGGCGCCGTTGACCCGCAGTCCACCCTCTTCGTCATCGCATCCCCCGAAACGAAATTTAGCTCGTGCAGGTATGGTCGATTAGCGACAGACTTCTCTGGAGGTTATGCCAAGTATCTGTCTAAATATCAATAGTTTAAAGTTGATCATCCGACCGTAGGCCATCGCGGAATGCTGGTTGCTCTATTCATGTGCCGGAGGAACCAACCATGGCCACGATCGCTGCAATCGAGACTCGTCGACGCATCCACCAGCCGCTTGCCCACGTCGACGCGATGTTCTATTTCGCGCTCGGTGTCATGGCGATTGGCACCTTCGTCGGCGTCTTTTTGCGCTAGTTCAGGATCGTGCGCGCTGCTTTTTGACCGCGGCTTCGAGCCGCTCACGAAGAAGCCGCATTCCCCTGTGAAGATTGACGCGGACCGAACCGGTACTCAAGCCGGTGCGGTCCGCGATTTCAGGTCCCGTCATCCCCTGCACGACTCGCAACGTCACCGTGTTGCGATATGCCTTCGGCAGCGACTCGATCACTTCCAGTGCCGCGTTCGCCTCGATCTGCTGTTCCTGCACGGCTTCCTGCATCGGCTCGTCATCGTCCTGGCGCAGCAGCGAACGCCGGCGCGCGACGTCGCGGACGACGTTGCGCGCGATCGAAGAAATCCAGCCGCCGAATGCCTCGGCCTCACGCAGCGTCCTCAGCCGCCGCAGGGCCCGCAGGAAGGTCTCCTGTACAGCATCTGAGATCTCCTCGCTAGGCAGGCTCGACAACGCGATGGCGTGCACCATCCCGGCGTATCGGTGATAGAGCCTCCCGAACGCCGATCGGTCGCCTTTCTGCGCCTTGCGGACGAGCCGCGCGGCGTCTTCTGCAGCGTCCGGCATACCAATGGAGGCTGCAATTGACCCGCCGTTCCTAGCTCGAGTTAACAGTCTGCCGCCCTGTGCAGTCTCTATACCACCGGCACTCAGGAGGCTTTTTGAGAATGACCCTGTTACGACTGCTTTTTTTGTCGTTTGTGCTGACTATCCTGGCGGTTGGCGTGCCGCGCGCGGCCGCCGCTGCTGAAGTAGAGACGCCCGCCTCTGTCTCCACCGTGAATCAGGGCGCGAGTTCGATCGGATTCACCATCTCTGGATCGAAGATGTTCTTCAAGTTCAAGCGTGACGGCCAGTTCAAGGACTTCAACGGGGAGCTGTCGTACGATCCCGCTCATCCGGGGGACGCACGCATCAATCTGACGGTGTACACGTCCAGCGTTGACATGCACGACGCCGACAACAATCAGCTTCTAAAATCGACCGAGTTCTTCGACGTCGATCATTTTCCGACCATGCACTTTACGAACTCCTCGACCGTAGTCAGGCCGGACGGTACGCTTGACATGACCGGCGACATGACGATTCGGGGCGTCACGAAGAAGATGACGATACCGGTGAAACTGCGGCAGGGATCGAGGTCTGCTTCCGGTGGCGCGATGTTCGAGACGACGTTCCCGATCGATCGGACGGCGTTCGGATTGAACGGAGACCCCTCGATGGGTGGTCTCAGCCTGAAGATCGCGAAGAGCGTACAAATCCACATGGCCATTGCCACCGCGATCCTCACCCGATAAACGAGTCGCGCTTCATGACGCGTCAGCGGGCCTTCCGGGTTCGCTGACGCTTTTTTTTGCCCGTTGCACTCGGGGTGCGCGCGATGACTTTGCGAGAAGCACGTCGTGCACGTCGTACGCCTCGCGCAGCCAGTCCGTAATCGGCGCTTCGACCTCGTCACGATGTGTGATGCGAATCATGTTCGCGTATTTCGTCCGCGAGCCTTTCATAACGTTGCAGACCTGCGGCGCTTTAATCGGCCGCCCGAGCATGATGCAGACTTCGAGGTACTTCGATTTCGGCCGGACAAAGAAATAGCCAGTCGTCGTCCAGCAGTCGTGCGTCTCGCCGTTCTCGACCCACTGCTTGCAGTGAAGGCACTCGTAGTCGGCCATTCCCGGATCTTACTGGTCGATCTCCTCTCGTCAGTTCAATCGGTTCGGCATACGACCTCGCCTGACACGGCTGACACGGAGCGTGAGGCCATGACCCAAACGGCGGATGCCTTGCTAGTTCGGTATGGCGGAGGTCAGCGATGGGCCTGTTGCTCGTTCTACTTTTGTTTCTGGCGATCTTCGCCGCGCCGACATGGCCGTACAGCATGGGTTGGGGATATTACCCGAGCGGCGGCGCGCTGCTGCTCTTGTTGATTCTCGCGATCGTCTTTTTCTCGCGCCCCCGTCGGACAGTTTAGGGCGCCGAACTACCATTCCGCCGCTTATGTGAGTAAGTGCGTGGGGTAATTGCCATGCTCGTGAGCGGCGGTATGACCTACAAGCGGTAACGATCTACCGTGAGTACGTGAAATCTTCCCGTACGTATTACGCGAAGCGGCCAGATTCCGCGCTTTTTTTCTGGTACGTCGGTTGCTTGGCGTCAGACGCGCCCTGAAAGGAGAGACTCCGATGTACGAGGCCACGCCCCGCGTCGTCGATGCTGTTCAACGATTGAAAGGTGTGTTTCTCGAAGCTCCTACGACGCAAATGTCGCTCGTGGATGCATCGCGCCTCTCCGGACTGGAACGCAACACTACACGCCTCATTCTGGAAGCGCTCGAGGACGCCCGATTTCTGCGGCGTGCGTCGAACGGCCTGTTTATGAGGCGTACTGTCGAGTCGCCCACCGCCTAGGCCCCCCACGCCGGACGCTGGAGACGGATCTCATCCAGCGTGACCGGCAAATCCCGGGCGCGAACAGCCGTCGTTTGATAGACGGCGTTCGCGACCGCGGCCGAGACTGCCGGTCCTGCCGATTCTCCAGAAACCCTTTCACGCGCCCTCTTTTGCAAAGAAGTTGTCTTGCCCATAAAGGATGAGGCAGCCGACGTAAGGAGTGACGCATGTTGCACAAATTCAGCAAATTCCGCGGCTTTCATATCCATGCGGCCGATGGCGAGATCGGACACGTGGACGACTTCCTCGTTGACGAGTCGAACTGGGGATTGCGTTATCTGGTGGTGGATACGAGCAACTGGATCGGCGGCAAGCAAGTGCTCGTGTCGCCACGGGTGGTCGCTGGTGTCGACCACGAGCGTCAGCGCATCGACGTCGTGATGACGCGGGATCAGATCAAGCGCAGCAAATCGCTCGACACGGCCGACGTGCCGCTCGACGAGGTGCTGCCGGCGATCTGGGTCATGTAACTCTGAGGGCTCAGGGCTGAGGGCTGAAGGCTAAGAGCTCGTCGGCAACCCAGCGGCTTCCCAGGCCGCGATGCCACCGGCGAGCTCGCTGACATCAGAACGCCCGTCCCGCATCAGCAAACTTGCGGCAATCGATGAGCGGTAACCGCCCGCGCAGTGCACGACCAGGGGGCGATCGCGCGGGAGCTCGCCGATGTGCTCGACGAGATGATTGAGGGGCAGCGAGACGGCGTCGTGTATCCGTTTCGTATCGTGCTCGCGCGGCGACCTGACGTCGACGAGCAGCGGCGGCCTCGCCGACGCGAGCCTCTCCGCCGCGACCGGGGCGCTGAGACGCTCGGTGGAGGCGGTCAGCGACGGGTGACTGCTGATACTCAACATCCCGTCGGCCAAGTAGCCGACGACGTGGTCGAAACCGATGCGGCCCAGGCGCATCATCGACTCTCGCTCTCGCCCAGGGTCTGCGACGATGACAATCGGCCGCTCGCGACTCAGGATCGTCCCTGCCCACGTCGCAAACTGCCCGCCGAGTCCGATGTTGATGCTCCCCGCGAGGTGTGCGGCGGCGAAATCGCCAGGGTCGCGTGTGTCGAGCACTTGCGCGCCGACGGCCTGCAGTGCCAGCAGCTGCTCGAGCGTCACGGGCCCGCGCTCGAGCGTCTCGGTCAGCGTCGGCCGTTCTTTGGTGTTGAGCACGGCGTCGTACGTGAAGTACGCGGGCGCGTCGGGTTGATCGGCGGTGACGATATCGACGAAGCGCGCCTTGGTCATCGGCTTGAGCGCGTAATTGACGCGCCGTTGTTCGCCGATGGTCGACACAGTTTCCTTACTGAGCGCCTTGCCGCATAGCGATCCGGCGCCGTGAGCGGGGTAGACGAGGCTGGCATCCGGCAGCGTCAGGATCTTCGTGTGCAGCGAGTCGTACAGCCTCGCGCCGAGATCGGCAGCCGACCATCCGAGTGCGACACGGAGATCCGGTCGTCCGACGTCGCCGACAAACAGCGTGTCGCCGGTCAGCACGGCGTGCGGCTCTGTCGCGCTGACGTCGAAGTCGAACACTTCCAGGCAAATCGATTCGACGGTATGTCCGGGCGTTTCGAGTGCTCGCAGCTTGACGCGCCCCAGATCGATCTCGCTGCCGTCGGCGAGCGGCGTGAATGCATATTCGGCTTTTGCGGACGCTCCCAGGTAAATCGCAGCGCCGACGCGGTCGCGCAGCTCGAGATGGCCCGCGACGAAGTCCGCATGGAAGTGTGTCAGCACGACGTGACGGATCGTCAGGTGCTCGGCGGCGGCGAACTCGAGGTACTGATCGATGTCGCGCTGCGGGTCCACGACCGCAGCATCGCCGGACGCGGCGTCGGCGACCACATAGGACGCATGCGCCAGGCAGTTGAGGTAGAACTGCTTGAGGACGAGCGCCATCGCTATCCGCCGGCCAGAGCGCCGACGATCAAGAACGGTTCAGCGCCGGAGACGACGGGCGCCGGCAGCAGCGAGTCGGGCAATTCGTGCGAGATGTCTTCCTCACACGCGAAGAACCGCAGAAATGCGCGGCGGCGATCCGTCGCGTAGTCCCGAATCGTGCCACGCAGCATCGGGTAGCGCGCTTCGATCGCGTCGATGAGGGCGCGCTGCGTCGGCGGTCCAGACACGTCGATGGTCACTTCGTCGGTTCCAGAGCCGACGTTGGCGAGCGTCCGCAGATGCTGCGGCAGTACCACCCTGATCACTTGAGACTCTGCACCTCGACTGACACCACTGCTGGCAGATCGCGAACGATCGCGTTCCATGTGTCACCGGCGTCGTTCGAAGCATAAACCTGGCCGCCGGTCGTTCCAAAGTACACACCGCACTTGTCGAGCGAGTCGACCGCCATCGCGTCGCGCAGCACGTTGACGTAGCAGTCTTTCTGCGGCAACCCTTTGGTCAGCGGCTCCCACTCGTGGCCGCCCGTTTTACTTCGAAACACCTGCAGCTTGCCGTCAAGGGGGAAATGTTCCGAATCGCTCTTGATCGGCACGACGTAGATCGTCTCGGGCTCGTGTGCGTGAACGTCGATGACGAACCCGAAGTCGGTGGGCAGGTTGCCGCTGACCTCGGTCCATTGATCGCCGCTGTCGTCGGTCCGCATCACGTCCCAGTGTTTTTGCATGAACAACGTGTTCGGGCGTGACGGGTGCATCGCAATGCGATGGACGCAGTGGCCGACTTCCGCGGTCGGATCCGGAATGTATTTCGAGAAGAGCCCTTTGTTGATCGGCTTCCAGGTCGTGCCGCCATCGTCGGTGCGAAATGCTCCGGCTGCCGAGATCGCGATGTACATTCTCTTGGCGTTCGCCGGGTCGAGGATGATCGTATGCAGGCACATGCCGCCCGCGCCGGGCTGCCACTTCGGTCCTGACCCGTGTTGCCGCAGGCCCGGCACTTCGTTCCAATTCTGACCGCCGTCAGTGGACTTGAAGAGCGCAGCGTCCTCGATGCCGGCGTACACGGTATCGGGGTCCGTCAACGACGGCTCGAGGTGCCAGACGCGCTTGAATTCCCAGGGATGCGCCGTGCCGTCGTACCACTGGTGCGTGCCAGGGACGCCGTCGTAAGCGAACTTGTTGCCGACCGGCTCCCAGGTCTTCCCCCCGTCGCTCGATCGCTGCATCGTCTGGCCGAACCAGTCGCTCGTCTGGGAGGCGTAGATACGATTGGGATCGACGGGCGATCCTTTCAGATGGTAGATCTGCCAGCCCGCGAAAAATGGTCCGCTCACGTCCCATCTCTCGCGTTTGCCGTCAGCGGTGAGGACGAACGCACCTTTGCGGGTGCCGACGAGAATACGAACTCCGCTCATAAGGAAACCCATCATATAGGATGTCGCCATGTCGAACGCCTGGGTCGTGAGCGGCAAGAACGCGGCGGCGCTCTTTACGTTGAAAGTACACCGCGGCGAGGGGATGGCGCTCCTCGCCATGAACTGGAAAAAGGGAACGCCCCCGCTCAACTTCGTCGGCTTCGCCATCGAGTACAAAGAGCCGAACGGCACGCAGTACTTTCCTCTCAAGAACCGGCTCGCGTTCCGCAAGGTCGACGGGACGTTGAATCCGAACGAGCTGTCGACGAGGCTGTCGCCCATCCAGAAATTCCGTTGGGTCCACTTCCCGCGTAACGCGGATTTGCCCGGCGAGTTCACGTACCAGGTCACGCCGGTCTTCATGGACGACCTCGACGTGCTGAGTTACGGCGAAGCGCAGCAGGCGGCCATCGTGCTGCAAAGCGAAACGTTTCCGAACGAGCTCAACATCGGCTTCGCGCGTGGGTTCGTGTCGTCGCAGGCATTCGTTGACCGGTACCAGAAGGACGGTCCCATCTCGAGGCTGTTGCCGGCGTCAGCAAAGACCAGCCTCGATTTCGTCCCGACGCACCCGGACGCGGCGGAGGCGCTCGCGTGGATGGGATTCGAGGCGCGCCGGATCGTGCTCGCCGCGCTCGACGACGCGATGGCTGATACGACGGCGCAGGTGCAGGTCATCGCCTACGATTTGAACGAGCCGCAGGTCGTCAACCGTCTGGTGCAGCTCGGGCCACGTCTGCGAATCATCATCGACAACAGCGGCGATCACGGGACGGGTTCCGCGGAGAGCGAAGCGGAGACGAAGTTGATCGCGTCGGCAGGCGCGGCCAACGTCAAGCGGCAGAAGATGCTGGGCCTGCAGCACAACAAAACGATCGTCGTGAAAGGGAAGAAGAAGAGGGTCGTCTGCGGCTCGACCAATTTCAGTTGGCGCGGATTTTACGTGCAGGCCAACAACGCTGTCGTGCTTCAGGGTAAGAAGGCGGCCGACCTCTATTCGGCGGCCTTCGAAAACTACTGGTCGCTCGATCCGCACGACTTCGGTGGGACCGATTCTGCGAAGTGGACCGACCTCGGTTTACCCGACGTTCGCGCACAGGTGGCGTTCTCGCCGCATTCGGCGTCGAACGCGCTCCTGCAGTCACTCGCCGCCGACATCTCGACGACGAAGTCGTCGCTGTTGTACTCGCTTGCGTTTCTGTACGAGACGCCCGGCCCGATCCTCGACGCCATCAAGCAAGTGACACTGAACCCGGATCGGTTCGTGTTCGGCATCTCCGACAAGGCCGTGGGCGGCCTCGACGTGCAGACGCCCAATGGCAACGTCGCACCGGTCTTTCCGGAGGCACTTGGCAAGGACGCGCCGAAGCCGTTCTCGCAGGAGCCGACGGCCAGCGCGGTCGGCACGCGCATGCACCACAAGTTCGTCGTCATCGATGCCGACAAGCCGTCTGCGCGAGTCTATTTCGGGTCCTATAACTTCTCCGCCGCGGCTGACACGTCGAACGGCGAGAACCTCGTGCTCATCAAGAATCAGCGGGTGGCCACTGCGTACATGATCGAAGCCGTGCGTCTCTTCGATCACTACGAGTTCCGGGTCGTGCAGGACAAAGCGGCCACGAAGACCACGGAGCTCGTGTTGCGCAAGCCTCCGCGGTTGCCCGGCGAGAAGCCGTGGTGGGACAGCGCCTATACAGACGCGCGCAAGATCCGTGACCGCGAGCTATTTTCGTAGCTACGTACGCTCGTCGAACAGGCTGCGCGATCCCGAGTTGGTGTACGCGTCGACCCGCCCGCGGCGCATCAGATTAAAGCCGTGGAGCGTCGCGGCAAGCCATACGATCGAAATCACCGAACCGGCCACGAACAGATGACCAGTGAAGGCTGCGCCGAGCGCGGTGCCCGAGAGCAGGGCACCAATCACCCAGAGCGTGATCGGCAGATGGCACGGGCACAGGACGAACGCGCCGGCGATCCAGAGAACGCCGCGCCGGTCGGCCTGTTCCGGGGTGAGTGGGCAGACAGTTCTGTGCTTCATGATGAGTTACCACGTTGTCGATACTAAAAGTCCTTGCGCGCGACGTTCATCGCGGCGCCGTACAGCAGCGCAACCGAGACGGCGGCGCTCGACGTGAGGCCGATCCAAGGGAGCGATCCCGACTCGAAGTAGTGCCGTCCGGCCATGACTCTGAAGAGCCCGTCGATCTGAAAGATCATTTCGCCGTAGCCGACGACACACGCCACGGCGATCGCGATCAAGAGCGGCCGCCAGATATCGTGGAAGACGGTCGACAGCAGAAACGCCAACGAATAAAACACGGCGGCCGAGACGAAGATGCACAACCCGTGGGCCAGCACGTCTGTGATGCTGTAGTGCTGGCCGATGAGCGGCGAGAGTAGCGGAATCGCCAGCGACGGAACCATGGCGAGGATGAAAAACTCTCCGAGGCCGGTGGCTGCACGTGTGGCGACCCACTCGTGACGGGATGCGGGCAGCGACAGTGTGAACAGACCGCCTTTCGAGTTGGAAATCACGCCGCCGCTGCCGAGGATCACGGCGAGCAGCGTCGCGTCTTGCAGCAGATTCTGGCGCCACCATTGGCCCCAGACGAATCCGCGATAGGTCTGTTCGATGCGAATCAGCTCGCCGAGCACGCGGCCGGCCGTCGTCGAGGTGTCCACCGGCTGGTTGGCCAGGCCTGGCAGCAGCGACGCGCTGAGCGAGTAGTTGACGATGACTCCGCAGGCGAGTACGAGCAGGATCGCGAAGCCGATGAGAAACCGCCAGCGCGTGTCGAGCCACGACTTGTACCAGACCATGTCAGTTCTCCGCATTCATCGAGGTATTCACGGATTCGAGAAAGATTTCCTTCAACGTCAACGGCATGATGTCAACCGAGACGGCGTCGGCCGCGCGCGCCTCGGCGGCAACAGCGTCGGCGGCGCCGCTCGCCAGCACCGTCAGCACGCGGCCCTGGCGGTGAGTACGAATGACGCCAGGTGTGCGAAACGAGAGGGCGGGGGCGTCCGCGTCGAAGACGATTTGGATCCGGCGATAGCGATCGCGCAGGTCGTCGAGCGACCCGCACACCAGAGCGTGGCCCCGGTCGATGATCGCAACGTGATCGGCGATTTGATCGATGTCCGCGAGCTGATGCGACGACAGAAAGACCGTCGCGCCTTCGTCGGCCACGTGACGGACCAACGACTGCAGCACTTCCTCGCGGACCGCCGGATCGAGGCCGGACATCGGCTCGTCGAGCACGAGCAAATCGGCACTTCGGCACAGCGCGAGCAGCAGCGCGAGCTTCGTGCGTGTTCCGCGCGACAGCGTCTTTACCTTTCGCCCTGGTGGCAGATCGAACGATCGCAGGTAGCGAGCCTCGAGGTCGGCGCGCCATCTCGGGTAGAACCCCGCGGTGAAGCGGATGAGATCCTGCACCGTCATCGCGTCGTACAGGTCTTGATCCTCGCTGACGAAGCCCGTGCGCAGCCTGATCGACACGCTCGCGTCAGGATCGGCCGCTCGCAGCCCGAACACACGCACATCTCCGCTGGTCGGCCGCGCCATTCCGAGCAGCACTTTGATCGTCGTCGTCTTGCCGGCGCCGTTCTTGCCCAGGAAGCCGAAGATCGATCCGGTGGGGACACGCAGCGTGAGGCCGCGCAGCGCGTCGACGCCGCCGCTGTAGCGCTTGTGAAGGTCCGCGATGTCGATGGCGACCAGGTCATTCATGCTGTGCTCCTGATTTCGTCAGCCCTGCGAGCTCGGCTTCGAACAACCGGCGGATTTCCTCGTCCGACAGTCCCTTGGCGCGAAGCTTCTCGACCGCAGCGGTCACAATCGGCTGCGCGACGCGCACTTTGTCGGCAGCTCGCCTGGTCCGGGCCGCTCCGGCCGAGACGAACGCGCCGGCGCCGTGCCGGAGCTCGATGACGCCTTCGTGCTCGAGCTCGCGATAGGCCTTCGCGACGGTGTTTGGATTGATGACGAGCTCTTCGGCCAGCGGGCGGATGCCGGGCAGCTGTTCGCCCGCCCGGACGGCGCCGGTTTCGACGGCGTGCTTTACCTGCTCCATGAGCTGGAGGTAGATGGGCACGCCGAGCGAAGGGTTTGGCCTGAAAATCATGGCGTCAGTCGAGGCTTGGAAACTGTATTACTGAACTAACACAGTGTCACTGTGATACTACGCAGGCTGGTTTGTCAAGTTCCATAGCGTTCAAACAATCGTCCAAGACCCGCCTGACGCGGCGTGACTTGGGCCGGTTTCCAAGTGAGACGTTGTTCGACCGCATCGCGCGTGTGGTCTGCGACGTCGGGTGTCTGCCGCGCAAAGAGCTGTACGAAGCCTGGGAGATGGCGCGTCGCACGCGTCGGTTGTTTCGTGGGGGTCGCGTCGTCGATCTGGGTGGCGGTCACGGGCTGCTGGCGCACATGATGCTGCTGCTCGACAACACATCGCCCTGCGCGCTCGTCGTCGACCGAGCGCTGCCGCTGTCGGCGGAGAAGCTGCATCGCGCGCTCCGTAGGGCGTGGCCGCGGCTCGACCGCGTCGAGTTTCTCGCCGTCGGCGCCGACCACGTCGAGCTCACGACGGATGACATCGTCGTGTCGAGTCACGCATGCGGACGTCTGACCGACGTCGTGCTCGATCGCGCATCGGCGGCCGGCGCTCGCGTCGGCGTGCTTCCGTGCTGTCATGACCTCGAAGCGTGCGATACAGGCGACTTGGCCGGATGGGTCGACGGCGCGCTGGCTATCGACATCGTGCGTGCGACTCGGCTGCAGGCGAAGGGCTATCGCGTGTGGACCCTGGCGATCCCGGAAGTCATCACGCCGAAAAACCGGCTGCTGTTGGCAGCGCCGAGCGCTCGTCCCACGTCCCCGTGAAGAAGAGCGCCTACGATTTTCGGCTACGCAGATCGAGTTCGTCTCGGCGCGCGTAAGCGGCGAGCAGCTCGTCCTCGATCGCAGCGGCACGAGCGAGCACGTTGCCAATCACGTCTGCGCCTTCCTTGTAGAAGTCCGGCTCGGCGATTCGTGCGTTGAGCGTGTCGTGTTCACGCTCGAGTGCTTCGATGTGCGATGGCAGCCGCTCGTACTCCAGCTGTTCGTTATACGACAGCTTTTTCCGCGCTGAAGGTGTAGGCGACGTGACGGGCTCGTCCGCCTTTTCGCGTCGTGGTGTCTCGCTGGCGGTGGGCGTTGGACGCTGCCGTAGCCAGTCCTCGTAGCCGCCAACGTATTCCGTCACGCGGCCTTCGCCCTCGAAGACGAGTGTGCTCGTGACGACGTTGTCGATGAACCGGCGATCATGGCTGACGAGAAGCAGCGTGCCGGGCCATTCGACGAGGAACGTTTCGAGCAG